>Ga0172373_10008818_pt1 | contig 12700 bp, 15 predicted proteins | sample Lak10m_2_FD_114546 | JGI IMG/M metagenome (GOLD analysis project Ga0172373, IMG submission 114546) | Freshwater microbial communities from Kabuno Bay, South-Kivu, Congo - kab_092012_10m | ecosystem: Environmental > Aquatic > Freshwater > Lake | place: Democratic Republic of the Congo... | reverse complement strand
CTCCGACCTCCTTAGGGAACCGTATCGCACCCAGCGACTCGGTTCCCTAAGGAGTTCGGAGAGCGCGTCTCCCCCTGCGAGCAACAGGGCAATGGCTCGAAGCGCCGTGCTTTTGCCGCAGCCGTTTTCGCCCAACAGCACAGTGCGAGCTCGGACACCTCCGTCCGAACCGGAGAAATCGATATCGATCTGGTCGATCGATCGAAGGTTGCGGATGCTGACGTGCTTGAGAAACATTGGCGCCTCCGGGTCTCGCGAATAAGGGCACCCGTCGAGAATCCATTTATGATCCCACAATAGCCATGGACCTCGCTACCCTTCTCCCCGCCGGCACCACCGGCCACGCCGCGCTGACGGTCGGCGACGAGCACACCGCGCCACGCGTCGGCAGCGGCAAGATCCCGGTGCTCGCCACGCCGGTGATGATCAACCTGATCGAGGCCGCGGCGCTCGAAGCCGTGGACCGCGCGCTGCCGCAGGGCTACCAGTCGCTCGGCACGCTGCTGAACGTGCGGCACGTCGCGGCCACGCCGGTCGGCATGAAGATCCGCGCCGAGGCGAAGGTGCTGCGCGTCGAGGGCCGCACCGCATACCTGTCGGTAGCCGCGCACGACGAGCGCGAGCTGATCGGCGAAGGCACGCACGAGCGCGTGGTGGTGAACGTCGAGAAGTTCGACCTGCGCGTGGCGAAGAAGAGGGCCTGAGCCGATGGACGCCGCGATCCCCGTCCCGTTCACGCATGCCTCCGAGCGCGTGCTGCCGGCGTGGATCGACCACAACGGGCACATGAACATCGGCTACTACCTCGTCGCCTTCGACAACGCGACCTACCCGTTCTTCCGCTTCCTCGGCCAGGACGACGCCTACCGCCAGGCGAACGGCTCCACCACCTTCGCGCTGGAGTCTCACCTCAACTTCCTCCGCGAGGTGCACGAAGGCGACGAGCTGCGCTTCGAGGCGAGGCTGATCGATTTCGACGCCAAGCGCCTGCACTTCTACATGGAGATGTTCCACGCCGCCGACGGATACTGCGCCGCCTCGTTCGAGAGCCTGTCGACCAACATCTCGCGCGCGACGCGCCGCACCGCGCCGATGACCGACGCGCTGCTCGAGCGGCTGGCCGCGATCAAGGCCGCGCACGCGATCCTGCCGCGGCCGTGGCAGCTCGGGCACTCGATTTCGGCGCACCCGCCGAAGAGGGCTTGAGCGGGCGCCGGTTCGGCGTAGGATTCCCGCATGGACCCCGTCAAGGCCTGGCGCGCCGAACACGCCTCGTTCCAGAAGATCCTCGCCCTGCTGCAGGCCCAGCTCGACGCCTTCCACCGCGGCGAGGACCCCGACCTGTCGATCATGGCCGACATCGTCGTCTACCTGCGCGAATATTCGGATGGCGTGCACCACCCGCGCGAGGACGTCGCCTTCGCGCGCCTCGCGGCGAAGCGCCCGGAACTGAAGCTCGCGATCGCGCGACTGCAGCAGGAGCACCGCGTCATCGCCAAGGCCGGAGAGGCGCTGCGCGAGAAGGTCGAGGGCGCGCTCGGCGGCGCGGTGCTGCCGCGCGGCGAACTCGAGATCGCCGCCGCGACCTACCTCGTCTACTACGGCAACCACATCTCCAAGGAAGAGGAAGACGTCATCGGCGCGGCGGGCGAGACGCTGACCGCCGAGGATTGGGCCGCGGTGAAGCACGCGGTGCCCGATCGCGCGGATCCGGTGTTCGGCGCGAATCCCGAGGCGCGCTACGCGGAATTGCGCAGGCGGCTCGGCGCGGGCTAAGTCCTCACGGCGCCTTGCGCCGCCGCCATTTCTTCGGGTGGTCCACCGGGTACGTGACGCCGCTCGCGGTCACGCCCATGCCGACGAGCAGCTTCGCCATCTCGATCGCCGAGCGGTAGCCCTCGAGCACCGGGATCTCCCAGCCGAGTTCCTTGAGGCGCTGCTGCAGGTAGGGCTGCAGCCAGAAGGCCGCCGAGCAGCCGATCATCAGCGCCTCGGCGCCGTCTTCCTCGATCGCGGCGACCGATTCCCTCACCGCGGCTTCCAGCATGTCGGAGCGCTCGCCCTTCTGCGCACGCTCGCGCTCGACGTGGTGCGGGCGCGTGCCGTCGTCGAAGGGCGGGCGCGGCAGCGGGAAGTCGATGTTGCGGATCGACGCGCACTCGTGCGTGAAGCGGTACTGCACGACGAGGTCGGCCATGCGCGCGTTGTGCGTCTCGCCGATGTCGATGATGCTGAAGCGATCGCCCAGCGTGCGCGCGAGGTGCATCTGCGCGTGCGCGCACGAGGTCACCGCGACGCCGAAGCGCCGGCCGATCTCGCGCGACTCCACGTAGCCGGGGTCGCCGCCGCCGAGCAGCACGATCGCGTCCCACTTGCCGGACTCGCAGGCCTCGCGCACCACGCGCAGTCGCGCCGCCCCGATCAGCATGAACTCCTCGCGCGTCTCGACCGGCCAGTCGCCGTGCGCGGCGCGCGCGCCGGGGTGCAGGTCCCACTCCACGCCCTCGAACGACGGCGCGACGTCGTCGTAGTTCATCATCATCTGTTCCTTCGTGCCGGCCATCTTGCGCATCGCGTAGCGCGCGTTGTCCGGCAGGCTGAAGGCCTGCACCAGCAGCAGTCGAGGCTTCTTCACCGGCGTCCCCTCAGTTCAGCTTGATCTTCTTGCCGAGCTCGAGCCAGAAGTTCACCAGCCGCCGCGTCTCGGCGTCGTGCTCGTCGGGCGTGGTGCCGAGGATGTCGTAGCCCTGCTCGTTCAGCTTCGCGGTCACCTCGGGCTGGCGCATCACCTCGACCAGCATGTCGCGCAGCACGCGTCGGATCGGCATCGGCGTGCCGGCCGGCGCGTGGATGCCCCAGATGCTCGTCATGTCCACGCCCTTCAGGCCGGTTTCCTCGAAGGTCGGCACGTTCGGCATCGACGGGTCGCGCCGGCGGCCGGTGACCGCGAGCGCGCGGATCTTGCCCGCCTCGACGTGCTGGCGCGCCGAGCTGATGCCGCCCCACTGCATCGAGATATGGCCGCCGAGCAGCGCCTGCATCGCGGGCCCCGAGGACTTGAACGGCACGTGCGTGGTCTGCACGCCGGCCGCGAGGTCGAAGAGCACGCCCGCAAGGTGCGTGGACGCGCCGATGCCGCCCGAGCCGTAGCTGACCTTGCCGGGATTCGCCTTCGCGTGCTGGATCAGTTCGTTCACGTCCTTCACCGGCAGCGACGGATGCGCGACGAGGATCACCGGCCCCTGCGCGAGCATCGTCACGCCGGCGAACTGCTTCAGCGTGTCGTAGGGCAGGTTCCCGAGCACCGCGGGGTTCTGGTAGAAGGCGTTGTCGGCGAGGAACACGGTGTAGCCGTCCGGCTGCGCCTGCGACACCGCCACCGCGCCGACCACCGCCGAGGCGTCTGGGCGGTTCTCGACCACGAAGGCCTGCCCCATGCGCTTCTGCATGGCGGGCGAGAGGATGCGGGCGATGTTGTCCGAGCCGCCGCCCGGCGCGCGCGGCACGATCACCTGGATCGAGCGAGAAGGATAGGGTCCGGTATCGGCCCCGCGGGCGAGGCCGGACGCAAGCAGCGCGCCGATCCCGGTGAGTACGTCGCGTCTGCTGGTCATGGTGCCTCCCTAGCTGGCCGAGTATCCGTAGGCCGAGCGTGCATGCTCGGCGGAGATCAGTCCGTTCTTCAGGTCGCGCGCCACCGCCTCGCGGTCGCGTGACTTCGGATCGCCGTAGCCGCCACCGCCTGGGATGTGGCTGACGATGCGATCGCCCGCGCGCACGATCACCTGCCGGCCCGCGTCGTCGCGCGTGCCGCGGATCGAGAGGAAGCCGTTGGGCGCATCGCCGCCGCCGAGCACGCCCGGCACCGGGTGGATGAAGCGCCCGCCGCGGAAGCTCGCCAGCACGTCGCCCACCGGGCCGTGGTCGCCATCGAGCATGCGCAGCACGTACTTCTGGCCGAAGCCGCCGCGGAACTTGCCCGGCCGGGGCGAGTCCTGCCACAGCGCCCTCGCCTCGCCGGTCATGGGCACTTCGGACTCGCTCACCTCGGCCGGCGTGTTGCCGACGTTGTACGGGAATGCGAGGCACGACACGCCGTCGCGCACCGCGCGCGCGCCCTGTCCGCCGGAGGACACGTTGAACGGCGCGAAGTCCGCGCCGTCGCGACGCTTGCCGAACATGTACTGGCCCCACATCGGCGTCGCGCCGGCGCCAGCGCAGACGCGCTCGGGCGCCGCGGGCGCGATGGCCTGGTACACGCAGTCGGGCAGGAAGTTGCCGATCGCGGTACGGCCGAACACCGGCGCGGGGAAGGTGCAGTTGAGGATGCTGCCCTCGGGCGCAACCACCTTGATGGGCCTGAGCGTCCCCTCGTTCACGGACACGGGAAGGTCGAGCATGCAGAGCACGCCGAACACGGTGTACGCCGCGGTGTAGGTCAGCGTGCAGTTGATCGCCGGCTTCACCTGCGGCGAGGTGCCGGCGTAGTCCACCGTGATCTCGTCGCCCGAGATCGTCACGGCAGTGCGGATGACGAGCGTCTCGCCGCCGACGATGTCGAGTTTCTGCTCGTGCGTCCACGTGCCCTTGGGCAGCTTGGCGATCTCGGCGCGCGTCACGGCTTCGCTGCGCTCGACGATCTCGCCGGCCAGGCCCTGCAGGCCCGGCCAGCCCATCTCCTCGCAAATCTCTCTCATGCGCTCGCAGCCGACGTGGCAGGCCGAGACCTGCGCGCCGAGGTCGCCCATCACGGTCTCGTGGGATCTCACGTTCTGCTCGATGAACGACCACACGTCGCGGTTCGGTTCGCCCTTGCGGTAGAACTTCAAGGTCGGGATGCGCAGGCCTTCCTCGTAGTTGTCGCGGCTCTCGGTGGTGGCGCGCCGGCCGCCGATGTCGACGTGGTGGCAGCAGGTGGCGACGAAGCCGACCAGCCGGCCCTTGTGGAACGCCGGCGCCATGATGCTGATGTCGTTGTGGTGGCCGCTCGCCATCCACGGGTTGTTGCCGATGACGACGTCGCCCTCCTCCAGCGTCGCGGGCGGATGCGCTGCGAGCATGTGCCGCAGCATCGAGCCGAGCGGCCCGCAAAGGCCGGGCGTGCTGTCGGGCGTCTGCGCGAGCAGCCGTCCCTCGGCGTCGAAGATGCCGCAGCCGTAGTCGCCGATGTCGCGCACCACGGTAGAGAACGAGGTGCGCCGCAGCGTCGAGCCCAACTCGCCGACGATGGAGACGAGGCGCCGCCAGAGCATCTCGAGCGTGATGGGGTCGATGACCGGAGTGGTGAGATCGTTCATGGCGTCTGCCTCACTTCGAGAGCTTCACGATCAGGCTGCCGTGCGCATCCACGCGCACCGTCGCGCCGCTCGGCACCACGGTGGTGGACTCGTTCTCCTCGACGATCGCGGGGCCCGCGAGCGTCGTGTTCGTGCCGATGCCGTCGCGGCGGTGCACGCCGAACTCGCGCCACTCGCGCGCCTTCGGGCAGAACGCGCGGCGCGTGCCGACCTTGCCGTCGCCCTCCTTCGGCACCGAGCCGCCGCCAGAGCCGGCGACATTGCGGCTCGCCGAGGCCGACAGCCGGAAGCTCATGATCTCGAGCACCAGCTCGGCGAACACGCGGCCGTAGAGCTTGCGGTAGGTGCGCTCGAAGGCTTCGCGGATCGCGGTGATCGCGGCCTCGGGGCCCTTGTCCATCGGGAAGGGAACGTTCACGTCGTAGCCCTGCCCGAGGTAGCGCATGTCGACGCTGTACTCGTAGTTCACTTCGCCGGCCTTCACGGTCTTCGGCAGTCGCGCGGCGCATTCGGCCACCATCTCGGCATGGATGCGCGCGAGCAGCTCGGGCTTCAAGTCGCGATACAGCATGCGATGCGAGCGCACCGCGTCGTAGGTGACCGGCGCGACGATCATGCCGAAGGCCGCCGCCACGCCCGCGCGCGGCGGGATCAGCACGGTATCGATGCCCAGGCGCGCCGCGAGGTCGCAGGCGTGCACCGGCCCGGCGCCGCCGAACGCGACCAGCGCGCAGGACTTCGGGTTCTCGCCGTGCTCGCTGACGTAGGCCTTGGCGGCCGAGGCCATGTTCTCGTTCACGATGGCGTGCACGCCATACGCGGCCTCCTCGGTCGTGATGCCGAGCGGGCCGGCGAGGCCGCGCTCGATGGCGCGCTCGGCGGCCGGCTTGTCGAGCTTCATGCGTCCGCCGAGGAAATGCCCGGCGTCCAGATACCCGAGCACGAGGTCGGAGTCCGAAACCGTGGGTTCGGTGCCGCCCTGCCCGTAGCACGCTGGGCCCGGCACCGCGGAGGAACTCTCCGGCCCGACCTGCAGCGTGCCCACCTTCGTGCGGCGCGCGATGCTGCCGCCGCCCGCGCCGATCTCGATCAGGTCGACCACGGAGATGCGCACCGGGATGCCGCTGCCGCGCTTGAAGCGGTGCACGTGCGCGACCTCGAAGTCGTTGGTGCGGATCGCGCGACCGTCTTCCACGAGCGCCAGCTTCGCCGTGGTGCCGCCCATGTCGAACGCCAGCACCTTCGAGAGTCCCGCGAGCCGCGCGTAGTGCGCGGCGCCGAGCGTGCCGGCCGCAGGCCCCGACTCGATGATCTGCACCGGGAACTCGCGCGCGAACTCCACCGAGTTGATGCCGCCGGAGGACTGCATCAGCAGCAGCTCGCCCTTGAAGCCCTTGCCACGCACGCGCTCCTCGAGCTTCGCCAGGTAGCGCGAAGTGATCGGCTTGGCGTAGGCATTGAGCGTGGTGGTCGTGGTGCGCTCGTACTCCTTCATCTCGGGCAGCACGTCGGAGGACAGCGTCACCGGGATGCCCGGCGCGATTTCCACGCACAGTTCGCGGATGCGCCGCTCGTGCGCCGGATTGCGGTAGGCGTGCAGCAGGCACACCGCGAGCGACTCGCAGCCTTCCTTCACCAGTTGCGCGATGGCCGCGCGCGCGCCGGCCTCGTCCAGCGGCTCGAGCACCGCGCCGGTGGCGTGCAGGCGCTCGTTCACCTCGACCCGCAGGAATCTCGGCACCAACGGCTCTGGGAACACGATCTGCAGGTCGTAGGCGTCGAAGCGCTTCTCGCGGCCGATCTCGAGCACGTCGCGGAAGCCCTTGGTGGTGAGGAGGCCGGTCCTCGCGCCCTTCCTCTCGATCACCGCGTTGATCACCAGCGTGGTGCCGTGGACCATGGCGTCGATCGCGCTCGCGCTGCGCTTCTGGCGCTCGCACAGGGCGGTCACGCCCTGCTCGATGGCGCGCGAGGGGTCGTCGGGCGTGGTCAGGCACTTGTAGACCTCCACGCGCCCGCTGCCCTCGTCCACCTCGACGAAGTCGGTGAAGGTACCGCCGATGTCGCTGCCCAGCGTGATCACTTGCCGCTCCTGCGTTCTGGCCTGCGGGGATTATTGTCGCGCCGCAACGCGGCCGGTGGCGAATCACGGAGACGGTTCGCTATCCGGACTGCGGCACCGCTAGACTAGTACGGTCCATCACCCCCCGAAGAGGAGCCCCGCATGGCCGCGAAGAAAGCGAAGAAGGCCGCACCGAAGAAGCGCGCCGCCCCCGCCAGGTTCACGCTGTCGAGCCCGGACATCAAGCCCAACGGCCCGATCGCGATGGAGCAGGTATTCAACAGCTTCGGCTGCACCGGCAAGAACATTTCCCCCGCGCTCGCCTGGAAGAACGCGCCCGCCGGCACGAAGGGCTTTGCGCTGCTCTGCCACGACCCCGATGCGCCGACCGGGGGCGCCGGCTGGTGGCACTGGCTGGTGCTGGGCATCCCCGCCTCGTGCACCGGCCTCGCGAAGAACGCCGGCCGCGCCGATGGCTCGGGCCTGCCCGCGGGCGCGATGCACGTGAACACCGACTTCGGCGGTCCCGGCTGGGGCGGCCCCTGCCCGCCCCCGGGCCACGGCCCGCACCGCTATGTCTTCACGCTCTACGCGCTCGGCGTCGACAAGCTCGACGCGAGCGACGGCACGGCGTCCCTTGCCGGCTACATGGTGAACGGCAACGCGATCGGCAAGGCGGTGCTCACCGGGAAATTCGAAAGGAAGAAATGAACGAGGGGCGCTGCGCCCCCCTCGTGCACCCCTGCAAGAAGATTCAACAGCAAGGCGCACGGGAAACTGCAGCAACCGTCGCAGGGGCGGCATGGACATCTGATGCTTGATGCATTAGCATCAGATCCATGCGCACCACGCTCGACATCGAGGACGACGTCCTTCTCGCCGCGAAGGACCTCGCCCGCCAGCAGAAGAAGACGGCGGGCGCGGTCATTTCCGAGCTTGCGCGGCGCGCGCTGACGGCCGGCCCCGCCGGCAAGGAAGCGCGCGAGCCCGCGGCGTTCTACGGCTTTCGCCCGCTGCCGCGGCGCGGCGGCGTGGTCAGCAACGAACTCGTCAACCGGCTGCGCGAAGACGACGCCTTTTGATGCGGGCGCTGCTCGACATCAACGTCCTCATCGCGCTGCTCGACGCCGACCACCCGCACCACGCGTGGTCCGCGCGCTGGCTGAAGGCCAACATCAAGCACGGCTGGGCATCGTGCCCGCTCACGCAGAACGGCTGCATCAGCATCATGTCGCAGCCCGGCTACCCGAACGCGGTGCCCGCAGCCGTGGTCATCGAGCGCCTAAGGGAAGCCACCGCACATTCCGCACACCGCTTCTGGCCCGACGACGCCAGCATGCTCGACGCCAAGGCGATCGACGAGACGCAGGTCCACGGGCCGCGCCAGGTGACGGATGTCTACCTGCTCGCGCTCGCCGTGAAGCAGGGCGGGCGGTTCGTCACCTTCGACGGCGCGATCGCGCGCGCGGCCGTCCGCGGCGCGAGCGCGGGGCAACTGCACGTCCTGAAGGCGGAATCGTCCTGACCGCACAGCGGGGGATGCGCGAAACGGGCGTGTCCCGGCCGCAGATTGGGATTGACCACCCGCGACACCCGTTCCTAGACTGTCGCGAACCTTTCACGAGGACCACGCCATGCGCATCCGATCGCTCCTGCTCGCCCTCGCCGCCGGCCTGCCGCTCGCCGCGGCCGCGCAGGCCTACCCGACAAAGCCGGTGAAGATGATCGTGCCCTGGCCGCCCGGCGGCGCCACCGACGTGATCGCGCGCCACATGGCCGAGCGCCTCACCGCGCGACTGGGCCAGAGCTTCCTGATCGAGAACCGCCCCGGCGCCACCGGGCAGATCGGCACCAAGGCCGTGGCCACCTCCGACCCGGACGGCTACACGCTGATCGTGATGTCGACCACGGTGCAGTCGGTGGGCCCGCACCTGTCGAAGACCTATCCGTTCGATCCGATCAACGACTTCACCCCGGTGTCGCAGATCGTCACCTTCCCCTACGGCCTGGTGGTCGCCGCGACGAGCCCGCACAAGACCGTCGCCGAGCTGATCGCCGCGGCCAAGGCCGCGCCCGGCAAGCTGGCCTACGGTTCGTTCGGCCAGGGCAGCGCGCCGCACCTGATCACCGAGCTCTTCGCGCAGGCCACCGGCACGCAGCTGCTGCACGTACCCTACAAGGGCGGCGCGCCGGCGGTGGCCGCGGTGATGGGCGGCGAGATCGCCTTCTTCATCGATTCGCTGCCCTCGCCGCTCGGCCAGATCCGCGGCGGCAAGCTGCGCGCGCTCGCGGTCACGACGAAGGCGCGCGTCGCGGTGCTGCCCGAGGTGCCGACGCTCGCAGAGTCGGTGCCCGGCTTCGAGGCCATCGCCTGGCTCGGCATCTCGGGTCCGGCGAAGATGCCGGCCGAGGTCTCAAACCGCCTGAACGAGGCGATCCGCCAGTCGACCGCGGAGCCGGAGTACATCGCAAGGATCCGCCAGATCGGCGCCGAGCCGGTGGCGAGCGGCTCGCCCGCGGAGTTCCACCAGCTGCTGGTGTCGCAGAAGGACAGCTGGGGGAAGATGATCCGCGACGCGAACGTGCCGATCAAGGACTGAGCGCATCGCCGCCGCTCGCTTAATGGAGGCTTAATCCGCGCCGCCTAGCCTGCACCCCGTTCCCATCCACGGAGGTGCAGCATGAAGCTATCCAGGGCAGTCTTCGCCGCGTTCGCATTCGCTGCCGGCACGGCTGGCGCGGCCACGCCGGCCGAGATCCAGGCCGGGCTCGAGTCTCAGGCGCGTGCCCAGCCCGGCTTCGCCGGCTTCTCGGCCGCGCGCGGCGCGCAGTTCTACAAGGCCACGCACGGCGGCGAATGGAGCTGCGCCTCCTGCCACACCGCCGACCCGCGCGATCCCGGCCGCCACGCCAAGACCGGCAAGCCGATCGGGCCGCTCGCACCGCAGGCCAACGCGCAGCGCTTCTCCGATCCCGCGAAGGTCGAGAAGTGGTTCTCGCGCAACTGCAACGACGTCCTCGGCCGCACCTGCACCGCGCAGGAGAAGGGCGACGTGCTCGCCTTCGTGCTGTCGGGCACGCGTTGAGGAACCCGCCGTGACCCGCACCCTGCGCCTCGCCACCGCGCTCGCCGCGGCCCTCGTCTTCGGCCACGCCACGGCCGACTCGCGGCTGGCCGCGCCCGCGAACCCCGCCCATGCCGAGGAGTGCGGCAGTTGCCACCTCGCGTACCCGCCGGGCCTGCTGCCCGCGCCGTCGTGGACGAAGGTGATGGCCGGACTGCGACAGCACTTCGGCACCGACGCGAGCGTCGACGCCGCCGCCACGGTCGCGATCTCGCGCTACCTCGCCGACCATGCGGCCACCGGCAAGCGCGCCACGACCGCCGGCGAAGGCCTGCGCATCACCGAATCGCCGTGGTTCGTGCGCAAGCACCGCAAGGTCGACGCCCCCGCGTGGACGCGCCCGTCGGTGAAGAGCGCCGCGAACTGCGCCGCCTGCCATCCCGGCGCCGCGCGCGCCGATTTCGACGACCACGCCGCGCGGGTGCCGCGATGAACGCCGCCGAACGCAACGGTGCGAGGCAGGTCCTGGTGTGGGACCTGCCGGTGCGCGTCTTCCACTGGACGCTTGCGGCGAGTTTCCTCGGCGCTTTCGTCACCGCGGAATCCGAGCGCTGGCGCGACGTGCACGTGCTGCTGGGCTACACCGTGGCCGGGCTGCTCGCGTTCCGCCTCTTGTGGGGATTCGCCGGCACGCGCCATGCGCGCTTCTCGGCCTTCCTGTACGGACCGGCGTGCGTGCTGCGCTACCTGCGCTCGCTCGTCGCGCGCCGCCCGGAGCACCACGTGGGCCACAATCCCGCGGGCAGCTGGGCGATCTGGGCGCTGATCGCGCTCGGCCTCGCCACGGTCGCCAGCGGCTACGCGGTCTACGAACTCGCCGCCGGCCGCTGGCTCGAGAAGCTGCACGAATTCGCCGCGAACGCCATGCTCGCGGTCGTCGCCATGCACGTCGCGGGGGTCGTCGCGAGCAGCTTCCTGCATCGCGAGAACCTTGTCGCGGCGATGCTCACCGGGCGCAAGCGCGGCGAGGCGGGCGACGCGATCCGAAGCCCCCGCCGAATCGTCGGCGCGCTGCTCGCCGCCGCCGTGCTCGGCTTCTGGGTCGCCGGCCCCGAGCGCGTCTCCGCATGGGCCTCGGCGGCGCTGGGGCTCGCGCTCGGCACGTCGTGACCGCCGGCGGCTTGCTAGAGTGACGCGATGCGCACGCTGCTGGTCGAGGACGACAGGCTGCTCGGCGACGCCGTGCAGGCCGGCCTGCGGCAGGCCGGCTTCGCGGTCGACTGGGTGCAGGACGGCGCCGCCGCCCTGCACGCGCTCGACACCGGCGAGTATGCGGCGATGGTGCTCGACCTCGGACTGCCCCGCGTCGACGGCCTCGAGGTACTGCGGCGCGCCCGCGCGCGCGGGCAGCGCCTCGCGATCGTGATCCTGACCGCGCGCGACACCGTGCAGGATCGCATCCGCGGCCTCGATGCCGGGGCCGACGACTACGTGGTCAAGCCGTTCGACCTGCAGGAACTCGCCGCGCGGCTGCGTGCCCACGTGCGCCGCGCGCACGGCGAGCCCGCGCCGATGCTGAATGTCGGCGCGCTGGAACTCGACCCGGCCGCGCGCCGCGTGCGCCACGAAGATCGCGAAGTGGAACTCGCGGCGCGCGAGTTCGACCTGCTGCACGAACTCATGCTGAATGCCGGCCGCGTGCTGAGCCGCGAGCAGCTCGAGGAGCGCGTCTATTCCTGGGGCGAGGAGATCGGCAGCAACGCGATCGACGTCCACGTGCACCACCTGCGCCGCAAGCTCTCCGCCGACGCGATACGCACCGTGCGCGGCGTCGGCTACCTGATGCCGAAGGCCTCGCGTGGCTGACCGCCGGTCGCCCTCGCTGCGCGCGCGCCTGCTCGCGGCGCTCCTTGCCTCGCTCGCCGTGCTGTGGCTCGGCGCCGCCGCGATCGCCTACGTCGATGCGCGCCACGAGGTGGACGAGGTACTCGACGCGCATCTCGCGCAGGCGGCTTCGCTGGTGCTCGCGCAGGCGGCGCGCGGCGCGGTCGCCGAGGACGCCGAGGTCCCGGGCGCCCATCGGCGCGCGCGCAAGCTCGTGTTCCAGGTATGGGAGCGTGGCGAGGTGCTGCGCCAGCGTTCGTCGAACGCGCCGCGGGTGCGCCTGTCGCCGCGCGACGAGGGCTTCGGCCGCGCGACGATCGACGGGCGCGACTGGCGCGTGTTCAGCGCGTGGGATGCCCGGCGCGGCGTGCTGGTGCAGGTGGGCGAGCGCG
>Ga0172373_10008813_pt1 | contig 12703 bp, 12 predicted proteins | sample Lak10m_2_FD_114546 | JGI IMG/M metagenome (GOLD analysis project Ga0172373, IMG submission 114546) | Freshwater microbial communities from Kabuno Bay, South-Kivu, Congo - kab_092012_10m | ecosystem: Environmental > Aquatic > Freshwater > Lake | place: Democratic Republic of the Congo... | reverse complement strand
CTTGACAAGCTGGCTGTAGCCGCTGCCATGGAAGGCCTTGCAAACCAGTGCACCGGTCGGGCGCCTCAGGTGTGCCATCGCGAAGGCGACGGCCAGTTCGACGAGGTGCGTCATCCTCGCCGCATCAGACGCCGCGACGCCGGACAGATTGGGCGCCATGTCGGAGACGACCAGATCCACCGCCCTGCCCTGCAGCGTGGTCTCCAAAGCAGCCAGGACACCGTCCTCGCGGAAATCCCCTCTCAGGAACTGCACGCCCTCGATGGGCTCGAACTCGAGCAGGTCCAGGGCGATCAGCGTGCCCTCCAACTGGCCCACGGCGGCACCCTGCGGTGCCAGCCGACGACGCAGGTACTGGCTCCACGCACCGGGCGCCGCACCCAGGTCGACGATGACCTGACCGGGACGGACGAGGCCGAGCGCTTCGTCGATCTCGGCGAGCTTGTAGGCCGCCCTCGCGCGGTAGCCCTCCTGCTGGGCGCGCCTGACGTAGGGATCGGTCAGGTGATCGTGCAGCCAGGCCCGGTTGACGCGCTTGTTCTTCTTCGACATGGGGCGCGGATAATACGTCGATGACAGCACTCGTCCTGACACCCAACGAACGCCGCGCGCACCGCGCGGCAGCGCATCATCTCGCTCCGGTCGTGACGGTCGGCAGCGACGGCCTGACAGCGGCCGTCGAACGCGAGGTCGACGGCGCGTTGAATGCCCACGGGTTGATCAAGGTGAGGGTCTTCTCCGACGACCGAGTGGCGCGCGAGCACATGCTCGCCCACCTCACGTCCGCCCTCTCGGCGGCCGCGGTGCAGCACATCGGCAAGTTGCTGGTGCTGTGGCGGCCGGTACCCCCGAAGGCAGCGACGGAGCGCGAAGGGCGCTCTCCCGGCCCGCGGACCGTCAAGGTCGTTTCCTTCTCCAAGACCGGCAACCACCGTGCCACGGTGCGCAAGGTGCGCGTCATGGGCAACGAGCGCATCACGCCCAGCGGCAAGATCAAGCGGCGCGAGGCGCGGTCGGTCAGTCCGAAGAAGACGGCTGCGGATTGACATCCCCGCGGCTCGCAAGCCGCCCGGCGCTGGCACGCCAGGCCAGCGCCGCCACGCAGCAGGCCTTGATCAGGTAGCAGGCGCTGCTGGCCACGTGCAGTTGCGCGAAGGAAAAGCGCCCGGACCCTGTCCGAGCCATGTCCATCAGGGGAAGCACGGCGTAGTACCCGATCACGGTCATGAACACGCCACAAAGGGCCAGACCGAAATCGAGGTTGAACTGGACACGGGGGGCGTCCTCGGCCTGTCGGACACGCACGCGCATCAGCGCCAGCGTCACCGCGCCGAGGAAAAGGCTGGCCGCGGCCTCGCTTGCGAGCACCCGCGCGACCACCAGGCCCGCCTGCGGGGAGGGCAGGGCCGCAAAGGCCGCCGGTGTCGCGACGGCAGCCACGGTCAGCAACAGACCCAGCCAGACAGCCGAGAACAGCCGCAACCAGCGTGACACGTCGCGCATCGCCGGCGATTCCTTGCGTGCGGTCGCGCTCGCCGAGGGTCAGAGGTAGCGGACCTGCACGATCTCGTAGCTCCGAACACCACCGGGTGCACGCACCTCCGCGACATCGCCTTCGCTCTTGCCGATCAGCGCGCGTGCGATGGGGCTGGAGATCGACACCAGGCCCAGCTTCAGGTCGGCCTCGTCGTCCCCGACGATCTGGTAGGTCACACGCGCGCCCGAGTCCTCGTCCTCGAGGTCGACGGTCGAGCCGAAGACCACCCGCCCCTCTGCGTCCAGCGTCGACGGGTCGATGATCTGGGCGGCTGACAACTTGGCCTCGATCTCCAGGATCCGCCCCTCGATGAAACCCTGCTTGTCCTTGGCAGCGTCGTACTCGGCGTTTTCAGAAAGATCACCCTGGGCACGCGCCTCGGCGATCGCCTGGATCACCGCATGGCGCTCGACCGACTTCAGGCGGTGCAGTTCTTCCTTCAGCTTGTCGGCGCCGCGGCGCGTCAACGGGATCGTGGCCATCGTCGGTGTACTCAATGAACGTTGAAAGCGACGCAGCGCGCCGGAGAGCGCGCTGCGAGACCTGATTGATCGCGAAGTGTAGTTCAGGCACCACACCCCGAGCCGGAACACCCCGAGCAGGGAGAGGAGGATCGCGAGCCTGCCGCGCGACGGCGGGACGCCATCAAAGATCCGGCCCGCCGGCGACGCGGCACCGGCAGGTCAGTGCAGGCTCGTGTGCAGCACCTGCACCGAATGCACGCTCAGGTCGCCACCGTGCTTCAAGGCTTCGGTGGCGGCTTCGCAACCGGCCATCGTCGTGTAATAGGTGACGCGATGGGCCAGGGCCGCCATGCGGATGTGGCGCGAGTCGGCGATCGCCGAGCGCGTCTCGTCCACCGTGGTGAAGACGAGCTGGATCTCGCCGGCCTTGACCATGTCGCCGATGTGCGGCCGCCCGTACCTGACCTTGTTGACAGCCCGCACCGGCAGCCCGGCGGCCGAGATCGCGGCCGCGGTCCCCCTCGTGGCCACGAGTTGGAAGCCGAGCGCGAGCAGGTCCCGTGCAACGGCGACAGCCCGGGCCTTGTCGGCGTCCTTGACCGTCAGCACCACCGTGCCCTTGGACGGCAGGCGGGAGCCGGCACCGAGCTGGCTCTTGAGCATGGCCTCGCCGAAGGTCGTGCCCACGCCCATGACCTCGCCGGTCGAACGCATCTCCGGGCCGAGGATGGGGTCGACCCCGGGGAATTTGTTGAACGGGAAGACGGCTTCCTTCACGCTGAAGTACGGCGGGCTGACCTCGCCGTCCTGGCCGCGGCCGAGCACGCCGGGCTGGTCGGCGAGCTTGCGCCCGGCCATGCAGCGCGCGGCGATCTTGGCCAGCGCCTGACCCGTGGCCTTGCTGACGAAGGGCACGGTGCGCGAGGCGCGGGGGTTGACCTCGAGCACGTAGACGATGGCGGCCTCACCCTCGCCCTGGATGGCGAACTGCACGTTCATCAGGCCGACGACCTTCAGCGCCTGCGCCATCAGCGTGGCCTGGCGGCGCATCTCGTCCTGCAGCGCCGCGCTCAGCGTGTACGGCGGCAGCGAGCAGGCCGAGTCGCCGCTGTGGATGCCCGCGGCCTCGACGTGCTCCATGATGCCGCCGATCATCACCCGCTCGCCGTCGCCGATGCAGTCGACGTCGACCTCGATCGCGTCGTCGAGGAAGCGGTCCAGCAGCACCGGCGATTTCTCGCTCACCCGCACCGCCTCGCGCATGTAGCGCTCCAGGTCCTTGTCGCCGTGGACGATCTCCATCGCCCGGCCGCCCAGCACGTAGCTCGGGCGCACCACCAGCGGGTAGCCGATCTCGTGCGCGAGCTGCAGCGCCTGCTCCTCGGTGCGCGCGGTGCGGTTGGGCGGCTGGCGCAGCCCGAGCCCGTGCAGCAGCTTCTGGAAGCGCTCGCGGTCCTCGGCAATGTCGATGCTGTCGGGACTGGTGCCGATGATGGGCACGCCAGCGCGCTCCAGGTCGAGCGCCAGCTTCAGCGGCGTCTGCCCGCCGTACTGCACGATCACGCCCTCGGGCTTTTCCACCGCGACGATCTCGAGCACGTCCTCCAGCGTCACCGGCTCGAAGTACAGCCGGTCGCTGGTGTCGTAGTCGGTCGACACCGTCTCCGGGTTGCAGTTGACCATGAGGGTCTCGAACCCGTCCTCGCGCATGGCCAGCGCTGCGTGCACGCAGCAGTAGTCGAACTCGATGCCCTGGCCGATGCGGTTCGGCCCGCCGCCCAGCACCATGATCTTGCGCCGGGTCGACGGCTCGGCCTCGCACTCCTCCTCGTAGGTGGAATACATGTAGGCGGTCTGCGTGGCGAACTCGGCAGCGCAGGTGTCCACACGCTTGTAGACCGGGCGCACGCCCAGCGCATGGCGGCGCTCGCGCACCGCGTGCTGGTTCGAGCCCGTCAGCGTGCCCAGGCGCCGGTCGGAGAAGCCCATGCGCTTCAGGTGGCGCAGCTCGGCCGCCGTCAGGCTGTCGAGCGCGCGCGCTCGCACCTGCGCCTCGGTGGCGACGATATGCTCGATCTGGGCCAGGAACCAGGGGTCGATGGCGGTCTCGGCGTATACCTCGTCCAGCGTCATGCCCATGCGGAAGGCGTCGCCGACGTAGAGGATGCGCTCCGGCCCGGGCTCGCCGATCTCCTCGACGATCTCCTCGCGGTCGGTGCTGCGCTCGGACAGGCTGTCGATACCGGTCTCCAGGCCGCGCAGCGCCTTCTGGAAACTCTCCTGGAAGGTGCGGCCGATGGCCATCACCTCGCCCACCGACTTCATCTGCGTGGTCAGGTGCGGGTCGGCGGCGGGGAACTTCTCGAATGCGAAACGCGGGATCTTCGTCACCACGTAGTCGATGCTCGGCTCGAAGCTCGCCGGCGTGGCGCCGCCGGTGATGTCGTTCTTCAGCTCGTCGAGCGTGTAGCCCACGGCCAGCTTGGCCGCCACCTTGGCGATCGGGAAGCCGGTGGCCTTGGACGCCAGCGCCGACGAGCGCGAGACGCGCGGGTTCATCTCGATCACGATCATGCGCCCGTTGGCCGGGTTGATCGAGAACTGCACGTTCGAGCCGCCGGTGTCCACGCCGATCTCGCGCAGGATCGCGATCGACGCGTTGCGCAGGATCTGGTATTCCTTGTCCGTCAGCGTCTGCGCCGGCGCCACCGTGATCGAGTCGCCGGTGTGGATGCCCATCGGGTCGAGGTTCTCGATCGAGCAGACGATGATGCAGTTGTCCGCGCGGTCGCGGACGACTTCCATCTCGAACTCCTTCCAGCCGATCAGGCTCTCCTCGATCAGCAGTTCGTTGGTCGGCGACAGGTCCAGGCCGCGCTTGCAGATCTCCTCGAACTCCTCGGGGTTGTAGGCGATGCCCCCGCCGGTGCCGCCGAGCGTGAAGCTCGGACGGATCACCATCGGGAAGCCCGCGCCCCCGACCTCGGCCTGGATGCGCCGCTGCACGGCCCAGGCCTCGTCCATCGAATGGGCGATGCCGCTCTTGGCGGAATCCAGCCCGATGGAGGTCATGGCCTCCTTGAACTTCAGGCGGTCCTCGGCCTTCTCGATCGCGCGCTCGTTGGCGCCGATCATCTCGACGCCGTACTTCGCAAGCACCCCGTGGCGGTGCAGGTCGAGCGCGGTGTTCAGCGCCGTCTGGCCACCCATGGTGGGCAGCACGGCGTCGGGCCGCTCCTTGGCGATGATCTGCTCGACCACCTGCCAGGTGATGGGCTCGATGTAGGTCGCGTCCGCCATCCCCGGGTCGGTCATGATGGTGGCCGGGTTGCTGTTGACCAGGATGACGCGGTAGCCCTCCTCGCGCAGCGCCTTGCAGGCCTGGGCGCCGGAGTAGTCGAACTCGCAGGCCTGGCCGATGACGATCGGGCCGGCCCCGATGATCAGGATGCTCTTCAGGTCGGTGCGCTTAGGCATGGGAATGCTGCGCCATCAGCGCGGTGAATCGATCGAACAGATAGGCGATGTCGTGCGGGCCGGGCGAGGCTTCCGGGTGACCCTGGAAGCAGAAGGCCGGCCGGTCGGTGCGGGCCAGGCCCTGCAGCGTGCCGTCGAACAGGCTGCGGTGGGTGGCGCGCAGGTTGGGCGGCAGCGTCGCCTCGTCCACGGCGAAGCCATGGTTCTGGCTCGTGATGCTGACGCGGCCGTCGTCCAGGTCCTTGACCGGGTGGTTGGCGCCGTGGTGGCCGAACTTCATCTTGAAGGTGCGCGCGCCCGAGGCCAGCGCCATGATCTGGTGGCCCAGGCAGATGCCGAAGGTCGGCAGGCCAGCGTCGATCAGCGTGCGCGTGGCGGCGATCGCGTAGTCGCAAGGCTCGGGATCGCCAGGCCCATTGCTCAGGAAAACGCCACTCGGGCGCATCGCCAACACCTGCGCCGCGGGCGGGCGCGCCGGCACCACCGTGATGCGGCAACCGCGGCTGGCCAGCATGCGAAGGATGTTGTACTTGACCCCGAAGTCCTAGGCGACGACATGAAACCGTGGTGCGCGCTGGCTACCGTACCCCTGGCCCAGGGCCCACTCGGTTTGGTGCCACTCGTAGGGCGCGTCGACCGACATCCCCTGCGCGAGGTCCTGGCCGGCCATCGATGGCGCGGCCCGGGCGCGCTCGACGGCCTGGGCGAGATCGGTCCCGGTGATCTCGTGCCCCGGTCCGAAGGTCGCGATGCAACCGTTCTGCGCGCCAGTCGTGCGCAGGTGACGGGTCAGGCGGCGCGTGTCGAGGTCGGCGATCGCCACCGTGCCCTCGCGCTGCAGATACTGCGACAGCGTCAGCGTCTGGCGGAAATTCGATGCTCGCAACGGCAGATCGCGGATCACCAGGCCTGCGGCATGAACGCGCCCCGCCTCGACGTCCTCCGGGTTGACGCCGTAGTTGCCGATGTGCGGATAGGTCAGCGTGACGATCTGGCGGCAGTAGCTCGGGTCGGTCAGGATTTCCTGGTAGCCGGTGAGGGCGGTGTTGAACACCACTTCACCGACCGTCGAGCCGGGGGCGCCGATCGAAATGCCCCGGAACAGGGAGCCGTCGGCAAGCGCGAGGACGGCGGGCGACAGGACGGGCAGCAAGAAAAACTCCGGTTCGCGCGCTCCCTGCGGCCACCGCCCAGGAGCTGGGCGAAGCACATCGGGGGGAAACCGGGAGACGAGTTTCGCGGGGAGGCGTCAGTTGACGGGTAAACCTCGGGATTGTATCGCCGGGGGCCCGATGACCTGCGGCGACGACCTGCGGCGCGAGCCCACCTTCGGCCCATGAGCGCGGTCCGCATCGGATCCGCTGCGGGGCCGCCCGGTGGAACTAAACTAGCTAGGCGGAGTCCATTGCACTGCCGCAATCGTCTGGCACACGGTGTGCCGGATGGAATGACACCTCGACGACCGAACCGCCAACCTTCGCCGGAGGCCTCATGAACGATCAAGTCCGTACCCTTCCCAACGCTGCGATCAGTGCGACCGACCCGCGGCAACTCGCCGTGTTGCGCAACACCTATGGCCTGCTGGCCCTGTCCATGGTGCCGACCGTGCTCGGCGCCTGGGTCGGCGTCAGCACCGGGATCATGAACATGCTGGGGGCCGGCATGTCGCTCATCGTGTTCCTGGCCGGCGCCTTCGGCTTCATGTTCGCGGTGGAGAAGACAAAGCACTCGGGCACCGGTGTGCTGGTGCTGCTGGCCTTCACCTTCTTCATGGGGCTGATGCTGTCGCGCCTGGTCGGTCAGGTGCTGGGCCTGCGCAACGGCGCCTCGCTGGTGATGACGGCCTTCGGAGGCACCGCGGCCATCTTCATGGTCATGGCCACGCTGGCCACCGTCATCAAGCGCGACCTGTCCGGCATGGGCAAGTTCCTGATGATCGGCGCGCTCGTGGTGTTCGTCGCGATGATTGCCAACTTCTTCCTGCAGTCGTCGGCGCTGATGCTGGCGCTGCTGGTGCTGTGCCTGGGCATCTTCTCGGCCTTCATCCTCTACGACGTGCGGCGCGTGCTCGATGGCGGCGAGACGAATTACATCTCGGCCACGATGGCGATCTACCTGAGCGTGTTCAACGTCTTCCAGAGCCTGCTGGCGCTGCTGGGGATCTTCGGCGGCGACCGGGAGTGACTGCGACGCTCCACACCAGCGCACAAGGTGTCGCCGGTAGGAATAGACGATGATCATGCGGGGCCTGCGGGCCCCGCAGCCGTTTTCAGTTCACGTCAGCGCGAGCTCGGCACGATCGAACACCGCGATGCTCTCGGTGTGCGCCGTGTGCGGGAACATGTTGACCACACCCGCGGCCGAACAGACATAGCCGGCCTGGTGGACCAGCAGGCCGGCATCCCGGGCCAGCGTGGCCGGATTGCAACTGACATAAACGATGCGTCGGGGCGGCGCCCAGTGCCCTGGCAGGCCTGTTCCCTCTGCCTGCACCGCATCGGCCAGCGCCTTGGACAGGGCGAAGGCGCCCTCGCGCGGCGGGTCGACCAGCCAGCGGTCGGCAGCGCCCAGCGCCAGCAACGCAGGGGCGTCCAACTCGAAAAGGTTGCGCGCCTCGAACACGGTGCGTTCAGCGGCCGCGTTGGCCATCGCGTTGTCGCGGGCGCGCCGAACCAGCGCCTCGCTGCCCTCCAGTCCCAGCACCTGCCGGGCCCGGCGGGCGATGGGCAGCGTGAAGTTGCCCAGGCCGCAGAACCAGTCGATCACCCGCTCGTCGGCGCCGGGCGCCAACAATCCCAACGCGCGCTCGACCAGCACGCGGTTGATGCGCGGATTCACCTGTGTGAAGTCGGTGGGCCGGAAGCCGATGCGCACCTCGAACTCGGGCAGCGCATAGTCCAGGGGTGAGGCAGCGGCTTCCTGCGCATCGAGCGGGTGCACGGTCTCCGGGCCCGCCGGCTGCAACCACCACTGCACGCCATGACGCGCCGCGAAAGACCGCAGCAAAGCGAGGTCCCCGACAGGCACCGGCTCGAGATGCCTGAGCACGAGCGCGGTGACCGTGTCACCGACGGCCAGTTCGATCTGCGGCAAGCGGTCCCTGAGCGCCATCGCGCCCACCAGTTCGCGCAACGCCGGCAGCAGCGCCTCGACGTGCGGCGGCAGCACCGGGCACACCGACATGTCGGCCACATAGCGGGACTTGCGCTCGTGGAAGCCGACGAGCACCGTCGACTTGCGTGCCACATGGCGCACCGACAGCCGCGCGCGGTATCGGTAGCCCCAGGCCGGACCCTGGATGGGCCGCAGCACCCGCTCGGGACGGACCTTGCCGAGATGCCACAAGGCGTCCTCCAGCGCACGCTGCTTGACTGCCACCTGCGCGGCAGCATCCAGGTGCTGCATCTTGCAACCGCCGCAGGCACCGGTGTGCAGACCGAAGTGCGGACACCGGGGCACCACGCGCTGCGTGCTCTGCCGCAGCACGGCGGTCGCCTGCGCCTGCTCCCACTGGTTCTTGCGCCGGTGCACCTGCACGGTCACGCGCTCGGTGGGCAGCGCGCCTTCGATGAAGACCACCTTGCCGTCGGCGAGGCGCGCCACGCCCTGGCCCTCGAGGTCGAGCGATTCGACGTCGAGGACGTCGTCCTGTGTCTGTGTCATCGGCCGATTATCCCGAGCGGTTCGGGCTCACGGATCTCCATCCGCTGGCCCAGCGCGAGAACGTCAGGCGGGGGTCACCTGCGCCTGCGAACCGTCATCGACGTCCGGCGCACCATCCGGGCCGACGCTGTCAGCGGGCTCGTCACGCGCCGCGATCATCTCCCGCAGCATGGCCTTCAGCGTCTCGGCCTGGTCCAGTCCGAAACGGGACAGCACCCGGCGCTCGTGCTCACGTGCCCGCACGATCAACGCTGACACGGTGCGCAGGCCCTGCGCCGTGATGCGCACCCGGGTCACACGCCGGTCGTCGGGATCGGCCAGCCGCTCGACCTCCCCCCGGGCGACCATGCGGTCCAGCAGCCGGGTGGCCGTGGGGCCCTTGGTCAGGGACACCTGCGCCAGCCGACCGGTGGTCATGGCCCGACCATCGGCCAGGGTCGCAAGCACGCGCCACTCCGACACCGCGAAACCGTGCGCGCGCACGACGCGATGGAATTCGCCCTGGATGCGCTGCGCGGCCTGACCGAGCAGCGCCGGCAGGTAGTCGTCGACGAAGGGCTGATCGCTGCGGTCGGCGACGGCATCGGCACCCGCCAGTGGGTCGCCTCGGGCAGTGTCCGCCGTCTCGGCGCCGCCCAGACAGGCATCACCGGGGTGACGGGCAGATGACTTCATGACGCGAGGCTCGACAGTCTTCAGATCGTCAGGGTGCCGACACTGGCGCCACCGCAGACGTAGAGCACCTGGCCCGTGACGAAGCCCGCCTGCGGATCGACGAAGAAGTCGACGGCGCGCGCGACATCCTGCGGGGTGCCCAGGCGCCGCACCGGGATGGCTGCAGCCAGCCGTTGCTCGCGTTCGCTGTCGGCGGGCACCACCTCGTGGAACATCTCGGTGCCGCGGATGGGGCCGGGTGCCACGACATTGACCGTGATGCCCTGTGCGGCCAGTTCGAGCGCCCAGGTCCGTGCCAGGCCGATCATCCCGGCCTTGGTGGCGGCATAGACGCTGCGCGTGGCCAGCCCCAACGCGCCGCGCGAGGAGATCATCACGATGCGACCGTAGCCCCGCTCGCACATGCCCGGGCGCACCGCCTGCGCGATGGCAATGGCGCTGCCCAGGTGCAGCTCCGTCAGCGCGTCCAGGTCTTCCAGACGCACGTCCTCCAGGAGGGCGGGGCGGATCACCCCGGCGTTGTGGACGAAGGCGCTCACCGGATGCTGCTGCGCCAGATCGGCGGCCACCGCCCTCGTGGCGTGGCGGTCGGTCAGGTCGACCTCGACGCTGATCAGCCCCGGATGCTCGATCGGTGTGCGCCGGCGCGACAGGGCCAGCACCTGCATGCCGCGCGCCAGCAGGTGCTCGCAGATCTTCAGACCGATGCCGGTGCTGGTGCCGGTGACGAGGGCGGTGTCCATCCTCACCCCGCCACCAGCGCCAGGACCCGCAACGGACTGCCGCTGCCCTGTTCGATCTTCAGCGGCGGGCAGATGAGCACGCTGCCGGTGGGCGGCAGCAGGTCCAGGTTGCACAGGCACTGCAGGCCGTAGCGGCCGGCGCCGTGCATGAAATAGTGGCACGGGTACGGCGGGCGCAGGTGATAGCCCTGCCCGGCATCGGTGCCGATGGCCTCCGAGCCGAAACCTAGCACATCGCGCTGCTCGACCAGGAAGCGCACCGCCTCGGTCGACGGACCCGGCGTGTGCTGACCGGTTTCGTCGAAGTTCTGGTAGGCCTCGGGGTCGCGCCGGCGGCTCCAGTCGGTGCGCATCAGCACCCAGGAGCCAGCAGCGATGCGGCCGTGCGCGGTCTCGAAGGCGTCGATGTCGGCCACGGTGAGCAGGTAGTCGGGGTCGGCAGCGGCCTGCTCGTGGCAGTCGATGACGACCGCGGGCGCGACGAAGTGCTGCACCGGGATGGTGTCCACGGCGTTGTTCGGACGGTGGCGGCCCGAGATCCAGTGGATGGGCGCGTCGAAGTGGGTGCCGGTGTGCTCGCCGCAGGAGAAGTTGTTCCAGTACCAGCCGGGCCCGCGCTCGTCGTAGCGCGACACCTCCTCGATGCGGAAGGGCCAGCACTGACCCATCTCCGGCGGCAGCGCGATCTGCGGAAAGTCCGGCGTCAGCGTCTGCGTCAGGTCGACGACGCGGATGGCGCCGCGCTGCAAGGCCTTGGCCAGCGCCGCGAGCAGCGTGGCAGGGGACAGTTCCGGACTCATGATCCTCCTCCGGCCGCAAGTTCTCGCTCGAGCACCCGCGGATCGTCGCGCCAGCGCTCCAGCCATTCCTGCGCCACGTCGCCGGGGTAGACATCTTCGGTGCCGTCGCGCAAGGCCTTGACGATGGCGTTGGCCACGGCCTCGGGGGTCAGCTTGGGCGGCGGCAGGTTCTGGTTCCAGGCCTCGTCGATGGGGCCGGGGAAGACGTTGACCACGCGGATGCCGGCGGGACGCATCTCCGCGCGCAGGCACTGCGCCAGCGAGTGTGCGGCCGCCTTGCTGGCCGAGTAGGTGCCGTGCGGCGGAAAGTTGGCCAGGGCGTAGATCGACAGCAGGTTGACCCAGGCCACGGCGTGCGCCGCGCCGTCGGCGGCGCGCGCGCGCAGTGCCGGGCCGAAGGCCTGCGCCAGACGCAGCAGGCCGAAGTAGTTGACGTCCATCTCCAGCCGCGCGACGTCAGTGCCGCGACGCGCGCCGATGCCGTAGGTGCGATGCACCTCTGCGTTGTGCACGACGATGTCCACCTTGCCGCCGAGCGCGCCGCCCACCTGCTCCACCGCACGGCCGTCGGTCACGTCCAGCGGCACCAGCGTCACCTGCGGCAGATCGGCGATGTCGTCGAAGCCCGGCATCTTCTTCCACGGCTCGGAGTGGCCGACCCAGATGATGTCGGCGCCGGCCTTGACGAGGGCGCGCACCAGCGCCTGCCCCACCTCGCTCTTGCCATCGGTCACCAGCACCTTGCGGAACTTCGGGTCGCAGCCCATCTCGCGCAGCATCGGGTCGTCGTTCATGTGGGGGGTCTCCGGGTCGGGCAGCGCGATGACCACGGCGCGGCCGGCACGGTCCAGGCGCGCCGTGACGCGCACACGCTGTCCGGGCTGCCGCACGTCCCCGTGCAGGTGCACCATCAGCGAGGAGCCGCAGTCCAGATGGACGAGGCCCAGCCGCCAGGGCAGTCGCTCGCGGAAGAACAGGTCGTTGCTGTGGTGCAGCGTGGTGGCGGCGATCAGCCGGCCTTCACCCGACTGAGGGCGCCACTGCAGGCGGGGCGACACGCAGGCATGGCAGGCTTCGCGCGGCGGGTACTGCACGGCGCCGCACGCCTCGCAGACCTGCAGGGCGAAGCGGCCCTCGGCGGCCGCCACCGTCAGCCCCATCGCCACCCGGCTGCGTGCCCAGGGCGGCAGGTTCATCTGCCGCGTGCGCAGCACCGGATTCTTGCGTGGGGGACGCATCAAGGGCATGGTCATGAGGTCGTCCTCCGCACCGCGCCGTTCGGGGAGGACAAGGGGGCATGGCACGGCACGCTCACGCCGCCCTCCCGAGGATGGCCGCACCCGT
>Ga0172373_10008811_pt1 | contig 12705 bp, 5 predicted proteins | sample Lak10m_2_FD_114546 | JGI IMG/M metagenome (GOLD analysis project Ga0172373, IMG submission 114546) | Freshwater microbial communities from Kabuno Bay, South-Kivu, Congo - kab_092012_10m | ecosystem: Environmental > Aquatic > Freshwater > Lake | place: Democratic Republic of the Congo: South-Kivu... | reverse complement strand
GCCGTGATCGGGGGCCTGATCCTCGCCACTTTTGCGACGCTTTTCTTCGTGCCGGTGATTTTCAGTGCGGCGCACCGCCGGGTAGGGGTGGCACGCGCGGTTGAACCTTTGATACCATGAACTCGTCCCGAACCCCGAGATCGGTCAGCCCTGAACCCCGACAAGCGTCGCGCCTCGGATGGCTAGGAGTTGGGGCGCTTGTCTTGATGGTTGTGGGGTATTTTGTGGGCCATCTACCGCGGGTGCGGGCGCGTGCGGCGTTAGGCGCGGAGAATCGGGAACTGGCGATTCCGACGGTGTCGGTGGTGGCTCCGAGCGCACCGAAATCGACTGGAGGCATGATCTTGCCGGCTGAAATCAAACCCTGGATCGAAGCACCGATTCATGCGCGGGCGAGTGGTTACTTGAAACGGTGGGTGGTGGACTTGGGAGCCGAGGTGAAAGCGGGGGATCTGATGGCGGAGATCGACACCCCGGAACTGGACCAGGAGTTAGCGCGAGCCCGAGCTGGGGTAGCGGAGGCGGAAGCAGGGTTGACTTTGGCGCGGACGACGGCGCAGCGGTGGTTGGAGCTTTTGAAGACATCGAGCGTGAGCGAGCAAGAAACGGCGGAGAAACAGGCGGATCTGGCCTTGAAAGAAGCGAGTGTCGAGGGGGCGAAAGCGAACTGGTCGCGCCTGAACGAACTGAAGGGTTTTGCGCGGGTGACGGCACCATTTGCCGGAGTGGTTAGTTCGCGCAAGGTGGACGTGGGAGACTTGGTGGTGGCAGGCAGCGGCAAAGAACTCTTTCGACTCTCGCAAATCCAGACCCTGCGCGTGTTTGTGCACGTGCCTCAGACGGTGGCGCGTGCCACTCCGGTCGGAACGGCGGCGATGGTGTTGGGGAGCGACGCGGGGGGACGGCCGGTGCCGGCGAAAGTGGTGCGGACGGCTGGAGTGCTGGTGCCTGAGACCCGGACGATGCTGGTCGAGTTGGAGTTAGACAATACGCGTCGGGAGTGGGTGGCGGGTGCCTTTGCGCGGGTGCGATTCCCGGATGTTCAGACGGATCCTCGGGTGACCATCCCCTCGAACGCGTTGCTGTTTCGCCCCGAAGGTCCGCAGGTCGCGGTGGTGGGTAGCGGGGACGTTGTGACGTTACGCAACCTCGGATTGGGACGGGATTTTGGACCCTATTTGGAAGTCCTAACCGGCCTCGAACTTAACGAGCGAGTAGTGTTGAACCCACCGGACTCATTGATGAGCGGCGTGCGCGTGCGGGTTTCGATGCCAGCCACGAGTCCGAGCGGAGGAGGGAAGCCGTGAACGAAGGGAAAGCAGCGAAACGGCTAGCCCGAGAGAAGACGGAATGTGGGCCCACGAACGGGAGTGACGTTTGCTGGGATGTCGGGTCGTTTCGGAGGCGGTGGCACTTGGGTGGTGTGAAAATGGGAGTCGGTTTGAGTGTTGCATGCTTGGGTTTGGCATTGACGGGATGCAACGTGGAGAAAATGACGCGAGTGGATCGTGACCGCGAATTGCCGGCGGTGCAGGGGAGCTTTTCGACCGAATCGACAGCGACGGTTGGTGCAGTGGAATGGCGTCGGATCGGGGTGGAGGAACCTTTGGGCGCTGACCTTGGGTGGGGCGCATTGGAGGATGAGGAGTTGGCACGATTAGCACAACTGGCCTTGGAGGGAAATTGGAGTTTAAAGGCGGCAGCGGCGCGGGTAACACAGGCCCGTGGGGTGCTGTCGGAGACACGATCGGAGCGACTCCCCAAGGGAGGACTTACCCCTGGTTATCAACGACAGCGCACGAGCGCCAACCTCTTTGATCAAGGCCAAGCGGCGGGAGTGAGCCACACCTATGGGACGGTGGCATTGCCGTTTGATTTGGCGTGGGAAGCTGACTTATGGGGTCGAGTGAGCGGGCAAGTGCGGGCTGCGCACGCTCGGTTTGAAAATGCACGCGTGGACGAGGCGGCGGTGCGATTGGCACTGAGAGCGGAGGTGGCGGCCGTCTATTGGAATTGGAGCGCAACGGTCGTGGAGCGTGGGATTGTGACTCGAACCCTGGAGGCGTACCGAAGAATGTTGGAGTTAACCGAGAACCGGAGGAAAGGCGGTGTGGTTGGGGATCTGGATGTGGCCCGAGCTCGTGCGCAGGTCCGCGGGGTTGAGACCGAATTACCCACCTTGGACTGGAGAATCGAGAAGCAACGCCATGCGCTGGCGGTATTGTGCGGGAAGAATCCGGCGGGATTTGAGGTGCGGCTTCCGGAGACGCTGCGAGATGCGCCGCTTTGGGCTCCGGAGGGAGTAGCCTCGCAGTGGTTGGAACGACGACCTGATGTGGCGGGGTTGGCTTGGAAAATGGCGGCGGCGAATGCGGATGCGGGGGTCGCGCGGGCGGCGTTTTTTCCACGAGTGATGTTACGAGGCGTGGCGGGATTTAGTTCGATTGATGCGGGGGCGGTGTTCGATTGGCCGAGTCGATTTTGGGCGGTTGGGCCGACGTTGGAACTACCCGTGTTCGACCTCAAGCGACGACGCGCCCGGTATGGGATTTCGCGAGCGACGTATGAGGAGACGGTGGCGCAGTATAAGCAGGGCGTTTTGGTGGCGTTTCAGGAAGTGGAGGACCTGCTCGCGGGGGAGCGCTTGCTTCGCGCACGAGCGGAGGCGGAGATGGAAGCCTTGACTGCCTCACGTCGGGTGCTGGAGTTGGCGACGAACCGTTACACAGCGGGGTTGGTGAGCTATTTGGAGGTCGCGATCGCGCAAGGTGAAGCCTTGGCCCGCGAGAGAGCTTTGTTACGCACGAATGCGGAGCGGTTGAGTGTTGGGATCGGGCTGATTAAGGCGTTGGGGGGACCGGTGGCTCAAGAACCCTAAGCCGTAAGAGTTCAGAAGAGTTTTAACGCAGAGGGGCAGAGGAGCGAAGGTGCAGAGGAATTGGATCTATTTCCATGGAGTGTACGCCTCACGAGTTGGTGTGCGGAACCATGCTACAGCGGTAGGAGGTTCCCTTGCCCCGCCTTGCGTCTTCGCTCCTCTCCGTCTCCGCGTTGAATTCCTACCGCATCGTTACGGGTATGGAGCTGTGATGAGTCGGAAGTAGCCTTCGGCTGATTGGAGCAGGTTGACGTCGAACGGGGGTTGGACGGGCAAGGTGATCCAGGGCGTTGAACCGAGAGAGGATCGCTGTTGGAGTCGGAGCGTGGGAGGCCATGAGAGCCGCAGGCTGGTCGCGCCGGGCTGAGGACGTTCGAACACGACGACCGAGGGGGTGGAGGGACGTGGATTTGGTTCGAGGCGGGCGACGTAATAAGTCGGCAAAGTGCCGAAGGAATTCAGGATATTGTAGGGCCGGAGATCAGGCCAAGTGTAGCGGATATCCCCGAAATCGAGTGCGGCGGAAGCGGGAAGGAAAAGTGAGAACCCGGCGGTGACGACAGTTCCTGAGGTGTTGACGGCCACGTAGTAGTCGCGCGCGTTGTCGAAGGTGGCGAAGTCGGGACTGCCGCTCTGACGGATGAAGGATTCTTTACCCTCGGCGGTGAGCTGCGCCACGAACGTGTCGTGACTGTAGGCGGCGGAGACGATCTCGGGGCCGAAGCTGATACGTCGGTCGCCGGGCTGGGCGAGCGGGTTGAGGCGGAACCAGCCGCCGAACGTAATCGCCCCATCTGGGCGCAGAGCGGCATCGTCGATGTGCAACCACCAGGACTTTGCCCAGAGCACGTCCCCTGAGGTGGAGACCTTGGCAGCGTAGCCGAAGCCTGTGAGTTGATTGGTACCGAATTGAAATTTCAGATTCGCTTGGTTACCGGCTCCGAGGCTACCGACGATGATCGCCTGATCTGCGGCGTCCACGAGCAGCCGGAAGGGGTCGACGACCCCGGTGGATTGCCCGCCGAAGGATTTGAACCAGAGCAATGAGCCGGTGGTATCAAAGCGCGCGAGCACCCAGGTTTGTGCTCCTTGAGTCGCGAGTGCGGGCAGGTTGGTGGAACCTAAGTTGAGGGCTTCAACCCGGTTCGCATAGAAATAAAACCCGCCATCACGTGTCAGAGCGGTTCGCGAATAGGTGTCGCCAGTGGTGGTGGGTAGCGTGAGGAATGTGCGTTTGGAAAGTAGGCTACCCGTGGCATCGAAATGCTGGAGGGATCGATCGGTCAGGAGAACACGGACGCCACCGTTGAGGTCCGACTCGACGGCGGCGATTTGGGAGCCCACAACCCCGAAATTGTTCGAAACCCAAAGGAAGCGACCGGACGCGGGATTGATTTTCCCGATGAAATTACCATCGGGAACGACAGATCCGAAGCGGCTGAAGCTGGTGCGTCCGGCGAGGAATACATCTCCGGCGGGGGTGACGAGGGGTGTGAACTTGGGGTTAATCGCGTAAGCGACAGGTTGGCCGTTGATCCCCGGGGTGGAGGGTTCGGAGAACCTCCAGGCGAAGGAACCGTCGGGGTTGAACTTGTCGAGTGAAACCAGATTTCCAAGGCCATGGTCGAGATGGGCAAGGTAGACGGCCCCAAAATCATCGAGCCCGACGCGCGATGGAGTTCCTAGGAAATTCGTCGTGGTGGTCACCTGGGTCCAACCGGACATCGTGGGGCGAAGATTTGCGGTGAGCGCAGCGGCGGGGGAGGTCGTTGAGCCGAAGCCGTTGCTGACCACGAGCGAGTAGAGACCCGCGTTGGTCCGTGCGAGTTCGGGAAGAATGAGCAGTCGATTGGTAGCGCCGAGCAGAGGTGCACCGTTGCGAAGCCACTGATACTGGGGTGCGGGGAAGGCATCGACCGTGGCACCGAGCACGACCCGATCCTGGAGTTGAGCCGTGGTGGCTGTGGGTGGGGACTTGATCTGAGGAGCGGAGGGGCGAAACGCATCGGCTAGGCGGAGGATGAGGATATCGGAGGGGTTGATGGTGGCGTTGTTCGTCGTGCTCAGTTCGAAGAGATCGAACTGCTGTCCGGCGGTGCGGCTGGAGGCGCTTTGAATGCCGCCGGTGAACTTGCCGGCGATGACCAATTCGCCGGAGACGTCGAAGAGCGCTTTGAACGGCGTGAAACTGCGCGGATCGTCATTGAACGGCACGCGTTCATCGAGCGGTCGTAGCCAGAGAGCGTTGCCGTTCGGAGAGAACTTAGCGGCGAGAGAAGCCCCGCCATTCTTCATGATGAGGGTGGACGCTCCGAAAGTGATTGGGATTGGGACGGAGGAGAAGGACGAGGTATCGACGAGGGCAACATTGCCGTGAGGATCCAGGGCCAGCAGGGTGTTGCCTTGGGAGGTGAACTCCTGGGTCCAGAGCAGCTCGCCGTTGAGATTGAGTCGAGCGAGGTAATGAGCCCCGATGAGCAATCCGGGCTGGATGGCGGCCTGACCGCCGTTACGATTCGCGGCGAAGTAGACGCCGCCTTGGGCGTCAACGACACATGCCGCGATGGAAGTCTCCGCTGTGGCGGAATCACGGAGCCCACCGAAATTGCGGATCCAGATGGGCGAAGCGTCGGGGCTGAGTTTGGCGACAAAACCATCGGAGGCGTAGAACCCGGCGGGAGATTTGGTAGACTCGAGCGTGAACGGGCCGAACACGGTTCGGGTTTTGAAGGAGCCAGCGAGGTAGAGATTTCCGAGCGCATCGGCAGAGATTGAGGTGAGCTGCTCGTTATTGGTGCCCCCGAACGATTTAACCCAGAGCAGTTGGCCGAGCAGATCGAAGCGAGCGACGTAGAGATCCTTGGAACCATCGGCGCGGTTGAAGGCGAGGTCGAAGGCGTTGGTGACACTGATGCCCCCGACCTTGGCGGTGAAGAACGGGATGGCGGGATTGGTGACCACATTGACCGCACCGAAGCGTGGTCGGCCGGTGAAGTGACCGGCCACGATGACTCCATCTTTGAGGGGCAGCAGGCCTACGACGTCGGCGGAGCGCTGCACGCCTAGATTTTGAATTTCGTCCGAGAACGGCCCGGCGGTTCGGGAGGTCCACAGGTTGGTGAACGTACGGGAGACGTTGGTGCCGACGGTGAGGGTGGCGGGCTGGACGCGACGAAGGAACCACGGATCGAGGGTGCCTGAAGCGCCGTCGCCGGCGAGCCAAGCTCCGCCGAGGCCGTCAGGCGCGAGAGCCTTGATGGTTCCGAGAGCGCCACTATTGGCGGTTTCGGAGATTTGAATCGCGAGCCCGTTGGTTGCGCCGGAGGCATCCCGATGGACCAGGACCGTGGTGGTGGAAGAACCGGGGCCGAAGGTTTGGGAACGAATGGCCAGAAGCGAGGAGCGATCCGGGAGGAGCGCCATGGCGGTCAGTTCATCGAGCGCGGTAAGATTCTGAAGCTCGGAGGCCTCGAGGATCTGGGGTGCTTCGGATTCGGCATAACCTCGGAGGTTCAGCGTGACGACGGAGCTGGAGCCGCCAGGGATGAAGAGTTGGGCGGGTTGACCGGCGGAGCGATCGGGGTTGTTGATGAGGTTTGCGACGGTGGCATGGAACCGACCGGCATCCGACGGCTTAACATCGGGAAGAATGAGTTTGAATCGACGATTGACCCCGGTGGAGGAAGGAGGATTACCGAGGGATTCCTCGAGCAGCTGATAGCCCTGACTCGAGCCGCGCTGGTTATCGATCGGGAGGCCATCTTTGAACCAGGAGACCTGGACGCTGTTTGAGCTGACGATGTCGATAGCGAACACATTGGTCGCGGGTCGACGCGGCCCGAGCACGCGGAACGAGCCCGACTGTTGGCCGCCGGACGAACCACCGGCGGCACCGACGATTCCGTAGCGTCCGTTCTCGAAAGCTTCGAGCCTGGAGACGAGGCCGGAGGTTGGGAAGTTGGTGAGGAACAGCCCGGTGAAGGTGCCGGCACCGGGAAAAAAACCCCAGGAACCGAGCGTGGTTTGGAACCCGGCTTGGGCACCGACGTAGAAGCGGTTGCTAGCGCCGATGGCCAGATGCCAGGTGGAGGTTGCATTCAGCGGAAAAGCGCCTGGACCCTCTGGGGTGAGAGCGAGGATGTGCGTGGTTTCAAGTTGGCCGCAACAATTGTTGACCACGAGACCCGAGGTGAGATTGGCGGTGTTGAACTCTCCAACGGACACGGTGACATTGGTGAGATCGCGTCGGATCTCGGCGAGGGGTGGAGGGTCGATGGAGACTTGAACTACGGAGCTGGTCGTGGCACCGAAACGATTGGTGAGGATTGCGCGATAATCTCCCGCCCAGGCTGGGAGCCCAAGAACTGTGAGCGTGTTTGTGGCGGGAGCGGGTACGAATGGGAATTGGCGCACATCCAGGTTCGTGCCGTTGCGTTGCCAAATGATCCCGAGAGGCGGTTCGCCGTTGTAGGCTATCTGAAGAGCCCCGGAGGAAGCAAAACCGAGCCGGGCTGAGGTGGGCTGGGAAAGAATGATGGGCGGTCCAGGTGGAAGCAAACTCACGTGAGCGATTCGGCTGGTGGTATTTCCCCCCGGGTCCAGGCTTACTATCACTCGGTAGTCGCCGAAACGATTTGAATCCTGAGCCGAGACGTTGAGCAGGGAAGCGGTGACAGAGGGAGCTGTGGCGGAGGGTGAGAGATTGGTGCCGTTGCGCTGCCATTGATAGAGCAACGTCCCATCGGCGATCGCCGAGACACTGAGCAGGAGCGGTTGGCTGGCGTAGAGGGAAACGTCGATGGGCTCGGAGGTGAGCTTGGGCGGCCCTGGGAGGATCACGTCGACGCGGGCCACGGTGCTGGTTAATGAGCCACCGAAGGCGTTCGTGATGACGACAAAATAGTCGCCGGACCGATTGGGATCGTTTGCGGGCAGGTTCAGATTTGCGAAGCCAAAACCTAGGCCGGCGCCATTGGGGAAGGAGACCCCGTCTTTAAACCACTGGAAACTCGCTTCAACCTCGGTTCGGAACTGCGCGGATAGACCAAAATTCTGACTGAGACGAACGGAGCCGCCGATAGGCTGCTGCGTGAACACCATGGGAGCGGGAGCGCGGACGGAGATGGTGGCGACCTGACTGGTGGAAGCTCCGAAGAGATTGGTGACCACGACATAAAACTCACCGGACCGCTCGCGAGAGTTGGAGCCGAGGGACAGGTTGAGATTGGTTTGACCCGGGAGGTTAGTGGAGCTGTGGAACCATTGATAACTCAAGGGACTCTCGCTGGTCGCCACTACGGTGAGGAACAGGCCGTCACCGGCACCGATGGAGGCGGAGACCGGGTGTTGGGTGATGGTAGGCGCGACGGGAGCGGGAGGCGGGGGGAGTCGGAACATGCTGAAATGATTCTGAGATCCGTTGAGGAAGGCGGCGGCGAAGAGCAATTTGCCATCCGGCTGCATCGCAAAGGCGCGCGCGCGGAGAGTGCCGAGCCCCACGACGCCGTTGTCGAAGGAAGCCCCGGGAAGGTCGCGGGAACCGGTGAGTTTACCTTGGGGATTGAGATAGAAGAATGAATAACGACGATCGCCTGCGGTGGGTTGTCGGACGACGACGCAACCCCCATCGGGCAGCCAGGCTGCGGGCACCGGATAGAGGCCTTGGCCGTTGGGTTGACCGGCGAAGCGGAAGTTGAGGTCGCGGCTGCCATCGGGGTTGAAACGAGCGATCACCGGCACCTGCCCTTCGTAGACTCCGGCGAGAATTCCACCATCCGGAGCGACGGCAACTAGGCTGTCGTCCATGACCGGGGTGAACTGGGCTCCGAACTTGAAGGTGGTGTCCGTGGTGCCATTGGCGTTCAAGCGAAACAACTGTGCGTTACCTCCTCGGTTTGGATCGTTGTCACCGGCCAGACCGAGCACCGTCCCGTCGGCCTGCGAGGAGAGCTGAAGCGGGAACAGGGTTGGAGTGTAAGCCCCGGAGGATGCGAATGAGGAATCCTGGGAACCGTCGGAATTCAAGCGCACCGGGCGAACGACTCCCGTAAACGGGGTCCAAACGGCGACAATCGGTTTACCGTCGGAGGAGAGGGTGAGCCCTTGGAAATGTTGAATATCACGTGAATCGAAAGTGGCATCGAGCGAGCCATCCGCGTTGAATCGAATGATGTTGGTGCGCAAAACGCCGCCGGAGGTGCGGAATGAAATTGGGCCTGCGGCTAGGATCTTGCCGTCCGGCAACACGGCCACGTTGTTCACGATGGATTTGCCAAAGGCGCCGGTACCGGCAACCGGAGGAGCGAACGAGCTGTCGAGAGCGCCGTTGCTGAGAAGGCGAGCTAGGCCTGGACGCGGGACACCGTCGATGGTTTGAAAATTGCCGCCGATGAGAATTCTTCCATCCGGCAACAGAACACTGTCGTAGGGCAAACCATCCATGACCGCGGACTGAAAGGAAGAGTCACGAGCGCTTGGGAGTGCGGCCGAGGCGGTGCCAATCGAAATGAGCAAACCGAGGGCCAAGGCCGAGAAGCATGTGACTAGGCTTCGCAGGGCTAAGCGGGCACGAGTTGGGGTTCGGGAGGATGGTCCTTCGGCTTTCAGGCTGGATGCGGTGTTCACGATACGTCTTAAGCGCGTGACAAGCTTTCCAGCCGGGGGATGAGGACGTCCTGACCAAGCACTGAGCACTCAGGCATGGCACCCCGCTTGGCTGGGGGTTTGGCCACGCGACGAAATCCTGAGTGAGTTCAAACAGGGCAACAAGGCAAAACAGCACCGGACACGTGGAAGGACAACAGAAGGTTAGGTTTTGCGGGGCAACGGGGGTCCTGCGGGCCACGGGATCGAGTTCGGAGGGCGTTGGAGGTGGACGACGTTCGGGCCGGGAGGTTGATGATTGGAGATCAGGGGACTACGCTGAGGTCGGCGGCGTGAGCACCGATGACTCCTGCGAGGCCGTCGAGTTGCTCTGCGGTATGAGCGCTTGAGACGGCAAAGCGAAAATAGCCCTCAGGCGGCCCCCCGGGATAGCGGACGAGTGGAGGTAGGATTCGGGCTTTGAGCAGAGCGGACTCGAAGCGTTTTGAGGCGGTCAGGGAGGTCGGAGCGAGGCCGATGATCGGCCCTGGGTGCGATGGGAGCTGAAGACCGAGGCGCGCGACTTGGCTTCGGACGGAAAACATGTTCGATTGCAGGCGGGCCCGTAGTTTGGCTCCTTCGGTCTTGAGAATGCGGAGGGCAGTGAGTGCCGCAGCCGCGAGTGGGAGCGGAGGAGGGGTGTTGCCTGCGAAAAAGTGACTCTTCGCGATGATTTCCGAGTGGAGTTTTCGACTACTCAGCACCGCACCGCCGTAGGTTCCAAAGGCTTTGCTGAGGGTGATGACGAGAATCGTGTTCCGGGATGAGAACGGAGTGGATTCTATGACTCCGCGGCCTCGGGCTCCGAGGGTTCCGACGCCGTGGGTATCATCCAGCCAGATCACGTCTCTTGCGGCGAGCATGCTGCGGTAATCGGTGAGCGGCGGCACGGCACCGGAGTGTGCGAAGAGGCCGTCGGTCATGAGCACCCGTGACGACTCGGGATCTGTGAGTGCGGTGTCATCGACCGGAATTGTTGGGCAACGGTGAGGGTAGTGGACGATCGATGCAGGCTGGAGCAAGGAGGCTGCGAGGGCTAGGGACGAGTGGGCACGGGAATCCAGGAAGGCGACTTTGAATCGTCCTTGGAGAGCTTGAGCAGCGAGCAGATTGGCGGCGTAGCCACTGGAGGCGAGCGTTGCGGAGGGAAACCCAAAGAACTCGGCCAGTTCGGTTTCGAGCTCCTCGTACAGTTCATGATTCCCCGTGGTCAGACGGGAAGCGGCGACATTGAGACCAAACCGAAGGGCGTTTTCGCGAAGGCTTTCGATTACGCGCGGATCTGACGAGAGACGGAAGTAGTCGCAACCGCTGAAGTAAGAGAGACGGTTACGACCGACCCTCACGTAGGTGCGGTCGATCTGCTGTAACGGGTTAGGAAGAGACTTCATCCTGTGCCGTGAAAACCTTTGGACCTTACGACCAGGCCGTGGGAGGGGTCAGCTCTGGATGAAGAAGCTGAGATTCTCGAGCTCCATGGCGAGGTTGACATTATTGACCATGACCTCCTCGGGGACGCTGAGGACGATGGGGGCAAAATTGAGGATCCCGCTGATGCCGCAGGTTACGAGTTGGTTTGTGACTTCTTGAGCCACGTTCACCGGCACGGTCAGGATCGCCATTTTGACTTCGCGCGCCTTGATGAAGTCGGCGAGCTCAGTCATATCGTGGAACGGTTGAGCGAACTTAGCGGACCGTTTTCGGCGCACATCGCTATCGAACGCCGCGACGATCTCGAACCCCTCGGGTTCGAAGCCTTGATAGGAGAGGAGCGCGGAGCCGAGGTTCCCGACGCCGACGAGGATGACGGGTTGGAGACTATTGGTGCCGAGCACATCGCCGATCATGGCGGAGAGCTGTTCGACATCGTAGCCGAGACCACGGGTGCCGAACTGCCCGAAGTAAGTGAGATCCTTGCGAAGCTGGGTGGACTTAACCCCGGCGGCGCGTGCGAGGGCTTCGCTCGAGACGGTCCGAATAGAATTGGCTTTGAGCCGTTGTAGGCAACGGAGGTAGACCGAGAGCCGGTAAACAGCTTTGCGTGGAATTTCTGGGCGATCAGACTTTTTCAATGTCGGAGAGTTAATCCACAGCCCGGTATGGACGCAAGTCCGAGTTGGGGATTGGGAAATAGGACGTGGAGGCGACGAAGATACGGACAAGGCTTAGACCGCCTTGAAGTTGGAACCCCACACACGGGGTCCATGAACCGAATCTTGACGATGGCGGGTGGGCAAGGGGTCTTGGTGGGTAGGGACGGTGCGCTGCGCCGTCCCCGTCCGGCCATGGCCGGACGGAAGGGGGCTTTGCGTCAAGGAGCGTGGTAGCCTTTGGAGGGCTGCGAGACATTTGGCCTCGGAGCGTCCGGCTGGCGCCGGACGCGGACGTCCCAGCGGGACGTCCCTACCTTGAGGACGGACGCTTCGGGGTCTGTCCCGGGCATCCAAGAGGCATCGCCTTGGTTAGTAGTAGAAGGCGGTGTTGCCGCCGGGGCCGCCGACTGCGCGTTTCTTGATTTGGGATTTGGGGCGAACGACGGTGCTGCCGTCGGCTTGGCCGACGGGTTGATCGGGGGTGAGCGCGAACGCGAGGAACGGTTTACTGACGGCACCGGCATCGAACTTTCCGAGATGCCCGACGTCCCAGATCTTGGTGCCGGGAGTGTCGCTCACGCGGTGGGTGATGAAGGCCCGTGAGGAGTCACATTCCTCGGCGGTCTTCGGCCAAGCGGGCTCTTTGTCGCCGGCGTTGGGGTCGGTGCTGCCGCTGATCGATGGAAAGGTCATCCCCGGGAAGTTCGCTAGCCACATGTAGGGAGTATAAACGTTGGCAGCAGTCGTGTCCCAACCGCCGTAGTCGCGGGTGGTTTTGTCGGCAAAGTTGGTCATGCTAGCGTAATTCAGCCAGAGACGGCCGAAGGATTTTGCGGTAATCGGGCAGATGAGAATGCTGGTGTTCTGCACGTAGGTGCCGCGCATGACATTGACGATGCTGTCCTTTTTGCCACCGGTGCGGTGGTAATCAGGACTTCCGTCGTCGTGGAGAGGAAAACGTCCGCGGTTGTCGTCGGCGTAAAGGATTTGGCTCAGGTATTGTTGCCGGATGTTGTTGACGCAAAAGATACGGCTTCCGCGGTATTTGGACTTGGCGAGAGCGGGTAGCAGCATGCCGGCCAGAATGGCGAT
>Ga0172373_10008810_pt1 | contig 12707 bp, 12 predicted proteins | sample Lak10m_2_FD_114546 | JGI IMG/M metagenome (GOLD analysis project Ga0172373, IMG submission 114546) | Freshwater microbial communities from Kabuno Bay, South-Kivu, Congo - kab_092012_10m | ecosystem: Environmental > Aquatic > Freshwater > Lake | place: Democratic Republic of the Congo... | reverse complement strand
TGCGCGACGTTCATGGGCACGGCGAGCGCCTGGTTGCCGTCGCGCAGGTCCACGCTGCACCAGATGGGCGCGCGGGTGAGCGTGCGGCTCGGCCACTGGCGGTGGGGCAGGTGGACGCCGGGGAACGGCCGGTATTTGGCGACGGTGTCTTTCAGCATGGCTCGTGTTGGTTGGAAAAAGAAAAAACCCGCGACCGGGTTGCGGCAGCGGGGTTCTCGAAAACTTCCTGAGAGCTCAGAACCCGACCGCCGCGCCGGCCAGCAGCGCGCGAAGCGAAAGTCGAAGGTTTAGCAACTCAGTCACGGCGCGAGTTTTAGGCCGGCATAACGGCGGGGTCAATCGGTTTGTCAGGCGGCCACAATTGTTTTCTCCATGCCGGAAAGTCTTCCGCGCTATCCAAATGGCGGCCCGGCCTGCTAAAACCGCGCCACGCAATGCCGCCGAACTCCTTGACCGCAGATTACCTCCAACGCTGCCGCGCCCTGCTCGACGCACTGGAGCGGCAGACGCCCGCCATCCAGCACGCCGCCGGCTGGTTTGCGCAGACGATTCTCGCGGGCCGGATGGTTCACCTCTTTGGCTCCGGACACAGCCGGATCCTCGTCGAGGAGATGTGGCCACGCTATGGCTCTTTCCCTGGCTTCAACCCCATCGTCGAGCTGTCGCTGTCGTTTCACAACCTCGTCGTCGGCGCAAACGGGCAGCGGCAGGCGATGTTCCTCGAAAATGTTTCCGGCCTCGCCGAGCGCATCCTGCGCAACTTCGATTTGTCCGACCGCGATTGCGCGCTCGTGGCGTCCTCGTCGGGCTGCAACGTCGTGCCCGTCGAGATGGCGGAGCAGTTTCGGAAACGCGGCGTCAAGGTCGTCGCCATCATCAGCCGCGCTCACTCGGAGGCAAGCACGAGCCGGCACGCCAGCGGCAAGAAACTTCAGGACTTCGCTGACCTCGTGCTCGATACCGGCGCACCGGTGGGCGACGCGATGGTAAAGGTGCCGGGCCTCGACACACCAGTCGCCCCCGGCTCGACCATCGGCGGCTGCGCGCTGGTGAACGCGTTGAAGGCCGAAGTCGCCGCGCGGCTCACGCAAGCGGGACATCCTCCGAAGGTGCTGACTGCCGGAGCGTTGGCTGGAGCCGCAAAGGCCACCGAGCTGTTCGAGGCGGCTTACGATGAACATGCGCGCCGCATGGCGAAGCTCTATGAGAACTTGGGCCAGTCAACTTGAGCCACAAAGAGGCGCAGAAGGCACAATGGCGAAATCTTCCTTTGTGCCTTCGGTGCCCCTTTGTGGCAGATCCAAAACATGAACCCACAACCCTTGCGGACCACCGTCATCGGCAGCTACCCGTTTCCCGGCTGGCTGGAGTTCGCCTGCCAGCACCTCGGCCAGTTTGGCGATGCCGACCGCGCGGAGATGGTGGATGACGCGGTCGCCATCGCGGTGAAGGACCAGCTTGATGCCGGCCTGGATGTCATCACCGACGGCGAGCAGACGCGGCTGGACTTCAACCTGAGCTTCTACGGCTTCATCGAGGGCATCGAACTGGAGAGCGCGCCGCCGCGCCGGTTCGGTCCGCCCGCGCACGATCAGCGCGGAAAGCACAAGGTCATTGGCGAACTGCGCGCCCCGCGCGGGCTGGGGGCCGTGGAAGATTTCGAGCGGTTGAAGCGCGTTGCTCAATCGCCAATCGCGAATGGCAATCCGCAGTCGGCGATTGGCCATCGGGCATCGGCGATTGCCCTGAAAGCCAGCGTCCCCGGCCCTTACACCTTGAGCGGACGCCTGCTGCCCAACGACCAATACAAGAACCGCTGGGAGCTGACCGAGGCGTTGCTGCCGCTGGTGCGCGCGGAGCTGGAGGCGCTCGTGCGCGCGGGCTGCACGGAAATCTGCGTGGATGAGCCGAGCATGAGCTGTTATGCGCATCGCGAAGACCCGAGGCGCTTCGTGAACATCTTCAACCGCACCGTCGAAGCGGTCGCGGGCAAATGCCACCTCAGCACGCACTTGTGCTTCGGCAACTACAAGGGCCGCGCCGTCGGGCCGCGCCGCTACGCACCGATGTTCCTGGCGTTTCTCGACCTGCACGTGAATGAAATCCACGTCGAGATGGCCAGCCGCGAGTTCGCGGAGCTGGAAGTCATCGGGGAAATCGCGAAGCGGCACATCGCCGCCGTGGGCATCGTGGACGTGAAGAGCTACTACATCGAGACGCCGGAGGACATCGCCGCGCGCGTCCGCGCCTGCCTCAAGCACGCCCCGCCGGAGAAGCTCGCCTTCGCCCCCGACTGCGGTCTATCGCAGACCGCGCGCTGGGCGGCGAAGCTGAAGCTGGCGAACATGGTGGGCGGTGTGGAATCGGTGAGAGCTTCCATTTGAGCCACGGATGAAACACGGATTGAACACGGACCGAGGTAATTTCACCACAGTTGGTTTTCCCTCCGTGTTGAATCCGTGTTGAATCCGTGGCTAAAAACAACTCATGATTAACCCCCTCCTCCAAGACGACGCACTGCTCGCGGACGTTGACGCCGCGAAGTCCGACCGGCCCAACTTCCGCCTGTGGTGGCTGGGGCAAAGCGGGTTTCTCGTGCAGTTCAACGGGCGGCACGCGTTGCTGGACCCGTATCTCTCTGACTCGCTCACGGTGAAATACGCGCAGACGGACAAGCCCCATGTGCGCATGACGGAGCGCGTGGTCGCGCCCGAGCGGCTGGGCTTCGTGGACGTGGTGACGAGCAGCCACAACCACACCGACCACTTCGACCCGGACACGCTCAAGCCGTTGCTCGCGGCCAAGCAGACGCTGCCGCTCGTGCTGCCGGAGGCCAACCGTGGCGCGGGGGCGTTCCGCATTGGGCTGAGTCTCAAGGCGGCTAACCTCATCGGCGTGCGCGCGGGCGACGTGAAGTCGGCGGGCGGGTTCACGTTCAACGGCATTCCCGCCGCGCACAACGAGCTGGAGGTGGACGCAGTGGGCAACCACAAGTTCCTCGGCTACCTGCTCCAGTTCGGCCCGTGGCGCGTGTATCACGCGGGTGACACGAAACACTACGAGGGCATCGAGGACTGGGTGCGCCCGTTCCGCGTGGACGTGGCGCTGCTGCCCATCAACGGGGACAAACCAGAGCGCAAGGTTGCGGGCAATCTCGACGGTCGCGAGGCGGCACAACTGGCGAAGGCCATCGGCGCGAAGCTCGCGATTCCCATGCACTACGACATGTTCACGTTCAACACGGCGTCGCCGGAGGAGTTCGTGGCTGAGTGCGCGAAGCTTGGGCAGAAGTGCCGGGTGTTGCAGGCGGGCGAGCGGTGGAGCAGCACCGAACTGGGGGCTTAAAACCTTTTTCTCCGTCGTCCGTGAACGCACCTGACGATGCTCAAGGCAAGTGGAGTTTCCGGCTCGCCGGAGTGACGCTGCTATTTAGCGCGGCGCTGATGTTCATCATGCAGCCGCTGCTGGGCCGGCTGCTTCTGCCGCTGCTCGGCGGCAGCCCGGCCGTGTGGAACACGTGCATGGTCTTCTTCCAAGGGCTCCTGCTTGCGGGCTACGCGTTGGCGCATCTCCTCGCGCGGACCCTGCCCCTGCCGGCGCAAATCGCGGCGGTGGCCGCACTGTTCGCTTTGGCCGGCTGGAGCCTGCCCTTCGCGGTGGCGACGGACGTGGCTTCCATGGAACTGCTGGCCGCCTCACCGGTCGTATGGCTCTTGCGGAAGCTATGCGAGCTTGCCGCCTTGCCGATGTTGGCGGTGGCCGTGTTGAATCCTTTGCTGCAAAGCTGGGTGGCCCGGCTCGGCTCCAGCTCCACCGCGGGCGCCTACTCGCTCTATGCAATGAGCAACGCGGGCAGCCTGCTCGGGCTCGCGGCGTATCCGCTTGTCATCGAGCCGCGCTTCGCGCTTACGGCACAAGCGGGCGGCTGGCGCACGGGGTTCATGCTGCTCGGCCTCGCTGTCGTGGCGGTGGGCGTGCTGACGATCCGCGGCGCGAAGGTGGGTCCGGTCACCTCCAGCTCGTCCGTCCCCGGCGCGGGTGACAATCCCACATGGCGACGGCACCGCACTTGGCTGCTGCTTGCGCTCGCGCCCTCGGCGCTCCTGCTGGGCGTGACGCAGTATCTCACGACGGACATCGCGTCGGTGCCGCTCCTCTGGGCGGTGCCGCTGGGTTTGTATCTGGCGACGTTCGTCATCGCGTTCTCCGCCCTCGGCGCACGCTGGGTTGCCCTTGCGGATCGGGCCACGCCGTTGTTGGCGGTGGCCACACTTTTTCTGTGGCTCACGGAAGTGCGGCATCCGGCCTGGCTCCTGGGCGGGCTGCATCTGGCCTTCTGCTTCGCGGCCACCCTTGCGTGTCACGGCCGGCTGGCGGCGCAGCGGCCCGGGGAATCGCGTTTGACGGAGTTTTACCTGTGGCTCTCTGCGGGCGGCGCTTGGGGCGGGATGTTGACGGCGCTCGTCGCGCCGCTCGTGTTCAGCGGAGTGGCAGAATACCCGCTGGCAATGCTGCTGGTGCTGGCGTTGCGGGCTGTGCCGCTGTGCGGCGAATCCAAGCTGCCGGCGGCTCCGGTAGCGGAGGAGCCGGACTTCACGATGGGGCGGCCGTGGCTGGTGGCGGCGGGCCTGGCTATCGTGACGGCCGGCTTGGCGGTGGGGATTCCCCGCATTGGGTTGCAGCCGTTTCAACTGTGGATGGTCGTGATGTTCGGGGTGCCGTTGCTCGGCGCGTTTCTGCTCGCGCGCGGCGCGGCGGGCTTTGCGCTGGCCTTGGGCGGCGTGCTGCTGGGCGGGCAGGCGTTCACGGCGTTGCATGGGGAAACGCTTCATCGCGAACGCAATTTCTTCGGAACCATCCGTGTCACCCGCGACGCCGCGGGGCCGTTTAATGCGCTGCACCACGGCACGACGATTCACGGGTTGCAGTTTGTGGAGCCGGCGCGCCGGAGGGAACCGCTGGCCTACTACCATCGCAATGGCCCGCTTGGCGCGGTGGTGCAGCAGGCAAACACTGCGGGACTCACGGCCAACGTCGGCGTCATCGGCCTGGGCAGCGGCGCGATGGCGGCCTACGCGCGCCCGGGCGAGCGATGGACCTTCTACGAACTGGATCCCGCCATGGTCCGGCTGGCGCAGGCGGGCCGGGAGTTTACTTTTTTGACGGACGCAACGAACGCAACGGTCCGGGTGGCCGCGGGGGATGCACGGCTGCGGCTGCGCGAGGCGCGGGATGGCGAATTCGGACTGCTGGTGCTGGATGCGTTCGGCTCGGACACGGTGCCGGTGCACCTGCTCACGCGCGAAGCGTTCGAGCTGTATCTCCGCAAGCTCGCGCCCGCCGGTCTGCTGGCGATGAACATCTCCAGCCGCCACCTTGACCTCGCGGCTGTGGTGGCGGACACGGTCAAGCCGCTCCGCCTCTTTGTCATCGGCCGCAATGACGTGCCCGACGCGGCGCGCGCGGAACCGGGGCGTTACTCCTCCTTCTGGCTGGTGCTGGCGCGCGACCCGGCGCACATGGGCGCATTGCTGAAGACGGAAGGTTGGTTTGCACCGGAGACCCGCCAACCGCCGCGTCCTTGGACGGACGACTTCGCGGATGTGCTGAGTGTGTTCCGGTGGCAGTGAGCGCACCTAGCTCACGGCCAGCTTGTCGAAGCTTTCCTCGATGAACGTGGTGTTCTGGATGCGCGCGAGTTTCGCGTAGAGGCCGTCGGTGGCGAGGAGTTCCTCGTGGGTGCCGCGTTCGACGATTTCGCCTTGGCGCAGGACGAGGATTTGGTCGGCTTTGCGAATGGTGCTGAGCCGGTGCGCGATGACGAAGCTGGTGCGCCCGGCCATGAGGCGTTCCAGTGCTTCCTGAATCAGCTTCTCGGTCTGCGTGTCCACGCTGGCGGTGGCCTCGTCGAGGATGAGGATGGGCGCGTTCTTGAGCAGCGCGCGGGCGATGCTCACGCGCTGCTTCTCGCCGACGCTTAACTTCACGCCGCGCTCGCCGACGCGGGAATCGTAGCCGTCGGGCAGGCGGGTGATGAAGTCATGGCAGTTGGCGGCCTTCGCGGCGGCGTGGAGGTCGGCCTCGGTGGCGTCGAGGCGGCCGTAGAGGATGTTTTCGCGGATGGTGCCGTTGAAGAGGAACGGCTCCTGCGCCACGACGCTGATTTGTTCGCGGAGCGTTTCCAGCGGCAGCTCGCGGATGTCCATGCCGTCAATGAACACGCGGCCGGAGGTGGCTTGGTAGAAGGCGGGCAGGAGATTGACCAACGTGGATTTGCCTGCGCCAGTCGGGCCGACGAGGGCGGTCATCTGGCCGGGCAGCGCGTGAAGGGAAATCGATTTGAGCACGACCCGGTCGGCTCCGTATTGGAAGCCGACGTTCTCGTAGCGGATTTCGCCGCGAACGCGAACTATGGCTGACGACGTGACGAGGCTCTGTTCGATTGCCGATTGCCGATTGCCGATTGCCGATTCTGAAGTGAGCCTCCTTACGTCGGCTGCTACATCGCGTTCTTCCGTTGCGTCCATGATGTCGAACACCCGCTCGCTGGCGGCGCGGGCGGACTGGAGCATTTGATTCAGCCCGTGGAGACGGCCGATCGGTTCGTAGAAAAGCCCGAGGTAGAGGAGAAACTGCACCAGCTCGCCGACGGTCATCTTGTTCGCGAGGACTTGCGAGCCGCCGAACCAGAGCACCAGGCCAATGCCCAGCGAGGAGGCGAAGGCCATGGCTGGCGAATAGATGGACCACGCGCGCATGACGGTGAGCGTGCCTTGGCGGAGGGCTTCAGCGCGGTCGGCAAAGCGGGCATCCTCGTGGCGTTCGCGCCCAAAGGACTTGATCTGGCGGATGCCCTGAAGGCTGTCCATGAGCAGGGCGTTCATGGCGCTCGCGGCCTGGCGCTGGGCGCGGTAGCGCTTGTGGGCGGTGAGGGTATACCACAAAGCGCCGCCGATCAGAAGGGGCAGGGGAGCAAGGGCGACGCCAGCGAGCACGGGATTGGTCCAAAAGAGAATCGTGAGCACGCCAACGATGCTGAGGATGGCGACGGTGCCTTGCTCCGTGCCGTCAATTAGCAGGCGCTCCATGCTGTTCACGTCCTCGATGACGCGGGTCATCAGGTCGCCGGACGCCCGCTGGTCGAACCAGCCCACGGGCAGGCGTTGCAGGCGCGCATACACGTCACGCCGGATGTCGAGGATGACCCGTTGCTCCAGTTCGTTGTTGAGGCGGATGCGCAGGCCGGTGAACAGCTCGCGCAGGAAAAACGCGCCGATGAGCAAACTCATCACGAAGGTGAGGCTGTCGGCATTCTTCTTGGTGATGACCTCGTCAATGACGTGCTGGGTGAGCTTCGGGTAGGTGAAGGCGGCCGCCAGCGACAGCAGCGCGAAGGCGATGGTGCCCAGCGCCATCAGCTTGTAGGGCCGCAGATAGACGCCGACGCGCCGCACGACCTCGCCGGTGGAGCGCGGTTGCGATTTGAAACTGGGGTCGGTGTGGGCACCGAAACCGGGATGGCCGCTCATGTCAGATCAGGCGGGAATTGAAACCGGGAAGCGGGGTGGGGCGAAGCTCAAAGTTTCTGCCCGCGAAACCCGCGAAATGACGCGAACGGCTGAAATCCCTGGGCCGGTCTGAGACGGTAGGCCTGTGCCGGCAGACGGAAAGGCCATTCTTTGTGCGTTTGGCGTGTTTCGCGGGCATCGCAATCTACGATCTACAGTGAAAACCCGGTTTGACCACCCGCGTCCGGCTCGGTAAATACATTGTCGTGACACGGCATAGTCAATGGACATACAGCGCAGAACGCGTTCTTCATGGACTTTGATTGGAACAATCCATCGTTCACCCCGGGGGGTGAGCTGACGCAGCAGGACGTGGAAGAGTCCTTCGAGGATGCGTTTGTGGTGCGGCTGCTGCCAGACTCGCCGCGGTTTGCCGGGCAGGCGCGGTATTTCAATTTGGGCCGCTCGGCGCGGGGCGTGGGCGTGTTCAGCGTGTATCGCACCAACGGCAAGCAGGTCCGGGTGATTTATGCGCGGGAGTTTTTGCAGGAAGAGCAGTTCTTCTACAAGCGGCGCGTGACGCAGTTGCTGGAGCAGAAGGAATAAGATGACGGCGATTTCCAACTGGGACGTGGTGCCGGCCTTCCAAAGCGAGGTCGAGGAGGCCGATTACTGGAAGGAGCACCGGCTGGACCTGCGGCTGATGGATTCGGCGGTCGTCGCGGGCGCGGAATCCACGGACTCGGTGACGGTCACGCTGCGCATGGATCCGCGGATGCTCTCGCGCATCAAGCGCCTCGCCCGCTCGCGGTATTTGAACTACCAGAGCATGGTCAAACAGTGGTTGAGTGAACGGATGGAACAGGAACTTCGGGACAAGGGAATGCGATGAAGATGAAGATAGACAACGGCCGACAGACCCGCGCTTTCACGCTGGTGGAATTGCTCATGGTGATTTCCATCATCGGCATCATCGCCAGCCTCACGGTGGTGGGCATCGCCTCGGCGCGCGGCAAGAAAGAGGAGGCGGCGGTGAAGGCGCAGCACGCCCAGCTGGTGCTGGCCATCGAGGACTACAAAAAGCAGTTCGGTGCCTACCCGCCGGACAATGCAATCGTGGCCTCCAACAACGCGGCGTGGAATCCGCTGGCCTACGAGTTGGGCGGCGTGCGGCGGTCCGGTGCAAACTTCATTTCAGAGCTGGATCCGGCGCACACCATCACCACGGCAGGACCGGCGCAGTTAAACTCGTATTTCGGGCTGCAGGGTTTTGTGAATGTCACCTCCGGCTCCAAGGCTAAATCTTTCATTACGGCCAGTGGTTCTGGCACGAGTTCGACCTTTGTCTATCTCACCAACGGCACGCCTGGACTGCCGGCCGTCATGTTGCTGCAGGTGCCCGCCGAGCACCCCAATGGCGGCATCAACGTCTGGCGCTATCGCGCCTACCCTGTCCGCGGCCACAATCCCAAGACCTACGATCTGTGGGCGGAATGGAAACGCCGGGGCGGCGGCACCAACGTCCACGGCAACTGGAAATAAACCCGCAACTTATTTTGAAATCGCACATGAAACCACACCCTCATCTCACCCGCATCCGCAGCTCCCGTCAGGCCATGTCCCTGATCGAGCTGCTGGTGGTCATCAGCATCATCGGCGTGCTCGCCGGCCTCATCCTGCCCGCCGTGGGCAACGTGAAGAAGAAGGCCAAGGTGGTGCAGGCGCAGAAAGACATGGCCGACCTCAAGGGTGCCATCAGCGTGTATCAAAACGACTACAGCCGCCTGCCGGCATCCAGCGCCGCGGCGGGCGTGGGCACGGATTTCACTTTTGGCACGTCGGGCACCGGCTACGGCACCAACGTCAACAACAACAACAACGTGGGCTACCAGGCAGGCAACGCCGAACTCATGGTCATCCTCACGGCCGGGACCTTCCCGAGCTACACGCCCCACGCCTCAATCCAGGGCAATGCCAAGAACCCGCGGCGCAATCCCTATTTCAACGCCAAGTCCTCCGGTGCCACTGCGGGCGCGGGCTTGGGCACCGACGGCGTGATGCGTGACCCTTGGGGCAGTCCCTACATCGTTGCGTTGGACCTGAATTACGACGGCTGGGTGTCCAATTCGGTTTACCGCCTTAACGGTGTGAGTGCCGCGGGCGTGGGGCTGGCCCAGCAGGGCACGGCAGGCTCGGATAACTGGGCGCTCAAGGACTCCGTGATGGTCTTTTCCTTCGGACCGGATGGCATGTTCAGCACCACCACCGCCGCGAACGTGGAGCCGAACAAGGACAACGTTCTGAGCTGGAAGTGAGTTTATGAACTGCGCCGGGAACAACTTGAGCCGGAGCGGGGCGCTTAAGCCTGCCGACCGCACTGCGGCCGTCGCCCGGCGTGCCTTCACCCTCGTCGAGATGCTCGTGGTGCTGGGCATCATCGGCGTGCTGGCCGCGATGACCCTGCCGTCCTTCAAGAATGCGGGTAAGGGCAATGCGCTGGAGTCCGCCACCCGGCAGTTGCAGGACGACCTGGCCTTCGCGCGGCTCAAGGCCATGAGCGGCCGCACCAAGGTGTATGTGGTGTTTGCGCCCGACTACAACTGGTTCCTGAACTGGTATACCGCGGCCGTGTTGAGCTCGCCGGGCATTACGAACTACCTCTACACCAACCAGGCCGCCAACAATGTGATCGGCGGACAACTCACGAGCTATGCCTTGTATGCGCCGCGGCTGGTGGGGGATCAGCCCGGGCAGAGCACGCCGCGTTACCTCACCGAATGGCATTCCCTGCCGGAAGGCGCATTCATCCCGACCAGTGCGTTCTTCAACACCAACATCTTCCATAACGTGCCCGGCAGCCCGCTGACGAACAGCATCCCGGTGGATGAGTCCGCCGGGGCGTGGGCGCCGCCGTTGCCCTTCATCGCCTTCGATGAACAGGGCCGGCTCCACCGTCACCCGGGCCCGATCACCCTGCCGGTCATTCTCGGCAGCATCCAGCATCCGAAGGAAACCAACGGCAAGACCAACATCGTGGTGCAGACCGATGCCATCGAGACCGCGCTGCCGGTGCCGGCCGGCGGGATCGTGCCCAACATCGAGTATCTCGTCGCTGGAACTCCCGGATCGACGGTGCGTTATCCTCCCGGTGGAACGATCTACACGGCCGGGCAAAGCTTTCTCGGCACCCTGGCCAACGGCACGAACTTCGCCCCGGCCAGCGGCAGCCCGCGGGTGGTGGAGCTTTACGCGGTGCGATTGGACCTGGTCACGGGCCGGGGCCGCACCATCCGACCGGAGTTGCAATGAAAGTCACCCCGCAATCCAAGTGTTCGCCGCCCGTGTTCCGCAGGCGGGGGGCACGCGCCTTCACCATGATCGAGGTGGCGTTGAGCCTGGCCATCGTGGCCTTCGCCATGGTGGCGATCATTGGCGTGATGCCGCGGGGCCTGAATGTGCAGCGGGAGAACCGCGAGGACACCATCATCTCGCAGGATGCCACGTTGCTGCTGGAAGCCATCCGGGGCGGCGGGAACAGCGCGGGTTTGACGGTGCTGTCCAGCTCGGTGCTTGGTTTCCGCGGTCCCTCGGTGCCGCCCGCGGGCGCCTGGACGCCGTTGGATGTGGTCGCGCGTTTGAGCATTCCGCGCTGGGACTCGACCAACTCAACCAACGGCGGACTCAATCACGCGCAGTTCCGTGCGTTCAGCGGGAACCTCGGAGATTCGGCGACAGCGGCGACCAACATCGCCTTCAGCTACGTCGTCACCTCGGAAGTGACCAGCCCCGCCGCCGATCCCTTTCAGCCCGGGCATAGCTATTACCTCACCAACAACCTCTACGAGGTGAAGCTCACCTTCTCCTGGCCCGTGTATGACTCCGCCGCCTGGAGCGTGGGCGACCGCCGGCTGGTGGTGCGCACCTTGGTCAGCGGGCAGTTGCAGGTTAGCACCAACGGCGGCCAGCTGTTCAACTCCACCACCTACCGGGGACTATGAATCTCCCACTTACATGGCGGCGGCTTCAGGGCGAGACGCGAGCCGGATCAGGATCAGGATCGCGGGCAGGAGCAGAACGCGCGTGCCAAGCTCCTGCTCCTTTCCCGTCGTCCAAGCTCCGCGCCGTGACCATCCTCGAGCTCCTGGTGGCCGTGAGCCTGATCTCGTTCATCATCCTGGCGCTCTACCAGATGTTCGACCGCACGCAGGTGCAGATGCGCAAGGCCGTGCGCGAAGTGGACAAGTTTGAAGGGGGGCGCGCGGCGGCCGAACTGGTCCAGCGCGATCTCTCGCAGATGGTGGCCGGCAATTCCTCTGCGGGCATGCTGGCGGTCAATTTCTACGCCAGCACCAACTGGTCCGCCGGTTCGTTTGCGATGACGAACAACGGCACGAATGTCGTGCAGCAGAACCTGTTGCAGGACCTCTATTTTGTCGGGCTTGATCCCGCCGCCACGCCCTACAACTGGATGGGCGTCAGCTACCGCGTGGCGGACCGGTCCGACCCCACGACGCCGGCGACCTACGGGCTGGGCACGTTGTGGCGCTGGACCACCAACGCCAACCGCTTCGATACGAGCCTGCAACAACGTCTGTTTTCCCAGTTTCCGCCGCCGGCTTTCTGGCAGCGGGTCGCGGACAATGTCATTCACTTCCGCGTCACCGCCATCACCGGCGGCGTGCCGGTCATGGCCACCAATGTCGCCGTGCCCGCCCTCACCTGGGCTGCCGTGCTGACGAACAGCGTCCTGCCCGCGCACATGGAGATCGAGCTGGGCTATGTGGACAGCCGCACGGCGGAACGCGCCCGCGGCTATCTGCCCAACACCAACCTCGCGCGCGCCTACCTCTCCACTAACCTCGATGCCGTGCAGATGTTCCGTCTGCACGTGCCCATCCGCCCCGGCCTGCAATGAACCCGAACCGCCAATCCAGTCCCGGCCCGAACGCCGTGCCGCCGCGGCCCGTTCGCCTCTTCTCCGGCGCTCATGGCGGGGCAGGGGACGTGGCCTGCCGGAGGTCAACCGCCGGTCTTGCTGCCCGCCGATCCCGCTCCGGCGTCGCCCTGGTGGCCACGCTCATCATGCTTTCGCTGGTGACCTTCATGGTGGTGGCCTTTCTCGGCGTGGCCCGGCGTGAGCGGCGGGCGATCGAGGCCGCCACCACGGCGGGTGAATCGCAGATTGCCCGCGATGCCGCG
>Ga0172373_10008807_pt1 | contig 12713 bp, 10 predicted proteins | sample Lak10m_2_FD_114546 | JGI IMG/M metagenome (GOLD analysis project Ga0172373, IMG submission 114546) | Freshwater microbial communities from Kabuno Bay, South-Kivu, Congo - kab_092012_10m | ecosystem: Environmental > Aquatic > Freshwater > Lake | place: Democratic Republic of the Congo... | reverse complement strand
TGTAGCGGATACGTGTGCGCCGCCACCCCACGGGACACCCCGTACACCGGATAGCCAGAGTCTTCGGTCTCTAGCTTCACGTAGTAGGACATCTCTGTGCGGTACGTGCCGGTGTCCTTACCGTCCAACGCATCTCTGTAGACCTGTACAAAGTCATTCGTCGGCATAGCGGTCACGGGCACGCGCTTGGCTCCGCACTTGGCTTTGAAGACGAACAGCTCCCCATCGTCAGACAAACAGCACTTCGCCATCACGGTGCCACGGAACTTCTGCTTCTCCAGCACGGGGGTGAGCTTGTCCAGCGTCTCATCAAACACGCGGGACTTGTCCACTACGCGGCCGAAGTTGACGTGCGACAACCCCTCGTACACGGGGCCCACCCACCCCGCAGAGGAAAAACTGCAAAGCACCGTAATCTGCAAACCCTCTACGTAGTCCTGCAACAGCAGTTCACCTTCAAAGGCCAGCATCTGGCGTAGGTGGGCCACCATGTCCGCAGCGGAGTGGGACTCGTACGTGTCGACGTCCTCGCCCTTCAGCACGTAGCGGCTGGGGGAACGATACAGCATCTCCATCGCGGCGGTGACCGAGTCTTCCATCTGCGTAGCCGGGGCGAGCTGCTTGTAGTCCTTAAACTCGAGCTCGCATGGAGTATTCCAAATGGGGTAGCCCCGCTGCATCATCTGCGCGAGCTTGGCGGCGTGCTTGTCGCACCCCGCGTTGTAGATCAAGTCAGCCCACCCGGCGTTGGCAACCCAGTTGTCCACCCGCTCAAACCCTTTGAAGCCCTTGCCCGTCTCCGTGTCCGGCGCGTACCAGCGCACGTCGTGCCCCGCTGCGCTGGCCCGCAGCGCAAGATGGAGGGACTTGGCATCTTCGTCGAGCAGTAGCAGCTTCACTCTTCTTCCTCACTCATCAGGAATGGCTGACGCTCAGGTTGCGCGGCAATGCCAATCATAGCAGCGCCAGGAGCCGCCGCGCTGACCGGGGGACGCAACGGCTGAGCCTGCGGCTGCGCAAACCGGCGCTGATACGGCCCACTGGCCGCGATGCTGCGCACCACCGGGCGAGACGCCGCCCCCGCCGCCAGACCCGCAGCGATGCCCGGTTGCCCGGAGAAGATAGCGGCAGGGATGCCCGCGCCCATTGCCCAGTCGCTAAGTACCATGCCCTCGGGGGTGACCATAGTCTCAGTCTTACGCATGACGGACGGTAGCGCGGCAGCGGCCTCGGCCACGGCGCGGAGGTTGCCGGTGAGTGGTTCGCCCTTGGCCAGTGCGCGACGCAGCGCCTGCGGATCAACCTTGCCGGTGACGAGGTCTGTGGCTTCCTCGACGTTGTAGGTCTTGGCCAAGGTTTCCCGCGCGTTGCGGAAGCGCGTCATCAGCCCACCACGATTGGTCTGCAAGAGATGTTGTTCGAGCAAGTTCTCGAACATGTTGGCCGCTTCCTTGAAGGCGTAGGCCGCGTCCACTGCTTCAGCGGGAGCGTCGGCCCGCTTGAGCGTGTTGGTGGCTTGGTCGCGCAGCGTGCGTACGATATCCACCACTTCTCCTGGCGTAATGTTGCTGACGCGCCCCATCGACCCACGCAGCCGCTCCAGCCCGGAATTGCGGTACATGTCCGGCATCTGGTTCTTCATGGCGCGGAAGCGCATGTCCAGGTCCATGACCTCCTGCGTCCAGTTGGGGTTGGTGCGCCGCACGTTGATGCTACCGGGCACGGCGCGTACTTGGTCGTAGACGTTACCGGCGCGGGTGCGCACGCTGCGCAGTGCAGCTTCGTCCAGTCGCCCGGTGGGGGACAGGCCCAGGTCTTGCCGCACGAGCTGCCCAGCCCGCTCCTCGTTGTAGGCGGCAATGCGTTTGACCAACGGAGCCTGCTTGGCAACGGACTCCATCGCCACGTTCATAAAGCTGGGGCGCACGTCAGTGGGTAGGGCGCGGAAGCCGGACTGCTGCGCGTTTGCGATTGCCTGCTGCGCTTGCGGCAGGCTCGTCGGCCCAGGCAACGGGCGCTGAGACCGCATTGCTCCCGCCCCGCCCGCAAGGGTGGCCGCGATATCGGGTACGGCGGCACCCAATTCGCCCCCGGCGGGGCCACCCACGGCCTCGCCCACGGCGCGTCCGGCGGCGCTCGCCGCCTCCATGGGCGCACCCAGAATGCGTGGAATAGCCGCGCCCACGGCTGTACGTGGCTGATACGTGCCCGCTTGCTGGACAGCCTCAACCGTCTCGGCTCCCCGCTGCAACGCGGTTGGGAAGTCGCTGCCCGTGGCACCTTCGTACGCCATGCGGCCCAGACCAGCAAGTCCACCGGCCACGCTGCTGGCGGCACCAGTAGCCATAGTCAGCGGTGCCTCCAGCATGCCAAAGACAATCTCTTTGGGCGTGCTGCCGGGGGCAAACATCCGCCGAGGTGCGGGGGGAGTAGAGGGCTCAGCGTCGTCGGTGGCCTGCGCGGCGCGGTAGCGGGCCCAGTCCTCGCGCGGAGCGTAGATACTGGGCTTTGCAACGATGGGGCGGAACCCATCCTGCTCCGGCTGAACAACGACGCCGGGGATCTCTTCCCACTCAGACTCAGCGGCCATGTGCTACGCTCACTTTCTTTTCCGCAACACCTTCCCATCCGGGCCGATGCGATAGTCGTACTTGTCGGGCTCGTACGGTATGTTCTGATTCTGCAGCGCGCGACGAATGCTGCGCACATCCGCTGCGGACGGTGCCGCTGGAACGGGCGTGGCGGGCTGCGCGGGCTCAGCAGGCAGGCCGGGCTCCGGCAACTGCACGCCCAAGCGCCCCAGCTCTCGGCGCAGAGCACGAACATCATCCATCGCGCGAGCACGTGCCGTGGGGTCTTCCGTAGTGTCGACAACAGTGCTCAGTCTCTGGACCGCTCTGTTGTACTCGTCCTGTAGAATATCAACCCTGTTCTGTGTGGGCTGAGTTCCCGATGTAGTCGCTGCGGGGGTGCTAGGAGCCGTAGGACGCGTCGCAGCCGCTGGCATGGGGGTTGCCCCACCAGCGGGGGCCGCAGCGCCACCAGGGGCCGCTGGAGCCCCACCAGCGGGGGCCGCAGCGCCTGCGCCGGGCATAGCAGCGCCCAGCTCGTTAAGGTAGGCGAAGGCGTTCTTCACACCTTCGCGACGAGCGGCAAGAAGATTGTCGAAGGCAGGACGGAAAGCCTTCACCTGCTCAAGGTTGAAGTCTTTGTCCAGAACCGTCTTGGCAAAGTTCAGGTACGCCACCGGAGTGCCTGCCGCACCCGTTGCATTGGAGGACAGGCGACCCACCGTGTCCACGAACTGCGTCATGTACAGATTCAACTGGCTGAACGTGGGGTTGCCGAATATGCGAGTCTCGACGGTATTCCACTTCTCACGAATGAACGGAGAAGCCGGACCACCAATTTTCTTCAGCTCTTCCTCGATCTTGCCCAGCAGAGCCTTCGCCTCGTCCTCCTCAGAGCGAAGAACAGCGTCTCGTTGAATGATGTTTTCTCGCGTCTTGCGCGACGCGGAAGCCATTGCCATGCGGATAGCGGCTTCTGTGTCGCCCTGTCCCAGCGCGTCGATGTCAGCGAGCAAGCCCTTGTAGAACGCATTCCGCGCGTTGGTGCCTGCTTCCCCCTGGCCGAAGGGGGGCACGTTCAAGCGCACCATGCGACTGATGCGGCTGAGTCGCGCAGATTCCTCGGAGGTGAGCACGACGCGGTCAGCCCTCTGGGCTATCTGCGCCTCGGCTGCACTGCCAATCTCAGCGACGCGCACACCCGGGGGAATGCCACCGGGCAGAGGATCGTACGTGCCAGTTTGGCGATTAAGAATCTCTGTGGTGCCCGTGCGGCGGTTCACGCGGTATTGGTTGTTGTCGCTGCCGCGCAGAGTGGTAACGCCCGCACCAGCCACGCCCACGCCCGCCGCTCCCCGCGTTGACGGCAACGCGCGCAGCGTGGCGGGGTCGCCAGTCCAGGGTTCCTGAGTACTTGTGTTGAAGAGACCAACGCCCGGAATGCTGGTGACTACGTCGCCCTCGGTGGTCACAAAGTTTTCCGCACCAGTGGGGGTGCGCCGTGCCGCTGCCATCAAAGAGGCGTTACGCGCCACCCCCGCTTGATACTGGCTAGCACTGATCATACCGGGCAGTAGCTCCGGAGTGATCTGGCTAAGCGTATTCATCACCTGTTCGTTGAACATGGGGGTATCAGGCCCCACCATGCGCCCGCGCATCTGCGTGACGTACTTGTCCCTGTTCTGCAGGAAACGCTCCTGCGCAGACTGCTCACCGCCCGTTTCTACGTCCTGCTGGTACTGCTTCATCAGCGCGTCTAGGTAGGGCATGGCGCTCTCAACTCCAGCGGTGTACCGCTTGAGCGCAATTTCGTCCATGCGCTGCACGCGCTCTTTGAACGCCGCGTCCGTCTCACGCACCTTGTTGGCCTGCTCGCCCAGACGAAGATATGCGTCGGGGCTCAGTTTGTCGCGCAGGGTTTCCAGCGACTTCTGAATGCCATCGGGGGTAAAGAGGTCGATGCTGCCGTCGCGAATGCCTTGGCGCAGAATCTCACGATCTTGCTGCGCTTCGCGCTGACGCCGCAGCTTCTCTTCATTCTCGGCCATCTCGCCGGCCATGCTGTACGCGGCCCGCTTAGACTCCATGAAGTTGATGGGCTTGAACGGCTGCGTCCTGAGGATGAGCTCAGGGCCTCCCAGGAGAGAAAACTGGAGTGCCATGTGTCAGCCTCCTAGGCGAACAGAAGATCCACCCATCCCAAACCGCACGTCTGGAGAATAGAGGTCGTACCCGCCACCACTGAAGTTGTACGTGGGCGTAGTCTGTACGTCGGGCACGAAACTGTAGTTGGGCTGCCAGCTCAGACTTGGAAGCTGGAATGCGGGCTGCTGCGCGGGAGTAGTGGTTGGCTGAGTGCCACTAGGGTTCAACAACCCGCGCAGCACACCGGCTTGGATCAACTGATCAATGGTGTTGGTGGTGAGCCCCGCCCGCATGTTGGCGCGGGCGATGTCAGCGGCGGAAAGCAGTCCAGCCTCAGCCAGCACGGCATTGGCCGCGCCCTGTCCGGCAGACATGATTGCCTCGCTTGACGTGCCCGCCTCGCCTGAAGTCTGTCCCGCGCCAAGATCCATCGCGAACTGTAGTGGGTTGGCCAACGCCTGCTGCTGCGCGATGTACTGATTGAACGCCTGATTCTGGTACTGAGCACCGATGTCTCCTGCCCGTCGCTGGAGAGCCTCTTGCGTGGCAGACGTCAACAGCCCGCCCCGCGACGCGGCGGATTGCTGCGTGGCCTCGCTGGCGGCGCGTTGGGCCTGCTGCATCACGCCGGTATTGGCTGCATCCGCCATGCTGAAGGGCTTGCCCAGCGGCCCGCCCGGGCCCAGAAGAGTGGCGTACTGCTGCGCCGCCGCAGACCCGAGCTGCGTGTACGGCGCACGCAAACGGGCTTGGAGGTCCTGTACTTCCTTGGCGGCTGCGGCGTTGATTATGGCGGCTTCCTTAGCGGCGCTGCCTCCACGTGCGGCGGCGCTACTGGCTGCGTCCGCTTGTCCCTCAGTGCCGATGATGTTGCCCGTAATGCCGAGAACCGCACCCACGAGATCCGAAGAATCTCCACCTGTTTGATTTGACACTTGCGCACCTCCACTCGACGACGCGCCGCCGAAACTGGGAAGAGATATACCAAGGCCTGAGATGCCTTGATCGATGGTCTTTGAGATCTCGTCCAGAGTCCCGAAGTTCTTGTTGCCAATGGCCCCCGACACTGCCGACCCAATCCGGTTGGCAAGTCCGGTCTCCTGCATGCCGATACCTACCGCCGTGGGAGAAAGGCCCGAACCCTCCGCCACCCGACCTGCCACCAAGCCCAGCACGGTATTGGCCGCTGCTTTGCCAAAGTCACCATTCAGAATAGCGTTGAACGTGCCGGGGGACAACCCCAGGCTTGTTGCCACGGCAGCAGACGCCACTTGAGTGATCGCCTGCCCGGGGGTGATGCTGCCAGACGCCAACCCACCGAGCACCTTTGCCCCACTCAGCACCATGCCAGAACCCGGAGGCCCCAGAGCTGTGAAAATGTCTTCCCCGTACTTGTCCAAGAACTCGCTAGTCTTCATGGAGGCGAGTGCTTGGTCTACCGTCTGTGTGCTGGAGATTGGCTCGTTGCCAAGGCCCGCCCGCTGCATCATCTCTAGCGTGCCACGGTCAAGACCCGTGGTGCTCATGCGGGAGCCGCCCAGTTCGGAAGAAGTGGCGAGAGCGCGCACCTGTTCCGGCGTGAGGCCTAGACGTTCCGCTGCCTTGGCAAGCGTGGCGGCGGGCAGCACATCCGCAGGTTGCACGTACTCGCCGCGCATACCGTAGGACGTGCTCAGTACGGGGTTGCCCTGACTGTCTACAAGGTAGCTCCCCGGCGTGCCCGTGCCCACCACATTAGGTGCAGACGCCGCCATAGACAGTGCGCCCACCCCGGCGGGGTCACTGCCGCTTTCTGTGGGGGAGTAGCTATAGTCCGCAGTGTTCTCAGCCGACAGGCTACTGCCGCCAGGACCAGAATCTTCGTCCATGAGTGATCTAGCTCCCCAGAATGTTAGGGGCTAGTTTACCGCGTCTAGGGGGTGGCGGCAAACTAGGACACTTCGCGGCCCGAGCACCTGATGTTGATGGCCGTGCCCGTGCTCGCCAGCGTACTGATGAAGCCGCTGGGCTGAAGAACGTGACCCACCAGCTCCGGAAACGTGTAGGACTCCGCCGGTTGCAGGGTCTTGGTCTTGACTGTGAGGTTCTGGTTACCGGCAGTGTCACCCGCCGTGACCAAGTTGACACTGATGGTGCGTGCCGCAGTGTCGTAGTTGGTGGCGGTGAACTTGTCGATAATCGTCGTCACTCCGCTGGCGGTGTATTGCGTGGTCTGCGTGCCCTCGGCAATCTTGGAGGGGATGAGAGTTTTTACGAGCACGGCCATCTAGAGCTCCTTACCACGCGGGGATGTATCGGGTGGTGCCATTGTCGTCAATCGGCACCCATTTGGTGGGATTTCCTGCGGCGGGTGCGTTCGTCAACGTGGCGGTGGCAGCGGCCGCACCGTCTGTAAGGCCCACGCTGCTGTCGATCAGGTTGCCGGTATTGTTCGTCAGGTCTGCCGTGATCGCCGCAGTGGTTGCAATGGTGATGCCGCCCGCCGCCGGGGTGATGGCAATGTTCGACCCCGCCGTCAGCCCGCTGGACTCCCACCGCGCCTGCACTGCGTCGTAAATCAGCACGTCACCACTGCTGGGGCTCGGCGCGTTGACGTCGTGCAATTCGTTCATCGACTCGCCGGTCTTCATCCGCACGAAGATCGCGCCGTTGTTGGCCGCGTTCGTGATAATGGCAATCGGCAAGTCAAGATTCGGCGCAACTGGCTGGACTTTGGTCAACTCGCCCGGATAGGCCGGGTCGAAGTACAGAATGTCACCATCGGCCCACACCTCGGGCACGGTCTTGTTTGCGCCCGTGGTGTTGAAGCCTCGTACGCTGCCGAACCACGCGACGTAACCAAACTGGTTGTTGGGGATGTTTTGCGTAGCGATGCCGAGCATGTACTGCGCAGGCACAGACCCGTCTGCCACGGCGCGGGCGCACTCAATCTTGGTGGACGCGCCAATTACGCCGGTCGCCATCACGGCCATGCCCTTGTTAATCTGCACGCCCGAGGTGTTCTTCGGGTGGAAGTCCAACTGCTGCCCGAATTGATAACTCACGCCGCCCAGCAGTTGCAGATCCAACGTCGCATCGTCGTCTGACCAGTACACCGTTCCTGGCTCAGTGCCCGGAGTAGGTGACGGAAACAGATTGAACCGCAGCATCCGCACATTGTCTTCATTCACAGCAGCAAGGGTGCCCAACTGCTGCCGGGGCAGAGTCTGCAGCTCTTGCTTGACGGCTGCTACATCTTCAACGGGTGGAATGGGGGGCAGCGTCTGCAACTCTTGCAGCGCAGCGGCCAGCGCCGCTGCAATACTGGCTACCGCGCTCAGCGCGTCTGGGGCCTTGGCGGCGTCAGTGTCCTCGCTGCCGGACACGGCACGGCGCAACTGATCAAACCACGCCACCCACGCAGCGTCTAACCCACCGTAGCGGTTGGCGATTGGTATTTGGATTGGCGGGGGGCTAATCATCCGCTGTCTCCATGTCCACGCTGCCAGACGCCAGCACGAACTTCACCGGCTCCGTCAGCGTGATCTGCACCACAAAGTCTCTTGCCGAGCCCAGCCTGCGCAACATCACGCGAGTGTAGTATTGACCCAACCGGCCAAGCGGCACCCACCGCTCATTGCCAAAGGTGCGTCCCCCGTCTCTAGAGATTCGTAGAGACACCTTGGGGTTCGCTGCCGTGGTAGTGGTCACTTGCACGACGATGAAGTTGCCGTCCTCAGATATGAGGAAATCACCGTCTTCCGTCAGCAACAGACCTACGGGGTCAAACGGATCTACCCCGCTGACACCCACACCCGTCTCAAAATCCAAGAACATCTCTGCAATGCGGAACTCGTTGCCTTGGTTGCGCACGTGCCGGGTGATGATCTGGCGTTTGATCAACGCGCCATCTTCCGTGAAGACGTCTTTGTCTAGCAGATAAATCTTGCCAGTGGTGTCATCGCTGACGTAGTTCTTCCCCGCAAAGGTCACGCCGTAGCGGGCAAAGTGCCGGGCCTGCTCGGCAACGCCGCTCTGTGCCTCGTGCCACACGCCGGTCTGCGAGTCATAGGCGAACGAGCGGTTCTGCGTCGGAAACGTGATTTGGTAGATGGGGTGCCCATACACCGTGTAGGCGAAGGCCACCGCGTCGCTCACCGTGGGGAAGGAAGTGAACAGCGTGTTCAGGTCCGAATCGCTAACGGGGTCGGCCACGTAGCCGTTGAGTCTGATGACGCTAATGCCTCCGTCCGGCGCGTATCCCAGGAAGAACTGCGTGTTGCCCAGCTCCACGGCGGACAGCGGCGCGGCAAGTCCCCAACTCTGCGTAGCACCATTGATGCGGCTAAACGGCAGAGACACCTCTCTCACGTCCTGCCAGAACTCGATCGACTGCTCGCCCCACAGAACCAACGCACCATTCAGATTACCGACGCGCACCAGTAGATCGCTGCTGTTCTCCTTGGTGCCAAAGATGGGTACGGTGCCGACGTATGTCCACACGAAACCGTCAAGGATACCGCTACAGTAGAATTCCCGCGTGTTGGGCTTGTTGACGACAAACCTGCCATTAAGGAAAACAACGGACGTGGCCCCCACGGGGAAGAACACGTCAGTTATTTGCGTCAGCACTCCAGTGGCAATGGTGAAGATAAAGCCCTCGTCGCCGGTAACTATCATCAACTGAAGATAGTTGTCCGCCATCGCGACGTTTCCGGACTCCGTAATCCCGGACGCTACCTGCGTGTACGTGCCCGCTGGCGTCACGGCGTACAGTTTATCCGCAGCGCACACGTACAGAGTGTTGCCCACCACATGCCATCCGCGGATGGGGCTGGCGGGCAGCGTAGACCACACACTGGCCCCGGGGGTGCCCAACACCACCACGGCAGAGCGGTCTTGGTCTTGCCGCAGGTCATACAGGCAGTTCACACGCCGCTGTCGAGTCACAATATCCGAGATAGCCCGGATGCCCGTGCCGAACAGCGGTATGGTCTGCATGTCAGTCTGTCCCAGGCTGGTAGTACAGCGAACTACGCTCAGGATCGCCCTGGCGGGCAATGGCCATCGCGTTAGCCTTGAGAGCCTCCATCTTCTCGTTCCACTTGGCCTTGAACATGGGGCCAATCTGCTCGCTCAGACCCCAGCACAGAGCCAGATACCATTCCTGCGGGTAGTACGGCTCGTCTGCGTTGACCAGCATGTCCTGAATGGGCTCTTGGTACGTGATGACGATATGGCTGCGGGTGTCGATTGCAGCGCCTACGTCGGTGTACACGGTGGAGCTTCCAAGTCCGCGTTCAACGTAGATGGCCGTAGGATCGCCGAAGTAGTTGGGGTCCGCCTTGTTGGGCAGGTAGTCGTAATCCTGCACCGTCATGATGCTCAGCGGGGAGTCCGTGTTGTTCACATCACGCAAGATTGCGGTCTCAATGTCTTTAGGGTTCTGCGCCGCCGTGGTGTACGTGAACACTTGGTTGCCGCTGGCTGCGGCACTGGGCAGCGTACCAGACAGATTGAGCGTGGTGCCTGCAATACTGTTGATGGTCGCGTAGAACAGCGCACCAGAATCAAGATAGACCGCTGCCGTATCCGCCGCAGTGATGCCCGTAACGCTGTCCACCACTACGGCGCTGGCTCCAGCAGAAGCCGCCGCCGTAGTGACGGTGGTGTTCAGCGTGTTGGTCCACCCCTGCGCCGTAGGGCCGATTGTGTAACTGCCCGTGGTGTTGCTGAGCAACAGATGCCCGCGCTTGCGCGTCCACACCTTGAGGCCGGGGGCAAAGTCAGTCTTCCCCATCCACTGCTTGCACATCATGTTCAGCATGCGCGAGCAGTCGTCGATTTCGGTGTCTGTGGGAGCCTCAACCGGATCCAGCTTGCCAATGTTCAACATGGCTTGCCGTATGATGTCATACCGCGTAACGCCGAAGCTGTACGTGCCGCTAGTTGCCATGATTGCGATTCCTCAGTGCATTGTACACGGCATGCCATGCGTCGGCAATGCTGATGTCTTTCTGGCACTGCGCCGTTCCCGTCTCTTCATCGCGGGTGCAGTTGTTCCAGTTGTAGTGGAGCGTGTGGCATGCCGATGCCGCGTTGGCCCCACGGCCCGCGCAGCGGGTGTTCTTGCTCCACAGCGGCGTGGTGTTACGCCAGTCTCGCGTCAGATTCTCATGTGTGGAGTGGGACAGGAACACCACCTTGGCCATTGTCTCACACGCTACGGAGTTCAACACGCCGGTCTCTGGGCCGATGATTAGATCTGCTTCTCTGCAAAAGCTCAGCGTTTGGCGAATAGACCAGACACCTGATCTGCGCAAGATGCGGGGCTCATTTTCCCAACCAGCCTCGAGCAGCACGCAGTCTGGTCCACCGGTCAGCACCACGCGCGCAGTGGGGAACTCCACCAAGATGCTGGCCAGCACATTGTCTAGGCCCGCCCAGGTCTTGTGTACGCTGCTGCCGGCCAAGGACCACACCACCACTGGCCCGGGGCCGAGCTTGCCGCGCTCTTTCTTAGCCCAGTGGACCTCTTCCGCAGTGCGGTAAAATTTGCTGCGGAACACGTACGGAACCTCAGCAATAGCATGCTGGAACTCGACGTAGTTGCGATTCATCAGCCCGTGGCGCACTTGCGGAGGATACAGCGCGGCCATGCGCCCCGGCATGGCGAGCAGCGTACCTTCAACCGACTCGCTGAGGTTCACCCACTTGTCGTATTTCTTGCTCTGCCACGCCCAGAAATCACTGAGGTTGCCGTTGGGCACTTGGTCTTTGTCGAATAGCACCAAGTTATCAATGTTGGGGTCGTGTAGCACTACCTCGGCACCGGGCAGGCTGGAGAACACCGTGACGTGATAGCCCTGCGCCTTCAGCTCAGCCCAGACGCTGCTGGCCTGCATCAAGTCACCAAACGCGCCGTACCGCACGACGCAAGCAGTCTTCTCCGGCTTGGTGTTCTTGTAACTGAACCGATGCGTGAACTTGCTCACCACTTGACCTTGTCTGCCCAATAGGCTGCTGACATTTTGCCCCGTGCGATGTTCTTGGCATGACGAGCCTTGAACCTTTCGCGCCTGCTGCGATACGCGGCGGACTCGCCCTCTTTCTTCGGCGAGCCACTGACCCCTTGCTGCCCGAAGCGTATGGTCTTGATCTGGCTGCCTTCTTTCGCAACCACTACGTGCGACTTGGTGGGGTGCCCCGGCGTCCGCTTGGGGGCATTGTAGCCGCTCACGCCAGCCTGCTCAAGACGAGGATCTTTAGACATTTTCTGCCTCTCGGGCCTCAATTTCCATCGGCGCGTTGTGATACCCGTAGCGAATGACCTGCCACAGGTACGCCGCATAGAACCTGACCGTGCCCATGCGCTGCCACTGCCTCCAGTGCGCCCGCTCGTGCCGGATCAGCCGGTCGGAGTACATGTGCTCGGCCAGGATGTAAATCCCCCACGGCGCGAGCGCCACGCCCGCGAAGCCGGTGCGGCGCAGCGTCCAGGCGATGAGGCCCTTGGCGGGTTTCGGATTCACGCCAGCGGCTCCTTGACTAATTAGGCACATCGGCTGGCGTGCGGCCAACTTCGATCCAGTCCGTTCCGTCATAGTCGAAGTCGATGGCACGGCTGAATCCGTTGGCAGGGTTGGTCCATGCCGCCAGCTTGAATACGGCGTTCCAAGTGATTGTGCCCATCGCACCTCCCGATGTGTTGCGGAAACGGATTGTGATGCGTTGTCCGGTTCTCGGGTTGGTAGGAGCGTTCATTGCCAACGCAGCGCCACCGGTTACAGTACAAACGAACTCGTTGCCAAGAGAAGCATCGAAGTTCAAATTACCGTCGTATGGGAATGTTTTGCGGCCATCAATAATCCGGTTCTGAGTCTCAAATCCAACCGTGGTTCCGGAACCGGCTGCCGCTGAACCACCTATGAACATGTTGTACTGCGGAACAGTGTCGTTGATGGTCCCGACATTGTTCATAAACAATGTATATCGTGATGTGCTGTCGCACAGTTTTGT
>Ga0172373_10008803_pt1 | contig 12716 bp, 12 predicted proteins | sample Lak10m_2_FD_114546 | JGI IMG/M metagenome (GOLD analysis project Ga0172373, IMG submission 114546) | Freshwater microbial communities from Kabuno Bay, South-Kivu, Congo - kab_092012_10m | ecosystem: Environmental > Aquatic > Freshwater > Lake | place: Democratic Republic of the Congo... | reverse complement strand
TCCGACAAGTCATCCTCCGACAAGTCATCCTCCGACAAGTCATCCTCCGACAAGTCATCCTCCGACAAGTCATCCTCCCACATTATCTCTCCACGGCCTTCATACTGCGTAATCCTCCGACGATACCTCTCCACTGCCTCCCGAACCTCAGGAGGGGCGCCGGCAATCTCCCGCATGAGGTCGCACATGGCCTCGATCTGGGTCAGGGCGCGCTGAGACATAATGTCCAAGCTGGAGTTGGGGTAGCGATAATGCAGGTCCTGGGTCACCACGCGCTGCAGCTGCAGCTGGAGTTCGGGCTTGGAGACGGTCAGCGCTGGCTCGGGTGAGGATGCATCGAAATACCAAAGAGCCTTCGTGACGCTGCCGGAGCCGTCCACCGACACGCAAAGTTCGTTGTTCTCGCAATTGTGATTGAATGGACGGTCGTGAAATTCCATGAAGTCGTAGGTTCCAGTGTATTTCACAAAGTACGTCATGTACGAATTGAAGTTGTTCTCGTGCGGCAGCTTGCCTTGAGTAAAATGCATGGTTTGCACGAAAGACATAGTCACAGATGTACAGTTGCATGCGGATGCTTATATACTGCTTCAATCGAATATAAAGCCCCGAGCCGCGCTCATCGCAATGAATCGCCAGAAGCAGCGGTACCTGGACATCAGCGAGTCGTACTATCTGCTGCTGGAACTGTGCTGCTGCGAGCCTATCATCCAGCAGGCCTTTTCGATCATCGAGAACGTCTGCCTGGCGCACGGCGTGACCATGGCCGGCAAGAAGCCCACCCCGAACTTCCAGCAGTTCATCGACATGCACTACGTGCCGTTCCTGCGCAACTCCATTCGCGCCATGCACATGTACGGCTTCGTCCCGTGGCGGATCATGAGACTTGAATCTGGCGACAAGGTCCCCGAGGTGCTGCCGCCGGGCACTTTCCGGTGGACCGTCGAGGTCCCAAAGGACAGCGACGCCATGCTGAGCTACAGGGTCAAGCTGAACCCGGGCGCAAAGGCCGAGGAGAACATTTTCGTCCGGCAGTACGCCTCGCCGAACTACATGGTCTCTGAAACGTCCGTCATGTACGCGACCGTTTCGTCCCCGATGTCGTACGTGATCGAATCCTACAAGAACATGCAGGCGGCACTCAAGCGCCAGGCGCACGCCGACGCGTGGAACTGCACGGCCAGGGTCATCGTGTCCAACGAGCCGAAAGAATTCGCCCACGAGCAGCACAGGAAGGAGCTGTTCGGGACCTTCAGCCAGCACATCGACGAGTTCGGCAGGTTTCAGGCGAACAAGCCAACGACGCAATCGGACAAAATCGAGGAGGTGTTCTTCGATCGCAGCATGAACCACCAGCCGGCGGTGTACAGCCTGCCCGCCCACCACCGCATCGACCCGTCCCCGCAGCTGACACCGTGCGCTGACGTGGCATACCTGCAGGCAAAGTACAAGTTCGACGTGTGCTCCCTGCTCGGCGTGCCCCCGGAGATGCTGATCACGGGACAGAAGGGACTCGAGGGATCGGAAGCGTCCAAGGCCCGGTCGCACTCCACGAATAGGGTCTTCCAGGCAAAAATGCAGGCCGTCAGTGGATTCCTCAAGTCGCTGCTGTCCGAGGTCTACGCGAAAATATACAAGAACGCAGAGGCGCAGTTCGACATCCTGCCCATGCCGAGGCTGGAAATATCGAGCATAGAGGACCTGAAGGTGCTGCACGAAATAGGGGTGCTGCAGCCTGAACACACGGTCGAACTTGCATCGGTGCTGCTTGGAAAGATGAAGCGGAAAAGACAGGATGATGTTATTTGAGTGTGGTTTTAAAATTCATAAATCACATAAATCGAGAAATTGGTCATAAATAGGCCCCTCCCCCCGGCCGACCCCAGATTCGATATGGAAAAGTGGGCAGTTGAAAAACCCACCTGATTTTTGGCGTGAGAAATTAAAAAATGAAAATTATAAATTGCATAATTCGAGAAAATAGTCATTAATCGAGCGCCCCCCCCGGCCGACCTGAACCTGAACGCGAAAACTGGGCGTGCAAAAAACCCACGAACAAAAAAAATTCAAAAAGAAGAAAAGAAAATAATTGAAAATTGAAAAATGAAAAAATGATATAATCCGTTTTTATGATTTTGTAAATTTATTTCTTTCATCTTTCTCATGGGTTTTTCGTTTGCCCACTTTTCCTGTTTTTCCCATGCGCGTCGCCGGGGGGGGACCTAATTATGACTATTTTCTCGAATTATGCAATTTACAATTTTCAATTTTTAATTTCTCACACCCAAAAATCGAGGTGGGTTTTTCAACTGCCCACTTTTCCCTATCAAACCCGAGGTCGGCCGGGGGGGCTCGATTAATGACCATTTATGTTGAATTATGGATTTTCATTTCTCCCCAACATACAAATCCGTGTCCGAGTCAATTTCCCTGATATGGGCCATGCGCCGGAGAAACTCGTCGTTCAAAATAAGCGCCGCCGCGTGCGTCTGAATGTAGCTCTCGCATGCTATCTTCAGCGGGACTATGTTGAGAGTGCGCGCAACTTCCATGGCAGGCAGGATGTGTTCAAAGCACTGCACGCCGTCGTCGCGCAGGATCATCACCACCTTGTGAGCGGCGAGGTTGCAGAGGTCCTGCATGGAGAACATGGACGAGGTCGCGACGATGTTCAGCAGCAGCGGGAAGTCGGTTGTGCGCACGTCGCGCATGTACATGAAGTAGACGAGCTCGACCCACAGGTTGTACGGCTCGGAGACGACGATTTTGTCGAATGCGACGCCCGCGCGCCTGGTTTCTTCTTCCTCGCGCTCGATGCGGACCTTCATGTAGGCCGAGGTCGCGGCGAGCACGCATCGGTGCACGTAGATGGACTCTGCGTTCTGCGTCTGGATGCGGAAGTCCTTGGGCGCATCGACCATGAGCTGTCCGAGGCTCGGGACGGTCGGCTCCTGCAGGTGAGAGCGGTGATTCGTGAAGATCGGGATGAAGCGGATGTTGGGCATGGTGGTCCGATTTCCGTTGCACGACACGATGACCCTGTGGCACACACCCCTGGACCGGATGGCCACGTTGGTGAGCTCGGTGCATGTGGCAGGAAGCAGCGACATGGGCTTGTGGATGCTGGACTGGTACATGAAGTTCGGGTGGCTTCCCGCGCTGACGAACTCGACGTCGTCGAACGCTCCCTGGACCATGACCGACTTGATCGGCGCGGGCGGCTCGACGCAGACCTCGAATCTGAACCCGAAGAAATCGCACGGCAATCCGTCTGGCGAAAGTATGTTGTGAGTGTCGTACGGGATCTGTGTTTCAAAGCCGTCCCTCAGCTTCACAAACACGCTCGAGATGTACACCAGCGGCGGAACGAGCTTTTCTGGATTGATTCCCATCTCGCCGTTGGCGTCGAGGTATACTCGGAGCATTTTGCGACTGCATGCGGCTCGTGCTTTTTATGGGAATTAGTGATTGATTCAAAATGACCAATCCGAAAATCGCTGTTTTAATGGCACCAGTCCGAATTTTCATCCTAATCCGAAAAATCAACCAATCCGAAAATTATTCCCAATACAAATATCGATCAATCCGAATATTGTTATGAACCATTCAATTCAAATGTCCAACTTCAACATGAGCATCACGCTGTACGAACTTCAGCTCAAGTGCCTCGGCTCCAGCGATCCGTGCGGGGATATCATCAAAATGCTCAGCGACGAAGCGCTGATGGCTTCCTTGTATGATACCTATTACTACATCACGAATCGCGAGACCGCTCGGGTTTTTCTCTGGGCGGTCATGATCGACTCGAATCCGACGGCCAAGTGTGCGCTTCTTGCGCTGGACGCTGCGCAGATGCCCGCGAGTATGGCGGAACTGCAGACGTCTGCGCGTGCGCTGGTGTTTTCCGCTTGCAACGACGGCGGCGCGCTGCAGTATTACGACTTCATGAGCCGATTCCAAGCGTGGTGCGACGAGCACTGGACGCAGCGCCGGATGCTTCTGAGCTACACTCATTTGTACTACGACCAGCGGCATCGCCAATTTCAGTGTGGCAAGCTCAAGAAGCTGGAGGAGCGGGTGCTCGCGGTGCTCGGAGTGCGTCTGCAGCAAAAAGACGCCAGCGAGTGGCGGTCGCACGAGTACCTCTATGCGTCGCTCATTATAAAAATGGATGCGTGCAAGGACAAGTTCTTTCTGAACATGAAGTCAGTCGACCTCGACCAGACGAAGGCGCTGCTGGACCAGTTTACGTTCCCGACCGACGAGAACGAGCATGTCGCTGCGGGCCGGTGTGTGAAGCAGTACTGCAACTTCCTGGTGTTCCAGCGCCTTTTGCCGATCTCGGCGATCCGTGAGAGGCTGCTTTCGTTCAAGCCGTCGGGGTCCATTCCCGTGTTCCTGGACCGTCTGCACCGGACGACGCTGAAGCTGCTGGTGGAGGGCCGGTCGGACAATGTGGCGCCCACGTGGCTCTTCGAGATGCCGTTTGTGCATGCGATGCGCGACGACCTGCGGAAGTTCGAGAGCAAGGCCGGGACGCGGGAGGGCTGGGCGCAGAGGCTTAAGCCGTTGATCGACCAGCTGTGCCGGGTGCACGGGTTCCTGTGGAACGACTTTTTGATTCAGCTGATTCTAGCGTGACTCCTCATACCGCAGCATGAGGGCCACGTACCAATGCTCCGCGCGAGAGACCTGAGGCACGATCCATGCGTCTGCCTGGCACTGTGTTGCAATAAAGCCGCCGAGATGTGCGTCCACTCCTTGGAGCTCTGTGTTGCGACGCAGCCACTGTATACCGTGAGACACATTGGCGCACGCCTGGCCCGCCTCATATAGGTTGACGCCATGTGTGCCTTGTGCGCCCCACGCGCCATCGTAGGTCTCGAATGCCCAAGCCTGCACCTCTGTGCGCGTGGCCGGCGTGCTTGTGCGCACCGAGCATATGGCCTGCGAGTCGCCGTTGGTGCCCGTGTCGCCCATCCCCCACGACGCCTCGATGCGGAGCTGGGATGGCACGTGCAGGGACGCGGTGGCCCCGTGCCTGGTGGGCGCCGCGGCGGACAAAGTGAGCAGCCGCGTGTTGTTCCACAGCACCCTGAGGCGCACGCGGACCGAGACCGGGGCCGGGAGCAGCAGCCATGCTCCGTACCCCTGCGGGCCCCACGGCTTCTTGTCCCATGCCATCCACGGGCCGCCGTCTGTTTTCACCGCGATGTCTGTGCCGTGCCAGTCCTCGAGCTGGAGCGCCCACTGTGTGTCGAAGCAGTGCAGGCGGGCCGCGATGGGCGGTGGCCGGCGCCTGGAGATGCCGAAGGACGCGCCCCCCTGGAGGCTGGCGGAGACTCTCGGGCGCGGGTGGCAGTGCGGCCCGAAGGTTTCCGGCTTGCATGCGTACGTGCAGTTGGACGCGTTGCTGAGCACCATGTTGGGCCTGCGCGGGCAGGTGGCGGCTGGCTCGGGGCAATGTAGGCACGTGGTCTGTACGGCCTCGAGCAGCGCTGCGCGGAGCGCGGGCCACTTGAAGAACTCCGCGACGTGGATGCGCAGGTACCTCGACTGGACTACGTACGGGAAGCGCGCCTGGACGACTGTGGTGCCGTCGGTGTTCCCCCTGTACAGTCCTCCGAGTCGCGCCCATGTGGCGTTGTCTGTGCTGTGCGAGACCTGGAACGCGGTGACCCACGCCTCGTCGCGGCCCTGCACGTCGACCCCCCCTATGGGCACCACGGCGCCCGCGTCGAGTGTGGCGAAGATGTCGTCTGTGGCCGTGTAGCAGCCGCACGATACGTTGGGTGGCGGGGCCTGCGCCGAGGACGACCAGCCCTTGGCGGCCACGCGCCGTGTGCTGTTGGCTACGACTCGCTGCTGCGCGATGTCGCATGCGGTGCTGCCGTTCATGGCGCGGGAGCCGCTCGGGCACTGCGTGCGTGTCGTGGCGTTGCACGTGAAGTCGGCGGGGCACGGGACGCACGGGGAGTTGTAGTATCCTGGGAGGCAGACGCCAAGGCAGGCAGGGACGAACATGACTAGCAGCCGTCGCATGGCGAGTCGCGCGCGGGGAATAAATACGGCTTTTGCGGATTTTTGTATTTAAGCAACGGGCACGCGCCTGTCATTTAAACTCATGGCACTTCAGGTCAGCGTCGATTACAACTGCTCGAAAGTGTGGGTTCGTAAGTGTCAGGGCGCTCGCCCTTTCATCGACGATGATGAGTACACCCATTACTTTACATTCACTCCGTTCGGGTACTTGCCGGCGAAAATCGCAAGCGCTCAGCTCCGCCTGAACCACTTCACTGTGGAGGAAAGTGTGGGTGATCTGTTTATCCGCAAAAGCAATGGACGGATCGAGTTGATCGACATGTTCGTAACCCCGGAGCAGCTGAGGACCTACGACGGCAAGGACATCGGACGCGATCTTCGCGAGTGGTGCAGGGATCTCCCTATCTAGTCGCACATATCGCCGACGTCGAAGCCCTGCTTCCTGAAGCCGTGGAGCTTCTCCAGGATCTCGAGCTTTTTGTCCGTGAGGGTGTTGTATCGCTCGCGAAAGAGCGTCCCGTCGATGGGCGTGTAGTTGGTGAAATGAAAAACCAGAGCCCGCCTGTATTCGAAGACGCGCTGCATCGCGATCGCGACGAGGGAAGCGAAGTGCTGCTTCTTGCTGTGCAGAAATGCCCTCTGCGCCTCCGGGCAGGTTTCGAGGTCGATCTTATCGAGTTCCGCAGAAAACGCTCGCTCTTCGTTGACGTGCTTCTCGATCAGGTCCTTGTAATTGCTGATTCCCAGCTCGAAATCCGCGCGATCGAGGCATCCGTGCGGGAGCAGCTTGCTGTTGGGTCCGCATCCGAACTCCACGTCGACGTCGCCCATGTCCTCGAGCTTCTTGTTGACTTCTGCGAGCTCTGTGCGCAGCTTTTCGACTTCGTCCATGCGAAATTTCGAAATTCGGACTGACCATCCGGTATTTAAGCTTTTTTAAAAAATCCGAAAAATGGTGGTCGCGCATTCCGAATATGACGTGTCGTGATTTTTTTGCATTCCGAAAATCATGGAGGCGCTTACGAAAGGCAAGGAGCTGCCGACTGGTCTCTGCCAGCGCAAGTTTCAGTCGCTTGCGTTTGTTTGCCCCGAGGCGAAATTCGAGTTTCAGGATTTCCTGCAGCTCAAGTGCTGGCGTGTTGACGGCAACGTCATCGGCCTCGCCCGTCTTCCGAAGAGCGTTCGGAATGGTGTGTGGCGGAAGATGCTTCCTGCTGCGACGTGGTACGTGCTCGAAGGCCGCAACGGCTGGGTTGAGATCGAGAATGCCTGCCGGCGGCTGGACGTTTTCGAGGACCGCACGCAGCGCCAGGCGTACAACGACGCGAAGCGCGCCCTGCAGATCTTCATGGCGAGTGGCCGCCGTTCGTCGATGCAGAAGCTCGTGAGGACCAGCTTCCGTTCGTACCTTGCCGGCCTTCGCATGATGGCGTGATTCACGGGATCTTGTACTGCAGCGACTGCCTGTGCGGCCTGAATCTCGTGACCCTGTACCACAGCCAGAGCGCGACGAGCACTGCTGCCGTCACAGCGATGTAAAAGATGGTGTTTGGCTTGTCGTCGTCGGTGCACTGGGTGTCCTGGTCCTCGGTGCAGAGCTTCGCGCGTCTTGTGCAGTTGCTGCAAGGAACGCAAGCGCCCGATTGGCGGAAAAAGTGTGGTGGGCATGCCTGTGGACTTGCCCGTGAAGTTGCCCGCGGAGTAGTAGTTGCCCGCGGAGTTGCCCGAGACGTTGTCGTAGCAACCTGTTGTGTTGTCGTGGTAACCCTCTGTGTAGTAACCTGCTGTGTTGTCGTGGTAACCTGCTGAGTAGCAGGCGTCGTAGTAACCTGCTGAGTAGCAGGCGTCGTGGTAACCTGCTGAGTAGCAGGCGTCGTAGTAACCTGCTGAGTAGCAGGCGTCGTAGTAACCTGCTGTGTTGTCGTGGTAACCTGCTGTGTAGTAACCTGGTGTGTAGTAGATGTCGTAGTATCTTGATGCGTCGTGGTCGCTTGCGGCGCCGTGGTTGCTCGCGCGGACGATGTTATCTCGATCGTGGACGCTGCGGGCGAAGTGACATAGGCCCTGCACGGCGTGGACGTGTTTCCCGACTCCGAGTAGTCGAAGCAGTACCCCTGCTCGCACGTGCTTGTCACGCAGCCCTCGAAGTCGCACCTTGGCGAGTATTGCGGTTCCTGCGTCTCGCACGCGGTGTCGCCCTCGTCGCAGCATCGCTCGTATACAGCCGGGCACTCGACGTGAGCGCCGTCCAAAAGGCAGGTGTAGGCCCGGCACAAGCTGCAAAGCGCAAGAATGAGAATCCAGCGCATGATCCTCGGGCGCGCCGAACTTATATATAGCATCTTAGCGCTGCTGAATCACGATGGGCCTGCCTTCGCGCATGGCGCCCGCGTACAGTCTGCAAGCCTCCATGATCCCCAGTTCGTCCCAGTCGCCGCGCCACTCGGCGTGCAGCATAAGGCGTATTTCGCCCGCCTTGAGCACCCACTCCCAGCAGTGATCCCTTGTGATGGCGGTGTCCATCGGGGCCCTGAAGTACAGCGCGTCTTGCTGCTGCTCGGAGCAGGCCTGCATGAGGGTTTCGAGCGTGTGCGTGCCCGGGCGGTCGGCCATGTACTGCGCGGTGCCTACGAGCGTGACAAACGAGCGGAGCCAATATAACGCGGATTCATCGCCATAGGCGTCGTGTATATTCTGAACTGCGATCTCAAGGTCGCGCTGCATGCGTGTGGTCCGATGCCACGGGGCGCGACGCGAGCATGGTTGCTCTTTTTAGTCGATGTCCGGGGTGCAGGCCAGCAGCCGGCGGGTGAGATAGGCGGTGAAGAGGATCGATTTCCCGAGCCTCCGGAGGTTACGACGTGCCTGGATCCTCTGTGCCCTGATCCTCCACCTGTTCACGCGAAGGGCGAACGCGTCGAACCCACGCTGCACGCGCCGGGGCGCCGCCGAGTTCTGAAACCATCCCATGGGCGAGTAGTTCAGGGCCTCGAGCGACACACCGAGAATCTGCGAGATGGTCAGTCCGTGGGAGGTCTCGTTGGCCAGCAGGAACATCAGCCAGAGCTGGAAGCTTGAGAAGGCCACTGTCTGGGTATTTTTCTGTGTGCTGTATTTGACGAAGCGCCTGAAGAGGGAATTTCTCATCGGGTACACGTCGAGTGGGAGCGGCACGAAGAAAATTGCCACCTTGCAGTGCACCAAGGCCTTTCCCACCAAGACGGTTCGCTCGAATGCGAATTCCGGCTCTGCCATTCGGCTGGGCGCATTCGCGAGGAACTCCGGGAATGTTATGATCGTGTACTCGTTCCCGCACTCGCCCTCGTCCTTGTACTGGCCCTCGCATGTTTTCTTGATCTTTACGCCCGTCTTGCTGCCCCACTTGAAAATGCACATGTCGTAAAAATGCATTGTTACCAGGTGCATGCTCCGCGCGTCCGCTTAAATAGTATTATAAACGTCGCGCTGGGCGACTTCCGCATGCAGGCTCCCGTGTGCACCAAGTATGCGCTCCACGCTCTTCACGCGGACGAGTGTGCGACGCTATCCGCGATGCCCGCCGAGTCGATCCGGCTTCTCCCGACGCACTGCATCAACACCGACAACCAGCTGGAGGGGTTCCAGCTATCTGTGCAGCCCACGGAGCTTGGCTCGAACCTGTGCGTGCACCGGAACATGTTCTTCGGGCATTCGCTGTTCGAGTGCGTGACGAGCGACCACCTGGTGAACGCGGACGTGGTGCGGCTGCTTGGGCGCGACAACGTGGGCGACATGAGGGAGCTTATGCAGACGATGGAAACGGAGGCGCTGGGGTACGAGGCGTCCTTCGACCACGGCCCGGACAACGTGGACGCCGTGTCGAATCTCGGGAGCGGCAAGGTGTCGTACGCGCGTGGCAAGCGTGCGGTGGACTCGCGGCGGTGGCGGCCGGAGCTCCCGCAGGTGATGGGGCTGTACCACTCGATGGTGCGCGGGTACCAGAAGGACTGCCGGCAGCAGAAGCTGTTCATCGGCGTGAGCGGCGGGTGCGCCAAGTGCTCGGACTCGTTCTACAACCTGATGATCGACGTGGGCTCGGAGTGGACGGCGCGGGAGGTCGCGGATTCCGAGGAGGTGTGGTGGCTGCGCAAGGCGTGCCAGCGGGCGCGGTGCATGGCGGCGTCGCGGGTGGCGCGCAAGTTCGGCCTGAGCATTCTCGAGCACATCGACGTGCGCTCGTACGACCAGGAGCTGGTGGGAGTGCCCACCGCGGACACGATCGAGCACGACATCACGCTGCGCGACGGGCGGGTTCTGATGCACAACGCGTGCTGCGACACGACGGCGCTGCAGAACGGCGTGCTGTGCCAGATGAACCCCGCCGAGGGCTACTGGCTGTTCCGGGGCAGCCCGCGCTCGAGCTCGCGGAGCACATCGTTCGGGTCCATGTACGGGCACGTGAGCGGCGTGTTTCCGACGCACAGCCCTGCCTACAAGCCGCTGCTGGGGAGCCCTAGCTACGTGCACGGGTTCGACACGCGGGTGGTCGTGCGGTTCGGGTCGCAGCCGAGAGTCAAGGGTGCCAGCACCGTTTATCAGTGTTTCGACGAGGCGTTCATGAGGAACCTCGAGATGATGGGCTGGAATCGCGATCACGGCGTAGTAGAGCTCGTCCCGATTGTGGTGGGGTGTGTGTAGTTGGCTCAGTGTGACCAGGGGGCTCAGTCGTCGAGGATGATGACCTCCACCTTCTGGCGCTTGCGTGCATTCTCCGGGCTGAACAGGTCGGTCATCTGAGGGATGATAGTCTCAGAAGCCAGAGTCTTCAGCTCGGGGTTTGCCTGGATACACTGGCTGGCAATCGACATGAAGTTGGCAGTGGCGGAAGTAAGAACGACTTCCGGAACCAATTCCGTGAGAACCTCGCCGATGATTTTGTCGTAAGCCTTCATGTGGCGGACTACCTGCCGAGCCTTGAAACAGCGGGCTGCGGAAATCAGCGTGGTCACAGCCTTGAAGTCCCGAGCCTTGAAGTAGCGGCGCACAGCAGCCGTAAGCTTGGTCGCAGCCTGAATGCGTTTCTTGCAGAGACGATCCGCAAGGATTGTGGAAACACGATCATCGGCTGGCTCGGTCTTCACGGTGATTTTCTCGATCTTGGCCTCGGTCTGCATTTCCTCGGTCTTCACCTCGACCCCCACAAACTCGGCCTTCACCACAATCTGTGGGGCGGGCAGAGCCTGCTGCGGAACGGGCTGAGCCAGCTGCTGAACGGGCAGAGCCTCGGGCTGAGCCTGCTGCGGAACGGGCAGAGCCTCGGGCTGAGCCAGCTGCTGAACGGGCAGAGCCTCCTGATAAGGATATTCATCACCCTCAGTTTCATCTGGATCGGTCTCATAGGCAGCAGCCGCACTGTTGGCTGCCTTCCTTTTGCGAGATGTCTTTGGCTTGTTCGCCCACTCTCTCACATCCGCCCTGTAGGCCTCCAGCGTTTCGTCGTCAAGCCCTTCTTCAATGGGCTTCATCCCGAGCACATCCCCATCGAACTCAAAAAGGTGAGTTGAGAGGGTCTGTGCAGAGTTATAATCAAGAGGGGGCGTCCAGTCATCGCCTACCACCCATGTCATGGTGATTGCACACATCTTGCTCAAGATGGGTTTGGGGATGCCTTTGAGGTCTTTCTTAGATTTTGGCACGCCCGGAAGCCTGAACACGATGCGTTTGTAAGGCTGGAGGACCAGGTACTGGCCGAGACCGTCTACCAAAATTGTGGTTGCGTTCGGGTACAATCCAGCAATCACATCCATCGAGGCCTGCTCCCCGTATTGCTCCTGATCATCGTCCTGCGCCTTGGTTGCCAGAAAGCTGTACTGTCCAGTTTCCTGGTCATAGCAGGCATAACAATTCTTGTCCGAATAGGGTATGACAGTCACCCAGCGCTGTTCGTTCTGTTCCTCGTAAGAGTCGTCCATAGTTTCCAGTACCCCTCGCGCGCCGGTGTTTATATACACATTGCGCAAAAACAGCTTTATTTTTTCGCCGCGAACTCTCGCAGCACTTGCTGGATCATGTCGGCGTCTTTTTCGGTGTAGGAGCACACGGCCCTCACAGCCCCGCCGCACTGCTGCTCGTGCTTCGACGGGTCGGCTCCGTACTTGGCCTTGTAGCGCTTCTTGACCTCCTGGCCGATGGAAATGAGCTCACTGGTGGAGAACTTGAGTCCGATGTTGGCCGCGAGGTTGCTGATGGTGACTGGGTTGTCGTCTGAATTCTTGTTGATGACTGGACCGCCAATACCGCGCAACGCAAGGCTCAGGCAGTAGTCCTTGAACACGAGCCTCGCCCTGTCGTCCATGGTGTTGTTCGGGCACAGCGACAAGTAGTTGTCCATGAGGAGGCGTTGCACCTCGGCTTCGCGCTTGTGGGCTTCTGCCATCCTCAATTGGTTCATCGAAGCGAGTTCCTGGATTTTTATCCGCCGCTCCTCGACCTCCAAATCCTCGATCTTACGCTTCCTGGAGTTGTCCTCTAGCGAATCTCTTGCCATTTGGGCAATCGGAGATGTCGAGGAAGCGTTGGTCTCAATGTCGCCCACCAACGACTTGTCGCCGGCCATGTAGCGGGTGAGGACGACGGCAAACTTGGTGCGATTCTTTTTGGCGCTCTTGCCGGGGAGCACCATGACGAGCTCGATG
>Ga0172373_10008802_pt1 | contig 12718 bp, 9 predicted proteins | sample Lak10m_2_FD_114546 | JGI IMG/M metagenome (GOLD analysis project Ga0172373, IMG submission 114546) | Freshwater microbial communities from Kabuno Bay, South-Kivu, Congo - kab_092012_10m | ecosystem: Environmental > Aquatic > Freshwater > Lake | place: Democratic Republic of the Congo: South-Kivu... | reverse complement strand
GGGCCGGAAACCGGACGAATCCGGTTCGGGGACCGCTCGGAACCCGGACGGGGCGATGGTCCGGGCGGCCGGTCGTGTCAGAGCAGCCGGTCATGATCGACGACGAGACCCCGTCCCGTGCAGTTGGGGCACTGGGTGGCGAAGCTCGTGAGCAGGCCCTCCCCGATCCGCTTCCGGGTCATCTCGACCAGACCCAACTCCGAGATGTCGAACACCTGGGTCCGGGTCTTGTCCCGCGACAGGGCCGACCGGAAGGCCTCGACGACCCGTTTGCGGTTCTCCTTGATCTCCATGTCGATGAAATCGATCACGATGATTCCGCCGATGTCGCGCAGTCGCAACTGGTGGGCGATCTCCTCGGCGGCCTCCAGATTGTTCTGGAACACCGTCGACTCGAGGTTCGACGTGCCGACGTTGCGACCCGTGTTGACGTCGATGACGGTGAGCGCCTCGGTGTGTTCGATGATCAGCGAACCCCCGGACGGCAGCCAGACCTTGCGATCGAGAGCCTTGTGTATCTGCTCGTGGATGTGGTGCTTCTCGAAGATCGACAAGCCCTCGGCCTCGGCATCGTAGAACTCGACCCGGTCGGCCAACTCCGGGTTGAAGGCCGCGACGTACGAGCGCACCTCGTCGAACAATTCCGGATCGTCGATCGCCACTCCGCGATACTCGGAGTTGAACTCCTCGCGGATCACGCGGACGGCCAGCGACGGCTCGCGATAGAGAAGTCTCGGGGAGGTCGCGGTGCGGGCCTTGGCCTCGATGTCGTTCCATTGCTCGAGCAGTCGGGTCATGTCGGCCCGTAGTTCGTGCTCGGTGGCCGTTTCGGCGGCCGTTCGCACGATCAGACCGTGCTCGGCCGGCTTCACCCGATCGAGGATTCCCCGCAGCCGTTTGCGCTCGTCGTCGGGCAGACGCTTCGAGATGCCGTAGGTCTTGGAGTTCGGGATCAGGACGACGAAACGACCCGGCAACGACACCTCCTGCGTGAGTCGGGCGCCCTTCACGCCGATCGGATTCTTGGTGACCTGGCACACGATCAACTGCTTGGCGCGGAGCATCTGCTCGATGCGGGGCTGACGGTCGACGATGTCCTCCGAGTCGTACTGCACGTCACCGCGGTACAGCACGGCATTCTTCGGGGTCCCGATGTCGACGAACGCGGCTTCCATGCCGGGCAGAACGTTCTGCACCTTCCCGACGTAGATGTTCCCGTGGATCTGGGACACGTCGTCGGCCGGACGACTGACGTAGTGCTCGATCAGGCTCCGACCCTCGGTGACCGCGACCTGGGTGAATCCGGGACGGACCTGCACGCACATGAAGTTTCGACCAATCGGACGACCGTTGCGTTCGCGGCCGCGTCGACGCTCGACGACGTCGGCGTCGCGCGACGATTGAGCACGAGGTTCGCCACCGGAGCGACCCTTTCCGCGTCGACGCTTCTTGCGAGCCGCCGCGTTGCCGGCCGAACCGCCCGACGGGGTTGCGGCGACGGTCCCGTCGTCATCGGAGGTCAGCGGTGCGGCGGCACTCTCCGCGGGGCGAGTCGCGGGTCGTTCCGCTCCCCCCTCGGCACCCATGCCGGATCCCGACTTGCCCGAACCCTTGCCGGTCGAGGCTTTGCCCCCGCCCTTGCCGGCGCCTTTGCCGCCGGGTTGACGACGCGCCCCGGCTCGGGTTCCCCCGGGCATGGTGACGGCGGGACGCGCCGGAACCGCGGGAGCGGGCCGCGTGTCACCGATGCGGGGACGTTGCACCACTGCTCGGGCCGCGGCATCGGCGTCGGGGCGACCTTCGCTGGCTCGTTCGGGGAGTTCGATGCCGTCATGACCGGACTCGGTCGGGGGGACCGCGATCTCGTCACGATCATCGTCCTGATCGTTGTCGTGATCGTTGTCGTGATCGTTGTCGTCACCGGCGTCACCTGATCCGGATCCGGGTCGAGGACGCTGACCGCGACCTCCGCGCGAGCCCCGACGACGCTTGCGTCGAGCTGGACCGTTCCCCGCCGACGCCGGTGACGACGCCGTCGTCGGCGTCGGAGAGGTCGATCCGGACTCAGGCGACGGTGACGATGTGGAGTCGCTCGGGTTCGACTCGTCGCCCGTCGAGGCGAGATTGTCGTCGTTCATGATGTCGTTCCTTTCGGGGGACGCGAGTCGTCATGCGATCACCGTCGCCAACGACTCGATTCCCGGTTCGCCGGTCAGCACGTCGACGTGCCGGCCAGCGTCGTTGATCCATTGATGGGTTCGGATGACCCGTGTCATGGTCACCCACGGCTCGGCTCCCGGAACGAGAGCCTCGACCAGTTCCGTGGGTCGGATTCCCCGACCCGATGTGGTGAGCATGGCGGTGACCAGCACACCTTCGGCCTGCCATCCGAGGGACGACAGGCGACGAGCTTCGTCGTCACGACATGCGGCCAGGTGGAGGATTCCCGGTCGGATGTCGTCGCGACGCCGCTCGCCCTTTCGCTCGCGCTCCACGAAGCACTCGGTCGAACGCGCGAGCCGTTCGACCGACGAGACGATGTCGGAGTCGTCGAGGGCGATCACCCACGTGGTCGCCACCACGTCCTCCTGCAGGGACACACCGTTGACACTCGGACGGGCCTCGTTCACCGTGACACCCTCCGGAAGAGCGTTCGTGAGCGCCGACAACACGTCGTCCCCGAAGGAGAACGAGTCGTCCACCACGACGTCGAGCAATTCGACGAGCGATTCGGCGCCCGTGGGCAGGGCGAGTCCGAAGGAGACCTTCGGGCGAGGCGTGAACCCGCTGGACATCGAGACCGGGACATCGGTTCTCCGCAGGGCGCGTTCCCAGACCCGAGCCATGTCGAGATGACCCAGGAACCGGATCTTTCCGATCTTCGAGTAGGCGAGACGCCACTTCACGATCGCGCTCCGATCGTCACCCGCACCGGGGCGATCCCGCCCCGGCTGAGGTCCTGGCCGGTTCCCTGACTTCCGCCCGCCGGCGGAACGGGTGACGCCACGATGTGTTCGAGCCCGTCGCCGGTGCACACACCGCAGTCGTAACACGGGGTCCACCGACAATCGGGGAGGCCGTGCTCGTCGAGGGCGGCCCGCCAGTCCTGCCACAGGAAGTCGCGGTGCAGACCGGCGCTCAGGTGGTCCCACGGAAGCGTCTCGTCCTCGGTTCGGTGACGAGTCGTGAACCAGTCGGGGTCGAGTTGCTCGGCGCGCATCGCGTCGAGCCAACGATCGAGCACGAAGAACTCGGACCACTCCTGGAAGGTGCCGCCGGAGCGCCACACCCGTTCGATGACCCGACCGACCCGCCGATCGCCGCGACTCGCGATGCCCTCGGCCAGCGACGCCGCCGGGTCGTGCCACTTCATGTGGACACCCTTGGCGCGACCGACGTCGTCACGCAACACACCGATCTTTCGTCGCAGTTCGTCGACCCCGTTCTGCCCGAACCACTGGAACGGAGTGTGCGCTTTCGGAACGAATCCGCCGACGCTCACCGTGACGCTGGCGCGATTCGTGTGACGACGTCCGATCGCCGCGCATCCAGCGGCCAACTCGGCGATTCCTCGGGTGTCGACGTCGGTCTCGGTGGGCACTGCGGTGAGGAAGAACAACTTCATCCGCGACCAGCCGTTGGCGTAGGCGGACTCGACCGCTCCGTAGAGATCTTCCTCGGTGATCAACTTGTTGATCACGGTTCGCAGTCTCCACGTGCCGGCCTCGGGAGCGAAGGTGAGCCCGCTGCGACGACCTCCGGACACTTTGTTGGCCAGACCCACGGTGAAGGCGTCGACGCGGAGGGACGGAAGGCTGACGGTGGGCGCACCACAGGCCGTCGGATCGGGGACGATTCCCGTGACCACCGACTCGATGCCCGAGAAGTCGGCCGTCGAGAGCGAGGTGAGACTGACCTCGTTGTAGCCGGTGCGCCGCAGACCTTCGACGATCATCGTGCGCACCTGTTCGGCCGGTCGCTCGCGAACCGGACGCGTGATCATGCCGGCCTGACAGAAACGACACCCACGGGTGCAGCCGCGAAACACCTCCACCGACAGTCGGTCGTGCACGACCTCGGTGAGGGGCGCCAGTGGACGTTTCGGGTACGTCCACTGCCCGAGATCCGACACCGTCCGCTTCGACACGGACTCGGGAACTCCGTCGGCGACGGGACGAACGGACACGATGCGGTCGCCGTCGTACTCGACGTCGTACATCGACGGCACGTAGACGCCCGGAATCGAGGCGAGCGCGCGATGGAGTTCGCGCCTCGACGCTCGACCGGCCGCCTTCCATTCGGCGATCACCTCGGTGATCTCGCCCACGACCTCTTCTCCCTCGCCGAGGACGGCGGCGTCGATGAAGTCGGCGAGTGGTTCGGGATTGAACGCGGCGTGACCGCCCACGACGACCACCGCGTCGGTGGGGCCGCGATGCTCGGCGCGAACCGGTACACCGGCGAGGTCGAGCATGTTGAGCACGTTGGTGTACACCAACTCGGCCGAGAGGTTGAACGCCACGACGTCGAAGAACGAGCCGGGTCGGTGGGTCTCGAGCGAAAACAGCGGGATCCCCTCGGCCCGCATCAGGGCCTCCAGGTCGACCCAGGGCGCGTAGGTGCGTTCGGCGACGGCGTCGGCGCGTTCGTTGAGGATCTCGTACAGGATCTGGAGCCCTTGGTTGGGCAAACCGACCTCGTAGACGTCGGGATAGGCGAGCAACCAGGACACCTTCGCCGCATCGTGCTGCGGGATGATGGCCCCGTCCTCGCACCCGATGTAGCGGGCCGGCTTGCGCACCCTGGCCAGAAGCGGTTCGATCCGCGTCCAGAGGGAGGTCATGGCTGAAGGAGTGTAACCCCCACCGACCCGTCCTCCCGGGGCGGACTGTGGAAGAACCTGTGGATGACGATCAGCGCAGACGGCGCATATGGATGCTCTCGACGAGTCCGACCATGATCGCCGAACCCACCAACGACGACCCTCCGTAACTGACGAACGGCAACGGCACCCCCGTGACCGGCATGATTCCCATGGTCATGCCGATGTTCTGGAACACGTGCCAGGCCAGGATCCCGAAGACTCCGGCGCAGATGAAGGCCCCGAAAGGATCCCGGCTGAGTTGCCCGACGCGCCAGATCCTGAACAGCAACAGGGCGAACAGCACGAGCACCAACCCCCCGCCGATCATCCCGAACTGCTCGGCGATCGCCGAGAAGATGAAGTCGCTCTGCTGCACCGGAATGAACTTCCCGTTCGTCAACGGTGCGTCGAGGTAACCCTTCCCGAACCATCCCCCGGTCGCCACGGCGCGCTTGGCGTAGCGAACCTGGAACACGTAGGCCTGCAGCCGATCCTCGGTCGAGTTCTGGTTGATGAACGCCTCGATGCGGCGCAACTGATAGCGGTCGACGATTCCGGCGATGACGGCAGCCGCGACCGTCATCACCGTTAGGGCCGAGATGAGGGCCAGATACCGGAGTTTGGCGCCGGCCAACAACAGCATGGCGAGGGCGCCGATGATCACCACGAAAGCCGAGCCGAGGTCGGGCTGGAGGATGATGAGAACGGTCGGTACTCCCACCACCACCAAACCACCGATGAAGCGCGAATACCCGATCGTCTGATCGCGCTCCTCCGAGAGATACGCGGCGAGGGCCAGCACGATGGCCGGCTTGGCGAATTCGGCCGGCTGCAACGAGATGGGACCGAAGTCGAAGGAGAGTCGCGCACCTCCGCGGAGCGCACCGGCCGACAACACGAGGAGCAACACCACGATCGAACACCCGTAGAGGAAGAACGCGCGCTCGCGAAGGAAGGTGTAGTCGAACGACATCGTGGCGATCATCACCACCGCCGCCACGATGAGGAACACGACCTGTCGCACGGTGAACCAGTACGGGTCGTCGTCGATCTTCCAGAACGTGGCCGAGTAGATCGCGAACGCTCCGATGACTCCGAGCAGGACCACGCACGTCGCCATCGTCCAATCGACGTTCCGGCGAGGGTCGCTGCCACTCGCGCGAATGTTTCCGAGACCCGAATCGGGTCGTCGGGCGAGCATGGGCCGGGCCATCAGTCGCGCCCCCCGTAGGCCGCCCCGCCCAGACACGACGTGTCGTCGAGTGTGCGCTCGGGTGCGGCCGTCACCGCTTCGAGATTCAGCGGGTTCGACAACAGGACCTCGGGGGTCTCCACCATTCCGCCCAACGCCATGAACATGCACTTCACCACCGGCGCCGCCGCTTTCGATCCGTAACCCGACTTCTCGAGGTACGCCGACACCGTGAAGGGCCGGAACGGGTCGAGGCTGAACGCGGAGAAGGCGGACGAGTCGTTCCAGGGCAGGCTGGCCGCCCCCTGAGCGGTTCCGGTCTTGCCGGCGATCGGCAGGAGTTCGTAGTCGTATCCGGCGAACAATCGCTCGCCGGTCGTGGCGTGATAGCGCGACCCGTTGGTGACTCCCGGTCCGGTGATCACGCGTTGGAGTCCGTTCACCAACGCCGAGCGGGTTTCCTCCGGCAAGGGCACCGTCCGGATGGTGTTGCGTTGTCCGAGATCGAGGACGATCTCGGATCGCTCGAGGTCGGCGACGCCAGGCGTCGCACTGTCCGGCGTGCCCGGGGCGAGCAGGGCGAGCGCGATCAACGGACGATTCACGTCGCCACCGTTGGCGAGGGTTCCGTACGCCTGGGCCACCTGAATCGGGGACGCGGCGAGAAGTCCCTGACCCACCGACAGCTGGATGTTGTCGCCGACGAGATAGTTGGGGCTCTCCCCCTCCAGAAGCACACCGTCCTCGACGAGCTTGCGCTTCGAGTCCTTGTCGGGAACCCGGCCGGCCGATTCGTACGGAAGGTCGATGCCGGTCTTGGCTCCGAAACCGAAGAGCTTCACCTCCTCCTGCAGAATCGGCTGGCCTCCCCGCTCCGAGAAGATCTGTTCGCCGATCTTGTAGAAGAACGTGTCGCTCGACACCGCGAGTGCGTCCTCGACCGTCACCGCGCCGTAGCGACACGGGTAGTTGCCGCCTCCGCACAGGGCGTTTCGGAACACGCACTTGACGACCTGGCACGTCTGCTCATCGATCGAGGTGAGGGTGTAGGTGCCCTGATCGATGTACACGTAGTCGGCGCCACCGGGCAACTGGCCGGCGTCGAGTGCGGCGAAGGCGACGAACGGTTTGAAGTTCGAGCCCAGGTTGTACTGACCGGATATGGCCCGGTTCACCAACAGTGATCGATCGGGATCGTCGGTGGGTGGGAAGATCTGGGCGAACTTGTCGCCGGTGATTCCGGCGTTGAACCACCGGTTGTCGAAGGTGGGGTAACTGGCGATCGCCAGCACCTGACCGTTCGAGTGATCCGACACGACCACCGAACCGGCCGGGGCCTTCAGGTTCTGGCACTCCGGGAACTGCGGTTTCACCGGCTGCTTCTTCTCGTCCTTGGCTTGGCAGGTCTCGACGAACCGGCGCAGGCGCAACTGGGTCTCGAGGGCCTCTTCGGCGAATTGCTGCAGATCGAGATCGATCGCGAGCAGAAGGTCGTTCCCCGGTATGGGCTCGACGCGCTCGAGCACGCTCAGGATCGCACCCCGCGAATCGACCTCGTAGCGGATGTAACCGGGCGTGCCCCGCAGGTAGGGCTCGAACACCTTCTCGACGCCGAACTGGCCGACGCGCTCGTTGAGGTCGTAACCGAGAGACTTGTACTGGTCGGCGTCGGCCGGAGTGATCGCTCCCAGGTAGCCGATGACATGGGCCGCGAGGGGCGCGTAGGGGTAGTCGCGTTTCCAGGTGTTGGTGACGTCGACCCCGGGGAAGTCCTCGGTTCGCTGGAGCAGATAGAGCGCCACGTCCTCCCCGACCCCGTCCTTCAGGGGCAGCGGGAGGAGCGGACTGTAACGACTGCCGCGTGGTTCGCCGTCGGATCCGATCGGACCGGAATGTCGTTCCTCGAGTTCGTCGATCGGCACATCGAGCACTGGCGACAATCGGGCGAACAACTCCGCCCGATCGACGTCGTCGTTCACTGCATCCCACGCCACGGTGACCGTCAGGAGTCGTTCGTTGTCGGCCACGATCCGACCGTCGCGGTCGAAGATCCGACCCCGCTCGGGAAGCAACTTCACCGTTCGCGTCTTGTTGGCCTGAACCCTCTGCTCGAGAGCCGGAGCGTCGACCACCTGCAGGAACCACATGCGAGTTCCGAGTGCCCCGAACAGGACGGCCACGATGGTCCCGAGAACGGCGAAACGCGCGCTGCGCTTGTCGACGGCCACCGCGTCAGCCTGTCACGCCCGGGGCTCCGACCGGTGTCAGACGAGCTCCCGGGATCGGGCGACCGGTCACAAGAAGATCTCCGGAGGAGGCGACAATCGCTCCATGCGACGGATGGCGAGAGCCCACCGCATCAACGGCACGGCGAGCGGAGCGAGGATCGCATTGACCAGCGACACCACCAATGCGATCCGGAGCACTCTCACCGTGAGCCAACCTTCGAGACCGATCCAGTTGGCGAGCACCGGATGGGCGATGGTCGCCGAGGCGCTCGCCGCCCCCACCACCGCGGCACTCAACCACCACGGTCGCTCGACGCTGAGCGACTCGATGTAACCGGCGAGGAAACCGGCCAATCCGTACACGAGGGCGGTCAGACCGAGGGGACTGCTCAGGACCAGATCGAACATCAGACCGAGAGCGAAACCGGTCAACGCTCCCCGTTCGGACCCACCCGACACCCCGCTGGCGGCGGCGAGGCACAACATCACCTGCGCGACGACTCCGAACACCGTCAGATCGGCGAAGAAGGTCGTCTGGAGAGCGAGAGCGAGCAATCCCACCAGAACCAGGCGCACCGCCGGACGGTTGACGAGTTCGATCACGTCGACCGTCCAGCGCGTGGGACACCGAGGATCATCGCGACACCGTCGGCTGGTAGAGGAGAACGCGCACGAAGTTCAACGTGTCGAGCCGGGCCGTGAGCCGAACCTCGAGAATCGCTCCGGCCGTGCCGAGTCTCTCCACGACCTTCACCACGCGACCGACCACGATCCCCCGCGGCGCGAGGCTCTGCGATCCGCCGGCCGTCACCACGATGGCGCCCACGCGAACCTCGCCGAATCTCGAACTCTGCTCGATGAACTCGACCACCGGGGCCCGATCCACGCCTCGTCCCCGCAACGCACCGGTCTCGACCGCCGGAAGATCGTCGATGTCGATCGTGGTGGTCGTGATCGACTCGGGTCGCGAAGGAGGCGCGATGGTGACCACCGAGGGAGGTGTCGGCACGAGTCCCGACAGATCGAGGCTCGAGAGGTCGACACTGGCCGGATCGATGGTGGTCATGCTTGCGGCACCTCCGACCGTCGTGACGGGAGCCACCCCGGGCGAAACGGTGGCGACCGCGTCCGCGACGGTCGTGCTGGTCGTGCTGGTTGTACTGGTCGTGCTGGTCGTCGTGCTCGTGCTGGTGGTGCTGGTCGTCGTGCTGGTCGGTTCGATCTCGGTGACGTTCACGATCTGCACCGGAACCGAGTACGAGGCGTCCGTGACGAGCATGACGATCGATCGATTCGCGAAGACCTCGGTGACCTTGCCGATGAGGCCGGCGGCGTTCACGACCGGCATGCCCACTCTGATTCCGTCGTCACTTCCCTGGTTGATCTCGACCGTCTGCGAGAAGTTCGTCGGACCCTCACCGATCACCTGGGCGGTCACCGACGAGATGTCGGTGAGATTGTCGACTCCGTTCAGGGCCAGGAGTTCCTGGGCGTCGCGCGTAGTGGCCAGGGCCGCGATGAACGCCCCCTCCTGTTGGTCGACCCGATCCTGAAGAACCTGATTCTCGGCGCGGAGATCGTCGTACTCGGTGATGCCGCGCCACGCGTTCTCGACCGGTCGGGTCACCACCCGAACGGCTTCCTGGACGGGGCGGAACGCGGTGGAGAAGACGCGCCGAACACCCGACACGGCCCCGTTGCCCTGCAGATCGAGCGTCACCAGCAACACCGTGGTGAGGGCGAGGATCAGCATCGCGCGGCGGCGACTCACCGAGTACCTCGGCATCGACGGCCGCCTCGTCCTAGTCGTCGCCCTGCGACAGGAGACCGCGCATCGCCTCGATGTTCTCGAGCGCCCGACCGGAACCGATGACCACCGAGTACAGAGGATCCGGAGCGACGTTGATCGGCATGCCGGTTTCGTGCGCGAGACGACGGTCGATGCCGTGCAACAAGGCTCCTCCTCCCGACAACGTGATGCCGACGTGCATGATGTCGGCCGCCAATTCGGGAGGGGTCTTGTCGAGCGTGGTTCGGACCGCGTCGACGATCGCCGACACCGGTTCGGCCAGCGCCTCGCGCACCTGCTCGGTGGAAATCGAGATGGTGCGGGGAAGCCCGCTGATGAGGTCACGGCCGCGCACGTCGGCGGTGACCTCGCGATCGAAGGGCCAGGCCGAACCCATCTGGATCTTGATCTCCTCGGCCGTGCGTTCGCCGACGGCCAACGAGAACTCCTTCTTCAGGTACTGCATCACGGCTTCGTCCAGTTCGTCGCCGGCCACCCGCACCGACTGAGCCGTCACGATGCCCCCGAGGGAGATCACGGCCACTTCGGTGGTGCCACCACCGATGTCGACGATCATGTTGCCGCTCGGTTCGTGCACGGGAAGGTCGGCGCCGATGGCCGCCGCCATCGGTTCCTCGATGATGTGCACCGGCTTGCGCGCCCCCGCGTACTCGGCGGCGTCTTGGACGGCACGCTGCTCGACACCGGTGATCCCCGACGGCACGCAGATCACCATGCGGGGCTTGCTCCAGCGACTGCTGTGCACCTTTTGAATGAAGAAGCGGAGCATCTTCTCGCACACCTCGAAGTCGGCGATGACGCCGTCCTTCAGGGGGCGAACCGCACGGATGTGACCGGGTGTTCGACCCATCATGCGCTTGGCTTCGAGTCCGACGGCGACCGGGCGACCGTCAGCCACGTCGAGCGCGACCACCGAAGGCTCGTTCAGCACCACGCCCTGACCCCTCACGTAGATCAGGGTGTTGGCGGTCCCGAGGTCGATCGCGATGTCGCGACCGAGAGCCAACGGGTTGTTGCGGGCCATGCGGGAGCTTTCCGTGCGTCCTTCTCGGGGCTCGTCAGAGTCCCGGGAAGAAGATCCCGATCTCGCGCTCGGCCGAAGCGAGCGAATCGGACCCGTGGACGAGATTCTCGGTGAACAGGATTCCCAGATCGCCGCGGATGGTTCCGGGGGCGGCCTTGCGCGGGTTGGTGGCTCCCATCATCGTGCGGACGACCTCCCAGGTGTCCTCGGGACCTTCGAGGACGAGGGCCACCACCGGCCCCCGGCTCATGAACGACACCAGATCGGCGTAGAAGCCCTTGCCCACGTGCTCCTCGTAGTGACGCGCCAGCGTGGCCTCGTCGAGGGTACGAAGATCCATGGCGACGACACGAAGGCCGCGGGCCTCGAAACGGCCGAGAACGGTGCCGATCAGGCCCCTTTCCACGGCATCGGGCTTGAGCAGGACGAGAGTACGGTCGGACATGCCCGGGAACGCTACCGGCGAGGCCCACGGGCCGGGGGTTCGGGGCCCGGTCGGAGAGCCGGTCAGAGGTGCCCGTCAGCGGTTACCGACGGAGTCCCTCGGGGGCGCCACTCAGGGTAGACGTTGATGCAGGTGCGATCGAGCGGCACCGACCACGTAGAGCGAACCGGTGACGAGCAACGCGTCGTCGGGACCGGCGTCCCCCAACAGGGAGTCGATCGCATCCGCGACCGACTCCACGGCCGACACCTGATCGGCGTCGCAACCGATTCGCCGGGCGGCCGCCATCAACTCGGCGGCCGGGCGACCACGCGGCGACGGTGCCGTGCACACCGCCACCCGATCGAATTCGTCGGCGCGCAACGCGGCGAGGAGTTCGTCGGGATCGCGGCCGTTCAGGCACCCCACCACGAGGAGGCGACGGCCGGCCGGATCGAAATCGCCGAAGAACACCGACGCGCAGACATCGGCTCCGGCGGGATTGTGCGCGCCGTCGATGATCACGAGCGGCTGGTGGCTCATGACCTCGAAGCGTCCCGGCATGGCGACCATCGCCATCGCTTCTTCCAGAACCTCTGAGGAGACCGCCTGCGCGAAGAGTGCCTCGGCGGCGCACACCGCCACCGCGAGATTCTCGCCCTGATGACGGCCGTGCAACGGGACGAACACGTCGCGGTAGGTGGCCATCGGGGTTCTCAGATCGACCATGCGTCCGCCGACGGCCAGATCGTTGGCGAGTATCTCGAAGTCGACGCCGCGAGCCAACAACTCCGTGCCGCCTTCGGCCGCGAAGATCTCGATCAGTTCGGGATCGGTCTCACCCGTCACCACGAGCGAACCCGGCTTGATGATGCCGGCCTTCTCGCGGGCGATGTGTTGCTTGGTCGGGCCGGCGAACTCGGTGTGATCGAGACCGATGTTGGTGATCACGGCGACCGCGGAGTTCACCACGTTGGTCGCGTCCCATCGACCCAGCAACCCAACCTCGATCACCATCGCGTCGACGACCTCGTCGGCGAACCACCGGAACGCCGCCGCCGTGCAGATGTCGAAGAATCCCGGCCGGACACCGGCCACACCCTCGATGTCGGCGATCGCGCCGACGTGCTCGCCGAACGCCCGATCCGAGATCGGCTCGCCGTCGATCTGAATGCG
>Ga0172373_10008799_pt1 | contig 12723 bp, 12 predicted proteins | sample Lak10m_2_FD_114546 | JGI IMG/M metagenome (GOLD analysis project Ga0172373, IMG submission 114546) | Freshwater microbial communities from Kabuno Bay, South-Kivu, Congo - kab_092012_10m | ecosystem: Environmental > Aquatic > Freshwater > Lake | place: Democratic Republic of the Congo... | reverse complement strand
CTTTGGGATAAAGTGCCTCACGTTGATCCGGAAAACATGTCTTACACAGGCGGAACGGCACTTCCAGGCATTGAAAATATGAGTATGCCCACCTCACGTAGTTATGGAATCAATCTGAGCTTAAAATTTTAATCTATAAAAGCTGTTAAAATGAAAAATATAATTGTCGGCATCCTCTCTGTATTGCTTTTTACCAGTTGTACTAAAAACTTCAGGGAAACTAATACTGATACAAATAACCCTACCTCTGTTACCTCTGACCTGTTATTGAGCGGAATAATTAGCAGTACACTAAGTAACCAAGTAGGCGAAGCATGGTCAATCGGTAATCTTGTAGTTCAGTATAACGCAAAGATTCAATTTGTTAATGAAGACCGTTATGGATGGGCAGAATTAAATTCAATTTGGAATAATGTATATGGTAATTACCGCAACCTGCAAAATATATTCACACAAGTTGGGTCAAACACAGCTAATCCTTATTATGGCGTGTCCCTCATTTTAAAGTCTTGGATGTTTTCGCTTGTTGCTGATGCATATGGAGACGCTCCATACAGTCAAGCTGGAAAAGGTAAGACTGATGCAGCTTATCAACCTGTATACGATAAGCAAGAAGATATTTATACTGGAATACTTGCTGATTTGAAAAAAGCAAATGAAGTTTTAGCTACTGCAAGTGGACCCTTTTCTGGTGATTTAATCTATGGAGGAGGCCCCTCCGCTTTAATAAAATGGCGCAGACTTGCTAACTCACTTAGATTGAGATATTTGATGCGTTTGTCAAAGCAAAAAAGTGTAAGCGCTGAGTTACAAGCTATTTTAAACGACCCTATTAATAATCCAATTTTCACTGGAAATTCAGACAACGCGGAGTTAAAATACCTGGCGGCAGCTCCAAATCAATGGCCACTGTATGGATCAAGAGTTGGTTCCTTTGATGAGATTCGCTTAAGTAAAACATTTTCGGATCGACTTACAGCATTAAATGACACGCGTATTCGAATTTTTGGTCGCCCTACTCAAAACTCAGTTACAGCAGGTACTCCCGTAATTCAGGGAATTCCAAATGGTCTTAGCGATGTAGCAGCACTAGCATTTAACGGGGGTCCACAAAACGTATCAAGAGTGGGTTACACTTTTGCCTGTCTGGTATGCAATGATCCAGGCCAAGCAGCTCCTGTGCCCGATGCGCCACGCGGTATATTAATGACCTATGCAGAACTCCAATTTATACTTGCTGAAGCCAGACAAAGAAATTTTATTACAACTGGTTCTGCAGCTACCTATTATAATCAAGGTATAGCGGCTAATTTTTGCTATTGGCAATCAGTTGTACCCACAGCCTACAATTTGCAAATTGCTATGCCTACTGGTTATATGACACAGCCTTCAGTTGAGCTTACTGGTACAAACAATGAGATATTAGAAAAGATAGCACTACAAAAATGGATTGCACTTTATTTTAATGGACTTGAAGCATGGTTTGATTGGAAAAGAACTGGGCTGCCAGTAATTATTCCTGGTCCTGGCAATTTGAATAATAATTTAGTACCTGTTCGCTTTATATATCCAATTAGTGAGCAGGCGCTTAATGCTGTAAATCGGGCTGCTGCAGTACAGCGTCAAGGAGCTGATAATATTAACACACGAACTTGGGTAGCTAAGTAATTACGTTTTAGATCTCCCTGCATGTTAATTATCATTAGATTTATAGTGCTCAGTTGTTTATTCAATTTTATATTGAAAGCAACAGCACAGGAACCTGTAATGTTACAAGTACCCGGAGTAAATCAATTTACTAAAATTAGTACTTCTGATTTTTCTGTATTGCCGAGTGGAAGATACGTGAAGCCTGCAGGAGAAGTCTATCAAATTACCAACGATCCCTTTGGGCTAGCTATTTCTCCAAGCGGAAGATGGGTGGTTACTTTACACAATGGTGTAATTACCCGATATGATAATTCTACCAAAGAAATTCAAAGAATACCTGATTACAAAAAAACAATTAAATCTCCCTTTCCAAAAGGATCATTTTTAGGAATAGCATATGGTAAAAATGACTCTATTTTATATTTAAGTGCAGGAGATAGAGGTAGTATTATTTGCTATGATCCTATACAATTAAAAACAATAGATACCATTACTCTAAATGGCATTATAAACAATATTCGTTTTCAAGACAGCTTTACGTCTGATCTAGTTTATGATAATACCCGTAATGAGCTATTGGCACTGGACTTGTTTAATTATAGGTTAGTCCGAATTAACTGTACATCAAATACTGTTATAAGCTCCATCTCTACCGGAAGGCTTCCTTTTGGACTTTCTACATCTCCTAATGGTGCTTATGCATTAGTGGCTAATGTTGGGATGTACGAGTATCCCTTAATCCAGGGAATTACCAGCAGTAATTATGATTCCATGTTAATTCCAAGACATCCTTATGGTCATAATACCAATGAATCAAAATCTGGTACTGTTATAGATGGAAAAGTTATACCAGGCGTTGGCGATCCTAATGTAGATGAATCTATGAGTGTTTACGTAATTGATTTAGTGACAGAACAAGTCAATTATAAAATCAAAACAGGATATCAGATAGGGGAATGGGTGGATGATAAAGAAGTAGTGGGTGGTTCAAGTCCTAACAGTATAGCAGTAGGGCAACAATTGGCTTATATTTCAAATGCCACAAATGATAACATTACCGTATTAGATTATCGAAGTGGTAAAATAGTAAACCATATACAGCTTTCAATTGATTCAACCTTAGATAAATTAAGAGGCTATTTACCTTTTGGTATTGAGCTCTCTCCCGATGAAAAAAGACTGTATGTTGCATTGCTTGGACTTAATGCCATTGCAGTAATTGATACTTATACGGGAAAAACAGTAGGTTTGATTCCCACCGGCTGGGGACCTACACGTGTTAAAATATCAAAAAGTGATTCTTCCCTTTTTATTACAAGTTGTAGAGGATTAGGTGCGGGGCCAAATGGGGGAAATGAATTTAAAGTTCCGGTTCAAGGTACCTATGTTGGGGATATTCAACTTGCCACATTACAACGCGTTCCATTGCCAGCTGATTCAACGTTACAGTCTATGCATGCGGACGTGATTAACTACACCTATCAACGTACTTATACCAAGCCTTCATTTTTACCAGCTTATCCTGGCGAAAAATCAACACCTATAGAGCATATTATATATATAACTAAGGAAAACCGTACCTATGATGAGATATTTGGTCAACTGTTGGGCGGCAATGGCGATTCTTCTTTATCTCGTTTTGGGAATAATGTGAAAGTGGTTAGACAGCGAGATACGTTACAGCACGTTAATGTATCACCAAACCACTCAAAAATTGCAAGGCAATTTGGTTTTAGTGATAATTTTTATTGTGATAGCGATGCTTCAATTCATGGTCATCATTGGATGATGGGAGTGATTCCGAATGAATGGGTTGAAGCAAACTCAAATACAACAAAAACAGCAATGTATTTTTCATCTGCACCAGGCCGACGTTTCCCTGGTTCCACCGGTAGCATGGATCCAGAAGATTTTGCAGAAACAGGCGGTTTATGGGAAGCACTTGAACGTAAGGGTATTTCGTTTTATAATTTTGGTGAAGCAAATGAAACGGCACATGTTCGTGAAAATTGGTTTGATACAGCTACAGGTGCTGCGCACGGCGTTATGGTTCCCATGCAGAATGCTTTATTTAAAAGAACCAGTCAGCATTATGCCGGTTACAATACAAATATTCCAGATCAGTTTCGAGTAGAGCAATTTACCGAGGAATTTAAAAAACTATGGATAGAGGGAAAGGATTCACTCCCATCACTTATAACTATTCAGCTACCGAATGATCACGCCTCTACTCCCCGTCCCCAAGATGGATACCCCTTTACACATAGTTACATAGCTGATAACGATTTAGCGCTTGGTCGTATTATTACTTTTTTATCCCAAACGCGTTTTTGGAAAAAAATGTTAGTCATTATCACAGAAGATGATCCGCAAGGGGGTGTAGACCATATCGACGCACACCGTAGTATATTGATGATGGCTGGTCCTTATGTCAAAAGGGGATACGTATCTCATACCCATGCCAATTTTGGATCTATACTTAAAACAATATACCATCTTTTGGGTGTTCCCTACGTGAATCAATATGACCTTACCGCATCACTATTAGACGATTTTTTTACAGCTGACCCCGACTTTACGCCCTATTTATTTCAAAAACCGGATTTACGAATTTTTGATCCTGTACGGGCTATGAAAAAATATAACCGAAACATCGATTGGAGGCAGATAATTCAAGATATTCCTATGGATGATGTAAACGAAATAAAGAAGTTACATTACAACAATAAATAAATGAATAATAACACTCCAGATAAAATAGCTGACGAGATTGCATCCCTTTTTAATGATCATGGACAAGATGATTACATAGGTGAAAGAGTCTCACAAATACAACATATGACGCAATGTGCTGCGCTGGCTAATGCGGCAGGTCATGATGAGGAGATAATATTAGCCGCACTCCTACATGATATAGGTCATTTGTGTGAATACGTCATGCCAGTGAAACGAATGGAAGAATTTGGTGTAGTTGACCATGAACAACTGGGATTTGAATATTTAATGCAGAAAGGTTTTAGTGATAAGGTGTGTAAGCTAGTTGCTTCGCATGTACAAGCAAAGCGATATTTAACGTATAAGTACTCCCACTATTTGGAACTTTTATCTGAAGCTAGTAAAGCTACCTTAGAATTTCAGGGAGGACCAATGCTTCCTGATGAAGCCGCTCGATTTGAACGTGATCCTTTATTCCAATACTATCTTTTACTCAGACGTTGGGACGATCAGGCAAAAGATCCTACAATTGCCCCCCCTTCAATTGACCACTATCACGCTATGATTATTCGTCATTTGGATGGCAGGATTTAAGCGTACAATGGTTTACCTGACGCGTAAAAAAATTAATTGGTCACAGGTATTTTTTATACTCTATGCTTCACTTACAGCATTTATCGTTTACACCTGCATGTATGGAGTACGAAAACCTTACACTGTATCTACCTATGAAGGGTTAGAGCAATTTGGTATTTCATATAAAGTGGTATTAGTATCCTCTCAAGTATTTGGCTATATGCTGAGTAAATTTATTGGAATCCGCTTTATTGCTGAAGTGAATCCAAATAGCCGTCCATCATTCATCATTGGATTAATACTTATAGGGTGGATTGCTTTATTTTTTTTTGCTATAGCCCCCTTTCAATATAAATTCATTTTTTTATTTATTAATGGGTTGCCGCTAGGCATGATATGGGGTTTGGTTTTTGGCTACTTAGAGGGTCGTAGGGTTACCGATATATTAGGAGCTGTTCTAGCTACCAGTTTTATTGTATCATCCGGCATAGCGAAAACAGTAGGACAATATTTTTTAGTAAAATTATCGGTTGATCAGTGGTGGATGCCATTTATGGTTGCAAGTGTATTTTTAGTCCCACTTTTTATTTGTACATTTTTTTTGAGTAAAATTCCGGCACCGGATCATGAAGATTGTATACAACGAACACCTCGTGCTCCAATGCATGGAAAAGCAAGAGTTATTTTTTTAAAAGAGTATGCACTTTTTTTAGTTGCACCTGTCATTTCTTATATGTTATTGACTGCACTTAGGGATTTTTGTGAAGATTTTGTCGTGGAGCTTTGGAATGAAACTGGTAATAGTGGCCAGTATTTTTTATTCATGCAAACGAGTACTATATCGGGTTTTATTGTTTTATTTATTGTTGCAGGAATCGTATTCTTAAAAAATCACTTTAAAGCATTTAGTATAATTCATCTTTTAGTGGTTTTAGGTTTTTTAGGTCTAATTATAAGTACTATTTTGTTTCAACAAGGTTGGGTAGACGCTGTAACTTGGATGGTCATTGCCACCACTGGCCTCTACCTGGGCTATGTGGCATGTAATAGTTTTTTTTATGAACGATTTGTTGCCGCATTTCAAATAAAGGGCAATGTTGGGTTTTTAATGTATATCTCAGATGCCTTTGGCTATTTAGGAACTGTGTTTGTTTTGATGTTAAAGGAGTATTTTAGTTTTCAAGCAAACTGGGTACAGTTTTTTTCAACCGCATTTTTAGGTGTTGGTTTCTTTGGAATTATTTTTATTATTTTATCACTTTATTTATTCTCTAGTAAGTATAAAAAAGTATATCATGCCTAGTAAAGCAATTGTAATTGGAGCGGGTATAGTGGGTTTGGCAACCGCACGAGCGCTTGCTGAAAATGGATTTAGTGTTGATGTATATGAACGTTCAGCAGTGGCAAGCGGGGCTTCTATTAGAAATTTTGGAATGATTTGGCCAATAGGTCAACGATCTGGCATCCAATATGAAAGGGCAATGCGTTCAAAAGCAATCTGGAAAGAAATATGTTCTGAAATGGGAGCTTGGTTTGAGGAAAATGGAAGCTTACATCTTGCTCAAACAGAACAGGAGGAGCAAGTGATGCAAGAAATAGCGGAGAAATTTTCTTCAGAACGTCCCATATTTTGGGTTGATCGTGATAATCTTGAAAAATTAAGTCCTGCAATTAATAAAGATACTGTAAGAGGCGGACTTTGGTGTAGAGATGAGGCCTTGATCGAATCGCGAAAAATAATACGTGATCTTCCGGTCTTTTTACAAGAAAGATACCCCATACAATTTTACTTTCAGCAACCAATAACGGGTATCATACAAGGAAAAGTATGGGTAGATAATAAAGCCATGGAGGCTGATCTTATTTGTATCTGTTCTGGGGTAGATTTTTCTAATTTTTTTCCAAATGAGTATTTGCGCAATTTTTCCACTTGTAAATTACAAATGATGCGCACCGTTTCGCAGCCAAATCAGTGGAAGTTAGGACCCTCTATTTGTGGTGGACTTTCCTTGGCCCATTACCTGAGCTTTGAGGCTGCCCCCTCATTACCCAATTTAAAAGAGCAACTTGCTGAAAAATATCCTGATTATTTGAAATATGGGATACATGTAATGGCATGTCAAAATCATCTTGGCGAATTAACAATTGGTGATAGTCATGAATATGATTTAATGGCAGAGCCATTTAATTCTGCTTCTGTTCACCAGTTGATTCTTAATTACCTAAAGCAGGTTGTACAGTTACCAGATTGGCGTATTCAGCAAACCTGGAGTGGATATTATGCAAAGCTTCGGAATGGCCAGACGGAGTACTTTAAAGAAATTGAACCCGGTATTTGGGCCATTAACGGATTTGGAGGTGCTGGGATGACTCTCTCTTTAGGAACAGTTGAAGAATTGTGTCAAGGGATGAGGCCATAACCTAAGTCAAATTCACAGGTAATTCACATTATTTTCAGGTCATATTTAGATAACAGTATGCTAATAAATTCATAATGATGAGGGTAGATCTTTATTTAAATTTCTTCTATGGAATCCATAGTAACTACCCACACATTAAAACTTATACATCATGGGGTATTCAATCAATTTACTGACCTTCAATTGTCTCAGGTTTATATAAACTTATTAAGACCCGCTTCTCTCAAAACAGATCAGCAGCTTTTGCAATTTTGGTATAAGGGCGATTTTTCAGCAGCACAACTTACTTTTCAACTAGTCAATTCTACTAACAAAATTTTAGCATCTTATAATCAACCAATTATTGAAGGATATAATCAACTCATTGAATTATAACTACACTAATGACTAGAATTAAAATGGTTGTATTTGATTTGGCAGGTACTGTAATCAATGAAAATAATTTAGTGTACCATACCATTCACGACGTATTGGTAAAAGAAGGATATGGTGTGTCACTTGATACGGTATTAAATATAGGATCCGGAAAAGAAAAATTTCAAGCAATTAGCGACATATTTCAATTTGAAAAAATAACTATTTCCATTGAAGAACTTTCACTTCTTTATCATAAATTTTTAAATGTACTACTAAATTCATACGAAAAACTGCCAGTAGCAAGTTTTCCATTTACTGAGGAATTATTTTCAATCCTACATCATCATCAAATCTTAGTGGTATTGAATACCGGGTACAACCGTTCTACAGCAGAATTACTTTTAGAGAAAGTAAAATGGAAACCTCGGGTGCATTATGATTTACTAGTCACGTCCTCAGAAGTTACTAATGGTAGACCAGCGCCAGATATGATTTTAAGGGCCATGGCTTTATTGAGTCTTAAAAATGCTGATACAATTGTAAAGATTGGGGACTCTTGTGCAGATATTTTAGAGGGACATGCCGCGCAATGTGGAATGGTAATTGGTATTACAACTGGTGCACAGCAACGAGAAGTACTTCAAAAAGTGAAACCTCATTATATCATTGACTCATTGCAGGAAGTCCCTGCATTACTTAATTTAACTTCTCGGTTAAAGAAATTGATATAATGATTCAGGGGAAAAAAGTGGTGGTAGTTATGCCCGCCTATAACGCTTCAGAAACACTCCGTTCAACTTATATTGAAATTCCGTTTGATATTGTAGATGAAGTTGTATTGGTTGATGATTGTAGTAATGACGATACAATTTTTAAAGCACAAACGTTGGGTATTCATCATGTGCTACAGCATGATAAAAACGTAGGCTATGGGGGTAATCAAAAAACCTGCTATCAAAAGGCTATTGAGCTGGGTGCCGACATTATTATTATGGTCCACCCAGATTATCAATATACACCTCGATTAATCACTGCTATGGCGGCAGTAATTGCAAATGATATTTATCCTGTTGTGTTCGGAAGTAGGATTTTAGGGAAGGGTGCTTTGCGCGGAGGTATGCCACTTTATAAATACTTGGCTAATCGATTTTTAACGCTATTCCAAAATATTTTATTTAATGAAAAATTATCTGAATACCATACGGGATACCGTGCGTATAGTGCTGATGTTTTAAAAACATTATCTTTTTGTAAGTGCAGTGATGATTTTATATTCGATAATCAAATAATTGCACAATTATTACAACGCAACTATTTAATAGGAGAAATAACATGTCCTACTCGCTATTTTTCAGCAGCCAGTAGTATCAACTTCTGGCGTAGCTGCACGTATGGATGGGGATGCATAAAAGTTGCTGTGATGTATCGACTTCATCAGTGGAAATTAGTTCAATATTCTATTTTAGATGATATGGCTTGATAAAGTATAAACCCGTTTTTCTGATCGAGTATTAATAGTTTGTTTCCAAACTCTTTCAAAATTTTATTCTTACTACTTACTTTACTAACAAAGTAACAGGGTTTATCACTTCCATTCATTATTAGTTTGTAAGGATCACGAATACTATTTTGTGGGGTGCGTTGTGCATAAAAGTAAGGGGCATAGCTTTTGTAATCAAGTGTGCCAACATATACATCCTTCTTCGCAAAATCGCTAAAGTATTCAATGGCTGCATGTTGGGTGTACTGCTCAATTCGAGGAATGAAAAAAGTTATTAAAAATTGAATACTCAAAAGACATGTACTCGTAAAAGCTATTAATGGAATCATAAATTGTTTATTTCCACGGGTCTGGTGAAAAAAGTAAATACTCATAATCAGGAGCGCTATTCCGGGGATGTATAAATATGCTGGCCAGTTAACATTTGCTTGCAGATTTGACATGAAATTCACATCATTCTTAGCAAAATATTTTAAAAGACTACTATTATTTCCTGCTAGTGGAATAAGTAAAAGTACAAAAGACCAGCATAGGCCCAGGGTAAACAATAGTCCTCTATTCCATTTTGGCATTACATTTTCTTTTCTCCAACTAGTTATTGCAATGGCCCCCAAATAAGTAATTGGGAAATAGGCTAATGATGAATAATGGAGAATTTTTGTTTTCACAATTGAAAATACCACTACTACTACGCCTAATAAGCAAAGCATTAGTAAGCGTAACTGTCTTTTATCTTTATCTTCTTGTCTGATATATTTAAAATTCAATGCCAAGACGGAAGCCGGGAAGCAGCCAATAAGTAAAATAACAAAGTGGTAAAAAGGAAATCCGCCATGTCCTGCATCCTCGGTTGTAGCTAATCTCCATTGGTAACTTACAAACTCGTTAATCCACCACATGCCGTTTTTGGCAATTCCAAATCCAAGCCAAGCACTTGGGATTAGCAAGGCTACAACCCCCGCAACTATTAGCTCAGATATTTTATATTTATATGTATTTTTCTGTAAAAGAAAAAAGACTAAAATTGTTAATCCCGTAATTAAAAAGGCTACTGGTCCTTTGGTCAGCACAGCCAGACCAAGAAGAAGGCCACCCCATCCGATGTGGTCTGCCAGTGATTTTGGTGTTGCCCCCTGCTTAAAAAATGCATGAATTGCACAAAAAATGAATAAATTATACCAGGGATCTATTATTCCACTTTTAAAATATAAATGAGGAAGAAATGAGGCAGCGTATAAAAAACACCACCAAGTAGCCATTTTATTTGAGTGCCATTGATTCCCAAAATTCCAAAGTATCAGTAAAGTAATTACTCCACAAACAGCATTGGGAAAACGAGCGGCCCATTCATTGATGCCAAAAATATACATGGATAATGCCTGCATCCAAATAAATAATGGTGGTTTTTCCCAAAAGGGTAAAAAGTTTATTTGGACTTGCGTAAAATCGCCCGTGACCAGCATTTCGCGGGCACTTTCTGCAAAATTTATTTCATCCCAATCAAATAATGAAACTGCCCCCAGCGAATGGACAAATAATATAGTACCCAGTAAACCAATAATAGCAGGGGGTAGTATTTTACGCATATTAAATTATCTTTCTTTTTTTTTGAAAAAGGATTTCCAAAATAATAAAATGAGTGTGGTTAACAGCATAAATGGACTGTTGATTAAGGTGGCTAGGAAGATTTTATCTTTTTTCGTATACGTTGAGGCTAGGGTTGCTCGGCTAGGTATTTTATCATTTTCGGTACGAATTATTGGATTCAAAAAAATTACAATATTATCGTGTGTTGTTAATTCAATTCTAACATAGGGTTCTGTAGCTGGGAAAATTAATTTATCTAGAGTTTTGTTTTTCACTGTTTTTATGCTGCCAGCCTGCCCTTTCCATGATATTTGCATGGGTTCATTCACCGCTATTGTTATGGTATCCTTAGCCAAACTAATGCATTGAATCAACTTTTGTATTCTACTGATTTTTGCAGCTCTTTCCTTCAAATTCGAATTAGGATATTGGTTAAGCTGTACAGCAGCGGTCCTCCTTTTTTTCAAACTTTGCAAAACATCGGTTCTCTTCTTTTCATTTGACGTATACACTACTGTGAGGCAGTTACCAACCTCTTTATTGTTTGCTACATTATGAAAATCATCATTTGCCATTATGCCAACAGGATGTCCATTTGATAAAGCCGTATCCCAATATGCCAAGAAATTGGCATTTGGTCGTAGCACCTCAATCATATCATAATTTTGTAAATATTTCATATCATCCAGCGTGTATCCACCTCTTATGCCGGGATGATTTAACACTACAATGTTACTCGTATCACTTGCTAAGAGGTTTAAAATATGCTGTTTTTGATGTCTATTTTGGGGAAGTAGATAATCTTTCCAAACAACTGCTTTATTTCCCAGAATAAGTTGATGTGTCTTATTGATATTAATGCCATGTTCATAAACAGAAAATTCATTTTTTGCTCCTTCTTTTGTTTCGATTTTATGATACTGCGATAAAAAAGTTAAGGTATAACCTAAGCTATCATACCGTTTATTTGCAAACCCTTGGGTATGTTTTCCATTTGTAAGCCCCCCCCATGCTTTGGTATGCCCATGAAAATTGGCTATTTCCGGTTTATTGAAATCTACATTTTCATAAGGGTTACTTAAGGTGGCGCCCCTAAACGGGGGAGGCTTAAAAAAGTGAAAAGTTGGGTAACTTAAGTGTGAAATGAGAGTAAGGGCTAAGGTTACAAAAAATAGCAATGATAATATGCTAAATAACCGCAATCTCAAAGTTTGAGTTTGCAGTAAATTTCATTAGTTTGAGTAACTAAATAGTTACTCAAAATTGATCATTTTGTTAAGCAATTATCGACTGGAGCATAACCAGGTATATAAATAGTTTCCGCTAATTCCTGCTAACCCTAATAAAAATGGGTACGCTATAAATAACCAAAGTATGTCTATGAGACGAACTTTTCTTGTAGAAGCTGTTTGTTTATCAATCAGCAGGTTAATAAAATCGTACCAGCCCAACACGCCTAGTTTGTTTATCAATCCATTCAAAAAAATGGCAGCAATTAATATAATAACGCCAATGAGGTAGATTTTAAGCATGTTTGTAAAACTAAGCATAATTGTATGTAACTTAATTCATAGTTTAATCAAAAAAGTTACGGATGAACCGAAAAGTCTTTCTAACCGATATTGGATTGGTGGTATCTGGTTATGCTTTATTACCCGCTGTTGTATTTGCCAATAACGCTGTAACTATTACGGCTATTTAAGCTGATGTAATTCGAAAGCCTACGGTAGATCAATTACAAAAATTATTGTCCACTGGTAAAAGCAGCGCTGTACAATTAACACAATTATATTTAGACCGTATTACTGCCTTTAATAAAAAAGGAGCTGCATTAAATGCAGTTATTGAACTAAATCCAGACGCTTTAGCCATCGCTAAACAATGTGATGTAGAGCGAAAACAAAATCGAAAAGTAGG
>Ga0172373_10008797_pt1 | contig 12725 bp, 9 predicted proteins | sample Lak10m_2_FD_114546 | JGI IMG/M metagenome (GOLD analysis project Ga0172373, IMG submission 114546) | Freshwater microbial communities from Kabuno Bay, South-Kivu, Congo - kab_092012_10m | ecosystem: Environmental > Aquatic > Freshwater > Lake | place: Democratic Republic of the Congo: South-Kivu... | reverse complement strand
GTGCTGTTGGCGTAACTGGTCCAACTGGTGCTGTTGGCGTAACTGGTCCAACTGGTGCTGTTGGCGTAACTGGTCCAACTGGTGCTGTTGGCGTAACTGGTCCAACTGGTGCTGTTGGCGCAACTGGTCCAACTGGTCCAACTGGTCGAACTGGAAGTGCTGGCACAACTGGTCCAACTGGTGCTGTTGGCGCAACTGGACCAACTGGCAGTGCTGGTCCAGAGATCATTATCCAGTGTCTTAATACTTCTGGTTCTCCTTTGACACGGGGTCAAGTGGTCATGTCAGTTGGTGCTACTGGTGATACGATCAATATCGCCCCAGCCGTGAATGATGGGACAATTGACGCCAAGTATTTCGTGGGGATTGTCTATGATAATTCCATTGCTAACGGGGCTATTGGTAATATCATTGTGTTTGGCACTCTTAATAATCCAACCCTTGTCGGTTCATACAGCATTGGTGATATTCTCTACATTAACCCATCTACTGCGGGACAATTGACTAATGTCGCCCCAAATGCACCAAGTGCGGATTTGGCAGTGGCAATCGTGTTGAAGGTCACTGGTTCTTACAAAATCTTTGTGCGGATGTGGTCTCAGGGGCAGACCCTTATGGAACTCTACGATGTGAATGGTGGCTCTCCCACTGGGCAGAGTATGCTTGTTTATGACAGCACGAGTAGTGTTTGGGGGGCTACTGGTGATATTCGTCCTATTAGCATTGTAAATGCGGGTGGATACACGGGGACACAGGGTCTGTTTTCTACATTCGTGGATGCCCCCACCATAAATCCTTCTTATTCTCAGGTCAAGATTGCCACCAACGCTGGGCTGACGGGGCAAAACATCGACACTGTGGCAATCGGCAATCAAGCAGGATTTTCATTGCAACAAGCCAATTCGATTGCGATTGGCTATAAATCTGGATACACTGGACAATCGTCAAATTCTATTGCCATTGGTAATCTGGCGGCCCAGAATGGTCAATCGTCAAATGCCATCGCAATTGGTTATCAAGCTGCGAATAGTGTTGCTCAACCCAGTAGTAGTATTGCGATTGGGTCGTATGCGGCAGGCCACGATCAGGGATTAAATTGTGTTTCGATTGGTTCATTTGCCCTGAAACAGACACAAGCGAACGGGTGTGTTTCATTGGGACAGAATGCGGGGAGGAATCAATCCACGGCTGCGATTTCTATTGGGAACAATTCAGGGGCTACATCCCAAGGTGCCCAATCAGTGGCTTTAGGGTATTTTGCTGGTAATGCAGCCCAGGGTGCTTCTGCGATTGCGATTGGATGGACATCTGGACAATCCAATCAGGGGGCAAGGAGCATAGCTATAGGGGCTTCCAGCGCAAATACAGCACAATCTCCAGATTCTATCGCAATTGGGTACAATGCGGGGAGTGCCAATCAGGGGCAGTATGCGGTGGCACTTGGGGTCAATGCTGGTTTTACAGGACAAGGAACAAATGCGGTGGCAATTGGGTATCTGGCTGGATACACCGGCCAGCACGCCAACACGATTGTTGTCAATGCCCAGGGAGCACAATTAAACACAGACAGGACAGACGCGCTGTTTATGGCCCCCATCCGCAACACAGGAACAGACAATTACCTATTCTACAATCCATCAACCAAAGAGATCAGCTACCAAACTGGGGGTGGCGCTGGTGCTACTGGTCCTACTGGACCAGGGGTGAGTGGTATTCCTTCTGATGGCACCACCAATCAGATCTTGGCAAAACAAAGCAACACGAGTTATGATACTGTATGGACATCCACCTTTACAGGCACCAATGCGTATTTGTCTTCCTTGGTTGATGCGCCAACTATTAATCCCTACCAAACACGAGTGAAGATTGGGTCATCAGCAGGAACGACATCTCAAGGTGCCGATTCTGTTGCGATTGGGCGTCTGGCAGGAAATTCATCCCAAGGTGGATCGTCTGTTGCTATAGGTATAAATGCAGCGCAGAATAATCAGGGTACACAATCTGTTGCGATTGGATGGGAAACAGCTCTGACATTACAGGGCGCAAGAACCGTCGCAATAGGACGACGAGCGGGAGGAGCAACCCAAGGCGCCGATGCTGTTGCTATTGGGAATAACAGTGGTTATCAGAATCAGGGTATTAAAGCATTGGCACTAGGGGAAGCCGCTGGATTTACAGGACAAGGTATTTTTTCTGTGGCTGTAGGCGTTGCTGCTGGTTTGAATTACCAGAGTTCCAACTCGATAGCTATAGGTTCTTATGCTGGACAATTTGGATCTGGAGCATTAAGCGCCAATTCAATTGCGATTGGCACTTTAGCAGGAAATTCGCTACAACAATCCAATTCAATAGCAATTGGAAAAGAAGCTGGTTACATTGGACAGAATACAAATTCCATTGCGATTGGTTATAGAGCAGGATACACAGGACAACACGCCAACACAACCATCATCAATAGCAGTGGTTCAGCTCTAAATAGTGATAGGACAGACGCGCTTTTTGTTAATCCAATCCGCAGCACAGGAACAAACAATTTTATGTTTTACAATCCTACTACTTATGAAGTAAGCTATAACAATACAGCTTCATTTGTTTCTGGAACAGTAGAGAATTTAACTGTAACTGATACTCTTAAAGTAAATCTTACTCAATATATAAATAATGTGCGCATCAGCACAGGGACATATCTCATTGAACCTCCTTTTTATTCAAAATATTTAGTGGATACTCCAACTGGAACAACTACATGCACTCTCACTTTTCCTCAATCATCTGATCTAACCAGTTATGATGGTTTAACTCTACACATTATGAATGTATCGCCTCAAGGAGTCAATTTAACACCCATTGCGGGAACAGGAACAAGTGTTAATTTTAGTGTCAATCCACAAAATACTTTTGCATGGGTTGGTGGTTCAGCTTGGTATTATTATGATCTCGCTCGAACTAATTGGACTTATCAAAATTTGTGGTGGTAAAATAAAATTTTTATTAAAAAAATAATCTAAAGGTTTCGAAAACAAGAAACAAAAACAGATGAACAAGGAGAAATACATCTTTCGGTGCAAGACAACAGACGCACACATCATGAAGATACTCTTCAAACTCCTCCACAACAACATCAAGACGGCGTGTTTCAGCATCACACCCAAAGGGATCTCGCTCTGCATGACGGATTCCAATCGCAGGACCCTTATCAAACTGGAGATGCTTGCGAAAGAATTCAATTTGTACCAGTTGAAGGAACCAGTCATCAACATTGGCATCAATGTGAACCACATGTACAAACTTTTAAAGTCCAACAAGAAGAAGGATTCCATTCTGCTGTTCATCAAGGAGGACTTCCCTTCGGACCTGTGTATCCAGGTGATCCCCAAGGACCACACCCGCATCGCCAATTCCAACATCCGTATCCAGAACATCCAGAACCTCGAGATTGGTGTGCCCGATGGTTATGACAACAACCTCCTTGTCCCATCGTCCGAATTCTGTAAAGTTTGCAAGAACATGCTTTCCATGTCCAATACCATTTCCATCACCGCAATCCAGGATGCCGTCCGTTTTGTTTGTAATCTGGGCAGTGTGTATTCTCGTGAAGAGATCTTAGGGGAGAATACCGAGACAGAAGAATTCGAAAATCCTCATTTCATGGATGATTTTGATACAGAACAACTCCAGCGCATCATTGAGATTACTGGGTTGTCCCCCAACCTCAATATCCACTGCACTAGAGGCCTCCCATTGTTCGTTGAGACCCGCATTGGCAATCTGGGCACCATTGCCCTTTACATCAAGTCCAGACGCCAGCTTGAAGAGGAACAGCTCCACACAGAAATGTAAACAATTTCAATATATATACATAAAATTTCAATATAGGAAAAATATATTTATATTGAAAATAAATTTGTTTGTTCTATGACTTGTCGTTTTCCAGTTGGGCCTTTTTTCCGTGCTTTATAATTTGTTTCCAGATGTCATCCACCACTTCATCACCCAGTAATTTTTTCTGTTTGAGTCTCTTGATTACCTGTGATTCGCGGTGCTCGTCGTAAACACTATTCTTATAGTGTCTTGTCAGTGCTGCGTATTCTAGTCTCTTGTGGATTAACGTGTAAATCTCATCATCAATCTTGTCGATACGATTCCGGATCAGCCACAGATTGAGATAGAGTCCAAATCCCAGATTATAATATGGTATCTTCATAACTTGCTTTATTATTTGTTTGTTTTTGACATTACTTTTTTCAATTTTTCAAATACCTGAAATACCAAACCATCATAATCACCAAAAGAATAATGCTTATAATAATGAGAACAGTGGGCCAAAAAGGACCGGGTGGTTGTTTGTAGGGCAACACACTGTTCTCCAGAAATGTCAAACGAGCAGGCAAAAATCAGAACAACAATTCAACAAATTCATTCACAATTTGTTTATATTCCATTTCATCGCGGAAATTATCAATTCCGAACATCTGAAAATATTCATTAACACCACAAACGTTTTCTGTGAAAATTTTATATTTATATAAAATCTTTGGAGGAATCATGTGTGTCTTGAAGTACCTCATACCAACAAGGAACATCTGGACATTATATTCCGGATATTTTTGGACCAATTTCCTTTCAATCAATTGGCATTTTAGGATTGTCGATAAAGATTTCTCAGTATCAAGGTTTAAATTGCTTTTGATTTCAGCGTATATAATGAGCTTCTTATTTTGGTTGACGAACAAATGATCGCATTGTTTATGTTCCACCAATTTCTCTTCCAATTTAATCCAGTGTGGATTACTAGAGAGTATAAAATCCCTCCAAAGATTTTCAAGTTCAATCCCCAGACGGATACATTGACTCTGATTGAGGTCTTTTTCAACCAAATATCGCATCGAGTTAATATCTGGGACCACTTTTTTCTTTTGTTTGTGTGTGTACTTTGGAAAATGTTGTCGGATCTGTTGAAGAATCATTTTGAAAAACTAATTATTATTGTTTGATTTTCATTTTTTCAAAAATGATATTAACACATTGTTTCTTTTAGATAAAATGAAACCCTTAATCAAATGGAGTGGCGGTAAAAGTGATGAGATCTCGTTCTTTGAAAAATATTTTCCTCCTCAATACGATTTGTACATTGAACCTTTTATCGGTGGTGGTTCTGTATTTTTCCATATGCGACCGCAGAATGCTGTTATTTCTGATGTCCATAAGGAACTTGTTGATTTCTATCTGAGCATCAAAGACAACTACGCTCAAGAAATCTACCAGTTCATGAAGACACACCCAAATACTGAAGAAACCTATTATAATGTCCGTGACAGAATGTCAATCAAATCCCCTCTGGACAATGCCAAGAGGTTTTATTATTTGCGCAAGACTTGTTATCGAGGTATGTTGCGCTATAATAAGAGTGGTGGTTTCAACATTCCATTCGGTCGCTACAAAACAATTAATTTTGAAGATCTCCAAGATCAAAACTACACGTCATTACTCCAGCGCACTGAGATCCAATGTTGCGGGTTCGTCAAGATTTTTGAACAATATAACGACCCTTCTTATTTTATGTTCTTGGATCCTCCTTATGACAGCACTTTTACAGATTATGGTTATTGCCAATTTGGAAGAGATGAGCACGAGAAGTTGGCTCAATGTATTAAGAAAACCAAAACCAAATGCCTAATGGTCATTGGAAAAACCCCTTTGATAGAGCAACTTTATATGGGGATGATTGTCGCAGAATACCCCAAGAATTACCGGTTCCGTCTTCATTCGGGACGGGTCCAAGCCAACGACATCAACACGACCCATGTTGTCATCACTAATTACAAAACTAATTAATTGTCAGAAACAATAGGAATGCGGGTGGCACAATCTAAACAAGAAGTCATTAATAAAATATCTTTATATAATATTTTAGACCTTCTTAAGTAAAATTTTATTTCAAGTATTTCAGATACCAAACCATCATAATCACCAAAAGAATAATGCTTATAATCATCAAGATCGTGGGCCAAAAAGGGCCGGGTGGTTGTTTGTAGGGCAACACACTGTTCTCCAGAAATGTCAAACGAGCAGGCAGGATTTCCGCGACTTTATAGATGTTTGGTTGGAGAGCTTTCCTGAAAATCTGGAAATGTCCGGTGAATTTCTTGGGGTCTCCATTCCACGGCAGTGCTTCCAGTTCAAGGTAATCTCCTTTGGGTGGTTTTTTCAGGCCCAGAAAGGAATTGGTGCTGTCTGTCAGGATCTGGAATGTCTTGTCAAGGGTCAGCACTGGATACTGGATAATGTTTTGGTCGTGCACGTTATCAATATACATGTAGGTATCGGGGATTTTCTTAGCAGGATCCACCGACAAGTACGGCACTTTTTTCAGTTTGTTCTCTACAATCGCAATGACTTCGGGTCGGGCAAAGATCTTCAGGATGAAATTCGACTTGTCCTGGATGTTGTTTGCCAATTCGTAGAACTGGGGGTACTTGTCGATAAACAACACCTTCATCGCAATATCTTCCCCCTTGTATAGCCACCTCAAGTCTTCCTGTAGGAAATATTGTTTTTTCGTCGCATTCGAATAATAACAGATTGTCATAATGTCGCGCTGCATCAGCACCGTATCATCGGGTGGCACAGGTGGGTAGATGTTGGGCCGAAAAAACACAGCGGTCCTTTTCCACAAGTCCGTTGTTGGGTCTGTTTTCTTGTCATAAATATTCCACATGAGGTTCATGTTTTTCAACAAGACCGAATTGAGCGGGGCACAGTAGCTCTTCTTTTTTGAATTGGAGGGCTCTAGGTAGTAACCACACGCACAGAATGGGTTTTCACGGCATTCCTGGATACACTCTTCCAGTGTGCCCCCGCGACTACATTCACCATTGATGGTGTCTCTACAGCTGATGAGTGTGGCAAATGGTTTTAACATTGTATTTTCAAGGACACTAAAATCACTCATAATAAGAATCTTTTTATTTCAAAACAATAAAAAATGAAATTCTTATTTCTTCTTCTTCTGCTTAATCAATGGCACGCCAAGAATTGAACAAGTTGATTTCCAGGAATCTTGTCTTTTATAATGAGACCAAACACAAAATGTCTGGGTTATTCCTTAGTTTTGTCAATGAATATTGTTGTATCCTAACACAAACCCACGATTTCCAATATGTCCTTGTGCCAAAAAAATGCCACGATGAATTCCAATTATATCTGGAAAAAAAAGAAAAATCCATATACAATGATCCGCAGCATTTCCATTACATCGACCCCCCTATAAACCCATCTCTTTTCCATTTCTGCCAGATCCACCAGATTTTCGGCATGTGTCAAAAAATCCAGTCCTATCCTCATTATCGACCAATACCGATTAATCTGGTCATTGAAGAAGTAAAGAGCCAATCGATCCCACAAGAAATGTTCCATTTGCTGTTGGATTCTTTTGAACCATCATGTCTTCCTTTTGTCCTGCCCATGACACAAAAACAAGACGCCCTCCACATTGCCAAACTACTCTTGAAAAATTCTCAAAAATTTCCTCTTTATATTGATCATATTTTTATTACAAATTGGTTGGTTCAACAGGGGTGTTCTATTGAAATGCTAAACACCATGTGGAACAATGGATTCCCTCTAAAATTCCCTGTCCGGCTGGAAGATAATCAACAACAACTCTATTCCATTGATGAAAAAGTTATTGAATGGTGTTTTACCAAATCCAACCAGTATCCTTTTCATCTTTCCATTGACAAGGTCATTATGAATTCTTCTTATAGAGAGGATCTCCATTTTCCCATCATTTATCATTCTATTAAAAATGGTCATTTCCCTTCAAACACTGGGTTCTCGGTTCTGTTGAAAAAAACTGATCTGACCGACAAGGATCTTTATTTCACGGATTATGCCATTCAAAAATTAAAGAATGATCAATTCGACATTGATATCTGGTCTGAAGTTGGGTGGCAGGAGAACCAGGACAAGACCATCCAATTCATCATGACTTTTTGCAAACAAGAGATCCAGACCTTTATGATTATCCATTTGTGCATGAACATGATGGACGTTATTTACGCGGATATGGATTACTGGGTTTTAAAATTTCAGCACTCATATCCGCGATATCTGCAGTTTGTTCATCTGGTCAAATTCTGTAAAAGAAGAGAAAAAACCATCAGAAATGTCGATCAGCGTATTCTCAACCACCTAAAAACGCCAGCATCACCACAGCCCATCTATGATTACCCACCATTCTACCAGAAACACGAACAGCTTGTCGTTTTCCACAATGAGAACAATGAGAAGGTTGAGATTCCAGTTTATTTTTCTTTCTTGAATTCTGGATTGCTCTCCAGGATATCCACACCCAATGGCTTCAGGCCCAATCCAAACAAGGATATTATCGAACTGGATCTTGGACTCCCCAATCTCTTTAGGGATCAAAAGAAAACAATGTGTGATTGGGTCATGTGCTCGTACCTTCGACAGGTGCCCCCCTATTGTTCGATTGAAGATGTGGTTGAATTGTATTATTTGTCCCAGTACCTTATTGACGATATGTGCGAGAAGAGATCCAGACAATGGCTGGAAAATAAATATATCCAGGATTTCGAGATCCACATGAAACACGACAAGAAACAAGAATGTTTATTGTGCTCTTTTTGGCAACAGTCAGGATGATTTTTCTTCTGATTTTTCAATGGGGATCGATTTCCTACAGAGGGGGCACACGATGTGTTGGTGGCTGACGAGTTCTTGTGCGCATTGGGAATGAAAAGTGTGTTGGCATGGCAGGATAATAACATTGTCCCCCTTTTTCATGTCTTCAAGGCACAGATGGCACTCATCCTCACTATCGTTCTCAAGGATGGATGGGGTCATGTTTATTTTCATTTCCTGATCTAGGGTGAATAATGAATTTCGATAAGTGTCCAAACTGTCCTCAATCGCAGTATTGATCATTTCTTGTTCCAGTTTTTCTTCTTCGTGCCGAAGGAATGAAATCGCTCTGTGCAAGAGTGTCCTGAAGGGAGACATTATTTCTTCAATTGGCACTTCTTCTTCGTCTTCTTCCATCTTATTTATTATAATTAACATTTTTCTGTTTTGGTAGTGAATACCACAAATGCGTTCCCTGATTTGTTATAAATCCAAACTTGGCGTATTGCTTGGTGAATTGTAGGATATTGAAACCGAATGTTGTGGTGTCGGAAGTATAGATGCTCTGGTGGGATGCTGAAACTGGGTTGCTCGAACACCCCGTCCCTGAAACAATAAAATTGATATCCTCTTTCCTCATGAATTCGAGGTCGTGGTCGTGTCCGCTCATGTAGAAATCGACATTGTGTTTCTTGAGTATTGGCAATAGGTCTTCGACAAGCTCGTTTGTGTCGCCGTGATGCCCGTTTGAAAAAATCGGATAATGACCCACAACAACTTTCCATGTGGCCGTGCTTTTTTCCAGGTTCCTATCAAGCCACCTATACTGCTCAATATCCTTGTGAGAGTACAACTGGTCAAAATTATACATGCCCATCCCTACAGAGCACATCCTAGATTCGCGAGGGCTGAGCGTGAATGTGTCCAGAAAGAAAACGTGGGCATGACCCCCGTCCTCCTGTGTGAATTTTTTGTCATAGTACCGAAAAGGCATCTTCCAGTGGGTGTTTTCTGTAGAAGAGTACTCGATCTGTGCCTTGACACTCCCCAGATAATCGTGGTTTCCCAGTATGGCATAGAAAGGGCATCCCAGAGCATGATAGGAATTTTCGAATTCCTTCCATTGTGGATCATGGATCGATTGGACCCCATAATTGTAAAAATTATCACCCAGAGATAAAATGGCATCAATCCTTGTATGTTTCTTGAAATTTTCAAGCATCCGAACATGGTGTGCCCTAAGGGGTGTATTGAAGCCAAAATCTCCAAATGTTAAAAAGGTAATCATATCTTTATAAAAACCCCACAATATTCTTTTAAATAACTTTCTAATAAAATTTTATTAGAAAACAACAGTAATGGCTTTAATTGTTTGCGGTGTCTATTTTTACATACAATGAAGCAATGACCCATATGGATACGAATGATTGTATCACACTTGCGATGATGGAAGCAATAAAGAATGTCTTGAGGTCGTTGAACATTTTCTGGCATTCAATCGGTTCTTTTGTGAAGGAGTTGATCTTTACATAGCCATCGACAGCAAACCCCATACTGACAATCCCCATGACGGCCAATGGGATATAAACCACCTGTTTTACCCAGTTTTCTTTTGGGAGCGCAAGGGCAAATGCGAGATAAATCAGATTGGCAATAAAACTTGTAAAGATGATTCCAAAAATAAAATTTTTGTAGAATTGGAATTTTTTAAACATGTCGTTTGATACGGACGAAACACACATGTCTTGGGTGTCCAAACTGGATTCATTTATGACAGCAGACAATATTGATTTCCATTTTTCTTGTTGGTTCTTGTAAGCTGTATCTATATTGTACATGTATACAATCAAAACAATCACAAGCACAAACTGGGCAAAGAATAAACCCTGTTGTGTCTTGAAACTGGTGGTGTCTGCGGAACAACTGGCCCTTATATTCTTGAATCTGTCAAATGACATTGTTTTATTATTTTATTAATATTTTTTATTAAAAAATGAATTTTTTTGAACAATCTTGGGTTATAGATAAGAAGATATGTCCGTGCCGATCTATATAAACACCGATAGTATCCTTCAAAAATGCCAAGAAAATAAAACGGGGGTTCTCCTGATTGTTGCTCCTACAGGCACAGGCAAAACAATGGGCATGCGATCCCTTGTCATCCAGCACAAAAATGTTTATGGGAAGACCATCATGATCCAGCCCACCAATATGGCAAAAGGTTCTATTGATGGTATTAATACAATGACCGCACAGCAATTGATCCATCATTTCCTTCGCACACGCAAATTTGATTGTGATACACTGATTATTGACGAGATCCACACTCTTTGTGTAGAGTACCACACCATCCTTTCCATTCTTCATAAAACAGAATATTACAAAAGAATAAGGGTTGTCCTGATGTCTGCCACCCCCAATGTTGGTGATCTTGAGAATTTTTTTCCTCTCCAGGTGCTCATGGCTCCCGTGGTGTCGCCATTCTCAATTGATATTAAATACGAACCTCTAGAATTCCCGGGGTTCGCACCCTACCGCCAGATGATTAGGCATCTGTGGAGTGTCCTGAAAAAAAATCCAGACCACAAGCGCGTTCTGGTTTTCCTTTACACCCACGACCAGTGTGCGAAAATGGCATCTGAATTCAGGGAACTTGCTCCATTGTACAATAATGGCAAGACACTTGCGCTCTATGGGGGCATGGACAAGAACGACATGGACGAATGGCGTGAATTTTTAGAAAAAGAAGAGAATTTCATTATTTTCTCAACCAATGTCGCAGAAACATCCATCACAATCCCGGGTCTCTCCTTTATTGTGGATTTTGGGATCCGGTGTATCCAGAGGAACAACAGAATTGTTTACAATAATTGCCCAAAATCCAATCTTATCCAGAGGGCGGGCAGGACTGGTAGGACCTGTTCGGGTGTTGTTGTTCGGTGTATGCGAGAAGAGGATTACAACAACCGCCCCGATAAGGACAATCCAGAATACAACTGGGATTTTATGGTCCTCCTGATGTTGCGTTATCGGTATGACCCCACCAAGCTCCTTCCAACTGATGTGAATATCAATGGTATCATACGGAAATTCAGATTTTATCGGTTGATTGACAATGAGGGTCGTCTGGATCGTGAGCTTGTTTCGTTTGTCCTGAAATGCCCATTATTGTTGAAAAATAGCTGTCATTTGTATTATTTTCTGAAATCCAATTCCTATACTTACAATCCACATTTTATCCTTTATGTGATTTCGACCGCAATGATTGATCACACAGAAAACCGAATGTCCAGGATTTATTATTATTCTTATGATATGAAGATCAGCCGATATAAATTTTTTGAAAAATTAAAGAGGATTTTTACCGATTGGGATGACGAACTTGTGATTTATATAAACATCATTTTATCGTGTATTCTGAATGAGAAACCACTGGATTTTTCGAATGCCTTTTCCTTGAATTTCCGTTCGATCCGTCATATTTCATCCACCATTACCCGATTGTGGAATTTTGTCAATCATTTCATCGGCAGAAAAACAGCAAACATCACGTGGCAGTATGAGGTTCGGGACAAGCTCTACGCCAAGACAGAGATGGATTTAGAGAGAAAAAACAAGCACAATATTCTCCTCCTAAAGAATTGTCATGTTGAACATTTGCGTCATCTATACATGATGAACCCCCTTGTCCCCAAGTTCCTCTTGGTGAATGACATGATATGGCGACCTAATTTTATTATCGAGTATTATAATTGTATCCTTTCTCCATTTGTCCAGATTTACAATCGGAACAGGTGTATCCTTCTGCTTTCCTATGACGATAGTGAAATTGACAAGTGGTTTGATACTAGCGAGACATTGACCGATATTGTTACTTTATCATTTTCTCTCTACACATTCCCCCCATCCAAGATGGATCAATTTATCAAGAATGTCAATGATTCTGTGAAAAGGGGGTATTTTGAGATGAATGTCTTTAAGAAAAAGAAGGAACTGGTCAAGAAAAAATTCAGACCTGTCATTGAGGACATTCGGGAGGATGTTGCTTATCGACCTGGGTTCTGGAAGATGGAAGAATC
>Ga0172373_10008796_pt1 | contig 12725 bp, 11 predicted proteins | sample Lak10m_2_FD_114546 | JGI IMG/M metagenome (GOLD analysis project Ga0172373, IMG submission 114546) | Freshwater microbial communities from Kabuno Bay, South-Kivu, Congo - kab_092012_10m | ecosystem: Environmental > Aquatic > Freshwater > Lake | place: Democratic Republic of the Congo... | reverse complement strand
TTGCGTGGGCTTGTTTGAAAAACTCCATACACCACGAGCATATCACGACGGAAAGGCCAGGAACATTCTGGATGCTCGTCATCCCCGCGCTAAAGCGCGGTGGTTTTTCGGCGGATAAGAAAACGACCAATCCAAATGATTTAATGCTGTTTCTCTTGCGTTTTTCCCCAAAATCTCACGCAAATTCTTGTCTTCCAACATACGCACAAATGCTTGTTCTAAACCGAGCAAATTATTTGGTTCCACAAGGAGAATGTTGTGATTATGAACAAGATGATACCCATCGTCAATGGCTCCTGTTTTTGTTAACACAACAGCCTTACCGTAAGCCATTGCCTGAAGAAAAGTTGTGTGGCTCCTGAATACGAATTGTTGTGAACTGGCAAAAGAAAAAACAAAGCCTGTGACATGATTCTTTTAACAACATGAAATGGAAGAACTGTATGAACTTGCACATTATCAGGAACGGATACACTTCGTTTATTCCAATCAGCCAAGTGCCATACTGATGTTATGATTAAAAATGGGACATCTGGATACTTTTTTGCAATTTTGAACAAAGATACGTAATCTCGGTGGACATCATCTCCAACACATACAACATTCTTTTTTTCATGAAGATCTGGTTGTGGAAAAAATTTTTTTGTATCAATACCGAACGAAACAAAATGAACCGGGGTTCCAAATTTTTCAAATATATTCTTCAAAATAATGGATTCTTCGTTGCCATAACAAATGATTTTATGAATTTCTTTCCTAAAAATATGTATAACTGCTCGTTTTGCCACAGAACGAATTGTGGACAATCTTTCCGGTAAGCCAATACTTATATAAATAATTTTTCTTTTTGGGACAATTCGAAAATACATACAAAATACCAGCGGAATTCCAACCCTATCCGCTGTTGCAACAACGCAATCAGACTCACATATGTATTTTCGCATACGAAAAATCTTATAAAACGAACCTCCTCGTATGCAAAAAATTGATAAAATTTTTGAGCAAAGATAATCAACAAACTTTCCAAATTTATTTTCTTCAGTACTTGCTTCAAAAGAAATTGAATCCAAAACCTTATGTCTTCCGGAAGAGATTATTTCATCCATTGCATAGAATGAATAACGCCCATCTTTAAGTGTAGTCTTGTTCTCAACCATCTCCGCTCTTCCTTTTGCGTTTGCAAACAAATAGAGAATGACCATATGTCTTACTTCAAACCTTCTTCATATTTGAATAAAAGGATTTGGAATCTTTTTGCAATTCATGAGGCGACCCCATTTCAATAATTTCTCCTTGATCAAGAACAATGAGACGATCAACATCAATCAGCATTGTTGGTTTATGTGAAATGATAATAATACACATTTTTCCTTTCAAGTCTTTCATTGTTTTTTGAATTTCTGCTTCAGATTCATAATCTAGTGCACTAGTTGCTTCGTCTAAAATAAGAATTTTGGGTCTTTTTGCAAGAGCTCTTGCCAACACAATTCTTTGTCTTTGACCCACAGAAAAATTCAAACCTCTCTCCCCAACATCTGCAGATAATCCTTGTGGCTCTTTTTTCAAAAATTCATCAAGATGAGTCATTTTTATTGCGTCAATAATATCATTTTCCTGAATATCGTCTCTAAAAAATCGAATATTCTGTTCAATAGTTCCATTCACCAAAAACGAATCTTGCGGAACATACGCTACATGTTTTTTCCAATCTTCCTTATTAATAAGAATTGTTTGTCTTCCATCAATTGTGATTGAACCAGATGTTGGCTCAAGCAAGCGTAATAACAAATCAACAACCGTTGTTTTTCCAGCACCAGAATGTCCGACCAAACCGACTGTTTCGTTACTTAAAATACCCAATGAAAAATCCTTCAAGATCAACCTCTCTTTTGTGTATCCAAAAGATACATTTTCAAACAATAAAACATCAGCAAATGAAAACTTTTCATTTCCAGCATCTAATTCCTGTTGATTTTGTGCTGCTGCAACATATTTAATATTACTTTCCAAAAATGGAGAAAATTCACTTATCTTTTGCACTTTAACTTGCAAACTTTCAATTTGTACAAAAATCTTTTGAATAAGATATATCGTCACAACAAAACTTCCGAAATCAAATCCTGGTGAAGAACTAGAAAAATATAATATTGAAAAAAGCAAAATAATAATGATTGGCTGTGCCAATATACCTCCAAGGTTTGAATACAGATGTAATTTAATTCGCAATCTTTTTAATTCCTCAAATAAAGAATTTGCATTTTGGATAACCGATTTTTCATCTGCAACAGTCTTAATCGTTTTAATACCAAGAATAATCTGATTCAAATAATGACCAACGATTTTATCATTAGCAACAAAAAGTTTTGAAAATTTTGCCGTTTTTCGAAACAACGGGCGGAATGAGAAAAAAAATATTGCACCAAAAACAAGAGAGACCGATACAACCGTCGGAGAAACAAGTAGAGCAAATACTGAATAGATCAAGCAATTTGACAATATAAGCAAAATACGTCCAACATCTCTAAGCAGAAACGTTGATAAAGCAACATCTTGAGTTAAAACCTTATCTAGATTTCCGACTTTTTGTTTTTGTAAAAAAGACCATTTTGAACAGAGTATTTTTTCAAAAATCTTTGTCCTCTCTTGAAGCTCATAATTTGCAATCATTCTGCCCTGAATATATTGAAAATATATCAAAACAATACTTTTCATCAAAAAGAGAGTTGAAATAAAAACAAGGAGCGAAAAAACATTAAGGGGAATACGAAAAAATAAAAATAGATTCTGTAATAATTGAGTAATGAAATTCATTTCTTGTGGGACGCCTTGTAAAATAAGGCCTAAAAGTGGAATCAGGGCATTAACCCCCAGCATTTCAAGAAGACCACCAATCAAACCAAAAAGACAAAGAACAAAAAGTATTTTTTTATAAAATTTGAAACCTTTCGAAATGATTCGAAGTGAGTGTGGAATCATGCAATTTTTAAGCATAGTGTTTTACATTTCGAATAATCTGAAAAAAAACATCTTATATTTTTCTATCAAACCAAATTTATTTTTGACTCTCTTTTGTAATATCTCATCTCTGTTCTTAATTAATCTTTCAAAAAGATTCAGATATGAAGCGCACATCACATCAGACGTATTTTTATATTCTTTTAAACGATTCACGTACACGTCATAGTCTTTCACAAGACGATCGATAGCTAAATAAATGTCATTAGGCCCATTAAATTCAACACCAAATCCTTCGCAATATTCAGGAAGGGCGCCACTATTTCTATACAAAATAGGAAGTCCACATAATGCCCCTTCTATATGGTGCATGCCTGCTGGTTCGTTTATTGATGCAGATATGTAAATATCACATTGTTTTAAAAGCGTAGCCAGTTCAACACCAACAGACGGTTTATGCACAATTATGTTTCTTATGAAAATGTCTTTTGGTGCATTCCCAATATAGTGAAACTCAAATCTTGAAGAAAAGGTTTGTTCATCTAACATCTTATCAATTGTCGAATAGACATCCCACCCCTTCATCTTATTTGATGACCAATGGTGGGTAACAAGTTTAATTTTTCTTGTCTCATCTATTTTTTTTTGTTCATAGGTAAAAACAGATGGATCAGCACCATTTTTTATTATGGAAAAATTCTGCGTAAAAACCAACCCTTGCTTTTTAAACAGATCAACTAACCAAGTCGCAACATAAACCGTATGATCCATAATGGAATTTGCCAATGAAAGTTGCTTATTCACAAACATTGTTCCTTTTCGTTCATCACATTCGTTGATTCTTTGTATCAAGATGGCTTTTGAATTCACACCGGAAACATACCTCATGATTTCAATCGCACCAAAACTAACAGAGGAGAGATGTGATCTTGGATCCGTCATTAAAACAATATCAATATCTGGCTCGCATAAATCAAAACAAACCTGATGTCCACTTTGGATAAGGTACGTAGAAAGATATTTCCCAAATTGATTTCCACCACCAAATGCCTTATCTTGAATTTTCATTCCGATTGCGATTTTCATATTTTTTGATAAATTTCAAAAAAATATTGCTTCGTTATTTTATGACTATCAAACAATCGAACGAATGTCAATCCGTCTTTTATATACCTATCTCTCACTTCTTGATGCAATAAAATTTCAAGACCATCTGCCAAACTGTTTATATCGTCAATAGACGTAGCAACACACCCACAATCTTTATCTTCAAAATCATGAACCATCCCGACTCTTGTGGAAACAACCGGAACACCACTAGCCAACGCCTCCAAAAAAGCTTTTGGGCCCCCTTCTGCTCTTGAGCCAATCAAATAGACATCCAGTACATGATACATTTCTGGCATCTGAGAAAAGTGATTTACATATTTGTAAAGAAATGGGATACCGAACTGAGATAATTTTCTCATGACATACCCCCTGGCAGGCCCTGTCAATAAAACAAAAGGGTTTAATGTTTGAATTTGATGAAGAACATTGACAAATACATCTGGTCCTTTTACCCACTTTGGCTCAAAGCCACCGTTCCAACCCACCCCGTCTTTTTGAAATGACCCAACAACAAAAGCCTTTGACGGAATTCCGTATTTATTTCTAAGTTCAACCTTCTCTTTTTCCGAAACTGGATGGAATTTATTTAAATCAACTCCAAGTGGAATAACAACGATCTTTTGTTCAGGAACCCCTATTTCTAGAAGTCTTTGCTTTGTTGTCATGCAGGTCGTGTGAATCATATCCAAAAAATTCAACGCGTCCTTAAGTCGACTGACTCGCGAATCATCTTTTTCAAAATGAAACCATGTCAAAATATTTTTATTTGAATGGTGAAGAAGATGGTGTCCCCTGCTATTAAACAATGTATTAGGTGATCCAAAATGAATAATCTGATTAAAAAGAAAATAAGGGTGTCTTGAAAGCCTGGCTTTTATAAGTTTTTGACTGTTTAAATTATTAACAAGCATCAGACCATCTTGAAATACAGCCCAATCTTTTGTCTCAACAATATATGAAAGTTTGTAACCAAAAAAATTTGAAATCAAATTTTTTATTGAATAAACAAAAAATATATAAAGTCTTCCTAGCATATTTTTTTAAGGACAGCCCATGTCTCTCCAAAACAGACTTTATTTTCTTGTATTTTCCACCCTCCCATCGAAAGCTCTTGGGTCAAGATCTCGTCTGTATATTCAATAAAATGTGTTTGATCTAGTCGCCACTCAACTCCTTTTTCTTTCTTATATAATGTCAACCAGTCACGATCAAACATTGGTACTCTAAGCAAAACTGTTGGGGCAATGAGTAAAATTTTCTGCAATAATTCTACACGCTGATCAATGTGTTCCAATACGTTAGATAACACAACCACATCAAACACCTCACCGCCTAAATCTTTTGTTGCGTCACCGACTCGATATTCAATATTTTCCCTGAAAAATTTTGACTTTGCTTTTTGAATATTATTTTCATTGATATCAATAGCGATGACCTCTTTTGCTTTTTTTGCAACATCGAATGCCAGTGCCCCATTTCCACAACCTATATCCAACACACGATCTGCTGACGAAATATGATCAACAAAAAATCTATGATAGTCCATTAATCGATGCTTTGGGTGCACTCCTTCAACCCTGACCGAAAGAGCAGAAATCAGCGAATAAATTTTTGTATGAATTTGCAATAATAATATCAATGCGCGAGACAACATATTATTTCTTTTTACATACAAGAAGAATACTGTGCCCAAAACAACCATCCAAAAAAATTGATAACCCTTTTCTTATTATTCGAAAAAACATATGCGACGAAGAATACATCGGCTGAAGAACTGGGCTTAGGAAAGAAACCTCGTCTTTTATCCCTTTTAGCCCATCAAAATATTTTTCTTCAACAACAACAAATCCATTTGTCACAAGATTGTTCTTAACTTCGGATATAGATAAAATATACTGATAAAATGTATCGGATCCTATTTCATCATTCCACGCATGAAACAGTCCAATTCGCGCTTTTAATCGTCTAAAACAGTTCATGGCCGGAAATGTTAAAAACAAATAACCTCCACTTTTCAAAACACGTCCAGCCTCAATCAGGGCCGGATGATATCCTTCAAAAAAATGCTCAATGACCCCAATCGACCAGTATCCATCAAAAAATGCATCAGAAAATTCTGTTGAACGAATATCTTGTGTTGAGATTTGAAGACTGGGAAAAGCATCGTTGATGGCTTGAACTGTTTCGATTGCGGAGTCGATTCCGTATACATTAAATCCGCACGTGGCCAAATCATAAACTTTTGAACCATTTCCGCACCCCCCTTCCAAGATGGTAGATTTGATTGGAAGGTATTTTTTCGTTATTCTTTTTACAAAATCCCCCTTTGCTCCTTGAAGAACTTCTTTAACAAAATCATCTTTTTTCCAATGACGATCCCAATATTGGGAAGTTGCCTTCTCTTTAAGACATACGAGTCGGTGGTATGTGGGGTCGAAGTATTTTTTTTCCATCATACAAACATCGACATGTCTAATTCTTGCAATCCATCTTTCATTGAAATCTTTGGGTCCCAACCAAGAAGTTCTTTTGCTCGTGTATTGTTTGCTTTTGTCCATCGCGGATCACCCGGACGATCCGCAACAAATGTTGATTCCCCACCCAAAATGGAAACAATCTCATTCACGGAATGAGGTTCGCCATAACCAATGTTCACAACCTCCCCTTTAAACAACCTGTCTGATTGCATGGCAAGCACATTCGCCTCCACCACATCATTTACATGTGTATAATCACGATAATATTCTCCATCTCCGCAAACTGTCATGGCCTCTCCTCTTTCTTTTTGTGCAATAAATTTTCCCATCACTAGCGCATATCCACCATTTGGATCCATTAATGGACCATAGACGTTAAAGTATCGCAAAGAGATGGTTGAAATTCCATAAAGCGAAGAAAACATCTTCATATATTCCTCTCCGATCCATTTTTGCAATCCGTATGGACTCATGGGGTGTGGAACCATATCTTCTTGTAATTCTTTTCCGTATTCACATCCTCCATACACAGAAGAAGATGAACTAAACACAACCCGCTTTACTCCTGCGTCTCTTGCTGACACCAAAATGTTTATTGTTCCTTGGACATTTGTCTCATTTGTCTCTTGTGGGTGTTCAACCGAATAGGACATGCGCGGAATGGCGGACAAGTGAAAAATCCCATCTACTCCAACCAGGCTTTTTTCAACATCTTGAATATTTCGAATATCTCCGTTAATATACTCAGCTTGCTCATTTAATCGTTTGTCAAATTTTCCGGCTCGAAAGTTATCTAAAACACGTACACGATGACCATCCTGCACAAGCCGATTAACTAAATTTGATCCGATAAACCCTGCCCCGCCGGTGACAAGAAAAAATGCCATATTTGATGTATTATGCTAAATAACCGTATGTACATCCTTCACATCAATAAATATTACCCCCCATGGATAGGGGGTATAGAGACGATTGTAGCGGATATTGCAAAATATTTACAGTCTCAAGAAACAGATAACACTAGCCTTGTTTGCCAACACCCAAAAGGCACATGGGGCAAAGAACAGATTGGTGGTGTTTCTGTTGTTCGAGCAAAGACGACAGGAATCCTTTTTGGCATGCCGATCTCTTTTGTGTTTTTCTCAGAATTTTCAAAACAAGCAAAAAAAGCAGATCATATCTTGATTCATCACCCTTTTCCCCTCGGTCTTCTTGCTTACCTCCTCTGTGGACACAACAAACCATTTTCCATTTTTTATCATGCGGATATTGTACGACAGCGATTTGTCGCTCGTTTATTAAGCCCATTGTGGAACTACTCATTCAAACATGCAAAAAATATTTTCGTCACAAGTGAACGATTAAAAGGGAACTCGCCTTGGCTAAAAAAATATCAGAACAAATGTGTTACAGTGCCGCTTTGGATACAAGCATCTCCACCAGAAACAAAAGATCGGGATATGCAGCAAATAGAAAGTATACGCCAAACATATGGAACACCTCTTGTCTTAAGCGTCGGACGTCTTGTTTATTACAAGGGATATGAATACCTTATCGAAGCGCTACAACACACAAAAGCACATGCACTTATTATTGGAACCGGATCAAATCGCAAAAAACTACAAAATCTCTTGAATAAATATCAATTAGAAAAACAGGTTCATATCATTGATCCTGTAAACAACCTCGATCCATATTATGATGCAGCAGACATGTTTGTTTTACCTTCCATCAATGAAGCTGAAGCATTTGGGATCGTTCAACTTGAAGCCATGTCTCACGGCCTCCCTGTAATAAACACAAACCTAAAAACCGGTGTTTCAGAAGTAAGCTTGGACAAAATAACCGGCTTAACCGTGGAGCCAAAAAACGCAAAAGAACTGGCTCGAGCGATTCAGTATTTAATGGATCATCCAGATATCCGAAAACAATACGGACAAGAGGCACACAAACGATTTCTTAATCATTTTTCAAAAGATCGTTCTTTGGGCATAATAAAACAAACGATTTGCAAATCACTATGAAAAAAAGTGGGTACAATCAATTCTGGCTAAGCATCCCCCTCCTCACCATCCCCACCCTGGTCATTTTTGCGTTTGGCCTGTTTTTAACCCTTCTTTGGCGCTACCCGCAAGGGCTTGGCGCAGACGGACTCGGACTCCACATCCGACTGTTTGCCGTGATCGATCTCATCTGGCTCGCTCTCTATTATGGCTTTGGTCTGTTGGATTTTCGCGCACACAAACACCCAAGCGAACTCATGCGCGCCCTGATCGGCGCACACATCATCGGATTTGTCCTTGCCGCCCTGTTTTTTTACATCCAACCCTCCCTCATCATCACCCCGCGCCGCGTCTTGCTTGTTGATACCGCGATTGTATTCCTCCTCACAACCGCCTGGCAATTTTTTATTCGCTTGATCACACAACACACACTTCGCGAAACCGTTTACTTTATCGATCTTGATGAAGTGTACGAAGCAAACAAATCCGAATTCGATTCTTATTCGCAATGGTCCATCCACCCCATCCATCAATCAGACCTTTCTTCGCTTGAACAAAAACGTCTTCTCAAACGATCGTCTCCGATATTTGTCGTCCCAACCAATCCAACCTTTTCGCAAGAAACCATTTCAATTCTTGCGCGTCTGCATGCGCAAGGCGCCACGTTTGTGCCCTTTACGGATTATTACGAATCCACGTTCCGCCGTGTCTACACAGCCAATCTCAACGACTGGTGGCTCCTTGAAAACACACACCAAAACACACATGGATTTTACCCCATCATTAAACGTTGGTTGGATGTAATTGGCGCAATCGGTATCGGCAGCATCTTTTTTCTCACCCTTCTCCCTATCGCCATCCTTATCAAACTGTCTGACCGCGGATCCATCTTTTTCACACAAATACGTCTATCTATCAATGGAAAACCTTTCACTATTTTCAAATATCGCACCATGCGCAACGGAACACCAAACAACACATGGACCGCAGATCATGATCCACGCGTCACAGCGGTTGGTCGATTTTTGCGTACCACCCGATTAGATGAATTGCCACAGTGGATCAATATTTTGCGCGGAGACATGAGTCTGGTTGGACCACGCCCTGAGCAAGCAGGCATGGTTGAGCAAATCAAACAAGACGTTCCATTTTTTGAAAGTCGTCACATGGTCCGACCTGGACTAATTGGATGGGCACAACTACATGTATACGCCGGAAATGCCACAGAAACCAAACGCAAATTGCAATACGATTTGTACTATCTCAAACACCAATCTTTTTTGTTTGATGTGGAAATCTTTTTGAAAACAATTGCCCACGTTTTTTTCTTGAACGGAAAATAACCTGATTATTTTTTCCGAAGCGCAAGCATCACATCAGACACATTCATGCCGGTTGGACCTGTTTTCAAAAATGATCCAACTTTTTGAAAAAACGCAAATGAATTATTTGTATCCAAAAACGTTTTTGGATTGAGTTTTTGTTTTTTGATTTTTTCTTTAACCCATTTATCAACCAACCCTCCCGCCACTTCACAGTGGTCAATTCCATCCGAAGCACAAGACACAACCAACACATCATCCGGCAATGATTCCAAGGCCCCAAGCGCAAACTCCTGATTTCTTCCGCCTTTGCCCTTGCCCTTCACACACACGGGTGTTTCTCCGGCCGCAATTACGACCTGCCCCTTTTTTGTCAACAAACCAAACATCTTTCCTTGTTCTTTTGCTTCTCCAGTCAACTGACTCGAGTACACAACCGGACGATACCCAAGCGTTCGCGCCATTTCTTTCATGGCATTAAGCGCAACCTGATTGCCGACAACCTGAACATTGTACACATGATCAAATAACCCAGGGTCTTTTGGTGTTTCAATCAAATGGCACGCATTCATCTCGCAAGATTTGAGCACATCGTATTTTTTGAGCACACGTCTGGCATCTGAAACCGTTGTGGTATCCAAACACGTTGGGCCGGATGCCACCATGGTCAAATCATCGCCCGGCACATCGGAAAAAATCAGACCGATCACCTTTGCCGGATAGGCCAAGCGTGCAAATTGCCCGCCTTGAATTTCTGAGGTGTGTTTGCGGATGGTGTTCATCTCTTGAATGGTAGCCCCTTTTTTCATAAGCACGGATGTCATGCGCGCCACATCTTTGCAATCCAATTCATGTGGCTTACAAAGCAGAGCTGAGCCGCCACCTGAAATAATTGAGATCACCAAATCGTGTTCATCAACAGACTTCAACAAGCCGATAATTTCTCCGGTGATTTTTGTGTTTACATTTGTTGGGAGTGGGTGTGTTCCGACAAAGCTGCGAATGTGTTTAAGTGAACCTTTTTTGACATCCAGCACAATGCCATCTGAAATACGATTTCCCAAAATCGATTCCAACCCTTTTGCCGCTTCCAAAGACGCTTTTCCGATCCCAATCACAAACACGCGATGAAATTTTTTCAAATCGTATGTTTTCTTTCCAACCGTCAGGATGTCTCCTTTGCGCTGCACGGAACGATTCAAGGCGGTTTGAGTATCAATCGCACGCAATCCTGCCTCCAAAATATCCAAAGCCGCTTTTCGCTCAGAGGTTGTTGCTAACGCACGATAATTTTGAAAAAAATGTTTGGTCATAGATGGACTACCTCACAAAGAATGGTTAGTGCTATGATACAACACATACACAAAAAACCCTATGGATATTCGTCTCATTCGAGGAAAACTTATGGGGGTGGCCTATCGATTTGTGCTCAAGCCGATCTTTTTTCTGTTTTCGGCTGAAAGCGTCCATCATCACATGACACGCTCTGGAGCTTGGCTTGGGGCCCACAGATGGAGTCGTGGACTGATTCGAGCTTTGTTTCATACACAAGACCCAGCACTCAAACAAACCATTCTTGGCATTGATTTTGCAAACCCAATTGGTCTGGCGGCCGGATTTGATTATCAAGCAGAACTTCCGCACATCCTCCCTTCGCTTGGCATGGGGTTTGGAACAATCGGCACCATCACAAACGAGGCATACGAAGGAAATCCGCGTCCGATGTTGGGACGATTGCCAAAATCCAAATCCTTGCTTGTAAACAAAGGATTCAAAAATGATGGGATCGATGCGCTCATTCACAAAACAGCCAAATCGACTTTTTCTATTCCGATTGGATTGTCCCTTGGAAAAACAAATCAACCATCACCCATGACACAGCAAGAGGCGGTGCGTGATGTCACAAACGCGTTTGTGAAAGCAAAACAGGCGTCGTTGCCGTTTTCGTATTATGAGCTCAACATTTCTTGCCCAAACCTGTACGGAAATGTGACGTTTTATCAACCTGAATTATTGCGCGAACTTCTTGTTTCGCTTTCGGATGTTCAACCGGACAAACCCGTGTTCATCAAAATGCCTATCACAGAATCTGATCAAACCGTTTTGGAACTGTTAAAAATAGCGTCAGAATTTCCGATGATTTGTGGAGTCATCTTTGGCAATTTATGGAAAGATCGCACCAGCGCCTGTTTTGATCCGCAAGAAATCGCCTGTGCCACCAAAGGAAATTTTTCCGGCAAACCAACCTGTGAGCGATCAAATCAACTCATCAAATTATCGTACGAAACTTTTGGAAATCGATTTGTGATTATTGGATGCGGTGGTGTATTTAACGCAGAAGATGCGTATAAAAAAATTCGATTGGGAGCATCGCTCATTCAAATGATTACCGGCATGATTTATGAAGGCCCGCAAGTTGTGGGTGAAATCAATCTTGGTTTGGCGGCGTTGTTAAAAAAAGATGGGTATCAAAATATCCGTGAGGCGATTGGGGTGGAGGTGAGGGGAAAGTAGATAATAGTGAGTAGACAGTAGATAGAGGCTAGATTGGGAAAAGAAAAAAATCGCCCGGGCGGACGATTAGGGAGAAGGTGGTTCGTAACAGCGCGTGCATCGAGGCACGTACTCACTTGAGCCGACCAGGAATCGCTCTTCGCTCTTCACCAGTCGCTGTGAACGCGTTGCGGACGCAGGAAGCGTTTTGCATTTTTCGCAAACGCTTTTCAGTTTGAAGACCTTTTCGGCAAGACACAGAAGCGGAGCAATGGTCTCAAACGGCTTTTCTTCAAAATCGAGGTCCAAGCCTGAAACAATCACAAACCTTCCGGATCGGTACAGCTGTACCACAACCGAAATCA
>Ga0172373_10008794_pt1 | contig 12727 bp, 5 predicted proteins | sample Lak10m_2_FD_114546 | JGI IMG/M metagenome (GOLD analysis project Ga0172373, IMG submission 114546) | Freshwater microbial communities from Kabuno Bay, South-Kivu, Congo - kab_092012_10m | ecosystem: Environmental > Aquatic > Freshwater > Lake | place: Democratic Republic of the Congo: South-Kivu... | reverse complement strand
GCAAGGTAATGAACGATTAATTGATATAATTGAACAACAAGCCAACCTACAAGCATCTTATGACGAATGGAGTGCAAAAAGCAAGTTGGTCGATACGAGAATGCCACAATGGTACTTGCTATCTGAGTTATCAAGCCAAGCTCCGGCTAATGCCGATTTTGAGCAGTTAAAACAAGAAATTCAGGCAATCAAGGACAATCGTTTATTATTACAGGAGCCTGATGTGATTCAACCCAAATTGGATGACTTGGTTGAAAAGCTAAAGTCTAGTCTAAATCAACTCAAAGAGAGATACATTAAACTCTATGACGAGAAAATGGATGTTTTGCAAAATGATGAGTATTTCAGTAAAATTGCACCCGAACAAAAGCATCGTATTTTGGCCAAACACCAGTTGTTGGTTAAACCTGAGGTTAAACCATTAGATGCAGCAGCTTTGTTAAGTCATTTACAAAAGGCATCACTATACACATGGGATACCAAAATTGCTGCATTGCCCGGACAATATCAAGCAGCACGTGAAGATGCTATTGCCCTTCTTGCGCCACAAGCCACAACCTTTAGCTTACCTAAGGCAACAATAAGCAACCAGCAAGACCTAGAAAAATACATTTCCGAATTAAAAACGGAATTAGAAGAATTATTAAAAAATTCCAGTTCAATTATTTTGAAGTAATATGCTATTAAATTATAAAAGCAATCTCATTTCGGCTAGAGGAATACAGGCTCGTATTAACCTTCCATCCGTTTCTATTCAGAATGATAATACATCGTTTATTAATCAAGTTATAGCCAATGTTAACGGAATTCATTCACAATTACCAATAAACCCAGGGTTTGAAGTGCATCCTTACAAAGGGCTATTGACATATACTAATCAAGAGAAACTAATCATTGGAACATTTCCTCCTATTAGTTATTTAATAGATAGTATAAATACTCTTCATCCTGCGATTGGTTTAACTAGCCTATCACAACCCACACGACCGAATCAAGGGATATCAAAGCCAACTATCCCATTTTTTCATGGCAACATGAGTGCATTGTGGTCTGTTTTGCTAAATCCTCAAGAAATCACTATTCTCAATGAACTCTTACCAGCAGATAGAGTTGGGGCAAAGAATTTTTTAATTGCGAAAATGAATAATTTAGGAATATACTATGATGATATTATTTTAAGTACTCAAAGGAAACTTGGAGTAGTTGATAATAATATTGGCAACTTGGGATATACATATCAAGATGTCCACTTGAAAAATATTAGTATTGACAATGATTTAATTACAAAGTTCCTCTCTAATAATGATTCAAGAAACATATGTTTTACCAATGGTGCTACCTTTGGTGTAAATGGTTTACAATTGCATACCCAATTGAATAGATTTGGCAAAGTTAAAGTAAATGGGAATGATGCTTTTAGTTTATTCTTAAGAGGCTGTCAGGAATTAGGATTGAATATTGAGTTGCAGTGTTTACCTTTTTATACTTGGACACCCATTTCTGCATTAAATAAAACTCAGCTCAGTACCAAACTTATATTTGAAACTAGAATTATTAAAACAGCAAATTGTATTAATTCCGAATTACAAAATTTTACACAAAAAGAATTTACAGTAGTAACACCATTCAGTCCAGCTGCTCATGGAAATATTGAATATCATCCAATTGTAAATAATTATCGTGCAATTAATGGTATGGCTTCGATATCTACTATTCTAAAGGATTTTTACGGTAAATTCAGAAACAACCAACAAAATCTTTTATTTCCCTATAATATCTAATAATGGCTGTACTAACTCCACAACAACGAAATACGCTTGAAACTGCGGTTAAGCAGGCTCGAAAAATAGCCGAGGTGGGTGCATTTAACGCACTGAAGGCAATGGCGGTGAATCATCCTGAGCCATTCACTCACATGTCAGCCGGGCAGCGTACATTAAGAAACAGCTTGCGAAGCAAAGCACGTTTGCTGGGAGATGAATTACCCGCCAATGGAGCGCAGCGTATCGACAACCTTTCGTATGAATTGGCTTACGAGACCTGGCACAAGATGTTGTTTGCCAAGTTTTTGGAAGCCAATGATTTGTTGATTCATACAGCCTCAGGGGTAGCAGTTTCGATGGAGGATTGTGAGGAGTTAGCATCAGATGAAGGGTATTTGGACAAGTGGGATGCAGCGGCCAATTATGCCTCCAAGATGCTACCAGCCATTTTTAGAACAGATGATCCACTGATGCAAGTGACCTATGCCACAGACGAGCGCATTAAACTGGAAGAGATTATCGATGGATTAGAACGTGAAATATTTGTTGCTGATGATGCATTGGGTTGGGTTTACCAGTTTTGGCAAAGTGAAGCGAAGGCTGTAATTAATGCCAGTGGTGATAAAATTGATGGAGCCAAACTGCCCGCAGTTACCCAGTTGTTTACCGAACCGTATATGGTTCATTTTTTAATTGATAATACCCTTGGCGCTTGGTGGATGAGTCGCAATCCCGGTGTGCGATCTCCTGTTAAATTTGAGTATTTACGATTATTAGAAGATGGTTCTCCTGCGGCTGGACAATTTGAAGGCTGGCCTGATACAACAGCCGAGGTAACATCCTTAGACCCGTGTATGGGTTCAGGCCATTTTGTAGCTTCTTTATTTCCTGTATTTGCTGCATTGCGGATGCACGAAGAAGGACTGAGCAAAGAAGATGCAACCGAAAAAGTAATCGCTGAAAACCTGCATGGTTTAGAATTGGATGCCCGTTGTACCCAAATTTCTGCCTTTAACCTTGCACTCACCGCATGGAAGTTCTGCGGACAATACAAAGAATTACCAGAAATGAACTTGGCTTGCAGTGGTATTGCTCCTAAGGGTAAAGTGGAAGATTGGGTGAAATTGGTTGGGAAAGTTCATCCAGATGACCGTGGCAGAATGGAAAATGGCGTGCGTGCCTTGTACGAGCATTTTCAGCTTGCACCAGAGTTGGGAAGTTTGCTTGATCCCACCACCATCAAAGCGGATGCTTTTACAGCTAGTTTCAGTGATCTGGAGCCTGTACTGAAAAAAGCCTTAGAAAATGAGGCCGACACAGATCAATTAGAAAGAGGTGTAATGGCTGCGGGGATTGCTAAAGCAGGGCAATTATTGGCGAAGAAATATACTTTGCAGATTACCAATGTGCCATATTTAAGCAGAGGTAAGCAAGATATTGTAATGGCAGACTATTGCAATAAAAATTACCCTGAAGCAAAAGGCGATTTGGCCACTGTGTTTCTCGAAAAAATGTTAAAATCAAATACCAAGGGTGGTGTTTCGTGCAGCGTCATTCCACAAAATTGGTTGTTTCTCACATCTTATAAAAAATACCGTGAGAAATTACTCAAAAACGAAACATGGAGTATTGTAGCTCGTCTCGGAGCAAAAGGATTTCAAACACCCATGTGGGATTTTAATGTGATGCTAATTTCATTAACTCACAAATTTCCCAATTCAGACCAATCACTTGTGGGTATTGATGTGAGTGAAGCACCTAATGCAGCAGCTAAAGATGAGACATTGAAAACTGCAGAACTACAAACAGTTAATCAGAAGGTGCAATTGGGGAATCCTGATTCTCGTATTATCACTGAGGTTACGAGAGCGGGAATTCTGCTGTCTGAATTTGCTGATTCTTTGGTTGGAATACAAACTGGTGATTATCCAAGGTTTGGTTTTTGTTTCTGGGAAGTTAGTTTCACAGAGGATGTATGGGTATACTATGAAAGGCCATGCTCAAAAAATGGCCAAGGAGGAAAAACAGAAGCCTTGAAATGGGAAAATGGAGAGGGCACTTTGGTTAATTCTATAAAGGAAAAGCTGGGAGAAAACGGTTATAAAGCATGGATAAGAGGATGGGAGGCTTGGAATAAAAAAGCAATTGCTGTCTCCCTTACAGGTACTGTTCAAGCCAGCCAGTTCATTGGTAATAAATTTGACCAGACTTTAGCTGTTTTAGTTCCAAAAGATGATAGTTTACTAGTTCCTATATTTTCCTATGTCAACGATAAGGTTTATAATGAAGATTTAAGAAAGATTGACCAAAAACTTAATTTAACAAACTTATCACTTGTAAAAGTGAATTTTGATTTAAATTACTGGAAACAAATAGCGGCAGAAAAATATCCCCATGGTTTACCTAAACCATACAGTGATGACCCAACCCAATGGTTGTTTCATGGTCATCCCATTAAGACAGATAAGCCTTTGCAAGTTGCTTTAGCTCGTTTGATAGGTTATCGCTGGCCATCGGAAAGTGATACCGAAATGGAACTGGCAGATGAAGCGAGAAAATTGATTGAGCAAGCAAAAGCCTTTGACCATTTGAGTGATGAGGATGGTATTTTCTGTATTCCTTCTGTAAATGCTGAACAAGCAGGTGCAGATCGGCTAAGAACCTATTTGCAAACTGTATTCGCTGATTCATGGGGTAACAACACCATTAACGAATTACTTGAAAAAGAAGGCGCTTCATCTTCAAACCTTGAAGAGTGGTTGCGCAAGGAGTTTTTTGTACAACACTCCAAGGTATTCCAAAACCGTCCTTTCATTTGGCATATCTGGGATGGAAGAAACGATGGCTTTGCTGCCTTGGTGAATTACCACAAACTGGATAAAGAAAACCTCTCCAAGCTCATCTACAACTATCTCGGAGACTGGATTCGTATGTGCGAAGCCAAAAAGAAAAACGATGAAAGTGGTGCTGAAGGGCTGTTAAGTGCTGCTCTTAAATTAAAAGAAAAATTAGAAGCCATTCTTCATGGTGAAGCGCCTTATGACATTTTTGTTCGCTGGAAACCACTAGAGCAACAACCCATCGGCTGGGAACCCGATTTGAATGATGGGGTGAGGTTGAATATCCGTCCATTTGTGGAGGCAGGTGTGCTCCGAAACAAATTCAATGTAAAATGGGGTGTTGACCGAGGCAAAAATCCTCCAGGAAGCCCCTGGGGTGAAATTAGAGACAATGATAAACACTTAACCTTGGTAGAGAAAAGAGAGGCAAGGGAGAATAAAAAATAAATATGGCAACACTAATAGCACGAATATCAGACGATATGTTGCGTCAATATGACGAAACGAATCAAACAGTCATTTACGAAAATGGGGAGCCTAAGTTATATGGCATCCTATCACCAAACGGGAATTGCGTATTCATTTGCCCAAAATTTATTCTGATAGGCGAATATCAAAGTGAAACCGTTAACCAGAATATTCAATTTCATAACATCCGAAAATTGAATATTACCAATAAAGATTTACTTAGACTTAGTGCATACAAGCCAGAGGAAAATTCCAGAACCAAGGCCAGTTTTTATGGTTATGTACAAACCAGCCATATTGATATTAACCTTCTAGAGCAACAATGTAATGCTCAACATTTTATAACCTACAACATTGTCAAAGCGAGTGCTCTACCCCAAGCAATAAATAACTTAAATGAAAATGATCGTGTAATTACTATTGATACAGATAACAGGCTGATTGATTTATTTACAGTTCAAAGCGGAAGTTTAAATCTTTTGAATCTGGGTGGTGAATACTTTAATGCAAGGGGTAGTAATTTAAACGATCTTATCGCACTAATCAATAGTCTTAGTAAACCTAAACCGAATTTAATTAAGAGCATAAATCGAATTAAACGGGCATTGGAAACAAGTAGTTCTTTTGTTTTCAAAGGATTCAGCGAATACTACAATATAGTTCACAACAAGAGCCTTTTTTCCAATGACCCCCCAGATGGTGGAGGGACTGAAGGTGAAGGAGACGAAGAAAATGATGACCAAAATAATTTACCATTCAACATGGAATTAAATACTATTCTATATGGCCCGCCTGGAACGGGAAAAACATACTTATCAATTGATAGTGCCTTAGTGATCATCAATGGTGAACTTGAGCCAGAGAGGATTGACAATAAAAGAGAGTTCAACAGACTTCAAAAAGAAGGTAGAATATTTTTTACCACATTTCATCAAAACATGTCCTACGAAGACTTCATTGAGGGAATTAAACCAATTGAACCTAATGAAGACGATGGATACTTGCAATATGAAATTAAGGATGGGCTTTTTATGAAGGCTTGTATAGAGGCTTCTTATGATTACATTAAAAATAACTTCCCGCAAAATGAGCAGGAAAATCAAATAAGGACGTTTAACCAATTATATCATCAGCTATTTGAACAAGTAGAGGATCAGGGAGAAATCCCCTTGGAAACGCTTAATGGAGGCAATGTTTTAGCTTCTGTAACAGAGCAAGGAAATTTTAGTGTTAAACATAATAACGGTACACGAACTTATACTGTTTCAAAAAGCCGACTTGAACCGTTGTTTAATGCTTTTGAGGACTTAAATGAAGTAAACAATATACACCAAGAATTCAGAGATATAATTGGAGGATGTAATTCAACAGCTTTTTGGGCAGTTTTAAATGCAATTAAAAATCTACAACCAGAACAAAATGACAATATTCAACCCATTGAATTAAGTTATATAGACAAAAAGAATATTGTTAAATCGTTTTGGAAAAATGCTGACTATACCCCAATTGATGAAGATCTAAGCAATCCATTTGTTTTTATAATCGATGAAATTAACAGAGGTAATATTGCTCAAATATTTGGAGAGTTAATTACATTGATTGAAGACGATAAGCGACTTGGCAAAAAAGAAGAAATAAGATTAGAGCTTCCTTACTCAAAGCAAAATTTCTGTGTACCTCCCAATTTATTCATCATTGGCACAATGAATACAGCAGATCGAAGTGTGGAAGCACTTGATACCGCTTTGCGCAGGAGATTCTCCTTTATTCCAATGATGCCTAAATATGATGGACTAAATGAGGATTGTGATGGAGTAAATTTAAAATCATTGCTTAAGAAACTGAATGATAGGCTTACTGTGCTAAAAGACAGAGACCATACTATTGGACACGCCTGGCTGTGGAATAAAACAACAATCGATAGTTTAAAACTTGCATTTAAGGATAAAATAATCCCTTTGCTTCAAGAGTTTTTCTACAATGACTATGAAAAGCTCGGGCTTTTATTAGGAGATAGTTTCATTCAAACAGAGGTTACTGTCAACAATAACTTATTTGCTCCTTTTGAAAGAGGTAGTGGACTAAGAAATCAGTATGCTAATAAGGTAGTTTACAAAATTACGGAGCCTTCTTCATGGACTAAGGAAGCATTTCAATCCATTTATATAAATCAATAAAATTAAATGGAGCCAATTCGAATATTTGAATATGAAAAGCTACATATAGGTGGTCAATTTACAGAAGACCATCTGGATTCTCTTGCTAAATATAACGAGGAGCATGGTGGTGCATATTTCAAACTTGGCTACAAGTCAGTTCAATTCCAGCAGTATGTTGGTGTTATTCAAGTAGGCGACTTAACCATTGAAATCCTACCTAAGATAGGAAAAACAGCACCTACTGAAAGAGACAAAGACAAATGGCAAAAAATATTGCTGGACATGTTGCAACAGTGCAATTGGATGACAGTCCATGCAAACGAGAAAGCCCCCCTTCAGTTTAAACACAACAGTATTCTTGAGGCATATCTTGAACTATTTGTTCGAGAGTGCGAATATCTTTTACAACTTGGTTTAATAAAGAAATATAGGCAAACAGAGGGAAACAAAAATTCCTTGAAAGGCAAACTCCTATTTGGCAAAAATATACAGCACAACATCGTTCACCAGGAGCGTTTTTATACTCGACATCAGGTTTATGATAAGAATAATATTTATAATCAAATATTATTTAAGGCACTTAATACCATCCCAAGTATCACAAGCAATCCATTATTGAATGATAGATTGTACAGCCTGCTCTTCTCCTTCCCAGAGCTTGATAATATTCACGTTAATACATCAACCTTTAGCAATCTTGTTTTTGATAGAAAAACAAGCGCATACGAAGAGGCAATAAGCATCGCTTCAATGATTCTTTTGAATTATCGTCCTGACATTCAAAATGGGCAAAACAATGTATTGGCCATACTTTTTGACATGAATGATCTCTGGGAGGAATATGTATACCGTCAGCTACTTCGCTTCTGTCATCCATCCATACAAATTATTCCACAGGAGTATAAGAAAGTTTGGGAGAGAGAAATCAACAGCAGCGCATCCAAAGGCATTAAGCCAGATATTGTATTAGAGGCTGAAAATAAGACTTTGATAATCGACACCAAATGGAAATTGCCTGAAGATGATATACCAAGTGATGCAGATTTAAAACAGATGTTCATGTATAACGAATATTGGGACAATTCAAATGCAATTCTATTTTATCCAAAGGATTATGGTGAAATAACAATAGACCCAGGAATTTTCGTTGCAGGAGGTCGTGCTTCTGTCACAGAAAACAACACACGTCACAAATGCGGTGTATTAAAGGCAAGTGTTTTGAGTAATGAAGTCAGCGAAAGTGAACCCGTTTTAGATTTAGGGTTTGGCGGAAAAATATTTGAAAAATTACAAGAGATAGATTTGATATGACGAGCAGCATATACGATAAAGTTATACAGGCACTTAAACAAGCTGAGAACCACAATAGTAATTTGATGGTGAGGCCAGAAGTTATTCTGTGGCCAGACCCTGAAAACCAATGGGAAGATGTGATTGGCGTTCTTCAGCAAAATTTACCTCAACTGCTCTTTTATGGCGAATACGACCCTTCCTCAAAAAAAGGGCCTTCTATTTGGTTGAAATGTATGGTAGCCAAATTACTTCCAGAAGCTGATTGGGAGTCTGGAACTATACCTATAATCTACCTCCCTGGAGTGGCTAAAAGCGACCTTCGCAATGTGGAAGAAGCTGGATTGTTTTTTCAACCGTTAATCGAATACCAGTATACAGGTGTTCTTTTCCTTCAAGAAAATGGAAGAGAATGGTCAACACTGGCTTTCGTTGAAAACCAAGTAAATGGTTTAGGACTAAAAGTTGCGAAAGATAATGCTACCAAAGAATCATTAAAAAAAGCACTCCCAACCATTTTTCAGGACAAAGATATACTCAAAGGAAAATCACTGATAGATGCTGAGTATTTGAATAATCTTCTTTTTCCTGACCTCATTCCAAACATCCTTAAATGGATGTGCAAAGGAGATGTATTTCTTTCTCAGATGGAAAAAGGTAAACGAGATGTATTTGTGAATTTATGTAAGACACAATACGACTTTGAACCCAAAGAACAAGACATCAAGGCAATAGCTGAAAAGTTGGGATCACAAAAGGGAAATTGGAAGTATGTGTGGCAATTGTATGCAACTGCTCCCAAAAAGTATCCGGAAGTTGAGGAGCTCCTTAGATTGGCAAAACCAACAGACTTAGGAACTGGCATATTTGGTTTGCCAGAAGAAAGTTGGCCACAGGTAAATGAAGAAGCGGAAAGTACACTATTAAATGAACTTATTAAATCAAGCAAACTTGTTCCAAAAGATGCAGCAAAAAAACTCGGAATACTTGCAGATGAGAATAAAAAGAGATTAATGTGGATCTGGAACGAGTTAGGGAAAGCTCCATTAGCTAACGCTGTTCAACACTTGGCAACAATGTCTAAAATATGTGTGGAGGCATTCCCTTCAGGCTCAATTGATGAAATCAAAAACTATTATGAACATACAGGTTACCTAGCCGACCAGCAAATGCGAATGTCTTTTGCAGCAGTAAAAAGTGAGAAGGATAAAAATGCTGTTAAATCGCTTATTCAGTTGATTTACCAACCATGGTTAGAGACAATAACTAATATTTTTCAGAATTTAGTTGAGAAGGATACATCCATATTTACCGGTCAAATTGCAAAGGAAGAAACCGAAAACTTTGTGCTTTTCGTTGATGCTTTTAGATTTGAATTAGCTCTTGATTTTACAAATCGTTTGGTAAAGAATAAATATGAAGTAACTCTCAAGAGCGATTGGTCAGCAATACCATCTTTGACACCAACGGCAAAACCAAATGTATCACCTGTATCTATTTCAATTTCGCAAAATAGCTCGATAAAAGATTTCAGACCTCAGCTTTCTAATGGCAAGGATTTACAAACAGCTGCTTTTCGTGAGCAACTCGCAACGAATGGATTCAGACTCATTAGTAAAACCAACAATGAAATTGTTCCTTCAGTAAAATCGTGGCAAGAAATAGGAGATATAGACACCAAAGGCCACTATGAGCAATCGGAAATGGTAAAATACATCGAATCCTTATTCGAACAGATCCAAGAGACTATTGACCTAGCCTTTGATAAAGGTGTTAAACGCGTAAAAATTGTAACGGATCATGGTTGGTTACTTTTGCCGGGAGGATTACCAAAAACTCATCTAAATGAAGGGTTAACCGCTACTCGTTGGGGGCGATGTGCATTAATTAAAGATGGAGCTGTCACCAACCTTTTGCATTTACCATGGAGATGGAATTCTTCCATTTTTATTGCTTATGCTCCTGGAATTAACTTTTTTAAAGCCAATGAGGAATACGCTCACGGTGGTATATCAATACATGAGTGCTTGATTCCAGAAATGATAATTGAAAATCCTAATGTCAACTCTATTGAAGCGGATATCAAAGTGGTTAAATGGGTTAACCTCAAAGTTACCGTTCAGACTAATGATGTGCCAGATGGATTCAAAATTGACATTCGAACAAAGTATAATGACGGAAATACTAGCGTTCTGGAAAGCTCAAGTAAAGGCAAGTTAATATCAGGTAATTCTATCACATTAATGGTTGATGATGCATACGAGGATCAATCAGCTACAATTGTATTGATGAATGCTAACGACAGGATTTTAGATAAAAAAACCACAACAATTGGAGGAAAATAAATTATTACGATGGAATTAGATAAAATAGACGAAATATCAGCAAAAGCTTTTGAAGGCTACATTGTAAGAAAAGATCTTTTAGAAGGCTTTCGTAAAACCTACCCTGTGCCAACCTATGTCATAGAATTTCTATTGGGTAGATATTGTTCTACAATTGTTGAAGAAGAAATATTGGAAGGCTTGGAAATTGTTAAACGTCAGCTCCAAGACAGAACGGTTAGGGCTGGTGAAGAAGAATTTTTCAAATCTAAAGCAGAGAAAGAAGGCAAAGTTAAACTCATTGATATTATAACTGCCAAAGTAGATGATAAAGGAAATTACAATGCAGATATCCCCAGTATTCGCCTATCTAAAGTACGCATACCATCAGATATGGTTTATGCAAATGACCGCATGCTCACAGGTGGTTTTTATGCCGAAATTGAACTTGAATTTGACAAGTTCATTGCTGAAGAAAATGGAGGTAAGCCATGGGGGGTAGTCAATTTAAGACCAATTCAATTGTCACAACGAAACGTCCTGGATGTTTTATATAAAGGAAGAGAAAACTATTCATTAGAAGAATGGAAAGACTTCTTGTTGCGCTCTGTTGGAATTGAACCAGGGAGCCTAACCGAAAAAGCAAAAAATGTAATGTTCGTTCGTATGATTCCATTTGTAGAACGAAATTACAACCTTGTAGAACTTGGCCCAAGAGGAACAGGAAAATCCCATTTGTATCAACAAATTTCACCATACTCTCACTTAGTTTCTGGCGGAAAGGCCAGTGTAGCGAAAATGTTCGTTAATATGGGAAGCGGTGAACGTGGTCTAGTTTGTAAATATGATGTTGTTTGTTTTGACGAAGTTTCAGGTATCTCATTTGACCAAAAAGATGGTGTAAACATCATGAAAGGTTATATGGAAAGTGGTGAATTTAGCCGAGGTAAAGAACCCATAAGAGCGGATGGTGGAATTGCTATGGTCGGAAACTTTGATGTCGACGTGGAACATCAGCAACGTGTGAGTCATTTATTCGGCCCAATGCCAAAGGAAATGAGAGACGATACTGCTTTCATGGATCGTATTCATGCCTTTGTTCCTGGCTGGGATTTTCCTAAACTAAATAAATCATACTTTACGACTCATTTTGGTTTAGTTAGTGATTTCATGGCGGAATGTTGGACTCGATTGCGAGACATTAACAGAACAACATCCATTTTACACACGATAGAATATGGAAATGCTCTAAGTGGAAGAGATACTACGGCCGTTAATAAAACCCTCAACGGGCTATTAAAGTTAATGCAACCGAATCCTGAAGCACCAATCTCCGATGACCTATTAGAGTGGGCAATTAAAATATCGCTTGAATACCGCAGAAGGGTAAAAGAACAACAAAAACGTGTTGGGTCTGCTGAATTCAGAAATACCCACTTTAGTTATCGAATTGGTGAGGATGGCATTGAAACATTTGTAACAACCCCTGAAATTCATAGTGAAAATACCATTAGCGAAGACCCTCTACCACCTGGTCAAATTTGGGCGTTAAATGCTGGAGGTCAGGAAGAAACTACTGGGTTGTACAAAATTGAAATTAATACTAATCCAGGTTCCGGTGTAAAGATTCTAAACAAACCCGCACCACCGCAATTTCAAGAGAGCGTCAGGTTTGCAGAACAAAACCTATACAGCAAAGCCAAGGAACTTTTGGGTGATAGAGACCCAAGGTCAACGGAATTTTCATTACAGTTAAGAGCTTTTGATGCCTCTAAAAGTGGGAACGGAATGGGAATGGCTGTATTAATGGGTATGTGCAGTGCTATATTGGAAAAGAGCACCAAAGGAGGACTTGTGATTGTTGGGCAATTGAACCTTGGAGG
>Ga0172373_10008793_pt1 | contig 12729 bp, 6 predicted proteins | sample Lak10m_2_FD_114546 | JGI IMG/M metagenome (GOLD analysis project Ga0172373, IMG submission 114546) | Freshwater microbial communities from Kabuno Bay, South-Kivu, Congo - kab_092012_10m | ecosystem: Environmental > Aquatic > Freshwater > Lake | place: Democratic Republic of the Congo: South-Kivu... | reverse complement strand
TTTTTTGTCAGTTTTTGCGTTTTTGAAGGCGCATAGCCGGTGCTACGTAACTGAAAAAAGGTGAAAAATGGCGAAAAATGAGCCGTTTTTGACTCGGCGAGAGAATCCTGAACAAGCTCTTATTTCTTCGGTGCCTTGTTGGGATCGAGCAGGTCGTAAAACTGGTCGAGTTTCGGCAGAATGATGATTCGCGTGCGACGGTTGATGCTGCGGCCCTCTTCGGTGTCGTTGGTAGCCAGTGCGTTCCATTGTCCGCGGCCGGCAGCGATCAGGCGGTTCGGATCTACCTTGTACTGGGTCTGCAGAGCGCGTACAACAGAAGTGGCGCGCTTTACGCTCAAATCCCAGTTATCATCCATGCAGGCATTTTTGATGGGCACATTATCTGTATAGCCTTCCACCATAACTTCCAGTTCGGGGCGCGACTGCACGATTTGTGCAATTTTGCCGAGCACCTCCTGCGCGCGCGAGGTCAGGTTGGCGCTTCCGCTTTCGTACAGCATTTTGTCCGACAGGTTGACGAAAACAACCGTTTTGTCCACCTTGACTTCCACATCTTTGTCTGCAATTCCATCGCGCAGCATGGTGGTCAGGTTGATTGCCAGCGCCAGGTTGATGGAATCGGCCCTGGTTTTGGCATTTTGCAGGAAGTGGATATAGTTATCTTTCTTCTCGAGCTGTGAGAGCGTTTCCCGGATATTTTCCGATGCTGTTTTGCTAAGGCGCGTGAGGTCTTCAGCCTGGGAGAGTTGCTTGTCGCGGGTATTCTGGCAGTCGCTCAGCTGGGTCTTCAGGAAGTCAATCTGCTCTGCTCTCAGTCGGCTTTCAGTTTGTGCATTGGCCTTGTCCTGTTCGCAGAGTGCCAGTTTGTTCATGTACTCGTTCAGGCTTTTACCGCATTTGCCAAGGTCCTTGTTGGCCACCTCGAGCTCCAGTCTGGTGTTGCTGAGCTGACTTTGCAGGTCAACATACTTCTTTTTGGTGACGCAGGAGGACATTCCAACTGCAACGAAAGTACATAGAAACAGGATTTTTTTCAAGTTCATGGAATAACAATTTGGTGATTCGTTAACGACTACCATTCTGAACAGGCAGTCATAAAATGTACAACGATAAAGATACGTTTTATTGTATCTCTGCCTGTATTAACAGTGCCTTGCTGTCGTTTCTTGCCAGAATAAACGCTGCTTTCCCACCGGTTTTTATCGGCTCGATTCTCCTGATCTCACCTCTGATACGCAGATTCCCGAGGGTACTCACCTGCATCTGACCGTTGGTACCTATCGTGAGCACATTCCCGTAACTGGCATCATAACGGCCCATTTCTATGTTGCAGTCGTACCAGTTGGAACCCACAATCACCTCCGGTTTCCCGTCGCCGTTGAGGTCACTGACGAGGGCCGACTTTACCGGACTGTACTGCAGTTCGTCGGGCAGTCGGTGCGGCTGGAAGTTCAGTCCTCCTGTGTTTTCAAAGTACATACTCTGGAAGGTATTGGCTTCCAGGCGGATGGATCTGGACAGTTTATCGGTGCCGAATATGTCCGCGAGTGATGCTTTGGCGAAATTTTTGGCCAGCAGGTACTTTTTCTTGAGTACAGGCAGCTGTTTCATGATTTCGTCGTAATTATTGAATGCTACCTCCCGACCTTTCACATAGTAGGAGAGAACCTGCTCAATTTGCTGGTTATCGTCGAAATCATTGACATACAGGCGCACGGGCTCCTGTGCGGTTGGCCGTAGTTTGCTGTTTTCACCCGTATTTCCTGCCAGTATATCCATGTCTCCGTCTCCGTCGAAGTCACAGGGGAGCAGAAAATTCCACCATCCGGTCATATCATTGAGTACCCGGCCTTCAAACTGGCCGTTTTCATTGATATAGGCTGTAGGCGCTCCCCACTCGAGAGCGAGCAGCAGATCGCTGTCGCCGTCGCCGTCCAGGTCGGTCCAGGCGCCATTTTTGACAATACCGGCCTTGCCCATTCCCCCTCCGATTTTGTCCGTGACATTTTCAAACTGCCCGCCTCCCTTGTTCAGCAGCAGGTATGACTCAGGGGTGATGCCGTAGTTCCATGGTACAGCGCGGCCGCCAAAGAAAAGGTCTGTCAGCCCGTCTTTGTTGATATCGGCTGCGAGTACACAGGAGGCGGTCATGTACAAGCCCTCGAAAAACATGCGGGTGAAGTTGCCTTTTCCATCGTTCACGTACGCGCGCTGGCGCATGGGATCGTTCTTGTCGCGGAACTCGTTTCCTCCTGCAGCCACCACCAGATCCAGATCACCGTCATTCTCGAGATCGGTCATGATGGCATCCACGTCTTCGAATATACTGTCGGCAGCGATGACTGCCGGAGTACTCAGACTGAATGTGCCATTGCTCTTCTGTATATAAAGCGCGCTCGGATTTTTCTTGGATGATCCGAAGAAGATATCTTCCAGTCCGTCGCCATTGATATCGCCTACTGCCAGTGCCGGTCCTTCTCTGGATACCATGTGCGGGATAAGTCCCTCCCGGTTGAATTCAACAAAAGGGTTTTCGATATGCTGATAGTTCAGTCCTTTTTGCTCTGTGATATCCTTGAATTTGAAAGAAGGTGCTGCGGGGCGTAACCAGTTAAAATCAAACCGGGGCAGTCCGCTTTGCCATTGCACCTTCATCGTATTGTTGTATGCGTTGACTGCCAGCTTCTGACAGGTTCTGTCGGGCCAGATCAGAACAACAGAGTCTATGCCTGCCGGGTCGCCCACACCCAGATGCAGTTTGCCGAGATTGCTCGACTGATATCCGCGCACCGGGAAATGTTCGAAGTACAGTTTCTGCTTACCTTTATAAACGATTGCCCTTGCCCCGATAGCCGACATGTTTTTTTCTGTTCCCCGGAGTTCCAGTCCAAGCCAGCCGTGAGCAGAGGACGTATGCTCGTTTTCCAGATTGGCATATATATAAGGTTCTTCTTCCAGATTATTCACCACCACATCCAGGTCGCCATCGTTATCCAGATCGGCATAAACTGCTCCGTTGGAATAGCTAACTTCAGCATTTCCGATTTCCTTTTCCATGTCGCTGAACCTGAAGTCGGCCGTGTTTCTGAAAAACTTGTTTGCCAGTTTGATCTGTGGCATTTTTTCCACCACGACCAGGTCTTTTTCTTCGAGGTTGTTGGATCCCTGTTTGAAACGGATGTTATCGTTGAGCCTGAAGTTGGCATAGTCAATATCATTCATCCGTCGTTCGATGCCGTTGCTGATGAACAGGTCCTTCCGCCCGTCGTTGTCAAAATCCATGAACAGGGTAGCCCACGACCAGTCGGTGGCATTTACTCCGGCGAACATACCCACTTCACTGAAGGTGGGCGATGCGAACGCTCCCTGCGGATCCCCGTTGTTCTTCTGTAACGTATTTCGGGCGTACTGGTTGTGATAGCCGTAGGTCAGTTTGAAATTGTACAGTCCGAAGTCATCTTCTCCGAGCGAGCTCTTCAGGATATACGGGTCTTCCGGCAGCATGTCCAGAGAAATAATCTCGCTCCAGGCGTCATTGTTGATATCGGCAATGTCAACACCCATGGAGAACTGACTGGTGTGCATGATACCTGCTGTGAGCTGCTCTTTAAAGCTGCCATCGCCCTGATTGATATAGAGGTAGTCGTTTTCGTGGAAGTCATTACCTATATATATGTCCGGCCACCCGTCGAGGTTCACGTCGCCGGTGGCAATACCGAGGCCGTAGCCTATTACGGTACTGTTGATTCCGGCGGATTTGGTCACATCGGTATACTTACCTCCGTCGTTTCTGAGCAGCTTGTCGCCGGAGAGCGGGTGTTCGGTACCGTCAAATGTCTTTTTTTGTCCGAAGGTGCCGTTGGCGTGTACCGAGTGTTTGAGCTGATACATGTCGAGGTCGCCGTCGAGGTCGTAGTCGAAGAAGGCGGCCTGCGTACAGAAACCTTCCAGGTCGAGGCCGTACTCCTGCGCCTTGTCTTCAAAAACCGGCACTCCGTTCTCTATTCGCTGGCATACGAACAGGTGGTTTTTTCCGGTCAGGTTGAGGAATTTGCTAACCTGACTGACATATATATCGGGCATCCCGTCGTTGTTGATATCCACCACAGAGGCACCGCACGACCATTTGGACGACATGCCGCTGTTTTCCAGTACTTCCTCCACACAGCCAACGCCGGCCTGTGCGGTTACATCCCTGAAGTGCATATTGCCCTCATTGACATACAGTTTGTTTTCGCCCATATTCGACGTGAAATACAGGTCAGCCAGTCCGTCCTGGTTGAAATCGGCAGCAGCTACCCCTCCTCCGTTGAAGAAGTACATGTAGTTCAGACCGTTAATGGCCAGGCTCGGTTTCAGTATGTTTTTGAAGTCGAGGCCTGTTTTTTCGTGATTAAGGAGCTCAAAGGATGTGTTTTCTTTCTTTTCCTGCGTGCATGACGCGAGTACCGAGAGCAGTGCGAGTGCTGAAAGGCAGTTTTTGATCATTTCAGATGATATGTTCTTACTGTAGCGGTTTGACAAGCGTTGCGAATTGCGGGGTTTTCCCGTTGATGGTGATGAGCAGTTTTGATTGACCGTGCACCTTAACCGGAACAATTGCCCTGACGTCCCCACGAACAAAAAATCCGCTCAAACAGTTTTCCATTCGCTCAAAATTTCCATTGCCATTGTTGAGCAGGGTGTGTCCGAACGAGGCATCGAGTTTGGAGAACTGGGGCATAAATCCGGCGTCATTTCCGGCCAGCAGGAGGTCGGGGCGGCCGTCGGCATTGATATCGCCGCACCAGATTGCATTCACGCACGAGAACTGTACTTCAGCGGGCAACTCCGTCAGGGAGAATTGTCCGTTTCCGTTGTTGATGGCCACACATGACTTGAAACAGGTAGCTTCGCGCATCATGGCCTCCCCGAGCAGTTTTTCCGGGAACAGATCCTGAATGGATTTCTGCGCATACTCCACGTGTTTCAGGTTGTCTTTTTTCAGCATGGGTAGCTGTCCGGTGATATCTTTTTTCAGCGGAATGGGCATATCACGGCCGTCAATGCTGCGGGTCATGATTTTTTCCACCGTACCGTTTTTGTCAAAATCCCAAATCCATATTTTAGCAGGTGCTTCCTTGCTGCCGGTGAAATAGAAGTTTTCTCCGCGGTTGCCGAGTACCAGGTCCTGATCGCCGTCGCCGTCGAGGTCGGCGCTTCGTACGGCATACCACCAGCCGGGGTACTCGTCCAGATTGCTTTTCACGCGGGTGAGTTTCCCGTCGGTCCACTGGAAAACAGCCGGTGAAGCCCACTCACCTGTGACGATGATTTCGGGATCACCACCCGGAATCACATCAGCCTGTGTCGCGTCGGTCATCATTCCGTACAGTTTCAGGTCTTCGGCCCGCAATTTGGCCACATCCTGAAACTCTCCCTTCCCATTGTTCTGATACAGAAAATGCCGGGGAGGAACGCCATACGAGCCAGATGTAGATCGGCTGCCCACAAAGAGATCCGTATCGCCGTCGTGGTCGAAGTCTATGGGAAGGACCACTGCGGTATTGAACCCGTTGGGCGACAGCGGTCTGGGATACAGCGTAAAATTACCCTTTCCATCGTTGAAATACATCCTGTCGAGGAGCAGGTGTGAGCCGGGCTCTGCTTTGTTGCCTCCTGATCCGACGAATAAATCGAGGTCATTGTCCCGGTCGGCATCAAAGAACAGGGCTGCGGTATCTTCAAAGGCCGAATCCTTGACGAAAGCTGTCTGCACACTGAATTTGAATGATCCGTCGGGTGACTGCAGGTACAGGCAGGCGGTCTCGCCCGCGGGTGCGCCCACGAACACATCGTCAAAACCATCGCCGTTCACATCACCGATGGCCGGTTTGGGCCCCTCGCGGGATATCATGCGAAAAGTAAGTCCTTCAGGGTAGAAATCCACGAAATTATCTTCCTTCATGGCCTTGAAGGGAGCAGGTTCCACCCTGACGAGGCCCGACTGAACGGGCTTGTACTCGAACTGATTACCTGCCACGGGCACGGTTGCCTCTTTCCAGTCCAGCGTAATTTCACCGGCATTGACGGGTCCGTTCAGCACCGATTTGGAGCGGTCGGGCCAAACCACCACGACCGAATCGGCGAAGGCGGAAGCCCCCAGGCCGAAGATAACCGGGTAGTCAACCGACGACTGGAAACCGCGGCTTGGTATCACCTGCGTGCTGAGCTGTTCATTTCCTTTCCAGGCAGTCACTTTGGCTCCGATGGCAAAGGTATTCCGGTCTTTCCCCTTCAGCCGGATTGTCAGGTGTTTGTTTTGCGACAGTTTTTCCGACTGGTTCCGGTACAGGAACGCTTTCATATTGACGTTATTGACCACGAGGTCGAGATCGCCGTCGTTGTCGAGGTCGCCATAAGCGGCACCATTGGAGAAGGAGGGCGTGGTGAAACCCCATGTGTCACCCGCATCGTCGAAGCGCAGTTTCCCGGTATTTCTGAACGCCCTGTTTTTGACGGGATTGGAGGGCATTCTGGAAATCACCTCGTTGATTTGTTCCTTCTGGCCGGTGATGGCCATCTTCTGAATGACTTCATCAGCGAAGAAATCAATAAAATCCTGGTCAATAACATCCTTGTAGATACCGTTGCACACATAAATATCCCGCCAGCCGTCGTTATCGGCGTCGAACATGAGTGCGCCCCAGCTCCAGTCGCTGGCCGCCACTCCGGCATAATAGGCTATTTCGCTGAAGGTTCGGTCTTTGTTGTTCAGTTGCAGACAGTTCTGCATATACTGGTGGTAAAAACCGCGTTCGAGTTTCAGCTGATAGATGTTGTAGTTTTCGAACAGGGTAGTTGTTTTCAGGCGGGTTTCATCCGACGGGAGCATTTCCGTGGTGAAGATATCCGGGAAACCGTCGTTATTGATATCGGCCATATCGGCACCCATGGAGGCGTGGCTCTGGTGTTCCACCCAGTTTTCTATTTCTTCCCTGAAAGTGCCGTTTTTCTGGTTGATATACAGGTAATCGCGCTCAAAGAAGTCGTTTGAAATGTACAAATCGGGCCAGTTATCGCCGTTCAGGTCGCCCACCGTAACACCCAGTCCGAATCCGATCAGGCTTCCGTAGATACCGGCCTGTTTCGATACATTGACGAACTTCCCGTTGTCATTGCGGAGCAGTTTGTCGCCGCCCCCCTTGAGAAAATCTTTCACCGGCCATTCATCGGCATACAGTTCGCGGTTATTGCTGTAATTCAGCGTATTGACCGGCATGAAACTGTTGTTCAGAATGTAGCAGTCCAGATCACCGTCGAGGTCATAATCGAAAAAGGCGGCATGCGTGGTGTAGCCGTCCTCGTTCAGTCCGTACCCGGCTGCATTTTCAGTAAAAGTGAGGTTGCCATTATTGATGAACAGTTCATTTTCCGGCTTTTCACCCGGTTTGTAACCTGCGTTGCACACATATATATCAAGGAGCCCGTCTGAGTTGATATCCACCAGCACTACGCCGGTACTCCAGAACTTCGAGCCTTTCACCCCGGCACTTTCCGTTATATCCTCGAATTTGAAATTGCCCTTGTTGAGGAACAGTTTGTTGTCGCCCAGATTGGAGGTCATGTAAATATCCGGCAGTCCGTCATTATTGATATCGCCTATAGCTACCCCTCCGCCGTTGTAGAAGTTGCGGTAATTGAAGATGTTGAATTCTTTGGTGTTATCCACCTGATTGATGAAATCGAATCCCGATTCTTCCGGATTTACTTCGGCAAAAAGGGGAGGGGCGGTGGGCGCTTTCTGGCAGGACGACCAGGTGGCTAGTGCAATAATGAAAGCGAAAATTCTCATGTCAGAGGCTGCTCTTTGAAAAGAAGGTCAAAAGTACGGATACAATTCCACTGATATTCGGGAAATGGGTATTTTTACCGCATGGAACCGGAAGTTTGCCACATCAAGTTCTTTTGCGCCCGCCTGCGTGTGTGCGTGATCGCCTGCCTGCTCGCGGGAGGTCTGGCAGCGCAGGTTCCTTTCAAAAGTACCGGTCAGGTGTTTGCGGTGATTAAAAACACCAATGAATTGCATGTTTTTACGGTACAGGCCGGGTATAACAGTTCAACCACGATTCCGGTGGGGCCACTGCCTGCTGGCGGACTGGATGCTGTGGGTTTCCGAAGGACCGATCGTTTTCTGTACGGTATTGGTCGAAGCGACAATCACCTGTACAGGATTGGCGAGGGAGCAGTGGCATCCGATCTGGGTGCGATCGGGCTCGACAACAACCTGCGTTATCTGGCCGGCGATGTCACACCCGATGGCAGGTATCTGCTGGCAGCGGGTTCAACGGTGCTGGGCAATGTTGTGCAGCTTGTGCGAATTGATCTGACCGATCCGGCATTCGGGGTTTCGGTAACGCCACTTACAGGCGTGGGGCACCTGAGCGATCTGGCCACTGAGCCTTCTACCGGACAGATTTACGGGTACGATATGCAGTTCAGTCGCCTGATTCGCATTAATCCGGTCAACAATACAGTAACCCCTTTCGGATTGACGGGACCGGGAAATATGATGCAGGGTGTATATTTTGATGCATTTGGTGATTTGTATGCAGTGGGCAGTACGCTTTACGGGGTTGTTCAGGGCTTTTTTCAATATGATTTGAACAACGGGATAGAGAAGAGGATGGCGACCGGTGCGCTGGCCGATATTTCAGATCTCGCATCGGCCCCGTACAGTGTAGAACTGAGCAATATCGCCGAGCCATCAGTGGTGTTGCCCTGTACCGATGTGCTTTTCAATTATAAACTGGTGAACAGCACAGGAGAAACACTGCACAATATGCTGTTTTCGCATCAGTTGCCGGCAGGTTTTACGGTAAAGAGTGTGCAGTTCAACTCATTTGGCGGGGTACTTGATACAGTAACCGTGCCCGGGACCATGCGTATGGAACTGGAACAGGTGACGCCCGGAGAGAAAAACCTGACGGTAAAGATTAATGTGGGTGATATACCCAAATCCAAATACAACAGTCAGGCAACACTGGAGGGCCTGCCCGACGAGTACGGAAAAAGTTTGCTGTCTGACTGCATCAAAGAGGCGGGTTTTGAAGACAGCACGGCTTTTTTTGTGAACAGGTTTGAAGAGGATACCCTGTCTAATCTGTGGTTTGTGTGTCACGGTGAAACCATTTCGCTGGATGCCACTGATTTTGGCGGAAGTGTGGCCTGGAGTAACGGAACGGTTGCACCGTCGGTCAGTGTCGGACAGGGCGGATTATTCACCTTCAAGGCAGCCACAGCATGCGAGGAGGTTTTTGTACGGCACGACGTAACCTCGGCATCCTGTCCCTACACGATATCCGTTTTGCACACGTTTGAGCCCGACACCATTTTTGCCTGTTCCGATGTGTCTTTCAGGTTTGCAGTCCGGAACGAGTCGGGCGAGCCGAGGTTCAATGTGAGTTTGTGCGATACCTTGCCGGAGGGATTTACATTCGGGTCGGTTGTCCGGAACCCTTTCGGGGGAGTGGTCACTGCTGCCGGCCGGGTCTTTTGTATAGACCAGATGAATCTGCCGGTGGGTACCGATACAGTTGTTGTACTGTTTCACGCGGAGAATATCACTCCGGGAACCTATTCCAACCGGGCCTATCTGAATAACCTGCCGCTGGTGATGGGGCCTTTCAGACAGTCGGATAATCCGTTTACCTTTCCGGTGGACAGCAGTCGGCTGGTTGTGAAGGGGGCCTTGTCCGACTCACTCTTTCTGGTAGCGCAGGTGTGCCCCGAATCGTCGGTGGTGCTCGATGCCGGAAACTACGGCGAAACATTCTTGTGGGATAATGGTGAAAAGACTGCTCAATTGAAGGTCAGTGAGCCCGGCACCTACTACACCAGTATATTTGACGGGTGCGAGCCGGCATGGCTTACCTGGGAAGTGCTGCCTGCGCCCGGCGTGGTACTGGAGCAAACTGCGCCATACCGGATACATCAGGGAGAGGAGGTACAGCTGAATCCGGTGTGGGACGGCAACGGAATGCCAGTGATATTCAGCTGGAGCGATCCGTGGGGGGCATCGCTGACATGTATGGATTGTGCATATCCGGTGGCTTCGCCGCTGCATACCACCGGATATGCACTGAAAGCGGAAAACGGATACTGCACCGATTCACTGCTCGTACTTGTGGAGGTGGATGAAAGCCGGCGTATTTATGCTCCCAACATATTTTCTCCCAACGACGACGGGGAGAACGACCTGTACTTCCTGCAAAGTCCCGACGAGACCATCGTCAGGTACTGGCAAATATTCGACCGGTGGGGTAGTGTAGTATTTGAGGCGAAAGACAGGTTCCTGCATGCGGGTGCGCCTGCGTGGGACGGACGGTGCAATGGCAAAGACCTGTCTGAGGGCGTTTATACCTGGGTGGCACGGCTGGAGTTCGTGGATAAAACCACCGAGCTGTTCACTGGCGATGTGATGCTGGTGCGTTAGAACTTGTCCGTCAATCAGGGGTCAGTAAAAATTCGGGAAATAACCTCTTTCTTTCGGGCTTTTGACACCGGAATCCTGCTGTCTCCGATTATGAGAGTATCATCCTCGAATTGTCTCACGCGCGGGATACTCACGATATACGATTTGTGGACCCTGTAAAAGTGCGTGTCGGGCAGCATCAACTCCATATTATTCATACTCTCCAGCGTGATTATTTTCCCGCTCAGGGTATGAATTTTGACATACTCTTTCCACCCCTCGACAAAAAGGATATCCGAGAAGGCTATTTTGACATATTTCCTGTCTGATTTGACCGTCATTTCGCCCGATATCACGGTCAAATCTGCGCCTGTCGCCTGATTTTTCAGACTGAGCAGGTTGGCTGCTTTTCTGATAGCCTGCCTGAACCGTTCCTGCGAAAAGGGTTTGGTGAGATAATCCACGGCGTCCAGATTAAAGGCCTCGTGTGCATACTGGGTATATGCGGTTGTGAAAATAGTGACCGGTTTGCAGGAGATATTTTTCAGGAGGCTGATACCACTCATAAATGGCATCTGAATATCCAGAAACAGCAGGTCAACAGGCTGTGTGTTGAGTATTTCAACCGCCTGTACCGGATTTTTGCACTTTCCGGTCAGCACCAGACCGGGTTCCTCATCCACATACTTTTCGAGCAGTGCCAATGCCAGAAATTCGTCATCAACGAGCAGGCACCGGATACCTGAAACTTCATTCATGTGAACTGTTTTTTTCAATTTTCAGAGAAACCGAATAGATTCCCTGAGCGATAGATATTGAGAGATTGTGTTTTTCCGGATAATGCAGTCTGAGCCGGTTTCGGATATTGACCAGCCCAATGCCGCCTGTTTGATCTTTCTGGATATTCATCGGATCGTAGGTATTGGTTACCTCAAAGTGCAGTACTTCGTCGTTTACACTGACACGGACCCTCATATAAGTGTTTGCTCCGTCGCCCATATTCCCGTGTTTGAGGGCATTTTCTACAATCGGCAGCAGGAGCATGGGCTCAATGGTTTCCGTGCTTGCCTCACCTTCCATGTCCACGGTGATATCCGGGGCCGACTGAGCGCACATGATGTACAGTTCGATGGCAGATTGGATGGTTTTCATTTCTCTGGAGAGAGGTACTCGTTCCGACAACGTATCGTAGGTAACGTACCGGAGCATTTCACTGAGTTTGAGCACCATGTCAGCAGTTGCAGGATGATTCAGTGTAGCGGCGGCATATATGTTATTGAGTGTATTGAAAAGAAAGTGGGGGTTAATCTGAGCTTTTAGAAAGTTCAGCCGGGCCTCATTGTGCATGGCAACAAGTTCCCGGTTTTTAGATTCCACTTCAATTCTGTTTTCAAATAACTGATACATCGAACTGAATATCAAAAGCAGAAGAAACAGGAAAGAAGACAGAAAAAAAGCCCCCCCCTGACTTTTTGGGCCCGGCATGTTCTGATCCATCACAGTGCCGCCGAAAAAAAAAACTTCGGACCAGGTTCTGAGTGCTGCCATGGTCATCCATAAAATGAGTGCCAGCACCAGCCACCAGATATACCTTCTTTTTTCATAAAAATGGTTTATCAGCAACTTTGAGTTGACATAGTACACCGTCATCATGAAACTGATGTTCAGCACAGTTAGCCAGGGGGCCTCAGATTGACCCCTGAAAACGCTGGTGGCGTTAAAAAAGACCAGACTTGTCAGTGCCCAGCCTACGATATGCGTCACAATACGTACCCTGCCCGGGAAAACAGATTTCAGTGCCGACATGCGTACAGAGTGAAATTTTAGTGCTGAACTGTCATACACACAAGAGCCAGATTGTTCAGTATGCTCACAAGTAATAACATTGAAAGAAAGGAAGCAGTAACACAAAGTATCGAACTTCAATCAAAAGTACGGCTTCACTATTTTTGATCATCAATATTTTCAATAAAGCAGCGAATTATTTCAATAAAACGAGTATCAATGACTGTTTGTTGAAAAAAAAGGAGAGATGGTTGATAATATTCTGTGTCCTGATTTATGATGTTCACCTTTGCATATTATTTCTGAAATCATCAAAACACGCTCTTAGAGCTTGTTCAGGATTCTCTGCCGTTGGCAAAAACAGACTGATTTTTTGTCAGTTTTTGCGTTTTTGAAGGCGCATAGCCGGTGCTACGTAACTGAAAAAAGGTGAAAAATGGCGAAAAATGAGTCGTTTTTGACTCGGCGAGAGAATCCTGAACAAGCTC
>Ga0172373_10008789_pt1 | contig 12737 bp, 12 predicted proteins | sample Lak10m_2_FD_114546 | JGI IMG/M metagenome (GOLD analysis project Ga0172373, IMG submission 114546) | Freshwater microbial communities from Kabuno Bay, South-Kivu, Congo - kab_092012_10m | ecosystem: Environmental > Aquatic > Freshwater > Lake | place: Democratic Republic of the Congo... | reverse complement strand
GATGTGATGATGAAAAAAGGCAGCGCGGCGCGGGTGGACTTGATCGCCCAGCAGCCGCCGCGTGGGACACTGGTCTGGTTGCTCACCCCGCGCACGCTGGATTTGATGACGGGTGAAAACTAGGAGAAAGTAGAGATGCGAAGAAACCTTCCCCGCTACTTGTTAGCGGCGGGTATAGTTCTGTTCGTCATTTGCGCGATTCTGCTGTTGGACTTTACGGCTCCCAATCCAACCGGACGGCGTTATTCTAGCGTTCCCATCAATACGTTACTCAGTACGACTGATAAAGGTATACAGGGCGAAGATATTCTTGCTGCCGATTTGCATCTGCCAAATAACAACTCGCCCGATCAGTTAGTTTGTTTTTGCAATAGCACGAATATATCAAGCCGCCCGCCGTTGAATGAGTGCCGAACCTGTAGCGCGTATGCTCAAACCATTACCACCTATCGGCGGCCTGATTTTTTCGGGAAAAACTTCGTTGCCGAAGTGAAGAACGCTCAGGGGCTACTTTACGAATACGATAAGCAGTTGGAGCAAATTAGCGATTATGCTATCGCTGCAAAATCGCTGGGAATACCCCTGTGGCTTTACGTGCGGGTCAATTCAGAAATTCATCCTGAATATTATCGCATCGTGGAAGCAACCGGCGGCGCTATTGTCCACTATCTGACGGAACCGGGATATATTGATCCGGTTGACCGCATATCCCAAATCGGGCTTTTCATATCCCTACTTGTTATTGGAGTAGCTTTTACGTGGCTCTGGGTATTGTCGCTTCCTGCCAAGCCGAAGGTCAGCAAACCGCGTCCTGCAAAGAAAGCCCCTGCTGATTTTGCCGAAGATTATCTCATGCGCAGAAAAGCGAAGGCGCAGAAAGATATTGATACCGAGGACTCGCGTCCGCAGTAAATGAAAAACCCACGCTACAACGTGGGTTTTTTGATGACGGGTGAAGGTTAGTCCACCGCTTGCGGCACTGGCACAGCCCATGCCAGTGCTTCCGGCAGAATGCTGCGGAATCCCACCAGCCCGTGACCGCTGCCAATCTCATAGTAGCGATAATCCACTTCGGGGCGCGACCGCAGAATGTCGCGCAGCGCCTCGGCGGGGCGCAGGAAGCGGTTGCGGGCTTCGTAGCGCCCGACTGATTGGAAGATGCGCGAGGGCAGCACACGGGCGTTCCGAAAGCGGGTCGAATAGGTCTGGAGCAAATCCTCGTCTGCCCCTTTGCCCATCGGCGGCGAGATCAAAATCAAGCTACTGAACACGGCTGGATTGAGCAGCGCGGCATGAGCAGCAGCCACCGCCCCCACATCCACCCCGCCCAACCCTAAACGGGTCGGGTCAATCCGGTAGCTGACCTGTACCAGCGGTAGCACCTCTAGCAGCAGCGATCCATACTGGCGGTCATTCCCCACATACTCGCGGATGCGGTGCTGCGGTTCGGCGCTTTGCACCATTGCGATCAAAGCCGGTGCCATGCGCCCGTGTTTGATGAGCGCGTCCGCGATGTGCGGCACTTGCAGCGGGCCGTTCGCCCATTGGCCGTCCATCAGGATCAGCAGCGGATAAATCGCATCGGACTCATCGTACCCCGGCGGCGTATACACCCACAGCTTGCGCCCGTTCACGCCCAGTTGTGCGCTGCTGAAGGTATGCTCCAACACGCGCCCGCGTGGCACCCCCGGCATGGCTGTCCAGTCGGCAAACGGGCGGGCGTTTGGCATCCGCAACACCGATACCGACTGCCCCGGCACGGTCATCCGCAGGGGGTTCAGGCCGTCCGGTTGCCAGTGTTCCGCCACGCGGCTGACCACATCCGCTTCCTGTGCCAGCGGCGTCATCGGGTCATCAATCGCCAGCAAATAATCCAGCAGGTCGTCGTCCTCAAACGTGCGAGTGACGAACCACAGCGACGTGTCTTCGAGGTTGGTAAGGGGGTCGAAAGGCGGGTCGGACTTGATGGTGTCCAGATTGAGCGCCACCCCATGTTTGACATCAGTGCCGTTATAGATGAACGTGGCTTTGCGGCCTTCCACCCACGGCCACTGGGGACGCTCTTGCAACAGGCTGTCCACCAGCGTTTGCCGGCTGCCGTCATTGGCGGCGGCGCGGGCTTCGTTCAGGAACGAGGTGAAGGAATTCCAACGGGGCATGGCACGGCTCCTGCCTAAGGTGGGCGATTGCGACATACTTTCTATTCTAACATCAGCCTCTATTCTGCACGACTTAACGATTGGGCGCGGGGGTGTTTTGCCGATGATCGGAAGCGGCAGATTGCCACACAATACAAAAAATCGCTGTCTTTCGACAACGATTTGTTCATCACCCAAGCGGTGGTAGAAAAACGCCGCGCCTCTCAAACGGGCGTGCGCGGCGGGGCTACTTCCACTCCCACACTTCTTCGCCGGAAAGCAGGCGGCGAATCTGAAGCGGGAAACGGTCGGCATCCAGCGGTTTGCCGAGGAACCCGTTAAAACCGGCTTTCTTGGCGCGGCGCATCTGCTCGTCGCTGGCTTCCGCCGTGACCGCACAAACCACCGTGTCGCGCAGGCGGGGGTGCGCCCGCACCTTTTGCAACGCCTGATAGCCGTCCTCGTAAGGCAGGCGAATATCCATCAGGATCAAATCCACACGGGGGAGGGTATCGGCAAACTGAACCACCTGCCAGCCGGAGGTTTTCCACTCGCAGCGTTGCACGCCCATGAAGGCCAGCATACGGGCGATGAGGACAAAGTTTGGCACATTGTCTTCCACCACCAACACATGCGCTTCGCCGGGTTCAATCGCTTTACGCGGAGTGCTGCTTACGGCTTCGTTCATTGTTGGCGACTCCTCAGATAGTTCCAGATTTCATCAGGTAGTTTGTCCACATCAATCGGCTTGGCGATATATCCATTACACCCGGCTTCGAGGGTGCGTTCACGATCGCCGTGCATGGCGTTCGCGGTCATCGCCACAATGGGGATGTGTGCCAGTTCCGGGATGGTGCGCAGAACCCGCGTGGCGGTCAGGCCATCCATGTCCGGCATACTCACGTCCATCAAAATCAAATCAGGCGGATTCTGCTGCGCCATCGTAATTCCGATTGCTGCGCTTTCGGCTTCTTCCACCCAATAATCGTAATCGCAAGCCAACTACACTCTCCGCACCAGTGTGCGGTTGTCGCGGTTATCCTCGATATAGAGAATGCGCGGCATCGTTTTTCGCTCCCGCACGGGGCAGCATACCAACGCTGGTATTCACCCCACACATCATTAATTCAGTATAACATAACGTACTCATGCTCTATTGTGTATTGTATGACACCTATCGTCAATCATATCTCACACAAACCCAATATTAACTCAAAATTCGGTAGATTCCTACAGGTGATGCCCCGCTGTCGGAAAATGATTCCGCATTCCGATTCCCGTAAAACAGGGGCGCAAGGGAGAATAAAAACGGGGTGTGCTTGCGGGCATTTTGAGGCGGTTGCTCTGCGTCGGTTATCACCGCTAAAGTACAAAAAATCTTACTTCGATCCAACATGGTACTTTCGTACTGTATCGCACACCGCCGTTTAACGGACGCGCCACGCCCGCCGCAGCGCCGCCGCACTCACCTGTCCATCCAGCGGCAGGTTGATGATTCGCGCTGCCAGATGGTCGGCATGAGGGGTGGGCGGCTGCGGCACATCCGGCAGCAGCGCGGTGGTCATCGCGCCCAGCGCCGGATACCAGCGAGTGACGGCGTGCTGTCCATCGTCCCAGAGCGCCGCCAGCAGCGCGTCCCGTTGGTGGTCAGGCGTCAGCAGCGGGTAGCGCCAGAGCATTGTCCCCGGCGGGCGCGGCAATGTTTCTGCGTCCGGCAACCGCGCCAGCAGTGCATCGTACCGCGCCGCCGCCATTTCGCGGCGGGTGCGTTCGGCGGGGAGCGCCTGTATACGCGCCACCAGCCCGCTCCAGTGGGACTCCGGCACACGATGAACTGTCAGATCGCCGTACCAAGCGTACAGGTCGGGGTAGAGTGTGGGTAGGCGTGGGTTGGCGGTTTCGTGCTGATGCAGCGCCCAGTACAGCCCTGCCCACTGTTCAGCGTGGGCGGCGTGGTCGGCGCTCCAGACGGGCGTTGACCGCAGCAGGCGTTCGGCTTCACGAGCAAAGGCCGGGTCGTTGGTGAGCAGCGCCCCGCCCATCCCCTGATCGAGGATTTTGCCTGCGCCGAAGCTGTAGACTGCCGCATCGCCCCACGCGCCCGCAGGCCGCCCGTCCACCATGCCGCCCACCGCTTGCGCCGCGTCCTCGATCAGCAGCACGCCCCGCGCTTGCGCCCAGCGGGTGAGCGCCGCCATTGGTGCGGGCAGCCCGTACAGATGGCAGGGGATGACGGCGGCAGGGCGTTCGACCTGCGCCGCCTCCAGCGCGGCGGGCGTCAGGTTGCCGGTTTGCGCGTCTATATCCACCAGATGCGGACGACAACCGGCGCGTTGTACCGCCCACAGCACGATGTAGCAGGTGTTGGCGGGTAGTAGCACGGTGCGACCCGCCAGACCCCACACCGTCAGCGCCGCCCAGATGCCCGCCGCCGCCCGTCCGGTTAAGACGGCTTCTGACCGTTGAGCGAGCGCAATCAGGGCCTTTCGTGCCAGCCGCGCCTGTGTAGAAATGACCTTTTGAGAGGGCATAATGCGCCTATTCCCGACTCTGGATTAAGACCACTAACCAATTACCTTGTTTTGTTTGATTGATTCCCTCCATCTCGTTATAATACACTCCTTGTACCCATGTGCGCGGAGAGTAAGCCATGAATGCCAATGTCACCGGGCAGAGCGATACCCCTAATATGATGCCTGTCGCCGAGCCTCAGTCCGAACCGGAAATTGTCCCTGTGGCTGCCGAAAGCAGCACCGAGGCGTTACCGCCGGAGGCATCAGACACTCCCGCCACTGAGGATCATACCGAAAGTGCGGATGCCGCCCCTGCGGACGCATCCGATCCGAAGGGCTTAAAGCGGGGTGATGTGCTGGAAGGCAAAGTCACCAACACATCTCCAACGGCAGTCTCTGTGGATGTCGGCGCAAAGGCCGACGGCATCATCCCCGGTCGTGAACTGGAACGGATGAACCGCGAGACGCTAGATATGCTCAAAGCAGGGGAAACGGTTCGCGTCTATGTCGTGAATCCTCACGACCACAACGGCGACCTCATCCTGTCTCTGAACCGCGCCCTTGAGGAAATGGACTGGCAACGTGCTGAGGAGTACCGTGTCAGTCAGGACGTGTATGAGAGTCAGGTGGCGGGTTATAACAAGGGCGGATTGATCGTCCGCTTTGGCCGTCTGCGTGGATTCGTCCCGCAGAGTCAGATCGGCGCGGATCGGCGCCGGACGAGTGAAACCGAAACCCCTGAAGAACGTTGGGGCAAGATGGTCAACGAGAAGATCGCCGTGAAGGTGATGGAAGTAGACCGCGCCCGCAACCGCCTGATCCTGTCCGAACGCGCCGCCGCCAAAGAAAGCCGCGAAGCGCGTAAGGAATCGCTCATCAACCGTTTGAGCGTGGGGCAGGTGTTGAAGGGTAAAGTGGTCAGCATCGTAGATTTCGGCGCGTTCGTAGATGTGGGCGGCGCTGAAGGTCTGGTGCATCTCACTGAAATGTCGTGGAAGCACATCACCCACCCGCGTGACTTCTTGCAGATCGGGCAGGAAGTGAAGGTCGAGGTCATCAGCATTGACCCGGATGCCAAGCGCATTGGCCTGAGCATGAAGCGTCAGGAAGCCGATCCTTGGGATACCATCGCCATCAACTATCAGGACGGTCAGCTGGTGCGCGGCGTGGTCACGAAGATGACCAAGTTCGGCGCGTTTGTCCGTCTGGCGGATATGGAGGAAATCGAAGGGCTGATCCACATTTCGGAACTGTCCGACACCCGTGTGAACCACCCCCGCGAAGTGCTGGCTGAAGGCGACACGCTCACCCTGCGCGTGGTGAAGGTGGACATCGAGAACCGTCGGTTGGGGTTGAGCCTGAAGAAGGTGAACTCGCCCGAATATCTGGATATGGACTGGGGCAACACCTAGTCTGAACGCCGTGTTTGTGGAATCTGCGGGGGCGCTCATCAGCGCCCCCGTTTTGTTTTGGCGTCAGGGGCGAAGGGAGTAAGAGTCCCCACCCCTAGCCCCTACCCCATACAGGGGGTTGAGGGGAAAAAGAGGGTTCACATCTTTGTATTCTCCCCCTTTGTCTCATGTATGGGGATAAGAGGACGGGGGTTCGCGCTATACTGAATCTAATGGCCTTATCTACGGGGGTTCCCGATGTCCGATTTGCTCATTCGTAACTGCGGCGTGCTGAATGTCACTTTCGACGCTCGCGCTTTCGTCCTGCATGAACACGATATTCTGATTGGTGGCGGACGCATCGAAGCGGTGCAGCCCACCGGACAGGCCGACCCGTCGCACTTCCGTGAGGTAATTGACGGCACGGGACTGCTCGCCATGCCGGGACTCATCAACTGCCACGCGCATGTGCCGATGGTGATTTTTCGCGGGCTGGCGGAGGATGTCTCCATCGAACGCTGGTTCAACGATTACATGTGGCCGCTGGAAAGCAACCTGCAACCGGATGATGTCTACTGGGGGATGCAGTTAGGGCTGGCGGAGATGATCCGTGCTGGCGTGACTTCGGTAGCCGATCACTACTTTTTCATGGACGAAGCCGCGAAAGCAGTCGAAAAAGCTGGCACGCGGGCGCTGCTCGGTTGGGCGATTTTCGGCAGCGGCGGGCGGGAGATGGTGGAGCGTAGCGCGGAGTTCGTGGCCGACTGGCAGGGCGCGGCGGATGGGCGCATCCGCACATTGATGGCTCCCCACGCGCCTTACACCTGCGATGATGATTACCTGCACGCCTGCCTGAAAGAAGCGCAGCGGTTGGGCGTGGGAATCCACATTCATGTCTCGGAAGAAATGGGGCAAACCCGCGCCAGTTTGGAAAAACGCGGCCTGACGCCGATTCAGGTGTGCGAGCAGGTGGGGCTGTTCAGCCAACCCACGATTATCGCCCACGCCTGCGGTGCGCTGCCGGAGGACATGCCCATCCTCGCCAAGCACGGCGTGGGCATCGCCCACGCGCCCAAAACCTACCTTAAACTGGCGATGGGAACCGCGCCGGTGCTGGAATTTCGGCGCAACGGGATTCCGGTGGGGCTGGCGACGGATGGCGCGGTGAGCAACAACACGCTGGACATCTGGGAGTCGTTGCGGCTGATGGCGATGACGCAGAAGCAAGCCGCCGCTTCGCCGGAAGTGCTGACCATTCCAGAGGCGCTCACCATCGCCACCCGCGAGAGCGCCCGCGTGATCGGTCTGCCGGATGAACTGGGGGCGCTGGAACCGGGCTACTTGGCGGATGTGATTCTGGTGGACTTGAAGGGCATCCACCACCAACCGCTGCACAGCCAGACCGCCAGCCTAGTGTATAATACCGCCGCCAGTGATGTGCGCACGACCATCGTCAACGGGCGTGTGCTGATGCGTGACCGCCAATTGCTGACGCTGGATGAAGCGGAAATCGTGGTGCGGGTGCGGGCGAATATGGCGCGGTTGGCGCAACGTGTACCCAATCAGCGCATACAGGTCTATAATCCATAAGTAATGTATATTATGGATAGCACGTCTTATCTCACCTGCTCCCCCTCTATTCCACTGGAGACGCGATGCGGGGTGCGGTTGAGGGGGAAATGGCGTATCTATAGCGGATGTTTGATGCGTAGTCGAAACGTCAATCCTTCTCGTTTGACCCTGCGCGTGAAATGACGTTACAATACATACGAACGAGTCGTTCAAAGTAGTCTTCATCCACCGGGAGGACACCGTGGGTCGTTGGGCAAATAAATACGTGATTGGCCTCACGGGAAACATAGCGACAGGCAAAAGTGTGGTGCGCCAGATGCTTCAACATCTGGATGCGTACACGGTTGATGCCGACAGCTTGAGTCACCGTGCGATGGCGCCCGGCGCCCCGGCCTACAAACCGATCATTGACGCCTTCGGGCAGTTCATTCTGGACGCGGATAAGAATATTGACCGCAATTTGCTGGGCAGTATTGTCTTTTCCCGCCCGGAGGCACTCGCCAAGCTGGAGGCACTGGTGCATCCGATTGTGATGCAGGCGGTGGGGACGCTCATCAGCCGCGCCCCGCAGCGCGTGGTGGTCATCGAGGCCATCAAGCTACTGGAAACCGACCTGTCGCAGAGTGTGGACGCGATCTGGGTGGTGGACGCCTCACCCGAAACGCAGTTCAAGCGTCTGGTTGGCCCGCGCAAGATGAGCGAAACCGAAGCGCGTCAGCGCATCGCGGTACAGCAGGCGCAGGCTGACAAGCTCAGTCAGGCGCATGTGGTCATCAAGAATGATGGCAGCGCCGAAGAAACATGGAAACAGGTACAGGCCGCATGGGGCGCGATTGCCGCCAAAACAGGTGGCGCACCGGCTGCCCCGCCCGTCGCGGTGGCACCCCCCGCCGCGCCGCCCGCCCGTCCTGTCGCGGTGGCACAGCCTGTCGCGGTAGCACAGCCCGCCGCGCCGCCGACAACGGCTCCCCCCATCGGGGATTTGAAGGTGTCGGTCAAGCGCGGGATGCCTAGCAACGCTGACGGAATCGCCAGTTTCATGAACGCCTCGGCTGCCAAGAACGTTAGCCGTATGGATATCATGATGGCCTTCGGACAAAAGAGTTATTTGCTGGCGCACGACCAGACCGACCGTATTCTGGGCGTGATGGGCTGGCAGGTGGAAAACCTGATAACCCGCGTGGACGAGTTCTATATCACCACCGCCGCCCCTGCCACCCCGATTGTGGATGCGCTGGTGGCCGCTGTGGAAGAAGCGTCGAAGGCGCTGCAAAGCGAAGTGTCGTACATCTTCCTGACCGGAAACGTCACCCCCGAAGCTGGACAGAGCTTCCTGAAGAACGGGTACGAAGCCACCGCTATCGAGCAGATCAAAATTCCAGCGTGGCGCGAATCGGTTCAGGAAGTGCTGACCGAAAACAAGGGCGCGCGCATCCTGTCCAAGCGCCTGCGCGAAGACCGCGTACTCAAGCCGATTTAGCCGGCACAGCGCATTGTTCGGGGCGTGGCGCAACAAACCCCATGCCCCGTTTTTATTCACGCCGCACCTGACCGGATTCCCCGTTGATGTCTGACCCGACGCACTACCTGACTCCCGCCGAAATTTATGCTCTCGCGCAAGACGCGCTAGGCCGCGAACCGGACGTTCGGGATCGCCATTTGCTGCGTTCGGCGGCGGCGCGTCCCATGCTGCGGGCCTTCGGTGAGGACGCTTACCCGACTCTGCTGGACAAAGCCGCCGCGCTCATGCACTCGCTGGCGGCGCATCACCTGTTTTTTGACGGCAACAAACGCGCCGCCACACGGGTGACGCAGGTGTTCTTGGAGCGCAACGGGCTGCAACCGCTGTGGAGCGCCGACGAGGTGCAGGCGTTCGTCCTCGAAATCGCGCAGAACCTGCACGACGTTCCGGCCATCGCGGACTGGCTGGCGCGGCATACGGACACCCGACCATGACCCGTTTTATCACGGTAGACGAACTGGTATACATCAACGATCTGCTGATTCACGGTGCGGGGATTCATAGCATTGTGGAAGGCAAGCGTGCGGTGCGGGATATGAACCTGCTGGAATCCGCCGCCGCCCGCCCGATGCAGAGCGTCTTTGGCGAGGATGCCTACCCCACGCTGTCCGAGAAAGCCGCCGCGCTGCTGCATTCGCTGGCGCGCAACCATCCCTTTGCCGATGGCAACAAGCGTACCGCGCTGCTGGCGGCGCTGCTCATGCTGGCGGTGAACGGTCAGCGTCCGCGCTGGGAGGCGGCAGAGGCGCTGCAACAGGTGGTGGCGGTGGCGGAAGGCCATGCGGACGCGCCCGCGTTCGCGGCGTGGTTGCCGCTGGAAGCGGGTTCCGCCGCGCCTGACCCGGACGCAGCGGCGGACATGCAACTCATCCAGCAGTTGATGGACGAGCATCATTGGCTACTGGCGGAACTGGCGAAGATTTAGCGCCCCTCATCCCCCTGACGAATCACAAGTTGATAAACGCGCCCCCAACGAGCGCCCTCCCCGAAGGGCTGTTGCTTGGTCGCAACCAACGCCGCCGCCGCCCGTCGTGCTGAAACCTGCGCCGTTTCAGTGCCCCGAAGGGCTGTTGCTTGGTCGCAACATCGCCACCGATGTCAGCAACGGGGACACCTTCCCGTTTCAGTGCCCCGAAGGGCTGTTGCTTGGTCGCAACCGATGGGGATGTGTCTGATAAGTTCTGGGAGATCAAGTTTCAGTGCCCCGAAGGGCTGTTGCTTGGTCGCAACGCGGGGTGGGCAGGTGGTGAGCCTGTCGGCTTCGGAGTTTCAGTGCCCCGAAGGGCTGTTGCTTGGTCGCAACAGTCGCCGCTCGCCGTGAGGCGTTCCTTAAGGATGGTTTCAGTGCCCCGAAGGGCTGTTGCTTGGTCGCAACGATGCAGCGATGCGGGTCGTTACCGCATACAACCAGTTTCAGTGCCCCGAAGGGCTGTTGCTTGGTCGCAACACTTTGTCAACTGCACCCCGCACCCCCTGAATATTTTGTTTCAGTGCCCCGAAGGGCTGTTGCTTGGTCGCAACGGCGTCCCCCGAATTTGTGGGGGATGTCATGGGGGGTTTCAGTGCCCCGAAGGGCTGTTGCTTGGTCGCAACTGCTCGATCTCGGTCACATTCTGGTTCCCCCCCCTATGTTTCAGTGCCCCGAAGGGCTGTTGCTTGGTCGCAACCCACGCCTGACCAGCACGAAGAACTGCGCGAACTCGTTTCAGTGCCCCGAAGGGCTGTTGCTTGGTCGCAACCTTCGCCCATGCCGTGCCGTCCTCTGCCAGTTTCGGTTTCAGTGCCCCGAAGGGCTGTTGCTTGGTCGCAACGAAGGTGCGCCGCACCTATAGCTACAACCCACTGGTGTTTCAGTGCCCCGAAGGGCTGTTGCTTGGTCGCAACCCGACCGACCGCCAGCGGCATCCGGGCAACCACGTTTCAGTGCCCCGAAGGGCTGTTGCTTGGTCGCAACAGACTGCCCACCGATTCGCCCGGTGTCCCCACATCCGTTTCAGTGCCCCGAAGGGCTGTTGCTTGGTCGCAACCGTTGCGCCCGAAACCCCCGTTGCGCCCGAAACCCCGTTTCAGTGCCCCGAAGGGCTGTTGCTTGGTCGCAACCGGTGAAACCTACGCCGCCCGCTTTGCACGCTAGTTTCAGTGCCCCGAAGGGCTGTTGCTTGGTCGCAACCCGTTCGATCATCAACAGCACGAACGCGCTGATCGTGTTTCAGTGCCCCGAAGGGCTGTTGCTTGGTCGCAACCCGCTAGGAGTCTCAAAATGACCGACTCGCAAACCACGTTTCAGTGCCCCGAAGGGCTGTTGCTTGGTCGCAACAATAAGGAGATTATGATGAACGAGCTTTTCGCAATGTTTCAGTGCCCCGAAGGGCTGTTGCTTGGTCGCAACCGGGCAGACCGGGCAGGACGGGTCGCCATTCCTACTCGTTTCAGTGCCCCGAAGGGCTGTTGCTTGGTCGCAACGTTTACGCTGGCTTTAACGGTGGGTTCGTTCTTGTTGTTTCAGTGCCCCGAAGGGCTGTTGCTTGGTCGCAACAGACAATTGGGCAGTATTGGTCTTATGTGCAAGTAACGTTTCAGTGCCCCGAAGGGCTGTTGCTTGGTCGCAACTAGCCGCAGTACACAATCCGCAGCAGTGGGTTATGTTTCAGTGCCCCGAAGGGCTGTTGCTTGGTCGCAACCGTAGGCGATTGTCGGCGATTGCTGTCCGGCCTACCGGTTTCAGTGCCCCGAAGGGCTGTTGCTTGGTCGCAACGCAAGGTCATCACCGAGCGCGAGTGGATTCCCGAAGGGTTTCAGTGCCCCGAAGGGCTGTTGCTTGGTCGCAACTCAATAGCCCCGACACCATCAATATCCCGAACCTCATGGTTTCAGTGCCCCGAAGGGCTGTTGCTTGGTCGCAACACCCGACCATGCTTACAGGTGTTTGGACAAGCAAGGGGTTTCAGTGCCCCGAAGGGCTGTTGCTTGGTCGCAACAAGTTTGGCGGCAATCTGCCTCAATGTTCTACCGCGTTTCAGTGCCCCGAAGGGCTGTTGCTTGGTCGCAACGCGCCCCCCGCGCCCAGTGCCGCTGCTGTCCTGGCGGGTTTCAGTGCCCCGAAGGGCTGTTGCTTGGTCGCAACAGGGATTGCCTATTTAGTGTCTGGTTGATGAAACGGTTTCAGTGCCCCGAAGGGCTGTTGCTTGGTCGCAACGGCTGCAAGGGGTGGACCTGCACCCCCGCTTTTGCGCGTTTCAGTGCCCCGAAGGGCTGTTGCTTGGTCGCAACGCGCGAACGGTGATAGCCGTCACACTCTTGAAGCGCGTTTCAGTGCCCCGAAGGGCTGTTGCTTGGTCGCAACCTAGCCGGCAGAGTCAGTGCGCTTTCCTCAAACAGGTTTCAGTGCCCCGAAGGGCTGTTGCTTGGTCGCAACTCGCGCATCCAGCAAGTAACCCGATCATCATTACAGTTTCAGTGCCCCGAAGGGCTGTTGCTTGGTCGCAACATCTCGGCAAGGAGCGCGGCGCACAGCGCATGAAGTTTCAGTGCCCCGAAGGGCTGTTGCTTGGTCGCAACCTAGCCGGCAGAGTCAGTGCGCTTTCCTCAAACAGGTTTCAGT
>Ga0172373_10008787_pt1 | contig 12740 bp, 14 predicted proteins | sample Lak10m_2_FD_114546 | JGI IMG/M metagenome (GOLD analysis project Ga0172373, IMG submission 114546) | Freshwater microbial communities from Kabuno Bay, South-Kivu, Congo - kab_092012_10m | ecosystem: Environmental > Aquatic > Freshwater > Lake | place: Democratic Republic of the Congo... | reverse complement strand
TCAAGCGGGAAAAGTTTACCAACGCTTATTCCTCATGCAGGTATTCGGTGGACCCAACGACTATAGTCGGTTACGTGGGCATCCTCGCTTACGAATGCGCCACATGCCATTTCCAATTGACCAACAAGCACGAGATTTATGGGTGGCATACATGCTCGAAGCGATTGACGTGGTCGGAATTTCAGAACCACACCGCACCCAAATGCGTGAGTATATGGAAAATGGAGCCACCTTTATGATTAACCAACCATCCCAAGAACGCACTTGATTGCTTAGAAATACGTGCTGTCTAACCTGGTTGCTGCGTCCCATTCGGAGACGTTCTATTTAATTATTCGTCGCGTCTGGGCAGGTAAAAATAAATCATCGGCGAAGCGGATGGGATGCCAGGTAAACTCGGACGGGATGATTCACGATGTGTTAGGATTTATCTAACGCATTCAGTTGGTACTGCTCAAATGCTTCTGCTGTCCATGCCATGTTAGGCTTGAAGAAGTGTACATAGATTGCGTTGGCATATTCCCGTATCTCAAGTTGTGCGTCGGGTGCCATGCGCAAACGCAAGAAGTTCATCAGGTTGTGTGCATCTACCTTCGCTACCCATGTGTAGTACACGTTAAATGCTGGCAGAAAGAAGCGTGCCATTTCTCGCGCTACGCCTGCTCTAAGCGCATTGTCATACAAGGCGTAGCTTTTCTCGTAGTGTTCTTCTAACAGCGCGGTAAGCGCGTTGCTGGTTGATTCTGGTAGGTTTTCCCCGCTTGCCTGTTTGTTGCTGATGTGTTGCGTCCGCCATTCGGTTGGGATGTAAAACTCTCCCTCGTCAAACTCGATGTATCTTCCACTGCTGGAGTTAAATGACCACGTTCGGTGCCGAACCCATTGCCAATATGTGATGAGCGGGGCGTAGATGCGAAACTTGAACTCGACCATCTCGAATGGGGTGGTGTGGTGATGCTTCATCAAGTAGAACAGTAGTTTCTTGTCCGCTTCTTCGCCTTTGGATTCTCCCAAGAAGCTGGTGCGTGCGGCGTTTACGACTGCTAAGTCAAGAGATACCCCACTTTGTGGGTGAGGCATCATGTCTAGGAGTTCTATCCAGCCTTTGTCTAGGACGGGGATACGTGTTGGGGCGTTCATTAGCTCATCCTAGTCTTTGTAGCGCAAGTCGAATGCGCTCTTCAACATCTTGGGGTGTGTTGGGAGGCAGAGCCTGTAAAGCGGTTTGTGCTTCTACCACGCTAAAACCCAGTGCGATCAATGCATCCACCACATCCGCATTCACTTCAGACTGACCATCGGCGAAATCCAGTGGGGCACTCGCCAGGGTTCTAAACTTATCCTTTAGCTCTAACACAATTTTCTTGGCGGTTTTACTACCAATCCCCGGCACGCGGGTGAGTAGATCATCTCTTTCAGAGGCAATGGCATTGCGTAGGTGATCTAGCTGAAGGGTGTTCAAAATAGCTAAACCGAGTCGAGGTCCCACCCCACTCACAGTAATCAAAATCTCAAAGACTTCACGCTCGGCAAGTTCAGGGAATCCATACAGCGTGAGTGAATCTTCGCGCACGATCAAAGCCGTGAAAACATGAATGTCATCCCCAACACTGGCAGCATTAACCAAGCGGTCGAGCGAATAAGTTAAATACCCCACCCCATTGACCTGTATTGCAATCCAATCCTTGCCTTTGAACTGCACGATGCCTTGTAAACTTGCGATCAACTGATTTACTCTCCCCCATAGCGCGCAAAGTGAATGTCGGCAATGCTAATTGCAAGACCATCCGCAGCATCATCAGGGGTAGGAACATGATCTAGCCCCAATAGAATGCGGATCATTTCCTGCATCTGTGTTTTGTTGGCACCGCCATATCCAGTTAGGCTCTGTTTAATAAAATTAGGTTTATATTCGGCAATCGGAATCATTGCTTTCTGAAGGGCGAGTAGGATAGCACCACGCCCTTGTGCCACTGTAATGGCTGTTGTGACATTCTTGGCAAAAAATAATTCTTCCACAGCAGAACGATCGGGCTGATATTGTTCAATCAATCGCACCAAATCGTCATATATCATCCCGAGGCGTTGTGGCATGGGCACATTTGCGGGCGTTGTGATGACACCATACGCAACAGCGTGTAACGTGCCGTCCGACGTCTCATCAACAACGCCATACCCAATTCGTGCAGTGCCAGGATCAATCCCCAGTACCCGCACTAGGAAGCCTCATAGGCACTAAGGACTTCATCCGTTACAGCAAGATTGCTGGCAACCGATTGTACATCATCGAGTTCCTCTAACAGTTCATGTATCCGAAGATTTTGTAAGGCTTTGGACTTATCAACTTCCGTCTCAGTATTAGGCATCCAACGCAATTCCGCCTCTTCCACCTTGTAACCTGCGTTTGTGATGGCGTGTTCTACTGCGGCAAACGCTTCTAGTGGAGTATATACCAGAAGATTGTCATCTTCATTCACCACATCATCTGCGCCCGCTTCCGCAGCAACCATGAAGAAATCATCGAAGTCTGCCCCGCCGCCGTTCACCACGATGTATCCCTTGCGATCAAATTGCCAAGTTACAGCACCGCTGGCGGCTAGTGTTCCATTATTCTTGTTGAGAGTGGTTTTGATCTGCGCCAGGCTACGGTTCTTGTTGTCCGTAAGAACTTCGATGACGAAAGCGATACCTTCGACACCATAGGCTTCGTAAGTCACCTCGAACATTTCTCCGCCTTCAAGCTCACCTGTTCCACGCTTGATGGCACGCTCGATGTTATCTTTGGGCATGTTGGCAGCTTTAGCCTTAATGATGGCGAGCTTGAGTTTGTTGTTGGTTTCTTCGCTACCACCACCCTCACGCGCGGCAACCATAATATCGCGCCCTAAACGAGTGAAGATTTTACCGCGCTTTGCATCTTCTGCGCCTTTTTTGTGTTTAATCGTAGACCATTTGCTGTGTCCTGACATGAGACCTCCACCCAGAACTAACTCTATATAATGATTTAACGGAATTTATACCGCACAGGTTAAACCTATGTTATCACGAATGGAAAAGCTATGGTATAATCTTCGTCTATTGTCGTGTGAAGTTCAAACGTGTTATGGCTCTTGCTCAACAACCATCCACTCCACCTAGAACCCAACGTTTTGTTTGGACGATTCTACTAGCCGGCTTTGGTGTGTTTCTCGTGCTATGTGGATTAGGGTTTACAGGTCTCTATTGGTATCTTTACCACTCTACATTTGATTTACCAATTGAAGTTCGGGTCAGTAGAGGATCGGTAGGGTTCATTTTTGAGGACAATTCAGAAAGCTATGAACTCAATCAACGTCAACTGGACGAAGGAAACACAAAGATCATTACGGACTCGCAATCTCAGGTTAGCACCATCTTTTATGCTAATGATGAGTCATCGCCAATCATCGCGGAAGTCATCTCAAAAAAGAATACCTCGTACTTGTTGCGCTCAGCGACTGCGCCACGCTTTGGGTGGTCAAACCAAAATCAAGAAATTGTGCTAGAGGACTTTAACGGCAAGTTTGAAGTATTCATCCCTGAAGAATCCGTTGCGACTATCTTCTATATTGCCATTCTGCCGGACATAGAGATCAGTTTAGATCGACCAGGCACTTACCTCATCTCCAATCTAGGCGAGGAACTAGACTTGACTGTATTAGACGGGCATGCGTTCATAAAGAAGGAGCATGAACGCTACCTCCATTCGATTGTCACAGGACAGCGTGCGCGTCGTTTTGTTGCAGATGACCAAATTGTGTTGAGCGTTAGCCAAGAGAATCTGCTGGACAAAAATATCATGGATGGCAACAACGTGAGCGAGGTGCCTCGTAACAGCGACAACGTCATCCTGCCTAACTTTGGAATTTGGAATTGTTTGGATCAAACAGCCAATGATCCCAAGGGGCAATTCTCCATAACTCGCCACCTCCAACGGTCGACCTTGCGCTTATTTAGAGGAGGGAATTCCAACTCACATGGGGAGACCTTGTGTTTCTTTCCGTTCGGTCCATCAGGGCAGGTGGGTAGGATCATTCCGCAATATGATTTCTTAGGCATACGGACTCGTTTTAGAATTGAGGCACAGTCCCTAGATGTTTGCGGTGTGGCAGGAAGTGAATGCCCGTTGATGATATTGGTAGATTATGTGGATACGGAAGGACGTTCTAATCAATGGTTTCATGGTTTTTACGCAAATGTGCGGCAAGATACTACCTATCCTTTCATCTGTAGTAGCTGCCAACAGGAGCACGAACAAGTCAACGTTAATACATGGTATACCTATGAGAGTGGGAACTTATTCAATTTGCTCCCTCCCGATCGCAAACCCGCTTCCATTTTGAATGTTCGAGTTTATGCGTCCGGTCATGATTATGACGTGTATATCAGTGATTTTGCCCTTTTAGGTGCGCTAAGCGAGTAGGAAAACCGTCAATGCTACAAAACTTCACCATAGATAATCTTATCTTTTTCGCAAGCATTTACTTCGGTTTAGTATTTTTAATCACATCATTAGCCATTGTACTTTGGACAGCGCGGGATATTCGCGCCCGCACCCGTGATAACTTCATCGTCGTTTTGTCTGCCATATTGGTATTGGGCTTAAACCTACCTGGGTTGTTGATCTACCTATTTTTACGCCCGCGCGAAACGCTTTCAGAAGCCTATGAGCGTTCCTTAGAGGAAGAAGCACTTCTGCAGGAAATTGAAGGAAAACTCGCGTGCCCGGGTTGTGGACAACGGGTCAAGGAGCATTGGCAGGCTTGTCCACAGTGTCATACACGGCTCAAAAAGCCCTGCATCGCCTGCGGCGAAATGTTGCAATTGTCTTGGAATATGTGTCCAATTTGCGCAACGATTCAATCGTCAGGGGTGGAACCAACCCGCTCCGCTCACGCTAGTCGTCGGATTGCGAAGAACACCCCTACCCAAAACCAGTGGGAATCGTTGACATCTAGCCGAGCAATTCCCACTGATTCGCAAGTGACTTTCATCGATGAGAGTTAATAATTTAATCCTCAGACGAAACCACATGCACTTTGATGAGGTTAGTTTGACCACCTAGTCGGAAGGGCATTCCTGCAATGATGATGATTCGATCACCATCTTGTAAGTAACCTTGCCCCTTTGAGGTCTGAATGATTAGTTGCACCATTTTATCGAATGTGCCAAATTCCGGGATCATCATCGGAGTGACACCCCATACTAACGTCATAGAGCGATAAGTGGATTCATTAGGGGTGACGCACAAAATCGGTGTGGATGGGCGTTCAGAAGCAACTTTACGAGCGGTGTACCCTGTGATGGTTGAGGTGACAATGGCGACTGGGTGTAAGGCTTGCGATAGTTGATAGGCAGAAGCACTGATTGCATCGGCAATCGCGTCTTTTTCGCTGGACAGACGGTTGATTTCTGGGCGGATGGGCCAACTACGCGCTTCCGATTGAACCGCGATCTTGGTCATCATCTGCACTGCTTGAACGGGATAATCGCCACTAGCCGTTTCATTGCTCAGCATCACAGCATCTGTTCCATCCACAATGGCGTTATAAACATCACTTGCTTCTGCGCGCGTTGGAGATGGAGATTTGGTCATAGAATTTAGCATTTGGGTCGCTGTGATGACTGGCTTGCCACGCTCATTACTGATCCGAATAATCCGCTTTTGTTGAAAGGGAACGTTCTCTGGGGGAATCTCTAAGCCTAAGTCCCCACGGGCGACCATAATTCCATCCGCGACATCGGTGATCGCTTCGATACACTCTAAGGCTTCATGCTTCTCGATTTTAGCAATGATGCTGATCGGCTTGGTGTAATTCAAATGTTGAATCAACCAGCGCATTTGGAGGATGTCTTCTGCAGACCGAACGAAAGACATTGCCATGAAATCGGGTTCTTTGGTGAGCGCAAAGGCAATATCCGCGCTATCTTTCTCAGTGATAGCAGAAAGAGTCAGCTTGGCATTGGGTGCCATGATTCCCTTACGCTCTTCAATCAAACCATCGATGAGTGACTCACAAATCAGATCCGTTCCAACTCGTTCCACCACAGTAAATTGCAGTTCTCCATCCCCATATAATAGACGAGTTCCCGGCTGAATGTCTTGGATGAACTCAGGATGGGGGAGTTGAATGCGTCCGTTCGTGCCATCTGCTTGTCGATCAAGCGTTAAGGTGAAGCGGTCGCCAGCTTGAATTGGAACAGGTTGGGCAAGTTTGCCAAGTCGGATTTTAGGTCCCTGAATGTCTACAAGAATTCCAACTACCGTTTTTTCTTCCGCAGCAACCTCACGCACCAAATCAATGGCATTTCCATGAGTTGCATGGTCGCCGTGCGAAAAATTAATCCGTGCAACATTTAAGCCCCCACGAATCATTTTGCGGATGGTTTCTTTGTCGCGCGAAGACGGACCGAGCGTTGCAACGATTTTCGTCTTCTTATCTCTAAGCCCATAGACTGTCATTGTTTTTCCACCCTTTGCCACAAAATTAGAGATCCCAACCGAGGTTGGTGAACGCACTTCTACCAGCGTATTTTGCAGAGTCGCCAAGTTGCTCCTCAATGCGGATGAGTTGATTATACTTTGCAACACGATCACTACGGGCGGGCGCACCCGTTTTGATTTGTCCAGCATTCATTGCCACTGCCAAATCAGAAATGGTGGTGTCTTCCGTTTCGCCGCTTCGGTGACTGGTAACTACAGTCCAACCATGTCGTTGTGATAATTGAGCAGCGGCAAAGGCTTCTGTTAATGAACCAATTTGATTCACCTTGAACAGCAAAGAATTGGCAGACTGTTCGCGAATGGCACGCATCACGCGGTTAACATTCGTCACCAGTAAGTCGTCCCCTACAATCTGCACGCGCCCCTGAACTTTGCTGGTCAGCATTGCCCAATGTGCCCAATCATCCTCTGCTAAACCATCTTCAATCGAGACAATGGGATACTTGTTCACCCACTGAAGCCAAAACTCAACCATCTCTTCACCGCTCAATTCCTTGCCCTCAATGGCAAGTTTGTATTTGCCATCTTCATATAATTCAGTGGTAGCTGGATCAAGCGCAATAAAGATTTCTTCGCCGGCTTTATAGCCAGTTTTCTCAATCGCTTCCATGATGAGATCAAGCGCAGCGACATTAGACCCCAATCCAGAAGGAGCAAATCCACCTTCATCACCGACTGTCGTACTAAAACCACGATCATGGATGACCTTCTTGAGCATGTGGTAGATTTCTACCCCCCAGCGCACACCTTCCCTAAAGGTGGGAGCACCGATGGGCATAATCATAAACTCTTGGAAGTCGGTGCTATTGGTTGCATGTTTGCCCCCATTCATAATATTCATCATGGGTACGGGTAGAACATGTGCATGTGCCCCACCCAGATACGCATACAAGGGCATCTCTGCGCTATCTGCCGCCGCACGCGCAACCGCCATCGACACGCCTAGAATTGCGTTCGCGCCTAGCTCCGCTTTGTTGGGAGTTCCATCAAGGTCAATCATCGTTTGATCAATTTGTTTTTGATTGAGGGCATAGCTACCGCGAAGAGCATCAGCAATCGGTCCATTTACGGCGCTCACTGCCTTGAGCGTGCCTTTTCCGCCGTAGCGCGATTTGTCACCATCACGAAGTTCGATTGCCTCATATGCGCCTGTTGAGGCACCACTAGGAACGATAGCACGCCCAAACGATCCATCTGCCAAAATAACTTCTACTTCCACCGTCGGATTGCCACGTGAATCCAAGATTTCACGAGCATAGATATTTTCAATGATAGTCATGCTTTTATTCCTCCAATAGGACCAGACCAAGATAATCAACCGAATGAGATTCAACAAGCGAGAAAAGTTCAACCCCAATGTGCAATACGTGATCTTACACTGTATCAAACTAGAATGTATATTAAGTTTTTTTGAAAATCGAAACATATTCGTGTAGGATGAAATGAGTCGATGATGTTGAGTGGGTTGGCATATCCATGATTGAACCAGCTGCAATTTACCTAGACCATTCCGCCACCACGCCTTTGGATGAGCGCGTCTTAGACGCCATGATGCCTTACTTTTCTGAAGGGTTTGGCAATGCCTCCTCAATTCATCAGGCGGGTCGGGTGGCAGAGCGAGCTATAAACCATGCGCGCGCATCCATTGCAGGCATATTAAACTGCAAGCCCTCCGAAATTGTTTTTACAAGTGGGGGTTCAGAAAGCAATAATCTAGCTATTCGAGGTGCAGCATGGTCACAAAAGCAAAAGGGTCGCTCGCATCTTGTGACCTCCCCAGTGGAGCATAGTGCAATCACCAATACCATCAAACAACTGAGTGAACTGCAAGGCTTTGCACATTCTATCGTCCCTGTGGATGCTCACGGAATGGTATCAGTAGAAGCCCTGCAAGATGCGATCACGCCACAAACAGCCTTGGTTAGTTTGGTCTACGCCAACAACGAGGTTGGAAGCATCAATCCCATTTCGTCATTGAGAAGCGTTTTGCCCAGTCCCATTGTGCTACATACCGATGCGGTTCAAGCGGGTGGACAGTTAGACCTTGATGTGCAAAAACTAGGTGTTGATCTGTTGAGTTTATCGGCGCACAAGTTCTATGGACCGAAAGGAATTGGGCTTCTATATGTTAAAGAAGGCATTGAGTTACAGCCTAGCCAAACCGGTGGAAGCCATGAAAGCGGGCGTCGGGCAGGGACACATAACACACCCGCGATCATTGGCATGGCGAAAGCCCTTGACCTCGCATACGCAGAACATGAAAATCGCGTCAACCATCTCACGCGCCTTCGTGGGCAACTGATTGAAGGAATCTGCCGTACTGTCCCCAACGCACATTTAACAGGGCATCCTACCACTCGGTTGCCATCTCATGTCAGTTTCGTGATTGATGGAGTAGAAGCCAATACACTTCTAATTCACCTTGACTTGCAGAATATTTATGCAAGTAGCGGATCTGCCTGCAAAACGGGAAACCCCGCTCCTTCTGCAGTTTTATTGGCAATGGGCTTCAGTCATGAGTTGGCACTTTCCGGGTTGCGCCTGACACTTGGTCTACACAACACCCCTCGAGAAATTGAGATAGCAGTTCAAGCAATTGCTACTGCTGTAGAACGGATTCGTCATCTTGGCTAATTACCATCCGAGCAAATCTACTGTTGTCGTCGCCATGAGTGGGGGAGTTGACAGCTCGGTAGCGGCGGCAATATTGGTCGAACAGGGGTATCGCGTGGTTGGCATGATGATGCGCTTGTGGTCAGAAGAACCTTTGACAGGAGTCAAACACAATCGCTGTTGTACCCCAGAACAAGTTGCGGATGCCGAACGCATTGCCAATGACTTGGGCATCCCCTTCTATGTGATTGATACCAAGTCAACCTTCCGTAACACAGTCGTTCAGTATTTCATTGACCAACATAGCGAGGGGAATACCCCTAATCCGTGCATCGAATGTAACCGACAAATTCGATTCAAGTTTTTACTCAATCATGCTTTGGCATTGGGTGCGGACTTCTTGGCAACAGGACATTATGCTCAAATTCAACATGATCCCACAACAGGCTTGTATGGACTATACAAAGGGAATGATGAGCAAAAAGACCAGAGCTATGTGCTCAGCGTGATGGGACAATTTGAATTGGCACACACGTTGTTCCCAATCGGGCATCTACCCAAACCCGAAGTGCGCGCTATTGCTCAGACGTTGAATTTGAGCGTCCATTCCAAGAAAGATAGCCAAGACTTATGCTTCCTTGGAGACTCTGATTATCGTGGGTTTCTACACAGGCATGTTCCCCAAATCCTAGCAGTTGGTGAAATTGTTATGTCAACAGGGGAACAGGTAGGAACGCACAACGGGCTTGCCAACTACACAATCGGACAGCGCAAAGGACTAGGGGTAACGGCTTCGCGCCCCCTGTATGTATTAGATAAGGACGCTGAACATAACCGCTTAATTGTGGGCCATGAGGAAGAATTGAGCCACCTCCAATTAACCGCTAAACGGGTAAACTGGGTTTCAGGCATGGCTCCTACGGATGCTTTCGAGGCTGAAATCAAAATTCGCTATAAATCTAATTCTATTCCTGCGTGGGTTCAACCATTAGAGGGTCAACGCATGAAAGTATATTTTCGCACACCAGTGCGCGATGTCACTCCGGGACAAGGCGCGATCATCTATCAAGGTTCACAATGTTTGGGTGGCGGAATTATTGAACTTCAATCAAGCGTAACGAGTAACAATACTGCCCGCACGAAATCCGAATAGTAGAGCAAAAGCATCGTACTAGCCACGATGTACGGACCAAAAGGCATGGGAGTTAACCAAGCGTTACGCTTGCGCAAAATGCCTTGCCCTATGACATACAACATCGCGCCGATTGCCCCCAATATCAAGGCAATTAACACAGCAAAAATCATCCAACGCCAACCTAGAATGAGTCCCGCAACGAACGACAAGATCACATCCCCGAAACCAAAAGCAACCGCGTCAGACGGTGTCGAACGCAACATGGACGATATGCGCACATATAGGAAACCGCCCAAATAAACCACAAAGAACACCGTGAATCCTAATGCTCCACCCAAAAGTGCTTCCCAAATGTGTGGCTCGGCAATGAATACATGACTCCACGCTGCATCAGTCATTGCCAATAGAGCCATCGGAATCATCACAGAATATAGAATGAGGCGATGCTCCATGTCGATCACGATCACCAAAATGAATAGTGCTAGATAAATCATCCAGAGGATGCTCTGCGCTGGATTCATGTGCAAATTGCTGGAGTAAGTTTGAATCCAATGGATGCGCTGCCAAATCCCAACGAATAACAAAGGAGTTCCCAGCTCCACGGCAATATACCGTGTCGGTTTCATGACTCGATCACGGTTCATCACGCTGGCTATTAAGCCAGACATTTGCACGAGCGGGCGAGGTTTGCCGTTGCTAAAACTAGGGCACATCGGCATGCGATAGAGTGGTAACTCATCTGCCAACCAGTTGATTAAAACACCCACTACAAAACCACTGATAACAAGCGCGACATTCAACATGAGGCTTTTCTCTACGGCAGGGGTAATTCCGGAGGAGGGGGGAGCAAATAAATGGACACCGCTACCACAATTAGGGACACTCCCAACAGAACAATGAAACGAATGATGTTGCTGATGGGGTCATCGGATAAGCTCGCCCTATGGTCATGGTCATTAGAATCTAGCAATGGTAGACGCTCAATATCCTCATCAATACGCCAAAGTGCGACGGTCACGGTTTTCAAGTTGATTCCAATGATGCAGTGGGCAACCGCAGGATACAAATTACGCCGTATATCCGTTTGCGACGGAATCGGTTGCGCATCAGGGTGGGAATGGTAAATGCACACCACTTCGTAGCCTTTGTTGTGTGCAAGAAACATAGCCCTAACTTGTTCGTTGCTGTCCATCCGATAAGCATCTTGAGGATTTGAGGAAACATTGCGAATGGGCACAACCTCTAGCACACGGTTCTCACGTCCAAACCCGAAACCACAACACTCATTCGGATAGTGTTTGCGTGCCTCGTCGATCATCTGATTTCGGTATGCAGGTGCAATGATGATAGGCTTCAACTGCTTTGTTCAACCTTAAAGCCGATGATCTTTTTATCTTGCGCGGGAATCCGATTTTCGTAGAACAGTTCGACAGTCAGTGAGTAGACCCCCACAGGATGGGAGATTCCGCGTAGGTGCATCGTGAATTCCATGTTGTGGTGCATTGTTTCAATGATATTCAATTCACTAACGATGCTATCCTGCTCATTATGGATGACCAACACAAGATTAGGGCGTTCCTGAAAAGGTGTCACAATAATATGGACATGAACGCGAAACCCATCTGAATAGGGGGTAACTTGCACCTGCTCTATTTTTATCTCCGCTTTTGGGCGTGGAATTCCACTTGATTCAAAAAATGAGACGTCCATTTTAGACAAAACTCTCCTGTAGTCTTTTGAGTGCTTCTAGGGCGGTTTCAACATCTTCTTTGGGGACACAAAGATGGTCACGGCTATAGGCAGCATAAGGTAAAATGGATACATTGGCTTGGGCTAAAGCATTAGCGAGGGTAGCTATCAAGCCCGTCAAATCAGGTTCTAGTTCAACATCCAATGTAATGAGCTTATAGGCGCCACCTTTGGTATGCGTGGGCAAGCGATTAGCAAAGTTGGTATATCCCTCCTCAGAGAGAATCAAGGTGATCTCAAAGGAGTCCATAATGAAGACGAGGAAAGGCTCGGCAAGTTGCGCAATGATTCCCAACGCGAAGACGCTCCCCTGTGTGGGTAATTTTACCAGCACATAACTGTCCTCATCAACGATAAACCGCGCCTGTTGCAAAATAGAGGAAATAGTTTGCTTCACTTTAGAAATCCTCCTTTTTATTCATTAAAGTGATAGGTCGATTCTGCATAAAATCGAACCGAACGATTCTTGAAACGATCCACTATCCACGATTGTAACTGTTGATTCTTCTCCTCTATATGACCATCGTCATGTCGCAAAATATCCATTGGATAGTTCAGTTGTAAAACGCGCCCTTGAACCACATGCCGACTGATTCCGGGTGGTAAAAAAGCTCGGTTTATGGCGGCATCAACAATGTCATGGGGATGATAGTTCTCAAAAGTGACAAAGGCAAATGCAGACGGAAACGCTTGCCAAACATCGTCAGGTTTGCTGCTCGC
>Ga0172373_10008785_pt1 | contig 12741 bp, 11 predicted proteins | sample Lak10m_2_FD_114546 | JGI IMG/M metagenome (GOLD analysis project Ga0172373, IMG submission 114546) | Freshwater microbial communities from Kabuno Bay, South-Kivu, Congo - kab_092012_10m | ecosystem: Environmental > Aquatic > Freshwater > Lake | place: Democratic Republic of the Congo... | reverse complement strand
TGAGTGCGCCCATTTCAAAGTTGCGGCGCCGCAACCATGTCGTTTTACGGATTTCGCATGGCGGCTGACCGCTCCCGGCCTGCGCGTGCCCGCCCGATCACGCCTCCGCCGCATCGACGAATCACGCACACCGAGTAAGCCGGATGCGCCGTTCCGACGTCGGAACAGTGTCGTCTGGAGGTAAACGCGGGTCGATCAGGCCTCCAACCCGCTCAACGAGTGCGTCCTGCTGGCCGACCGGTCGATCGGAAGACCCACTCACCTGGGGATGATCGATCCGCTCGGAGTGCGACAGATGCGATGTTCCGACGTCGGAACAGTGTCGGTTTACGGAAAACCCTTGTCGGTTGACCGCTCCCGGCCTGCGCATGCCCGCCCGATCACGCCTCTACCGCATCGACGAATCACGCACACCGAGTACGCCGGATACGCTATTCCGACGTCGGAACAGTGTCGTTTGGAGGGAAACGCGGGTCGTTTGGGCCTCGCACCCACGCGCCGAGTACGCCCTGCTGGCCGACCGGGCCCGCGGTCGACCCACTCACCCCGGAACGATCGATCCGCTCGGAGTGCGCCAGATGCGATGTTCCGACGTCGGAACAGTGTCGGTTTACGGAAAACCCTTGTCGGTTGACCGCTCCCGGCCTGCGCACGCCCACCCGTTCACGCCTCCACCTGCCTCGACGAATGACGCACACCGAGTCAGTCGGATCGCTGTTCCGACGTCGGAACAGTGTCGTTTGGAGCAAGGCGCGGGTCGTCTGGGCCTCAACCGCGGTCGATCCGCAGTCGCTCCACGGGCTCGCCGCCCAGCAGGTGGCGGTCGACGATCTCCTCCACGTCGCTCGCCGTGATGCCGCCGTACCAGACGGCGTCGGGGTAGACGACGGCGACGCAGCCCTGTGCGCACTGGTCCAGGCAGCCGGCCGCGTTGGCCCGGATGGCGCCCTTGACGCCGCGCTCCTTGAGCACCGCCTTGAACCGCTCCTTGATCGCCTCGCCGTCGCGGGCCGCGCAGCTGCCGCGGGGGTTGTCGTCAGGACGGCGGTTGGTGCAGACAAACAGGTGCTTCTGAAAAGGCTTCATCGCTCTCCCTCGCTTGGCTGCCGCGTCACCAGCAGCCGCAGACCGTCCAGATAGCTCCCGACACCGCGCCCGGCCACCTGCGCCACGCACACCTCGGCGAGACGCGACTCGCGCCGCCACGGCTCACGGGCGTGGATGTCCGAGAGATGCACCTCCACCACCGGGATGCGCAGCGACGCCACCGCATCGCGCAGCGCCCAGCTGGTGTGGGTGTAGGCGCCCGGGTTGAAGACCACGCCGTCGCAGTCGTCGTCGGCCGCCTGCAGCGCGTCGATCAGCGCGCCCTCGTGGTTCGACTGCAGGTGGCGCGTCTCAACCCCCAGCTGCGTCGCCAGCGCGCGAACAGCCTCGTCCAGCTGCGCCAGCGTGCCGGTGCCGTAGACCGACGTCTCACGCCGCCCGAGGAAGTTGAGGTTGGGACCGTGCAGCACCAGCACCCTCATGACGGCTCCACCTCGGCCAGCTGCCCGTCTGCAAACAGCCGCGCCAGCTCGGCCTCCAGCACGTCGTCCGCGACATCGCAGCCGTAGCGCGGCCGCCCCGGCGCCTCCAGCAGCACGAAGCGCGGCCGGCCTCCCACGCTCTTCTTGTCCGACCCCAGCGCCTCCCGCACGCGCGCGGGGTCGATGCCTCGGAGCGAGCGCCGCGGCAGCCGATCGACCAGCCGCATCGCCGCGTCGTCCGGTCCGATGCCCGAGAGCCGCAGCGCCGACCGCAGCCCCCACGCCACCGCCTCGCCGTGCAGCAGCTGCGCGTAGCGGCCGGCGCTCTCCAGCGCGTGGCCGATGGTGTGGCCCAGGTTGAGCACCGCCCGCTCGCCATGCTCCAGCGGATCGCGCGAGACAACCCCGGCCTTGTATTCGAGGCATCGAACGAGCACGTCGATCAGCAGCGCGTCATCGACCGGCATGCCGACAGCGAGCCGATCCAGGCCCGCCTCGAGCAGGTCGAACAGCCCGCCGCCGCTCAGCAACGCCGTCTTGACCGCCTCCGCGAGCCCGCACCAGCGCTCACGCTCCGGCAGCGTCGCCACCACGGCCGTCTCGGCCAACACCAGCGCAGGCGGATGAAACGCCCCCACGAGGTTCTTGCCCTCGGGGAGGTCGACCGCCACCTTGCCGCCCACACTGGAGTCGACCATCGCCAGCAGCGTCGTCGGCAGCTGGACAAACGGCACCCCGCGGCGCCAGGTGGCCGCCACGAACCCCGCCAGATCGCCGGTGACACCGCCCCCCACCGCCACCAGCCGCTCGCCCCGCTCCAGCCGCAGCTGCGCCAGCCAGCCGTAGAGCTCCGATGCCATCGTCAGCGTCTTGTGCTGCTCGCCCGACGGCAGTACGCGAAAAGCCGGGCGATGCGGCGCCAGCACGGCCCGCAGCCGCTCGCCGTGGAGCGACCAGACGTTTTCGTCCACCACCACCGCGATGCGCCCCGGAGCGGCCGGCAGCTGCTCCCACGTGCGCGGGCCGATCCGGATCGCATACGGCGTCGCACCATCGACGGTGAGCGATCGCGTCTGCATCTCACTCACGAGCGGGCTCCCGGCGGCGGCAGCGCGCACCACGCGCCGACGATCCGCTGCACGACTTGGTCGGTGCCGGCCGCCGCGTCGACCATCGCATCCGCCACCCGCTCGTAAAGCCACCGGCGCTGCGCCTCGAGCGTACTCAGCCGCGTCATCAGCGGCTCGCCCTGCAGCAGCGGCCGCGTACCGAGATCGGTCTGAATCAGCCGCTCGTGCAGCGTTTCGACCGGATTGCGCAGCCAGATCACATCACCGCCGCGTCGCAACAGCGCGCGTACCTCCGGCGTCAGCACCGCGCCGCCGCCCAGGGCGATCACCGCCGGCGGACCCCGCACCAGCCCCTCCAAGGTGCGCTGCTCGAGATCGCGAAACGCCGCCTCGCCGTCGACGGAAAAGATCTCCTCGATCGACCGCGACGCACCTGTGGTGATGGCCGCATCGAGATCGTGAAAAGCCAGCCCCAGCTCCGCGGCCAGCAGCGGCCCCACGGTGCTCTTGCCGCTGCCCGGCGGCCCGACGAGAAACAGGTGGCCGCCCAGCCGACGCGCACGGCGATGCTGCTGCCGCAGACGCTGTCGCAGCTGCGCCAGCGTGTCGCCGCCCAGCTCCTCCAGCAGCACCGAGGCCAGCTCCAACGCCACCATCGACTCCGCCACCACCGCGGCGGCCGGCACCGCGCAGGTGTCGGAGCGCTCGACGTGGGCGCGGTCGACCTCGCCGGAGAGCAGATCGACCGAGGGCAGCGCCTCCGAGACGGTGGCGATCGGCTTCATTGCCGCCCGCACCACCAGCGGCTGGCCGTTGGTGATGCCGCCCTCGGTGCCGCCTGCGTGGTTGGAGCCCCGCTCCAGCAGTGGCGCGCTGTCACCGCCGCGCAGGATCGGATCGTGCACCTGCGTCCCGTAGCGCGAGGCGGCGCTCCAGCCGTCGCCCACCTCGGCCGCCTTGATGGCGTGGATCGAGACGAGCGCGCGCACCAGCCGCGCGTCGAGGCGGCGGTCCCAGTGGACATGGCTGCCCAGCCCGGCCGGCAGCCCGCTCACCACCACCTCCACCGTGCCGCCGACCGTATCGCGACGCCGCTGCGCCGCCTCGATCGCGGCCACCATCGCCGCACCCGCCGCCGCATCGGCGCAGCGCACGGGCGACGCATCGGCCGCCTCGGAGAGCCGACGCGCGTCCACCGCCGCCTCCGGACAGCTGATCAACGCCGGCGGCGCCACCGCGTCGTGGATGGAGCGGACCGACGACCCGACATGAATGTCCAGCGCCGCCAGCAGCGCCCGGGCCGCCCCGCCCAGCGCCACGCGGGCCGCCGTCTCGCGGGCGCTGGCCCGCTCCAGGATGTCGCGCAGGTCCTGGGCGCCGTACTTGATGCCCCCCGCGAGGTCGGCATGACCGGGGCGCGGGAGCGTCACCGCCGGACCTGGCTGCTCCCCGGGCGTCAGCGGCGCCACCTTCATCCGCTCCAGCCACTTCTGGTGGTCGCGGTTCTCGATCAGCAGCGCCAGCGGCGAGCCCAGCGTCACGCCGTGGCGCACCCCCGCCACGATCCGCGCGCTGTCCGACTCGATCTTCATCCGTCCGCCGCGGCCGTACCCCTGCTGGCGCCGCTGCAGGTCGACCCGCAGCAGCTCCTCCGTCAGATCAAGCCCCGCCGGGAGCCCCTCGAGGATCGCCACCAGCATCGGTCCGTGCGACTCGCCCGCGGTCATCCAGCGCAGTGCCGTCATCGCAGCGACTCCTCGGCCGCACGGGCCATCTCACGCGTCACCGCGGGCAGATCGATCGGGCGCTGCAGCCACAATGCGAGCGAGCGCGCCGCCTGCCCCACCAGCAGCGACAGGCCGTCGACCAGCGGCCGCTGCGCCTGACGCGTCTCACGCTCCAGCCGCGTCCCGCCCCGCCGGTAGACGAACTCGACGACGATCGTCCTCTCGTGCGACACGACGAACGCTGGCAGCGCGGTGGCATCGGCCTCATCGAGCCCAACGCGGGTGGACTGGACGAGGATGTCGGGTGAGATCACCCGGCCATCATCGACCTCGCGCACCGCGTCCTCCGCGCCGCCCAGCGACGTCACCAGCGCCCGCGCACGCGCCGGCGTCCGGTTGATCACCGTGACCGGTACGTGGAGCGACCGCAGCGCCACGAACGCCGCCCGCGCCGCGCCGCCCGCCCCCAGCAGCACGGCATGACGGGGACGCGGTGAGACCTCCATCAGCAGGAGCGAGAGCGCCTCATGGACGGCGACGACGTCGGTGTTGTGGCCCACCCAGCGGTCCCCCACGCGCTGCACGACGTTGACAGCGCCGGTCTGGCGGGCCGACGGCGCGAGCTCATCCACCAGCCGCGCGGCAGCCTCCTTGTGCGGCAGCGTGACGTTGAAGCCATCGAGCGTCGCGCGGGCCTGCGCGAAGAACGTCGGGAGGTCGGTCGACGCGACGCGGACCTTTTCGTACCGGCCGTCGACGCCCAGCAGCCGCAGCGCCGCCGTATGCAGCACGGGCGAGAGCGAGTGGTCGACAGGGTCGCCCACCACGGCCAGCCGCAGCGTCACGCGCTGGCTCCGCGCTCCGACAGCAGCTGCCGGGCCTCGTCGGCGGAGATCACCTCGAGCCGCAGCGCCCGCGGCACGTCCAGCGCGCCCCAGGCGACCGCCTGACGCAGCAGCGTGCGCGAGTGGCGGTCGTTGGCGCGGTCGGTCATCAGCCCGTCGATGATGGTGGCGCCGCGCGCCGTGGCCACCGCCTCCTGATACGCCTCCAACCGGCGGGCCTCGGCCTCGATCCGCTGCCGCGGCAGCGCCGTGCGGGCGGCGATGAGCACCGCCAGCAGCTGCGCCGGGTGGCCCACCCACTTGCCGCTCATCCCCAGCGCCTGTCCGTGGCGGGCGTGGTCGAAGACGAGCCGCAGCCGCTGCAGGATCCGCTCCCGGTTGGCCGCCGCGTCGAGCGCCTTGTCGGTCACCGGGTAGGCCAGCGTCATGGCGTCGATGGCCGGCACGCCCGCGGCGCCGGCGGCGTTGACGATCGCCAGCCGGGCATGATCGCTCGCGGGGTGGTCGTTGACGATCTCCGGGAGCCCCAGGTCGGCGGCGTGGTCGGCGATGCCAAAGACGATGCCCGAGAGGCGCGGCAACGACGCCTGCACCAGTGCCGGCAGCTCCAGCACCGACCAGCCGCTCTCCACCAGGAACTGGAGACGGATGCGACCGCGCGGCAGCGACAGCCGGCGCTCCACCTCGTCCAGCAGCTCGCATAGCCACCGCAGCTCACCGGCCGACTGCGCCTTGGGCCACATGACGCCATCGACCGGATACGACTCCGGCGGGCGGTCCTCGCCCACGCCCAGCAGCACCTCGAGCAGGTCGTCGGTCGCGTAGGGCAGCTCCAGCCCGCTGGGCCGGTAGTAGCGCAGCGCGCGGCCCGGGTCGGCCGTGCGCAGCACCTCCACCGCGTTGCGCCGGCCGGCCAGCACCACCTCGTCGGTGAGCGCCTGGGCGTCCTCGCCATCGAGCAGCACCAGCGGCGCATGCGGCGGGCCGTCCAGCACGGCGTCGACGTCGGCGGTGGCGACATCGAGCCGCTCGGCCAGCTCGCTGCGGCCGATGCCCAGCTTCTCCAGCAGCCGGGCGGCCGGCAGGAGCCCTTGCTCCACGGCCTTGCGGGCCATGACGCCGTCGCTGGCCGGGGTGGTCAGGTGGGCCCACTGACGCCAGTGGGCCACCGGCAACTCGACCGAGCGCGCCGCCTGATCCCGCGCCAGAGCGACCCGCCGGGCCTCCAGCGCCTCCCGCGTCTCCTGCAGCGTGGACGCCATCGACTCTGCTCCCCTCTGCCGCGGGACGCGCCGCGAGCTACTTGCCGGCCTTGCCGAGCAGGTCGGCCAGCGTGCCGAAGCCCTTGCCCGAGACCGGCTTCTGCGTCTGCATCCAGGCGCGCGCCTCGTTGCGCTCCTCGGCCCGCACCGCCTCGCGGGCGGAGAGCCGCACCTTGCCCTCGCGCGACTCCAGCACCGCCACCCGCAGCGCCGTCCCGACGGGGAACGCCTTGCGGAGGTCGGCGCCCTTGGGCGTCTCCAGCTCGCTGGCCGGCACCAGCCCGCGACCGGCGGCCCAGGTGACGAACAGCCCGAACGGCTCGATCTTCTCGACCGTCACGTCCAGCACGCTGCCGACAGCCGGCGCCGACTGGCTCTCCGGGCTTCGACGCGCGGGGGCGGACTGGGCGGCAGCGGCGGCGGCCTCCTCCGACACGGCGACCGGCTCGGTGTGGCCCAGCTTGAGCGGCTTGCTCTCGGCGGCGGTCGCGGCGGCGGCCCCCTCGCCGACGATCGACGCCAGCTCCTCGGCCGAGACGTACGAGAGCGAGAGGCGACGCTGCACGGTGTCGACCACGTCGACCCGCACCGCCACCGTCTCACCGACGCGCACCACGTCGGAGGGGTGGCCGATGCGCCGACCGAACGCGCTCACGTGGAGGAGGCCGTCCACGCCGGGGACGATCTGCACGAAGGCGCCGAACGGCTGCACGCGCTGCACGGTGCCCTGCACGATGTCGCCGGGGACCAGCTCGACCAGCGCCGTCTCCCACGGGTCGGCGACCATGCCCTTCATGGAGAAGGCGAGCCGCTCGGTGCGGTCCTTGGGGCCGGGCGGGTCGATGCGGATCAGCTCCACCTCCACCTGCTGACCGGGCTGCACGACGTCGGCCGGACGGACGCGGCCGTAGCCCATCTCGCTGGCGTGCAGCAGCCCCTCCATGCCGCCGATGTCGACGAACGCGCCGAAGTCGCGCAGGGAGGTGACGGTGCCGGTGAACCGCTCGCCCACCTTGAGCCGGTCGCGCAGCTTGGCGGCCTTCTCGGCGGCCTCCTCCTCGAGCAGCACGCGGCGCGAGAGGACGACATCGCGCTGGCCGCGCATCTCGGTGACGCGGAAGGTGAGCCGCTTGCCCAGCATCGTGGCGGGGTCCTCGATGCGGCGGGTGTCCATCTGGCCCATCGGGCAGAAGCAGCGCACACCGGCGACCTCGACGGAGTAGCCGCCCTTGTTGACCTCGCTGACGGTGCCCTCGACCGGCACGCCGGTGCGGGCCGACTCGGCCAGCGCCAACCGCGCGGCAGGGCCCTTGCCGAGGCTGCGCGCCAGCACGGCCATCCGGTTCTCGATGCGCACCACGTACAACTCGGCGGTGTCGCCCTTGCGCACCACGGCCGTCTGGCCGCGCTCGGAGAACTCGCCGATGTCGGCGATGCCGTCGCGGCCGTGGCCGAGATCCAGCACGACCCGCTCGGGGCCCACCTGCACGACGGTGCCAGTCACCTTCTGGCCGGGGGCCAGCGGCGGCCGATCCTGCTTGAGGCTCTGCTCGAACAGCTCGGCAAACGACTCTTCCTGCTCGTCGAAAGACACGTGGCACTCCGCGGCGAAATGGCCGGATTCCCGGCGTATGGGGAGGCGCCGTTTAGCAGCAAAGGAGCGCGGTGCCAACCGCGGCGCCGGCATGCGGCGGGGCTCCCGCAAAGTCGGTGACGCACGGACAAGCCATGCTCTCGGCCCATCCGATCCCGTCGACGTCACGGAGGCAACGCCAAGACTCCAGTGATCGACGGCCTTCCGGCCGCCGCGACAGGGCAGAAACCAGCTGTATCCCGGCGCGCAGGTCGCGCGCACCGTTGTCGACCGCAGACGCCGACCGTAGCTTGCGACCGAACGTCCGGTCGGCGGTTGGGAGGTGGGTTGTGACGGGTGTGGATCCGGGGTCGGCGCAGCAGCCGGCGGCGCTGCTCTTTACCGACGCCACGGGCTGGCATCTCGCGCTGGAGCTGCCGGGCGTGCGGGCCGAGTCACTCGAGGTGACGTGGACTGCCGGCACGCTGCGGGTCGACGCGGAGCGGCCTCCGCCGGGTGTTCCGTGGCAGTCGGTGCGGCTGTCGGAGGGGCGTTACGGCCGGCTCAGCCGCACCTTCGACGTGCCCGAGGGGTACGACCCGGCGCGGGCGGAGGCGGTGCTGGAGCAGGGGCTGCTGCGGATCGACCTGCCGCCGCGGGCGAGCCGACGATTACGACTGGTACCGGGCGCGATGCGGAGCTGACTCGGGTCAGCTTGCCCTCACGGCGAGGCCGGAGCCGCCAGAGTCTCGAGCAGCGCCATCGGATCGGCCGGTGAGGCCTGTGCGCTCTCGCCCTCGGCCTGCAGCGTCCAGGCGGACGCTTCGGCGTCCAGCCCCTGCAGCCACTGTTCGACGCGGTGGCGATCGGGCGCGGTGCTGCGGGCGCCCAGCCAGTGCAGCTCGCGGGCGTTGGGGCCGGAGACGAGCGCCGGCGGCACGGGGAGCGGCGGCGTGTGGTCCAGCACCAGCACGAGGCTGTCGGGCGCATCCTCCGTCGCGGCAGCGACGAGCGACTCCAGCCCGGTGCGGGTGTGCGCGTCGACGATCACCAGCTGCTCGCGCCCTGCACCGGCCCGTCCCGCGATCGACAGCGGCGTACGGCCGAGCGCCGCCTGCAGCTCCAGCGCCTCGGCGCTCTGCGGCGGCGGGGGTGTCACCTTCTGCAGCAGACGGATCGTCTCGGCGTCGGCGGCGATCCAGCCCGGTGGTCGTGCGGCACAGATCAGCGCGATACCGGCCTGCGCGCAGCCGATCGCCAGCTCCCAATCGCGCGGTCGGTCGGCGCGCATCAAGTCGAGCTCGGGCGCGAACCGACCCCAGTGAAACGCGAGCAGTCCGGCGTGCAGCAGGTGCACCCGGCGCGGCGTCGCGAGCGCCGACCAGCAGGGGAGCGAGACGCGCACGGCGCCGAGGTCGCTCAACGGCTGAGGGGCCAGCGTCCCGTGCAGTCCCACGACGGCCTGACCGTCGCAGTCGGCGAGGCCGGCCACCATCGTGCGTGCGTAATCGGGCGGATAAACCAGCTCGGGCCGGCAGGTCAGGACGATGGTGCGCTCATCCAGCTCGGTGAACGCCGCCGGTCTCGCAGCGGTGTCGTCCCGAAAAGCGTCCTCTCGCGAGACGACGACCAACCCTGGCCATGCCGATGACCGCAGCGGCTCAGGCTCGGTGGCCGCGACGCGCACCTCGTCCACCTGCTCCAGCAGCGACCGTGCCGCCGCGAGCGTGCGTTCGGCCGGCGCCGATCCGGCGTCGATGAAGGCGATGAGCCGATCGGCCTTGAGTCGGCCCAGGTTGATGAAGTGGGCTTGCACGGCGTCGATCGACATCGCGGCTCTCCTCAAGGCGCGGTCGGGGGCGCGCGGCAGGCACTGTGTCACCCGCCGGGCGGCGATGCGAGCAGGGGAGTCGATATGCAGCCGCGGAGAGGACTCAAATCCGGACGCCGTGCGGTCATCCCAACAACGAAACGAACAGGCGCAGGGAGGCGATCGTGGCTCACCAACGGGCCTTGGTCGCGCGAGGAGCGCGAGCGCCCACGTCCTGCGAGGCACCCAGCCCCTGAGCTGATTCATGGGCGGCAAGCCCATGAATCAGGGGTCACAGCTCGGGAGCGGCGACAGCCGCGACCGAGGCGCTATCATCAACGACAAAAATCGAGACCCCTCCGGGTCTGCGCTCTTCATCGCAACAAGCACGGCGCAAGCTGTCGAGACAGCGCTCCGCTTTTCATCGGAGGCAGCCCCTCCGGCGTGGCGGAAGGCGATGACCGGACGCATCGACCTCGGCCCCGTGCGGCGCGGCACGGCAGCCCATCGACCGCCGAGCGACAGCGCCGCCGCACGACATGATGCGACCACAAAAGGGATCGGCGAGGCGGAAGCCGCCGTCCGATTCAGCCCTCGACGGCGTGGACCTGCCGTCCGTCGACGAAGGTGCGCATCACCTGGCCAGTGAAACGGCGCCCGTCGAACGGCGAGTTGCGGCTCTTGGAGTAGGAGCGGCGCACGTCGAACGTCCACTCGCGCGCCGGGTCGACCAGCACCAGATCGGCCGCAGCCCCGACGGCGATACGCCCATACGGCAGCCCGAAGAGACCCGCCGGTGCGCTGGTGAGCGCCGCAAGCGCCCGGTGCAGCGGCAGCGCGCCCGAGCGCACCGCCTCCAGCGTCAGCGAAAGCGCCGTCTCGAGCCCGACGATGCCGTTGGCCGCGTGGTCGAAGTCGACCTCCTTGTCGACGACGGCATGCGGCGCGTGGTCGGTGGCGATGGCGTCGATGGTGCCGTCGGCCAGCCCCTCCAGCACGGCCAGCCGGTCCTCCTCCTCGCGCAGCGGCGGGGACATCTTGGCGTGGGTGTCGTAGCCGCGCACCGCCTCGTGGGTGAGCGCGAAGTGATGCGGCGTCGCCTCGGCCGTGACGTGGATGCCGCGCGCGCGCGCCTCCCGCACCGCCCGCACGCTCTCGGCGGTGGAGATATGCGCCACATGCAGATGAGCGCCCGTCAGCCGGGCGAGCGCGATGTCGCGGTGGACCATCACGTCCTCGGCCGCGCCGGGGATGCCCTTGAGCCCCAGCCGCACGGAGACATCGCCCTCGTGCATGCAGCCGCCCGAGAGCGCCGGCTCCTCCTCGTGCACCATCACCGGCTTGCCGACCAGCAGCGAGTACTCCAGCGCGCGCCGCATGACGCCGGCATTGGCCACCGGGCGCCCGTCGTCGGTGAAGCAAACGGCACCGGCCTCGGCCAGCTCGACGAACTCCGCGAGGCTCTCACCCTTCTGGCCACGGGTGATCGCGGCGCTCGGCAGCACCCGCGCGTACCCGGCCTCGGCGCTCTTCTTGAGGACGAACTGCACCAGCGCGGCGGTGTCGATCACCGGCTTGGTGTTGGGCATGGCCACGAGCGTGGTGAAACCGCCCGCCGCGCCGCTGCGGGCACCGGTGGCGATCGTCTCCTTGTGCTCCTCGCCCGGCTCGCGCAGGTGGACGTGCAGGTCGACGAAGCCGGGCAGCAGCCACTGGCCTCGCGCCTCCACCACGGGGAGGTCGGCCGAGAGCGGCCCCGGCGTCTCGAGGGCGACGATGCGGCCGGCGTCGACGACGACGGTGCGCTCGCCGTCGAGTCCGGAGTCGGGGTCGATGACACGGGCGCCGACGATGGCGAAACGAGATGCAGCGGTCATGCGACCTCCTGAGCGGCCTGGGCCGGATCGTGGCCTGCGAGCAGCGACAACACCGCCATGCGGACGGCGACGCCGTTCTCCACCTGCGGCAGGATCACGGCGCGGGGGCCGTCGGCGACCTCGGGCGACAGCTCGACGCCGCGGTTGACAGGTCCGGGGTGCAGCACCACGGCGTCCGGGCGCAGCCACTCCATCTGCCGCAACCCCAGGCCGAAGGTGCGCGAGTACTCGCGGGCGCCCGGCAGGAAGGCGCCGTCCATCCGCTCGTTCTGGATGCGCAGCATCATGACGGCGTCGGCGTCCGACACCGCCTCCCGCAGCGAGTGGGTGAGCCGCACGCCGAGCTGGGCGAGGGACGGCGGCAGGAGCGTCGGCGGTCCGCAGAAGGTGACGTGTGCGCCCAGCGTGCTGAGCGCGAAGGCGTTGGAGCGCGCCACCCGCGAGTGGAGCACGTCGCCGACGATGGTGATGCGCCGCCCCTCCAGCGAGCCCAGCCGCTCCGTCAGCGTGAGAGCGTCCAGAAGCCCCTGCGTCGGGTGCTCGTGCTGGCCGTCGCCGGCGTTGACGACCGCGGCCCGCGTGTGGCGGGCGACCATCTCCGCCGCGCCCGAGGCCCAGTGGCGCACGACGATGATGTCGGGCCGCATCGCGTCCAGGTTGCGCGCGGTGTCGACGAGCGTCTCGCCCTTCTGCGCGGAGGAGCCGGAGGCGCTGACGTTGTAGGCGTCGGCCGACAGCACCTTGGCCGCCACCTCGAACGACATCCGAGTGCGGGTCGAGTTCTCGAAGAAGAGGTTGATCACCGCCCTGCCACGCAGCGCGGAGGACTTTTTGACGTCCTGGCGCAGCAGCTCGCGCATCGACAGCGCGGTGTCGAGCAGGTGCTGCAGCTCGGGGCGGGTGAGCCCCTCCAGTCCCAGCAGGTGCTTTCGTCGGAAGGCTGTCATCGCCGCTCCCGGGCGGCCTGGGTCGGGCGGCCGCCGCGCAGGGGGGCGCTCATAGCAGAGGATCGCTCGCGAGAGGCAGTGGTGATTTCGTGCGGTGCGGT
>Ga0172373_10008784_pt1 | contig 12742 bp, 14 predicted proteins | sample Lak10m_2_FD_114546 | JGI IMG/M metagenome (GOLD analysis project Ga0172373, IMG submission 114546) | Freshwater microbial communities from Kabuno Bay, South-Kivu, Congo - kab_092012_10m | ecosystem: Environmental > Aquatic > Freshwater > Lake | place: Democratic Republic of the Congo... | reverse complement strand
GAGCGCGTTGTAGACGTTGTGCAGTCCCGGCACCAGCAGGTCGAGCGGCCGGCCGAGCATGTCCTCGCGCCGGCAGCGGAACATGCCCTCGGCGGCGCGGTTGAAGAGCACGATGTCCTGGGCGTCGTCCACCGTGATGATGGCGTCCATCGCCGAGTCGAGGATCGCGGCCAGGCGCGCCTGCGAGGCGTCGAGCGCGGCGCGCGCCTCGGCCTCGCGGGCGTCGGCCCGCATGCCCTGGCGCACGAAGGCGAACAGGCCGACCCCGAGCACGGACAGGTCGACCACGAAATCCAGCGCCGGCAGCCACGGGTGCTCGGCCTGCAGGGTCAGGGCGGCGACGTTCAGCACCACGATGCCGGCCGCCGCCGCGATCGCGGCCCCGGTTGCGCGGGGATCGAGGAGGGCCATCAGGACAAGTTGATAGGGATCAAGTGTCGGGACGCGAGGCAGGGCATATTGCGCCAGCAACCATGGGCATCATGAATTTCCCGGCCACGAACCTCGTCATCGACCCGGAGCTGATCCGCAAATACGACATCAGCGGGCCGCGCTACACCTCGTACCCGACCGCCGACCGTTTCGTCGAGGCATTCGGCGAATCGGACCTGCGGCACTGGATCGGCAAGCGCAACATCGGCGGCATCAAGCAGCCGCTGTCGGTGTACGTGCACCTGCCGTTCTGCGACACCATCTGCTACTACTGCGGCTGCAACAAGGTCGTCACGAAAGATCACGGACGATCCGCGAAGTATATCAAGTACTTGGCGAAGGAACTCGCGCTCTACGCCGCGCAGCTCGGGCCCGACCGCCGTGTCTGCCAGATGCACTTCGGCGGCGGCACGCCGACCTTCCTCACGCCCGACGAGCTGCGCACGCTGACCTCGGTGCTGTGGTCGCACCTCGAGCGCCAGGACGACTGCGAGTGCTCGATCGAGGTGGACCCGCGCAAGGTCGAGCCCGGCCGCATGAAGCTGCTGGGCGAACTCGGCTTCAACCGCATGTCGGTGGGCGTGCAGGACTTCGACGCCGACGTGCAGCAGGCCGTCCACCGCATCCAGTCCGAGGACGAGACCCGCCGCGTGATCGACGAAGGGCGCGCCAACGGCTTTCGCTCGGTGAACCTCGACCTGATCTACGGCCTGCCCAGGCAGACCCTCGCGAGCTTCAACCGCACGCTCGATCGCGTGCTCGAGATCTCGCCCGACCGCGTCGCGCTCTACAGCTACGCGCACCTGCCTTCGCTCTTCAAGCCGCAGCGCCGGATACTCGAAGCCGACCTGCCGCGCCCGGACGAGAAGCTCGCGATCCTCACCACCTCGATCGAGCGCCTGACGCAGGCGGGCTACGTCTACATCGGCATGGACCACTTCGCCAAGCCCGACGACGACCTCGCGGTGGCGCAGCGCCAGGGCCGGCTGCACCGCAACTTCCAGGGCTATTCCACCTGCGCCGAGAGCGACCTCGTCGCGCTCGGCGTGTCGGCGATCGGCAAGATCGGCCCGACCTACCACCAGAACGTGAAGCGGCTCGACGAGTACTACGACCTGCTCGACGCCGGCAAGATGCCGGTGATGCGGGGCATGGAACTGTCGTCGGACGACCTGCTGCGCCGCGCGGTGATCCAGGCCATCATCTGCCACTTCCGCCTGTCGATCGAGTCGATCGAATTGTCGTACCTGATCAACTTCCGCGAGTATTTCGCCGCCGAGTTCGAGGACCTCAAGGCGTTCGCCGACGAGGGCCTGGTCACGCTGACGCCGGAGTGGATCGAGGTCACGCCCCGCGGCCGCATGATCGTGCGCGCGATCTGCATGGTGTTCGACAAGTACCTGCGCGCCAGCCGCGAGCGCAACCGCTACTCCCGGGTGATCTGACGTGGACGGCGTCCCCGCGGCGCTGGTCGTGTCGATGCTGGCCCTCGGCCTTGCCAGCGGACTGCACTGCGTCGGCATGTGCGGCGGCATCGTCGCCGCGTTTACCTCAGCGCCGCGCACCGTGGTGTTGCACGACGCGCGCAACGCGTCGAACTGGCCGCGCCACCTTGCCTTCAACAGCGGCCGCATCGCCAGCTATGCCGTGGCCGGTGCCATCGCCGGGGCGATCGGCGCCGCGGGCGCGGTAATGGGCGAAGTGCTGCACGCGCAACTCGCGCTCTACGTGATCGCGAATGCGATGCTCGTCGTGGTCGGCCTGCACCTGCTGGGCATCGGTGCGCCGCTGGCGCGAATCGAGGCGCTCGGCGCGCCGCTCTGGCGGCGAATTGCGCCGCATGCGGTGCGTCTCGCCGCCGCGCGTTCGTTGCCGGCCGCGCTCGGCGCCGGCGCGCTGTGGGGCTGGCTGCCGTGCGGCATTGTCTACGGCGCGCTCGCCACCGCCACGCTCGCCGGCAGCGCCACGGGCGGTGCGATCGCGATGACTGCGTTCGGCGCCGGCACGCTGCCGTACCTGCTCGCCGCGGGCGTCGGTGCCGCGCGGCTCAAGGCCTGGATCGGCATCGGCCGCTGGCGTGTCGCCGCCGGCATCCTGGTTTTCGGCTCGGGCGCCTTCGGCATCGCGCGCGCCTCCGGCCTCGCCGACGCGATCCAGCGCGGCGTGCTCTGCCTCTGAACGAACGCGAAGGATTCCCCGTGACCACGCACGATCCCCTGCGCACGCTGAAGAACGAGCACGGCGCGATCGCCGCGGTGCTGCACGGCCTGCAGCACCTCGCGCACCTGCTGAGGAAGCCCGGCGTGAAGCCGGACCTCAAGGTATTCCACGCGATGCTGTACTACATCGACCAGTTCCCCGAGCGCCAGCACCACCCGAAGGAAGACACGTGGTTGTTCGCGAAGCTCGTCGAGCGCGCGCCGCAGACGGCAGGGGCGATCGCGCAACTGAAGCGCGAGCACGCCGAGTGCCCGGCGCGGGTGCGCGAGCTCGAGGCGGCGCTGGCGCGCTACGAGACCGAAGGCGCGTCGGGCGCGGGCACGTTCGCCGACGCGGTGGATCGCTATGCCGACTTCCACTGGCAGCACATGCGCCGCGAGGAGACCGAGATCCTCCCGCTCGCGCGCCAGCACCTGACTACCGCCGACCTCGCCGACATCGAGCGCGCGTTCGAGGGCCACGAGGACCCGCTCGCCGGCCTGCGCGAGAAGGACTTCGACGCGCTCTTCGCGCGCATCGTCAGCCTCGCGCCCGCGCCGATCGGCTTGAATGAGCCATGGCGGCGGGCGCCGAGATGAGCGAGCCCTCGTGGCGAGCGCACCCATGAGCGAGGGCTATTCCCTCGAGGAACTCGAGGCGCTCGCGAAGCTCGAGTCCGCGCTCGAGGCGCGCGTCTGCGCGGCGGCGGCCGAACTCGGCCGATCGGTCGAGGACGGCGTCGGCCTGCGGGCCGGCCTGCTGCAGGCCTTCCGCGAGGCCCACGCCGACTGGCAGGCGGCCAAGGCCGTGACGGAGCTTGCCGCGCGCCGCAGCCCCGACTGGCAGCTGCGCGAGCGTGCGGCTGCCCAGCTGCAGTCCGAGCACCTGCGCGGCCAGCACCATCGCTGGATGGCGCAACTCCAGAACGCCGAGCGCAGCGGCGACCGCGTCGGCGAACTGGTCCGCGTGCTCGCGCACATCGTCGCCGACCTCGCGATGCTGGTGGACCACTCCGCGCCCGCCGAGGACGAGGTCAACGCGCGCTTCGCGACCCTGGTCGCCGAGCGAGACAAGGCCACCTGAACGCACGGGTGGAGCGGCGCGATACCGCGTGGCTGTGGCGTCATCCGGCGTGGCATCATCCCCCGCCTCTTTCCAGGGAGGCTTCGCATGCTGGACTTCAAGGGCAAGGTCGCGTTCGTCTCGGGCGCGGGATCGGTGGGCACCGGCTGGGGCAACGGCAAGGCGGCAGCGGTGCTGTTCGCGCGGCAGGGCGCCAAGGTCTACGGCACCGATCTCCGCGCCGAAGCCGCCGAAGAGACGCGTCGCATCATCGAGGGCGAGGGCGGCACCGCCGCCGCGCGCGCCTGCGACATGACCAGCAGCAAGGACGTAGAGGCCGCGGTGCAGGACTGCGTCGCGCGCTTCGGGCGCATCGACGTGCTGGTGAACAACGTCGGCGGCTCGGCGCCCGGCGATCCGGTCAGCATGACCGAAGAGGTCTGGGACGCGCAGGTCGACCACAACCTGAAGACCGCGTTCCTCGCCTGCAAGCACGTGCTGCCGGTGATGGAGAAGCAGGGCAGGGGCGCGATCGTGAACCTGTCGTCGCTCGCCGCGCTGCGCATGAGCCCGAACCGCGTGCACGTGGCCTACAGCGCCACCAAGGGCGGCATCGTCACCTTCTCGAACTCGGTGGCGATGGCCTACGTGAAGAAGGGCATCCGCTCCAACACCGTGACCCCCGGCCTGATGCACACGCCGTTAGTCGAATATCGCCTCGCCAAGGCCCTCACCGGCGGCGACGTGCAGAAGCTGATCGACGCGCGCAACGCGCAGACGCCGATGGGCAAGATGGGCGATGCGTGGGATGTCGCGAACGCGGTGGTCTTCCTGGCCTCGGACGAGGCGAAGTACATCACCGGGGTGGAACTCGTCGTCGACGGCGGGTTGTCGATCTACGGCATGGGCTAGCCGAAGGAACGAGGGGCGTTGCACGCCCCTCGTGCACCCCTGCAAGAAGAATCTACGGCACCGGCTAAATAGTCCTCTGCCCCCCGATGCCGCGCTCCTTCTCGTAGCGCGTCTGGCAGGCGATGCAACGCGTCGCCGTGAGCGACACCTGCAGCCGCGCCACCGGGATGTCGGCATCGCAGTCCTCGCAGCTGCCGAAGTCGGGCGAGTGCAGCCGCTCGATCGCGCGCTCGACCGCCTGCAGTTCCTTGGTCTCGCGCGCCGCGTTGGCGGCGTCGAGGCTGTTCTCGAGGTCGGCCACCGCGTCGTCGTCGGTTTCCTCGCCGTGGCGCGGCAGCGACCCGGCGGCGGTGCCCTGCTTCTGCATCGTCGCCGCGATCTCGCGCCGCAGTTGTTCCGCGCGCGCCTGCAGCTTGTCGCGCAGGTCGTCGCGCTGCTCGATCGTGAGGTAGCGCATGGCGCCTCCCTTCAGCCGTTCAACGGCAGACCAGCACCGGCACCTTGGAGTGCGTGAGCACCTTGGTGGTCTCGCTGCCCAGCAAGAGGCCGGCGAGCCCGCGGCGGCCGTGCGAGGCCATGACGATCAGGTCGCACTTCTTGCCCTTGGCGGTGCGGATGATCGCCTCCCAGGGCAGGTCGCCAGTGACCGAGGTGGTCTTGCAGTCCACGCCCGCGGTCTGCGCCGCGATCTCGATCGCCGAGAGCGCGTGGCGCGAGGCCTTGGCCATGGATTCCTTGTAGCGCTTGGGGTTGAACTCGGCGGTGACGTAGGCCGCGCCTTCGCCGTAGACCGGCGGCATGAACGGCGCGACGACGTAGAGCCCGGTGACCTTGGCGCCGGTCGCCTTCGCAAGCCCGATGGCGGTGTCGATGGCCTTGCCCGAGAGCTTGGAGCCATCGGTCGAGACGAGGATGTGCTTGTACATGAGGTGCCTCCTGTTCAGTTGCGTTCAGACTAGCGCGCGAGCGTGGCGCAGACTTGATTTGCCGCAAACCTGCGCCGGGCTGGCGCTCAGGCGTCTTCGCCCCGCGCGATGGCACCAATGCGCGCGCGATCGAGCATCTGGATCTCGCGACGCACGATGCGGATCATGCCCTGCTCCGAGAGTTCGTGGAGGAGGCGAGACAGGGTTTCCTTGGTGAGGCCGAGTTGCGCCGCGAGCACCGTCTTGGTCGAGGGCAGGCGCGCGACGTCCTCCTTCGTGTCGGCGAGCAAGGACTCGAAGTACGCGGCGACGCGCTGGCGACCGCTGTGCAGCGTGCTGGCCTCGATGTCGGCGACGAAGCGGTGCATGCGCTCCGAAAGGCTCACCAGCACGTTCCTCGCGAACGGCGGGTCGCGCTCGATCAGCGACAGCACCGCGGTCGAGGGCAGCAGCACCACCATGCTGTCGGCGAGCGCCACTGCCTCGAGGGGATTGGGGCGCGACGCGAACACCAGCGCCTCGCCGAAGCTCTCCCCGGGGCCGACGAGGCGCAGCACCTTCTCGCGGCCGCCGGTGCCGCGCAGCGCCAGCTTCAGGAGGCCGTAGGCGACGGCGTAGAAGCCCTCCTGCACCTCGCCCCGGCGGCAGAGCACGTCGCCGCGGCGGATGTCGATCATGCGCGCCTGGCGCGCGAGTTCGGCGATGTGCGAAGGCTCGGCCTGGCGCAGCAGCGGGAGGTTGGCGAGGATTCCGCCGATCAGCGGCTTTCTTGTCATCGGCCCCATCTTGTCCGCGGGTCGGCCCGTCATTGTTGATGCAGATCAAGCAGGTACGAGCGCACGCGGGAATGCGCCTTCCTTGCCGGAGATCAAATCGCGCAGGGCCTGCGCCCTTCAGACTCCAAGGCTGGGTGAACTCGCGAGCGCGATGCCGATGATGCTTTCCGTGCGGGACAGGGAGTGCCTACCGATCGTGCAGGGCGGCATGGGCGTGGGCGTGTCCGCGCACCGGCTCGCGGGAAGCGTCGCGCGAGAGGGTGGCATAGGCACGCTGTCGAGCGTCGACCTGCGGCGTCACCATCCCGACCTGATGAAGGCCACCGCGGGCGTGCGCGAACGCGCCGTGATCGACCGCGCGAACCTCGTCGCGCTCGATCGCGAGGTGCGGCAGGCGAAGGCGCTCGCCGGCGGGCGAGGGCTCGTTGCGGTGAACGTGATGCGCGCGGTCTCGGAGTACGCGTCGTACGTGAAGCAGTCGTGCGCGAGCGGCGCGGACGCGATCGTCGTCGGCGCGGGCCTCGCGATGGACCTGCCGGAACTGGTCGAGGAATGGCCGCACGTCGCGCTGGTGCCGATCGTCTCCGAGGCCCGCGCGCTGGCGCTGATCCTGAAGAAATGGCGTCGCCGCAACCGCCTGCCCGACGCGGTGGTGGTGGAGCATCCGCGCTATGCGGGCGGGCACCTCGGCGCGGCACGCATCGAGGACGTGGCCGACGCGAGGTTCGACTTCGCCACCGTGGTGCCCGAGGTGATCGCGGCGATCGAGGCGGCGGGCGGCGACCCGCGGCGCATCCCGGTGATCGTCGCCGGCGGCATCAATTCGCCGGAGCGCGTGCGCGCGGCGCTCGCCACCGGCGCTTCCGCCGTGCAGGTGGGCACCGCGTTCGCGGTCACCGAGGAGGGCGATGCCCATATCGAGTTCAAGCGCGTGCTCGCGGGCGCGAAGCCCGCGGACATCGTCACCTTCATGAGCGTGGCGGGCCTCCCGGCGCGCGCGGTGAAGACGCCGTGGCTCGCGCGCTACCTCGACAAGGAAGCCGACCTGAAGGCGCGCGCCACGCCGCGCAAGCAGTGCCTGCAGGCCTTCGACTGCCTGCAGCAGTGCGGGCTGCGCGACGGCCTCGCGCGCGCGGGGCAGTTTTGCATCGACCACCAGCTCGCGGCGGCGCTGCGCGGCGACGTCGAGCACGGCCTCTTCTTCCGCGGGTCGGAGCCGGTGCCCTTCGGGGAGCAGATCCGCCCGGTGCGCGAGTTGATGGACCACCTGCTCGCGGGCGCTAGAATGACGGACGTCAACTTTTCCGGGAAGCTCGCCGCATGAAGATCCTGCTCGCCGTGGACGGCTCCAAGAGCTCGCTCGACGCCGTCGATTGCCTCGTCGCCCACACCGACTGGTACCGCGACAAGCCCCAGGTCGACCTGGTGACGGTCCACCTGCCGGTGCCGAAGCTGCCGCGCATGGGCATGGCCGTCGGCAAGGACCAGATCCAGCGCTACTACGACGAAGAAGGCGCCGCGAACCTCGCCAAGTCGAAGAAGAAGCTCGACGCCGCGAAGATCCCCTATCGCGAGAAGGTGCTCGTCGGCCCGGTCGCCGAGACCATCGTCGGACACGCGGAGAAGGTGAAGGCCGACATGATCTTCGTCGGCACGCGCGGCATGACGGCGGCCGGCAACATGCTCATGGGCTCGGTGGCCACCAAGATCCTGCACCTCGCCACCGTGCCGGTGATGCTGGTGAAGTGAACGCCGGGGGCGAGGTTGCACGTATCGACCTCGACCTCGAGGGCATGACCTGCGCGGCCTGCGCCGCGCGCATCGAGAAGGCCCTGAACCGGCTCGACGGCGTCGAGGCGACGGTCAACTTCGCCTCCGAGACCGCGAGCGTGGCGTTCGCGCCCGCAGCGTGGGACCCGGAGAAGCTCGTGCAGGCGGTGCGAGACGTCGGCTACGACGCCAGCGTGTCCGTCGAGGGTGCGGTGCGCGACCGCGCCGCGGAACATCGTCGCGCGTTCATCGACTTCGCCGTGGCGGCGGCACTCGCGGCGCCTTTCCTTCTCGAGATGGGCGCGATGTTCGCCGGCCGCCACGGCCTGCTGCCGCACGGGCTGCAGTGGCTGCTGGCGACGCCGGTGCAGTTCTGGAGCGGGCGCCGGTTCTATGTCGGCGCATGGAATGCGCTGCGCGGCGGTGCCGCGAACATGGACGTGCTCGTCGCGCTCGGCACCACCGCGGCGTACGCGTTCTCCACGGCGGTGCTGTTCCTCGGCTTGCCGCAGCACGTGTATTTCGAGGCCGGCGCGACCGTGATCGCACTGGTGCTGCTCGGAAAATGGCTGGAGGCGCGCGCCAAGGCGAAGGCGGCGGCGTCGCTGGAGTCGCTGGTGCGCCTGCAGCCGCGCACCGCTTGGGTCGAGGCGGACGGCGCGATGCGGGAAGTGCCCGTGGCGTCGCTGGAACGCGGCGCGCTCTTCGTGGTCCGCCCGGGCGACCAGGTGCCGGTGGACGGGGCGATCGAATCGGGCGAATCCGCGGTCGACGAGGCGATGCTCACCGGCGAGAGCCTGCCGGTGGCCAAGCGCGCCGGCGACAAGGTCTATGCGGGTACCGTGAACGCGAACGGCGCGCTGCGCTGCCGCGCCACGGGGCTGGGGCGCGAGACGGTGCTCTCGGGAATCATCCGCCTCGTGTCGGCGGCACAGGCCTCCAAGCCTCCGGTGCAGCGCCTCGTCGACAAGGTGGCCGCGGTGTTCGTGCCGGTGGTGCTCGCGCTCGCGGCCGTGACGTTCATCGCATGGTGGTGGATCGGCGGCACGCTGGAGGGCGCGTTGGTGCCCGCGGTGGCGGTGCTGGTGATCGCGTGCCCGTGCGCGCTCGGCCTCGCGACGCCGACCGCGCTGATGGTGGGCGTGGGCCGCGCGGCGAGGGCCGGCATCCTGATTCGCAACGCCGAGGCGCTGGAAGGCGCCGAGCGGCTCGACTGCGTGGTGCTCGACAAGACCGGCACGCTGACGCGCGGCAAGCCGGAAGTCGTCGAGGTGCAACCGGCGCCGGGCGTGGCGCCGGAAGACCTGCTCGCGGTCGCGGTGTCGCTGGAGCGCCAGTCGGAGCATCCGCTCGCGCGCGCGATCCTCGAGCATCCGGCGGCGGCGCGCGTCGCGCCGGAGCCCTGCGAAGGATTCGGAGCGCAGGGCGGGCGCGGCGTGTCGGGCACGCTGCGTGGCGAGATCGCCCGGCTCGGCAGCGAGGCGTGGCTCGCCTCCGAAGGCGTGCTCGCCGACGCCGCGGGCGCGTCGGCGCTGCGCAAGGGCGGGCGCACGGTGGTCGGGGTCGCGCTCGGGCGGCGCCTGCTCGGCTGGATCGCGCTCGCCGATGCGCTGCGCCCGACGAGCGCGCACGCGATCGCGCGCCTGAAGGCGCTCGGCGTGGAGCCGGTGGTGGTCTCCGGCGACAACCCCGAGGCGGTGCGCGCGGTGGCCGAGGCGCTCGGCATCGCGCGCTGGAAGGGCGCGGTGCTGCCCGAGGGCAAGCTCGCCGAGATCGACGCGCTGCGCGCGGACGGCCGCCGCGTCGGCATGGCCGGCGACGGCATCAACGACGCGCCGGCGCTCGCCAAGGCCGACGTCAGCTTCGCGCTCGCCGGCGGCAGCGGCGTGGCGATCGAGACCGCGGATCTCACGCTGATGCGCGACGACCTCGCGGGCATCGCCGACGCGATCGAACTGTCGCGCGCGACGCTGTCGAAGATCCGGCAGAATCTGTTCTTCGCGTTCGTCTACAACGTGCTCGGCATCCCGCTCGCGGCGGCCGGGCTGCTGAACCCGGTGATCGCCGGCGCCGCGATGGCGGCCTCGTCGGTCTCGGTGGTGTCGAACTCGCTGTTGTTGAACCGCTGGAAACCGCACTGAAAGGAAAGGCCATGGAGAACGTCGAATTCAAGGTCGAGGGCATGGATTGCGAGGGCTGCGTGAAGAGCGTGACGCGCATGCTCACGGGCATCGCCGGCGTGTCGAAGGTCGACGTGTCGCTGAAGGAGGCGAACGCGAAGGTCGCGTTCGACCCGTCGAAGGCGCAGCTCGCCGACCTGAAGCGCGCGGTCGAGCGCGCCGGGTTCAAGGCGCCCTGAGGGCCGCACGCCCCCACCACCCATCCACACGGAGCCACGATGAAATCCACGCTTGCCGCCGGCCTGACCGGCGAGAACACCGTCACCATCGACGAAACCCGCTGCATCGGCTTCATGGGCCGCGAAGGCATGGTGTACGCCACGCCGCGCATGGTGCAGGACATGGAGATGACCTGCCGCGAGTTCCTGCTGCCGCACCTGGACGAGGGCGAGGACTCGGTGGGGATGCACGTTTCGATCGATCACCTCGCGGCGACGCCGGTGGACATGAAGGTCACGTTCAGCGTGGCGGTGGAGGCGGTCGACAAGCGCAAGGTCACGTTCACGTTCACCGCGCACGACGGCATGGACGAGTGCGGCAAGGGCACGCACGTGCGCTTCGTCGTCGAGAAGGCGAAGTCCGCGGCGCGCCTCGCCGACAAGCGCGCCAAGGCCGGCCTGAAGTAAGGCCGTGCGCGCATCGCGGCGCGCGTTCCTCGCGGGGGTCGCGGCGGCCGCGGTCGCGCCCGCGTGGGCGCCTGCCCGCGCAGCCGAGGCGTCCTACCGCCTCGAGGCCGCGCCCCGGCGGCTGAACGTGGTCGGCGCGGCGCATCCCGATACCGACCTCTGGGCGTTCAACGGCGCCACGCCGGGGCCGGTATTGCGCGTGCGGCAGGGCGAGAAGCTGCGCGTCGCGTTCGAGAACCGGCTGCCGGAAGAAAGCACGATCCACTGGCACGGCATCCGGCTGCCGAACGCGATGGACGGCGTGCCGCACCTGACGCAGCCGCCCGTGCCGCCGGGCGGGCGCTTCCAGTATGAATTCACGCTGCCGGACGCCGGTACCTTCTGGTACCACCCGCACGCCAACTCGGCGGGCCAGCTCGGCCGCGGGCTCTATGGCGCGCTGATCGTAGAGGAGCAGGAGCCGCCGGCCTGCGATCGCGACGAGGCCTGGGTGCTGTCCGATTTCCGCCTCGATCGCGAGGCGCGGATCGTCGCCGACTTCGGCAACCTGCGCGACGCGAGCCACGCCGGGCGCATCGGCAACACGGTCACGGTGAACGGCAAGGTGGCCGAGCGCTTCGCGCTGCGCGCGGGCGAGCGCGTGCGGCTGCGGCTGGTGAACGCGGCGAACGCGCGCATCTTCCGGCTGCGCTTCGAAGGCCATGCGCCGATGGTGATCGCGCTGGACGGCCATCCGGTGGAGCCGCATCCGGTGGGCGAGGGCATCGTGCTCGGCCCCGGCATGCGCGCCGACCTGATGCTCGACGCCACCGGCGAACCCGCCTCGCGCCACCGCGTGGTGGACGACTGGTATCGCGATTCCGCGTACCGGCTGCTCGATCTCGAGTACGCCGGCGAGCGGCTGCGCCGTGCGCCGCCGCAGGACCCGGTGCGCGCGCCGAAGGCGAACCCGCTGCCGGAGCCGGACCTCGCAAGAGCGGAGCGGCTGCGCCTCGTGCTGGACGGCGGCGCGATGAGCCAGGAACTGCAGCGCGCGACGCCGGACGAGCGTCGCAAGATCGGCGAGCGCATGCGCTCGGGCGGCGTGTGGACCTTGAACAGCCGCGCGATGACCGGACACGCGCACCACGGCCACGAGCCGATGTACCGCCTGAAACGCGGACGCAGCTATTCCATCGAGGTTCGAAACTACACCGCGTGGCACCACCCGGTGCACCTGCACGGCGTGGCGTTCCGCGTCGTGGGCGACGCGCGCCGCGGCTGGCGCGATACCGTGCTCGTCGCCCCGAACGAGCGCATGGAGATCGCCTTCGTCGCCGACAATCCGGGCGACTGGATGATCCACTGCCACGTGCTCGAGCACCAGGCCGCAGGGATGATGGCGACGATGCGGATCGAGTAAACTCGTCCGCTTCATGCGTCTCGTTCTCGTCGCCTCGCTGTCCTTTGCGACCGCGCTCGCCTTTGCGCAGCCGAAGGACGCACCCAAGGACGCGGGCAAGGATGCGGCGAAGGCCGCCAAGCCCATGCCGCCCCAGCCGGTGAGGGCCGTGGCGGCGAAGGCCGGCCCGGCCGCGGACGAGGCAAGCGCGGTCGGCAACCTGCGTGCGGACGAGGCGATCACCGTGCGCCCGGAGATCGCGGGCCGCGTGGTCGAGCTGCCGTTCAAGGAAGGCGAGAGCGTCAGGAAGGGCGCGCGCCTGATGGCGCTCGAGTCGGCCGACCTGCGCGCCGTGGTCGAGTCGTCGAGCGCGCAGCTCAAGCTCGACACCCAGCGCCACGAGCGGAACGAAGACCTCTTCAAGAAGGGCTTCATCAGCCAGCAGGCGCTCGATGAATCCCGTTCCAACCTCGCCAAG
>Ga0172373_10008777_pt1 | contig 12745 bp, 22 predicted proteins | sample Lak10m_2_FD_114546 | JGI IMG/M metagenome (GOLD analysis project Ga0172373, IMG submission 114546) | Freshwater microbial communities from Kabuno Bay, South-Kivu, Congo - kab_092012_10m | ecosystem: Environmental > Aquatic > Freshwater > Lake | place: Democratic Republic of the Congo... | reverse complement strand
TTGTTCCTCCTTAAAGGGCTAAATTATAAATGCAAACGAACAGTTTGCTCTTGCTGCTTAATTAATTTTATTAATTAAATAGCGGGGTATGGGGCACCCGGCAACAGAACGCTCCAGAAGTGGGATAATTCGTTATCCCACTTCACTTTTTTTTTTCAAAGTTCAATGAAGTTTCAATGAAGTTTCAATGAAGTCGAAAAACAATTTCTTTAGATAACCAACTCACTATTTTTTTTCACCAATAACTATGAATTGACTAGCATCTTTATATACAAACATTGGTATTCCAAAGAGACCAACAATTATTAATCTTACAATTAATGAAAATGATAAAAAAAAGTCTGTTAAATAGTTCATTATTTCTGTTGAAAATATCCAATCAAATAACAAAATAGGAACTGATAAAACAAGAACTGAAAAAAAACCACACAACAAAAGTAGAATAGAAGTTAAAACAATTCTACTTAAAAACTCTAAACACTCTTTAATAAAATATTTTAGAGACATTTTTCATTATTTTTGTTTAAAAGTAACAAAAACAAGTTTGATTAGGAACGATTATTTCAATCAAATAACGACGGATCGTCATCTAGTAAATAAAATCAAAAGACCACCTCTCTAAATCGTTTATTTTTGTTTCGACGACTATGACAAACGGTGGTCTTAAACTACGATTTACATAATTTTATCGTAAACAGGAAAATGACCCTTACAAAGATTCAAAATCAAATATTTCGACCACTTTATGTCTCTATAAGTTGATCGTAAAAGAACTTCATACTTATCTCTATCTGTCTTTTTATTTCTTTCGACAGTCTTAATTGTTTTTAGTTCTATTTTTGGTAGTCCAAAACATATCGAACGAACCTCACTACAAACATCAAGTCCAGTTAATTTTTTATTTGTTCTTTTTTCTTCTTCCTCTCTCGACAGTTCTAATCGTATTGTGTGAAACAATCTTTTCAAAACAAGATCACGAGCGTTTTCAATAACTATTTCTGCTCGGTGTCTCGTATTTGTTCTTGATCTTCCTCTTGGAAGTGAATTATCAAATTGTTTGTACAATTTTCTAAAATCGTATTGTCTTTCTGTAAAATTATAGTGTTTTGGAATGGCGACTAAATCATACAAGTTAGAATTAACTTTATCCTTATCTTTAACAATGAATGACCGTGGTTCTTGAAATAAATTTCTGTATTCTTTCCAAAAATAATCATCAAACAGTTTTTTAATTTGATATGAAATACCTTTATTTTGATATTGAAGAATTTTAATTTGTTTAGGTAATGAATTTAGATCAATCTTTTTAAACCACGAGTGTGAACGATCTACTTTAACTGGGTATTTTTTACCGTTAAATGTAAATACCTCTCTTCTGTCCTCAAGTTCTTTTATTATTTTAAGAAAACAAGAAAACCAGCGATAAATGTGTATATCGCTAGACATTAATTGACCGTCTTTACCTTGTCGTCTTCTAACAGTTGATGATTTACCAGTTACAAGAACGGTCTTTTTTTCATATTTTCCGATATAAGACATAATATTTTACAATTTTAATATATTCTAACTTTTGTATTATGTAACAAAAAAAATATTTTGAAAAGTTTTATGATGTTACATAAAGATTAGAGGACAAAGAATAAAGATTTATAGATGAGAATTATTTTTTTTTTAATTTTTATTTTTTTAGGACTCTGTTTTCTACTACTAATAACAGATAGAGGAGTTTTAATTTCTGAAAAAAAAATTGAAGATGGTTATGTTCTGTCTTGTGAGTATTTTTCTGGGCGAAATACTTTTAATATAAATTGGTGGACTTCAAAAGGTGTAGTAATGTTTGACAAACAAAGAGATTATTGTCCTTTTATATCTAAACCTAAATAAATTATTTTACTAAATGACTAATATTTTTGATAAATTAAATATTGATTTAAAAAATTTTAAAGATGAAAAAAAGTTACATAAAGAACTTTATGATAAGATTTCTACTGAACAATCTGCTTTAACAAGAAAATATTTTAAAGAAAATATATCGTCTGATTTTAAAAAATTAAGTGAGATATATAAAAAATCTGAGACGAAAAGATGTAAAGTAGATTTTTTTGAAAAGAATAGAGAATTATCAATTCGTTTGTATAAACACTTTCATCCTGAAGTTACAAAAATGAAAATATCATTATGGTTTACTTCAGATTATCCCAATGAAGATGATAAATTAGAAAGTCTTAAAAAATGGGAAATTTTAGATAATAATATGTATTTTTCTGTGAGTTGGGACAATGAAGAATATTTTGTAAATCGTAAATTTTCTAATAATGAAAAATATTTTTCATTAAGAGATAAAGAAAAAGCATATGAATACTTTAATGATTTATTTAAATCTAAAATTTTGATTGATGAAGATCATTAATATTCTCTTAAAAATTTACTATAAGATGTTTGAACTTAATCAGTATTACTAATGACAGATACAAAAATAGTTCAAGATCAAAATTTAATCACTCGTAAATTTTCTGTCGCTATGAGAAATAAAAATATGAGTGTTGATGAATTTTATACTCGTATTAGAGAAAATGCTGAAATAACTTTTGAAGCACTCTTAAAAGAACGATTAGGTTTCTATAAATGTGGTCAACTTCTTAACAAAGCGAAATTACAACTTAAACAAGGTTTCAAACAACTACAAAAAAGATTGATAAACGATAAAGTTTTAAGTTTACGACAACAACAGAGATTTATGAAAGTGTCGTCTAGTAAAAGAATTAGTAAGTACATAATGAGACTACCACCGTTCTGGACATTCGCTGAATGGTTAGACAGTTTAAGTGAAAAACAATTTAAACAAATTGAAGATAAGATTAATCGTAAAGTAGAAAAAGGAGAATTATTACGAATTTTACAATTACCTAAAAAAGATAGAAAAAAACAAGAGGGAAATGTTTCATTAACAAATGAGATTATTTCAGTTTTAGTTAATTCTACAAAAATTAAAAAAGAAAATAGTGAAGACTTAAAAAAATTTGTTTCATCTTTAAAACTTTTAGTAAAGAAATATAGTTTTTTAGATATTTTTGAGAAAGATTATCTTAAATACACTTACGAATTTCTTTCTAATAAAAGTTTACCTACAAAAGAGACAAATAAAAAATTTACAAAGTCGTTTAATTCAAGAAAAATAATCAACATCTAAATTCAAAAGTTATTTAAACAAATTTTAATTTTTTATATCGTTCTATTAAATCTTCATCACTTACTTTATTTGAAATAGAGTAAAAGTTTTTTACTCCTTGACCGTGAAATTCTATTTCAGGTAAAAAATAATAATTTAAATGTTTATGTGTAAATTGAATTACTTTTTTTCTTAATGTTACATTAAAATTGTTAGGTAATAATCTACTTAAATAGTATCTTTCTAGTACATATCTAAACTTTAGATTTGATCGACCTTTTTGAATAATAGTCTTTTCGTTTTCGTCTCTCCACCAATCCCATATGTGATTTTGTAATCTATAACTTAATTTTTTATCTACACCCATAATATTGATGTATTTAAATTTTGATAATTTATTTGAGTTTATTTTTTTAAAATCTTCAAAAGAAAAATCAAATTCTAGAATTTTCTTTCTATTCTCAAAATCTTTTATTTCTTCTTTTGTCGGTAATACTAATCTCTCAAAATCTTCTAATGAATTATTACTTTCAATTTTATTTGTATTTTGACCAAGAAGTGATTTTAAATCGTCTGTAAAATAATCAAAATCAATTGAAGTAGATAATTCAAATGTAATGAGAATATCTTTTTTTGGTGAAATATAAGATTGTTTTTTACCTTTACTAAAACGAAAATGAATTTGTTTTGCTGACTTCTCACACAAAAAAACTATGTGTTCTAATATTGTAATGTCTTTGTGAGTTAAGTAGTGAATCATTTTTTAAAAACAAACATTGGTTCAGTTTTAAAATTGTCTTGTTGTGAACCTAATTGATAATAAAATTGATCTACTAATTTAAAACCTATTGATTGACTTATTGATACTGTGTCTTTTTCAAAGGTATTGTAATCACCAACATCAGCAACATTTAAAACCATAAACTTATTTGGTTTTAAACAATGATAAACATTCTTAATTGTCTTTGTTAAAAAACCGTTCTTCCATTTTTCAACTGAATTAAACTTTATGAAAGATTGTGTTTTTTCATTACTATACTTTTCTGTGTTAAAATACGGTGGTGATGTAAAAGCGAAATCAATACTATTTTTATCAAGTAACAAATCTTCACTTCCTACTTGATGAATTATGTAAGTATTTTTTTTATTACCAAATTCTTTTACTAATTGTCGATTACCAATCACAGTTTTAGTAGATGGGTCAGAACCGATATAATTTATTTTTGATTTGATACTTCCAACTAAACGACCACCCCAACCAGATGACATATCCCATACAGTATCGTTTTCATCACAAAAGATTTTATAAATCATTGACGCTGTGACTGGTCGAAAGTTTGAGACCATTTGAGAATTTGAAACTCGTCTTAAATAACTTAGGATATTTTGTTTAGTCTGATAATCATTCTTACATAGTTCAGATACAGATTTTTTTGAAAAGAAAACTCCAGTTAATACTTTTCTAATTCCATTCTTAAAACTTTTCTCATCTCTAAAAACTTCAAACGGTGACATTAGATTACTACATCTTACTTCAAATGAGTGAGGAAAATACGACCAAGCGAGTGCTAAACCAGTCATATTAAATTTAAAAAGACGATTATTAAAATCAAAAGACTTTCGGTCATCTGACTTTATAAATTCGTTAAACTTTTGTTTTCTAAATTGTGACGAGGTTGGGTAATAAGGAAAGGTTTGTTTTTTCCAATATTGATAAACTTTTTCTACATCTCTTTCTAATGAGACTTTGTTTTGAAAAGACTTTATCTTTAAATTTCCTCTATTCGTTATTAAAGACATTATTAATCAAAAAATTGATCTAATGTAGGTGTTTTATAAGACTCAATACTATCAATCTTAATAGGTCGATTGTGTGTGATCATATAGTGATAATATTTAATCTTTTTAAGATAATTTTCATAGTACGGTAAAGATAATTTTTCTTTTTCAAATTCTAACTTACCTTGAACAAAGTTAATGTATTGTAGTCTTTGTTGTTTACCTTTTCTACTAACTATACCTGTCAAAAATTCTTTTTTTGAAATCATAATTTATTTTTGAATTTTCTTTTTTTTCTTTCGTATATGTATGACTTGTTGTTTGATTAACTATAAAAAAGAACAACAAGTCATCACCTAGACACATCAGTGAGTAATCCGAAACCAATCGTTATGATTATTGATCATCGAAAGGAAAGATAAAGTTGAACTCACTGATTCACTGTTTGGTAACACTTTGAAAGGAGGATTACTTCTCAAACAGCGTATAATAATCATCAACTTTTTACTCGAGAAACTTTTTCTAATCATTTTTTTGATGTATCAAAAAAATAGTTTAAGATTTCGTTAATCCTTTTCCCATGTTTTGAATCTGGATAGTAAAGAACGACATGTCTATCTTTGTTTTCTTCTCTACTTTTTTTCAACATATTACGAGTGAAATCATGAAACATGAATCGAAAAAGAGAATTTGTGTTCATTAATTTTAACCAAAGGTCACAGTCTCTTTCACTTTGTACTAGTGTTGTGACTGGTCTAGTTTTTAACTTTGTATCAATTGTGTAAAAACCCATTGAGTCTTTAAATGGTAATGTCTCGTCAATGACACTAATTTTTTTACTCAATGCTCGTGTATATTCTTCTTCGTTATACAATACGTTATTGATATCTATTGCTACCATATGATAGTTAGGAAAGTTTCTTTGTTTAACTTCACCTCCAAAATATTTATTTTGAAAATTTAACTGTCTATATTTTGTCATTTTTCACTCCTTTTTTTGTTAAACTTAAAGCAAATTCGTTTGGTAATTCATTAAAAAGTTTACGTTTGTCATCATAAATTTTTCTTAATAAAGGAATATAATCATACAACATATTAAGTTCTTTAGAGATTTCTTTATATCGTTTAGATATTGGCGACTTTAGAGTCGACAATTCTTCTTCACTTATACAGTTGCGAAAAATTTCTCTTCTTATTTCATTAAGAGGTTCAGTTTTGTTATGAAGAGTTTTTATAAGATAATTACGTAGGTCATTTAACATTTTAAGTTCTTTAGAACTTTCTTTCAACTCATAGACATATAAAGTGCTCAACATATCTGATCTTGAATCTTTAGATAGTTTAGGTAACGACGACTCGTCGTTAATTTTAGTCATATTATTTACTCCTTTTTGTTTATTTGTTTTCATGAGTCTAATTTAATGATTATTTTTTCTTTTATAAGAAACAGGTCTTTGGACTCCATCAAGTTGTTACACTTGAACGACGACTCGTCGTTTCTTCTAATAAAGACTTTTTTAATAATCATAATACTAAGGTAATTCTTTTTTGTTCTAATTTCGACGTACAAGTCGATGGACTCCATCGAGTTGTTACACAGTTATTGTGTATTTCGAGATATGTAACAAAATATATGAAATTTAATGTTTTTATTTGTTACATTTAGGTAGATTTTCAGTCTTATCCTGATAGCGTTTCGTCATAGTTTCGAATGAAACTATGAAAACAAACAAAAAACATAGGAAAACCAATGAAAAATATAGGTTATGTAAGAGTTAGTCACCTAGAGAGTGTTCAAGGTTATTCTTTTGATACACAAGAAAAAAGATTGAAAGATTACCTATCTTTACACGATCTTGGTCAATTAGACCAAGTCTTACAAGAAGTTGTTTCTGGTGGAGTTGAGATAAGAAAAAGAAAAGTCTTATCAAATATTCTTTCTGAAATGAAAAGAGGTGACCGTTTATTTGTATCAAGAATTTGTAGATTAAGTAGATCGATTCTTAATACACTTGAATTTGTAAACGATTGTAAAAAAAAAGGTGTTGAAGTTCATATCACCGATCTCGGTTGTGTGACAAACGGTGGTGTCGGACAAATCGTTTTAAATGTTCTTTCCTGTCTCGCCGAAAATGAAAGGTTACAGATTAGTGAAAGAATTAAAATTCAAAAGATGTACGCCAAAAAAGAAAGAAGACATCTTGGTGGCGCTTTAGAGTTCGGTTACAAAAAAGATGATAACGGTAAGTTAGTACCCGACGATAAAGAATACTTTATACTTCAATGTATGTATAACCTAAGAAATCAAGGTTTAGGTTATAGAAAAATCTCTGACGAAGTAAAAAGAAAGTTCGGAAGAAAGATATTCTTTCAACAAGTTTGGAAGATTCTTAATAGACCTCACAATCAACAACTTCAACAAGTCGCATAATGAATTTTTTATGTTCAGAGTGTTCTACTCAATTAAGTAAAACAGAGATGAAATTGAATCAAGAATACCCTGTTGGAAAATTATATTGTGAGTTCTGTCAAAACAAACACGAAAGATTGTTAATTCAAAAATTTACCGACGCTGAGTTGAAAGATGTTGAAAACGATCTTACCACAAACAACAAATAGAAAGGGGAAATAAATGGGTTTTATAAAAACTTTTATTTTTCTAATGATGTTGATTTTTTGTACTCACTCGTTCGCTCGTTCGAATGATTATTACAGATCAACATTAATCAATATGTTAACTGAATGTAATACGGACTGTAAGAGAGGAATCTTCGAACAAGAGGTTCAATTCGCTTTCTTCAATCTAATGGAAGCGGTCTTAAATCAATTACGGTTTGAATTATTACAAGAAAAGAAAAAGGTATGGGAAAAATCAAATATCTCATATTAATTTTTTTTGTTCTTACTACGATCTCGGTCGCTCGTGAAAATACTTGTAAGTATGAAAGAGTGACTCAAACGAAGAACGGTGAAATTCTTTCAACGACCGAGACTAAAACCTGTAATGAGACAATAGAACTTGATCAGAAAAGTTGGTTTGAATTGTTTATGAGTAGTCCTCAATACGAAAGTACACTCATAATACTTCTGGCGACTCTTTTGGGTCATTAAAGAAAGGAGGTAAAAAAATGAGGATATTATTAGTTATTTTAGGTTTAGTACTTGTTGGTTGTTCTACGAGTAATTTAAGTAAATTGAACGACAAAAAAAGTATTAGTGACGGACAAGACTTAATAGAAACCTACGGTCTTGTTTGTAACGAATACAAGAATACAAACACCGAATACTTTAGTTGTGGTTCTGGTTTAAGTAACGACCTTGATCTTTCAAGAGCGAAAGCGATATTACAAGCGAAGTTAAATATTGCTGATGTTCTTGGTTCGACCGTATTAAAGAATGAGAAAGAGTCGGTGACCGAAAGTACTAAAGACGGTTTAAGTAAAAAATATGACTCTAATATTAGTAGTCAAGTATTCGAGACCACTCTCAACAAGTATCAAATAGTTTGGGATAAATCGTTCTATGAGAATAAAACTGGAAAATATAGAACAATGGTCGTCATCAAATACACACAATCATAATTAAGTTGGGAGTTATCGAGGTTATTTGATAACTCCCACACTAGTAAAAGTGATTACACTGTGAAAAGATAACGACCTCAATGTAATCAAAATTATTTATTTCACTTTCAAGCGGTTACAATTGAAGTAACATCTCTTACTTCTGACTTTTGTTTTTTAATAATTTCATCATAATCTTTTAAGTACATATTAATCGCACTCTCAACAATGAATGATGTAAAAACACCGTTCTCTCTTGCGACTTGATTAATACGATCACTTATCACTTCATCAATTCTATAAGTTCTTGTTATTTTCATATAACTTTCTGTTTGATTTTTTTTAGATCGTCTCTGATTATATATTCTAACTGTTTTTCTTGCTCGTGAAACATTACAGTTGGTTTGTCTTTTCTCTCAATCTGTTTCACTATCGTGTTATGTTTTTTTAGTAATAATATTTCTAAAAAATTATTGAACGCTCTTTTCTTAATTGGGTCTATACTATCTACAAAGTTTGAATATAAAGTTGTAAGTTCATTGGTGATTACTAGATCGTGATGTGAAAGAAGTTCACGAAATTCTTGTTCTGAATACTTTGGATCTAATATTGCTTTAACAGATTTAATTGTACCCTTTAATTCCTCTTTTACATTTAACCAACTACTAGTTTGATCTGGTGGACTTGAAAGTTGTTGTATTCTTTCTTTTGACGATTGATTTCTTTTTTCAAGTTCGTCTTGTCTCTTTTTCTCTTGTAACTGTTGTAACATTGTTAATGTCATACTTTTTTACTTTCTGTCTTGGTAATTGTTTGGAGTTCTCTTATCATTTGACCAATTAATCCAAGACGAGTTAATGTGTCAGTTGATCTTTCGTATTCCATTATAAGTTTTTTAATTTTGTTCATGTGTTCCTTTGTTAATAATAAACATAATGTGAGTTAAAGTTTTTCATCAGGTCTTTTGATGAGTAACTTATCCAATTTCTTTTTTTCTCTATTCGACCGATAAAAACGGCGGATTTACTATTCTTTTGATGAGTAGTTTTACACCAATAGAGTTCAATTAATCTTTTAACCTCTTCAACCGAATGACCGTTAGTATCAACGACCAGATGAATATGAGTCTGGTTAAAACCATGTTCGATAAAACTAAAAAATCTGACTCTAGTTTTATCTGTTGTCCAAGTCTTACTACCTAATAATTTTCTATTTACACAACCGTGTAAGTGATTCAGACAACTTTGAACGGTTAATTCATCAACCTTACGATTAAAGTTTAAGACAATAGCGAGTTCGATTGGTTGTTTATTTAAAAACTCTTTTAACTTGTCTCTGTATTTGATTATGTAATTTATGTTTGATATGTTCATCTTACTCTTTAAATATTTTTCAATCGTTACATGACTCTGTTAGAACACTTAACCATACGACATTTTTAATCATTTAATCGAACAGGTTTTATTTAAGATTATTCAAAAAAATTAGTAACAATTTGCGTAAAGATATTAACCTCTACGCAAATAAAAAAACTTGTTCAAATTACTAACTTTTTGATTAATCGTTGATTAGTCAAAACTTTATTAGTTCAATACAGTTATTTATAATTATTTATCTTTTGAGATTTAAATGACGGTTTAAAACGGTAAAGAATGATTACTAACGATAAGTTTATGACTTTACGATAGTTACATCACTGTAAAATTACTACCTTAAAAAACACCTTTAATTTAAAACTAAATGAAAATCCGACTCTAGCGAGTCTTAATACTAGTAATATTATAGACTAGACTCTAGACTCTAGAGTCTAGAGTCTAGAGTCTATACTCTAATAAAGATTAGACTAAAGATACTAGAGATACGACGACTCGTCGTTTAATTTGATTTGTAAAGTTTATTGTAGATCTCAACTACTTTCATTTCACTAAATTGATTTAAGTAATTGTTCGTCAACATCTTACTACTACTGTTACCGACTTTCGCTGTTAAATCTAATTGACCAGATTTTGCGTAAGTCTCAATAAAGTTTGATGTTCTAATGGAATACAACGGTCTGTTTCTTGTTGAATTTGGAACATAGTAAAGATTTAAAGACTTACTTACTTTGACAAAAATTTTAGATATTTTTCTTTGAAGTTTATCTAGTTGTCTATTTGGTTCATTATTAAAAAATAGAAATTCATTACCAGTTTTTCTAGGATATCTTTTTAATATTCTTCTAATGTAAATGTCTTTAGCGATTGGGTGACTAGGTATTGGGTGTTTATATTGTAAAACTTTTCTTGTTGGTGGGTCGATTATCAATATTTCATCTTTTGAAATACTTGTAATCATTTTAACATCATTGTGAGTGAGTGATAAAAACTCTTTACCAGGTCTTAATGGAACGAAATAAAGAAAGTAAACAATGTCGGCGACTTCATCATGATCAGGTTTGTTTTTAGTTTTTGATATTCTTCTTAACTCGTCTGTGATCAAATGAATCTCATCTTTTGTATATGGTTTGAAAGAGTTGGGATTATTTGTCGTGTAAATTTTTAGTTTTGGAAATACTGGTAATTTATAAAGTGAACCAAGATCAATCGCTTTTTTTAAAACTCTTTTAATTAAATAAAGATAACCGTTTATAGTTTTAGTCTGTAATTTTCTTTTTGATCTCGAATAACGACCGTGAAGTAAGTCTATTTTAATTTTATTTAAATGTTCGGTAGTTATGTTTTTTACATCTAGGTGACCGATATGTCTTTTAATGTAATCTTCATATCTCGATTTACATACTTGAATTGAATTAGGATCAACTTCGTTTACAAGAGATAATTCTAACAAGTGTTCAATATATTTTTGGAAAAACTTATCAAAAGTTTCACTTGATTGAATCTCACTTACTACTTCTTTAGATGTTATTGGTATTTTATTCTTACTATGAAATTCAAAGAATCTTTCTTTAGCGATATTTTTAGCGTCAAGTAGATTATCGGTCTTTAAAGAGAATCTTATTTTATTTTTATTACTAAAAAAACGAGCGTAGTAATAAGGTGATGTGGGTGACTTGAAAATCACAAGTGACCCACAATTCGGTATTTTTATAGAGTTATATTTCATCATATTGAACACGACCGTTCGTCGTAAATCATAATAATGACTTTTTTAATAATCATATATCTAATTTAATCACTTTTTCTTATGGAACAATGAACAACTCAATGGAGTCCATCAAGTTGTTACACTCTTATAAATGGAATGAAAAATTTGTCATTTTAATAGAATTCAACAATCTAATATGAAATTTACTGACTAACTTTTTGACTAGTGACTAACTTTTCACTCAAATATCTTGATAGAATTAACAAGTCGTTGGTTCAATTCCCTTCACCCGCTCCAAATCATTGATGGATAACAGTTTTTTAAAACTGGTTACTGACTAACTACTGACTAACTTTTTTTCACGATTTTTTTTGAAAAACTTTTTGAGTCGTAGTTACTATATAAGATAGATATTTTATTTTACTTTTTCTCCATCTTTATAGATATCGGTGTATCTTTTACCATTAATTATCCAAGTTCCTCGTCCATTTCTTTTTCCGTCTTTAAATTCTCCAATAAACTCACTACCATCGAGATACAAATATTTTCCTTGTCCGTGTTCTTTACCATTTTTAAATTCACCAATATATTTTCCACCTGTTGAGTTCAAAGTTGTTGAAAATATTAAAGTTCCTTTTCCGTTTTGCTTACCATCTTTAAATTCTCCAACATAATTGCTACCATCAGGAAAAGTCATAACTCCTAGTCCGTGAGGTTTTTTGTTTTTAAATTCACCCTCATATTTAACTTCCTCTTTCTTAAACTTAAAAATTTCTGAAAATATGTATGTTCCGTTACCGTTTATACAATCACCATTTATACATTTAGCAAAACTAATATTTAATGAAAAAAAAAATAAAAGAAAAATTACTAAAAATTTAATATTCATTATTCTTTTAACTTAATTTGATAATTAATATACTTAAAGATTGATAAAATATCATCATCAGTTATTTTATTTTCTCCACCAAATATTTTTTTCATTAATCTTTTTCACCAATAACTATGTATTGACTAGCATCTTTATATACAAACATTGGTATCCCAAAGAGACCAACAATTATTAATCTTACAATTAATGAAAATGATAATAAAAAGTTTGTTAAATAATTCATTATTTCTGTTGAAAATATCCAATCAAATAACAAAATAG
>Ga0172373_10008776_pt1 | contig 12747 bp, 14 predicted proteins | sample Lak10m_2_FD_114546 | JGI IMG/M metagenome (GOLD analysis project Ga0172373, IMG submission 114546) | Freshwater microbial communities from Kabuno Bay, South-Kivu, Congo - kab_092012_10m | ecosystem: Environmental > Aquatic > Freshwater > Lake | place: Democratic Republic of the Congo... | reverse complement strand
TTCGGCATTCGGGTGCAGCACGGTGGACCCGCGATGCACGGCAGGGTTGACGAAGCCATGCACACGCGTGCCTGCGCGCCCGGCATGAGACATGCGCGTGGCGAAGCCCTGCCCATGCGTTGTGTTCTTGTCGGCCATATCAGCTACTCTTTTCCTTTTGGGTTTCGGGCCTGCCGGCCCATTCGGTCCAGGAACCATCATAAATCGCGGCATCACCAAGCCCGGCCTGCTTGAGCCCGAGTGCGAGGATGCAGGCGGTCACACCCGTGCCGCAGCTGGTGATAACGGGCTTGCTGCCATCCGCCCCGGCAGCAGCGAAACGCGCGCGCAGCGTTGCCGCATCCTTCATGGTGAAATCGGCATTGAGCAATTCATTGAAGGGCACGCTTTGCGCGCCCGGCATATGGCCGGATGGCAGGCCAGGGCGCGGTTCTGGCGCGGTGCCATCAAAGCGGCCTTTCGTGCGCGCATCCAGGATCAGCGCGCTGCCACCAGCGATGATCCGCTTCACATCACCAATGCCCTTCACAAGATCAGCGCGGAAATCCGGCGTGTAGCTGCTGGGGGCGGCGGGTTTCGCATCGCCGCTTTCAGTCGCACGGCCTTCGGCCAACCATTTCGGCAAGCCGCCATCCAGCACCGCCGCCTTTCATGGCCGAACAGCTTCATGAGCCACCAGCCGCGCGCCGAGGATTGCAGCCCTTTCTGATCGTAAAAGATCACGCGCGTTGCATTGCCGATGCCCATTTCCCCCATCAGCCGTGTGAAACGGCCGGCCGTTGGGGCCATATGCGGCAGGCTGGTGTCGGGATCAGCCACCACATCAATATCGAAGAAGCGCGCACCAGGGATATGCGCTTCGCGATATTTGGTCAGGCCATCAAAGGGCTCATTCGGCAGGTATTTGGTAGCGTCGAATACCATCAGATCAGGCGCGCCAAGTGCCTCGGCCAGCCATTCGGTTGAAACCAGATCATGCATGGATCAATCCTCCACCAGCACCAGGGAAACGCGGCGATTCTGCCTGCCCTTGTTTTCGATTTTCGTGACCTCCACACGCCCGATCTCGCCGGTGTGGCGCACATGCGTCCCGCCACAGGGTTGCAGATCAATCGGCGCATCAGCGCTGCCAATACGCACCAGGCGAATGCGCCCGGCACCGCGTGGCGGCTGCACGGAAAGCGTACGCACCAGGCCGGGATTGGCATCAAGCTCTGCCTCGGTAATCCATTCCTGCGTGACGGGGTGATTGCCAGCGATCAGCGCATTCAGCGCTTCGGTCAGGCTTTCCTTTGTTGGCGGCTCGGGCAAATCAAAATCCAGGCGCGATTTCTCAAGCCCGATTTGCCCGCCCGTAACACCCGCGCCGGGGATCAGGCTGCAGAGCAAATGCAGCGTGGTGTGCATGCGCATCAGGCGAAAGCGCCGCGGCCAATCAAGCGCGAGCGTGACTTCCGCACCCACTTCCGGCAAGGCAGCGCCGGCTTCCGGCACGTGCAACACGGTATCTTCCGGCCCCTTGGTTGTATTGGCGATCCGCGCCTCGCCACCCGGCCAGCGCAGCACGCCCGTATCACCTGGCTGGCCGCCGGCCTGGGCATAAAAATTCGTCCGGTCCGTGATGATCGCCTCGGCCGAGGCGGCCAGCACCTTGGCGGCGATCTCGGCAGCATAGGCATCTTCGCGAAAGATCAATTCAGTCATGCGTTTCCTGGGCGTTACCTGGAGGCTTAGGCTAGGCCAGAAAGCGGCGAAACAAAACCTCTGCCCCTTGGGCTTGTTTGGGGGTAGGCTTGACATGCCAGTCGCATGAAGCAAAACGATTCCCCCTCCCACGATCCCGCCCGGGCCGGGCGCGCGCGCCGGCGCGGCGTTGTTCTGGTGATTCTGGCGGCGGCGAGCTTTTCCATCTCGGCGGCTTTTGCGAAGACCATCGGCACCGGCATTCCGGTTGCCGAGGTGATTTTCTTCCGTAATTTTTTCGCGCTGATCCCGCTTTTGCCCGTGATCGTCAGCGCTGGCGGCTTGGCGGCACTTCGCATGCGCAATCCCGGCAGCCATGTATTGCGCACCATCTTCGGCATGATGGGCATGGTTGGGTCGTTTTACGGCTATGTCTACCTGCCCTTGGTGACGGTGACGGCGCTGGGCTTCACCATGCCGCTATTCCTGACCCTGCTTGCCATTCCGATTCTCGGCGAAAAGGTGGGTTGGCGCCGCTGGCTTGCGGTGCTGGTTGGCTTTTGCGGCGTGCTGCTGATGGTGCGGCCCGAACAGGGCACCACGGATACGCAATGGCTGGCGCTCGGGCTTTGCCTTTTAGGCGCCTTGGCCTGGGCGCTTGCCATGATCACGATCCGCAAAATGGGTGAGGCCGGCGAAAGCGGTGCGGCCATTGTGTTCTGGTTTGCGTTTTTTTCTGCTGTGCTGGCCGGAATTGCGATGATCCCGGTTTGGGTCTGGCCAAGCCCGACGCAATGGGCCTTGTTGGCCGGCATCGGTCTGGTTTCCGCGATTGCGCAAATCATGATGACGGATGCCTACCGCAAGGGAGAGGCATCGCTGCTCGCACCTTTCGAATATTCAGCGATCATCTGGACTACGGCGCTTGGCGCGTTGATCTGGGCAGAAATGCCGGATGCCTGGGATTTCCTTGGCATCCTGATCCTGGTCGGCGCGGGGCTTTATATTTGGCACCGCGAAATGAAGCTTGGGGTGAAGCGATAAATCATATCCCCCAATGCGCGCGCAGGCTGGCGGCGGCATGTTGCAGCACCAGATCGGATTTCGGGATGAAGCGCCCCATGGTCAGGCAGGCATGAATCTGATCCGCAACATGCAAATGCGTGACATTCACGCCTTCCTCATCAAGGCGCTTGGCATAGGCAATGCCTTCATCCACCAGGGGATCATTGCCCACGGTCATCAGGAAGGCCGGCGGCAGGCCTTTGAGCGAGGGCGCGCGCAAGGGTGAGGCGCGCCAATCAATGCCCTTTTCATGCGGGCCGAGATAATGCGCGATGAACCATTTCATGACATCGCGTGTTAGCACCAGGCCTTCGGTGAAGCGATCATAGGATGGCGGGTTGCCGGCCATATCGGTGACCGGGTAGAACAAAACCTGAAAACCCGGCATCGGCACCTCGCCATGCAGGGCCATCAGCGCCAGCACAGCGGCCAGATTGCCGCCCGCGCTATCGCCCCCCACCGCAATACGCGTGCGGTCTATGCCAAGGCGCTTCGCCTGGCGGCAGATATAGCGATAGGCGGCGGCTGAATCCTCGACCGCTGCCGGATAGCGGTGTTCGGGCGCAAGCCGGTAGTCAATCGCAATGACGCATGCCAGCGAGAGATTCGCCAATCGCCGGCAGACCTGATCATGGCTGTCCAGATCACCAATTACCCAGCCGCCACCATGCATATAGACAAGGCAGGGCAGAGCAGCTTCGGGATCGGTGCCGATGCCGCGATAGCGGCGCAAGCGTATCTTGCCGGCAGGGCCTGGGCATTTCAGATCCTCCGCCAGCGCGACCTCAGGCGGGTCTGGCTGCATCACGCGGCGGGAAGCGGCGGAAACCTCCCGCGCTTCGGCGGGGGTGAGGGTGTTGAAAGCCGGGCGCTTGGCTTCCTTGATCAGATTGAGAACATGTTGCGCGCCTGCATCAAGTGTCATGGGCCTTCCCCTTATTCCGCTGCCGCTGCGGGCCGTTCCGCGCCGCCGAAATGAAAGCCGCGATAGCCATCGGCGGCAATTTCATCGCAGAGCATACGATAATTCCCAACACCACCCACATAGGGCATGAAAAGCCTTGGCTTGCCCGGCACATTGGCACCCATATACCAGGATGCCGCACGGGGGTAGAGTGTGCGATGCGCGACCGTATTGACTTCCTCTACCCAGTGATTTTCGGCGTCGCGATCAGCCTCAATCGTGGCATGACCCTTGGCCTGCATGCCCGCGAGGCAATCCATGATCCAATCCACATGCTGTTCGATGGAAACGATCATATTGCTGAGAACGGATGGGCTACCTGGCCCCGTAATCATGAACATATTGGTAAAGCCTGCAGTCATGATGCCAAGCAGCGTGCGCGGCCCGGCTTCCCATTTCGCATTGAGGCTTTCACCCGCGCGACCCTTGATATCCACGCCAAGTAGCGCGCCGGTCATGGCATCAAAGCCGGTGGCAAACACGATATCGTCGAATTCATGCAATGCACCGCCCGCTTCAATGCCAGTCGCCGTCATGCGCGTGATCAGCGCTTCATGCAGGTCAATCAGCGTGACATTTGGGCGGTTATAAGTCTCGAAATAATGCGTGTCCACGCAAATGCGCTTGGTGCCGATTGGGTGATTGCGTGGGCAGAGTTTTTCGGCTGTCGCAGGGTCTTTCACGGTTTCGCGGATTTTCGCGCGCACGAAATCGGCTGCCGTGTCATTGGCGGCCTGATCCAGCAGCAGATCACGGAAGGAACCCATGAAGGCCGTGCCGCCCACGGCCCAGCGCTTTTCATATTCAGCGCGCCTTTCCTCGGCACTGACCGACATGGCGGGCGTGTCGCTCAGCCCATAGAGGATGCCAGTGCGCATCATGCGCGCCTTCTGGCGGAGATTGGCGTAATCGCCCTTCCAGCTTTGCTCATATTCATCATCCATCGGGCGATTGCGCGATGGGATGCTGAAATTGGGCGTGCGCTGAAAAACCGTGAGCCGTGCTGCTTCTTCCGCGATCACGGGAATGGACTGAATGGCGGAAGACCCGGTACCGATCACGGCCACCCTGCGCCCGGTGAAATCCACCTTATGATGCGGCCAATAGCCGGTATGGAATTGACGACCCTTGAAATCGGCAATGCCCGCAATGTCCGGCAGCCGCGCCGCGGAAAGACACCCGGTCGCCATGAAGAAATAGCGCGCGGTAAGCCTTTCCCCGCGATTTGTTGCAATGCGCCAAAGCGCTGCGGCATCATCCCAGGTGGCGTCGGTAACGCGCGTTTCAAAGCGGATATCGCGGCGCAAATCGAAGCGTTCCGCAACATGGCGTGCATAGGCCAGGATTTCGGGCTGCGCGGCAAAGCGTTCAGACCAGCGCCATTCCTGCTGCAATTCCTCAGAGAAGGAAAAGGAATATTGCATGCTTTCCACATCGCAGCGCGCTCCGGGATAGCGGTTCCAATACCAGGTGCCGCCCACATCATCCGCCGCTTCAAGGCAAATCGCGTCAATGCCAAGACCGCGCAGACGATGCAGCAGATAAAGCCCGGCAAAACCCGCGCCCACAATGACAGCGCCATGATGTTCCTGTGCCATGCTCATCCTCCAAGGCGTGTCCTCCGGGGGGTAGCGGAAAGCGCTCCACCGGGACTGTCAATGCCGAAAACTCGCGCTATGCTACCCGAAATGCGTAAAGGGGAAAGTCCATGGATAAAGGTTTTCAGCTTGGCGAGCTCACGATTCAACGGGTTGTTGAGGAAGAAAGACCTATCTTTGACCCGCTGAGCTTTTTCCCGACCCTGACGCCGGAATTGCTGGCAGAAAACCGCGACTGGTTGCAACCCAAGGCACTGGACCCGGAGACGGGCAAACTTATGCTTTGCATCCAATCCTGGGTGGTACGCACGCCGCATCATAACATCCTGATTGATACCTGCGTCGGCAATGACAAGACGCGGCCAAACCATCCCTTTTGGCACCATATGAAGAGCGATGCCTATATGCGCAACCTGGCGGCACTTGGGCTTGGTGTCGCCGATATTGATTTTGTCCTGTGTACGCATTTGCATGTGGATCATGTCGGCTGGAATACGCGGCTTGAAAATGGCCGCTGGGTGCCGAGCTTCCCGAAAGCGCGCTACCTTTTCGCCAAGGAAGAATATGCCCATTGGGAAAGGGAACACGCCAAGGCGCCATCGCCGGTTTTCGCCGATAGCGTGCTGCCGGTAGTCGAAGCGGGTCGTGTTGATTTCGTGACCAATGATTATCAGATGAATGATCTGGTGAAGCTGGAATCAACACCCGGTCATACGCCGGATCACGTGGCGGTGCGGCTTGGCAAAAAGGGCGCTGATGCACTGGCGACTGGGGATTTGATCCATTCGCCCTTGCAGGCGCGCTATCCGGAAATTTCCATGCGCGCCGATAGCGACCCTGTACAGGCGGCGGCCACGCGGCGGCGCGTGATGGAATGCGCCTGTGATACCTCGACTATTTTATGCTTCGGGCATTTCCCCTCGCCATCACGCGGGCGGATCAAGCGTTGGGGCAATGGCTTCCGCGCTGAAACGGAGGATTGAGCGATGCGGCGGGCTATTGCGTTTATTTGCTGGCTGCTGTTGCCTGGTTTGGCCCTTGCGCAAACCGCCTGGCCCAATCGGCCCATCAGCCTGATTGTGCCTTACCCTCCCGGTGGTAGTACGGATAATGTCGCGCGGCCCTTGGTGCAGGAATGGGGCAAGGTGCTTGGCCAGACCGTGGTGATTGAAAATCGCGGTGGTGCGGGTGGCACGATTGGCGCTGATCTGGTCGCGCGCGCAAGGCCCGATGGTCATACGTTGTTGCTGTTTCCCACAGCGATTTTCACCATCAGCCCGACGATGATGCAGCTTCCCTATGATGTGGATCGCGCCTTCGTGCCGATTGCGCGCGTCGCCGCTTCCGATGCCTTCGTTATTATCCATCCTTCCGTGCCGGCACGGCATATCCGTGATCTGGTCGCACTTGCCAAGCAAAAGCCTGGCGAATTGCGCTTTGGTTCCGCAGGCAATGGCACCATCACCCAACTGCAATGCGAAATCTTCGCCGTGGCTGCCGGCATCAAGCTGGAACACGTGCCCTATCGCGGTTCCGGCCAATCCTTCATTGATCTGCTGGCGGGGCGGATTCAAATGATTTGCGATCCGGCCGCGCTGCCCGGCGTGCGTGATGGTCGCTTGATCGCACTCGCGAGTTTCGGTGATCGGCGGCATGAGGAATTCAAGGATGTGCCGACGCTGATGGAATTGGGCCTCGCGGAACGAGGTGCCATGTCCTGGTTCGGCATTGCTGCGCCCGCAGGCACGCCCCCTGACATTCAAGCGCGCATTACGGCCAGCTTGGAAGAATCGCTGCGCGCGCCGGCGGTTGCTTCCGGCATGGCGATTGGCGGGCTGCGGCCCGCTTTCGAAACAGGCGATGCCTTCACCCGGCGCATCCGCGAAGATCTAACCTTTTCCAGGGTGTGATCGAAAGAACAGGAGCAAAAGTGAACTGACATGGAACATGTGACCGTTACCGATGAAGGCCCTATCCGGATCGTTACGCTGAATAATCCTGCCAAGGGCAATGCCATCAGCAAACCAATGGGGGAGGCGGTGCAGGCCGCCATGCGCGAATTTGAAGCGCGCGATGATTTGCGCTCAGCCATCATCACTGCCGCCGGTACGCGCGCCTTTACCTTTGGCGCTGATGTCTCCGACCCGCCCGAATTATGGCGCACCATTCCAAGTGTCGGCTATCGGCCACTCAAGCCCGTGATTTGCGCCGTTGAGGGCTGGTGCGTAGGTGGTGGCATTGTGCTGGCGATGATGGCCGATCTGCTGGTCTGCGGCAAAAGCGCAAAATTCTATTATCCGGAAGCGAAACTTGGCCTGACGGGCGGCATGATCGCGGGCCTGGTCAGCCGCATTCCGCACAAAATCGCAATGGAAATCATGCTGCTCTGCCGCACCGTGGATGCGGATCGCGCGGCCAAGATTGGTTTGGTGAATGAGGTGGTTGAAGACGGCAAGGCGCTCGAGGTCGCTAAGGCCTGGGCGGTTGAATTGACTGGTATGGCACCGATGGTCGTTGCGGAATTGAAGCGCATGGTGACCGAGGAAATCCTGCCGCGCGGCCCTTCAGAGCAAATGGCGATCCATGGCCAACGCATGGGCGCCATTCGCGCTTCTGAGGATTTTGCCGAAGGCAAGGCCGCCTTTCGCGAAAAGCGCCCGCCACGTTTTCGCGGGCGCTGATCCCAAAAATCAGGGGAACATGGCAACGGCACGGATCGGGCTTGCCGTGCCGCCTCTGATTTTCAGCGGAAAGCCAATGAAGGTGAAGCGCCCGTGGCCAATCAGCTTATCCAGATTGGCGAGGCATTCCATATGCGTAATGCCGCGTTCCGCGCAGGCCATATGCGCCTGGAAATTCAATTCACCTTCTGGCGCGGGGCTGATCGCTTCCACCCCAAACATGCCAATGCCGCGATCCGCGAGCCAATGGACCGATTCCAGCGCAAGCCCTGGGAAATCATGCAAATAGCCAGGCTTGCCGAGCAGCCTTTCATTGGTCGCCATCCAGATCAGCACCGTATCTCCCTTACGGATTTCCTGCCCTGATGCGGCGAGTGCGGCCTCCATTTCCTTCACAGTAATGGCGTGCTTCAGCGGCACATGGGAAAGGTCAAGGCAAATCGCACTGGTGTAGAATTTCTCGAGCGGCATTTGCTCGACCGAAAGCGCATCGGGCCGCGGGTCGAAATGCACCGGCGCATCCACATGCGTGCCGGCGTGATCCGACATCGAAAAATAAAGCGCCTTGCTGGTGAACACCGTATTGCCGGCGACCTTCTTTTCGCTGTGGTCGCCCCAGACGGTCATCACCACAGGCGGGTGGCTGGGATGGGTCTGGGTGCGGTGAAAGATCTCTCGGCTGAGGTCAACGAATTCCATGGGGCATTTCCCTTTGCAAACGCGTTTCAGACATTGACGCCACGAATGGCGTTGATGATGGCGTCTGTCACCTGATCGGTGGTGGCCTTGCCGCCCAAATCGGGTGTCAGCACATCGCCGCGGCTGGTCACCAATTCCACCGCGCGCATAAGCTCCTTTGCCGCCGTCGCCTCACCAAGGTGCTCCAGCATCATTGAAGCGGTCCAGAAGGCGCCGAGCGGATTAGCAATGCCCTTGCCGGTGATGTCGAAGGCCGAACCATGGATCGGTTCAAACATGGAAGGGCGCTTGCGCGATGGGTCAATATTGCCTGTCGCGCCAATGCCGAGTGACCCGGCCAAGGCCGCCGCAAGGTCAGACAGGATATCCGCATGCAAATTGGTGGCGACCACCGTATCAACACTGCCGGGCTTCATCACCATGCGCGCGGTCATCGCATCCACCAGCATTTTCTCCACAGTCAGGGCCGGGTATTGCGCGGTGATTTCCGCGCACACCTCATCCCACATCACCATGCCATGGCGCTGCGCGTTGGATTTCGTCACCACCGTCAAATGCTTGCGCGGGCGTGCCATGGCGACTTCACAGGCATGGCGGCAAATGCGCGCGACACCTTCGCGCGTAAACACCGCGACATCCATCGCAACTTCAATCGGCAGGCCGCGATGCGCGCGCCCGCCAACGCCGGCATATTCGCCTTCGCTATTTTCGCGGACGATCACCCAATCAATCTGCTCACCCAGATCAGGCCGCAAGGGGCCATTGATGCCGGGCAGCAGGCGCGTCGGGCGAACATTGGCGTATTGGTCGAAGCCCTGGCAGATCGCCAAACGCAATTCCCACAGCGTGACATGGTCAGGAATATCCGGCGCACCAACCGCGCCGAAGAAAATCGCATCAAAACCCTGCAATTGCCGCAAGCCATCTTCCGGCATCATCCGCCCGGTGCGGCGATAGTAATCACTGCCCCAATCGAAATCCTGAAAATCCAGCCTGAAGCCGCCATTCTTTTCAGCCAGAGCCTGCAAAACGCGGCAGCCCGCCCTGATCACATCCGGCCCGATGCCATCGCCACCCATGGCAGCAATGCGATAGTTTTTCATGATTACTGGTTTCCTGTCACGGGCGCCGCAGGCGCAAATCCAAGCCGCGCGCAATCCAGGCGGCTTCAATCACATCAAGATCAGTCTCGCCTGAAGGATTGGCCTTACTGGGCCGGGACGCAAGCCCAGGTTCGGCCTGAATGCGCCACAGGCCGAGCAGACGGCGCAATTCGGTAAGCGGCGCCGTGTGATCATCAACGCGTAGATTAATATCCGGGAAATCCTCGGTCGTGGTCAAAACAAGTACCGCGGATTGCCGACCACGCTTATCGCCGCCGGCAGCCTCGCCCGCATCAAGCGCGGTGATCAGGCGTTCCGGCAGCGCAAGGCTGGCATTGGCGCAGAAACTGTCAAAGCTTGCCTGCACCACGGCACTACCCGCCAGCATATTGCCGGCGATGCTAAAGCCATCGCCGCTGAGATGCCCGCACCATTCCACGCAATTCTCGCCGGTCCAGGCAGCGTTGCGGCCATGGCAATCCACCGCATGAATTTGCCGCAAGCCCTTGCCCTCATCACCCACCAGCGCCGCTTCAATTGCCTTGGCCGGCGTCAGGCCACGTTCCAGGCCTTGCAGCACGGCCGGGCCCAGATAGCGATTGCTCATGGATTGCGTGCTGACGGCGCCCACACCGGATTTCAGAAAAGGACAGGTGGCACCAACGGCGATATTGCAGGTGGTGACCGCCACCGCGAAGGCACCCGTGGCGGGATCATGCGCAACAATGGACCAGGTCATGCGGCAGGCCTTTCTTTTTTGCAATCAGGCTCAAGCTTAACCGCGCCATGCCGCTTGCAGGAAGCCCGCCGCATGCCAAAATAGGCGGAAACGGGAGGTTTATTGCCATGTCCATTTCCATTTCACGTCGCACCCTGGCTGTGCTTGGCCTTGCATCATCGCTGCCCAAGGCGGCTGCCGCGCAGGCCGCCTGGCCGGATCGGCAGGTGCGATTGATTGTACCCTTCGGCGCGGGTGGTGCGGTTGATACGCTTTCCCGCCTGGTTGCCAATGGTTTTGCAGCGCAGGCGAATGGTCAGGCGCTGGTGGTGGAAAACCGCTCCGGCGCGGGTGGCGCCATTGCGGGCGCTTTCGTCGCGCAAAGCAGGCCTGATGGCTATACGCTGATGATGGCCGATCTTGGTGCCAATTGCATCGGCAAGGAATTGCAGCCGGCGCTGAATTACGACCCGATGCGCGCTTTCACGCCGATTTCGCATTTGGTGAATTTGCCAATTGCGGTGATCGTCCCCGCCAATTTGCCTGTGCAAAGCTTGGAAGATTTGTTGGCCCGTGCCCGTGCGCGCGCCGATGGCATTCAATATGCCTCACCTGGTGTTGGCCATGTCAGCCATTTGGCCGCCGAGCTTTTGGGCCGGCGCGCGGGTGTGAAACTGACCGCCGTGCATTACCGAAGCGGTGCGGATGTGATGCGAAGCCTGATCCAGGGTGAAACGGAATTCTCCTTCCCGTCGGTGTCCACGGCACTGCCCTTTATTCGTGAAGGGCGTGTGCGCGCGCTTGCCATCGGCACGCCTGCGCCGGTTGCGGCACTCCCCGGCGTGCCCGCCGTGGCTGCAACCTTCCCGGGCTTTGAAGCGATGACGTGGCACGGCATTGTTGGCCCTGCCGGCATGCCGGATGAGGTGGCGGCGGCGGCCAATCGTGTGTTTCGCGCCATCATCACCTCAGCCGAGGTGAAGGAAACCGTGCAGCGCGTGCAGGCTGCGGATGTGATCGCCTCAAGCCCCGCCGAATTCGCCGCACTGATTGCCCGCGACCACGCGAAATGGACGCCGGTGATCCGCGAGGGCAATATCCGCGCCGAGTAAACCCCGGCGCGGAATGGCTGATCAGCAACCCAGCTGGTCAGCCAGATCCTCAAAGCTGGTGGCAATCGCGCCCCAGTCCTGGTCCGCCTTCAGATCGGTTGCCTGATCCGCGCCATGTTCATTGGGGCGGAGCACAAAAGCGGTGGCGAGGCCGCATTTGCGTGCCGCGGCCAAATCTCCGTTATGCGCAGCAACCAGCGCCACTTGTGCGGGCTTCAGGCCCAAAATCTCACAGGTGCGCAGATAGGCTTCTGGCTGCGGCTTATAGGCCTGCGCAGCCTCGGCCCCCAGGATCGCATCCCACGGCATGCCGGCCCGTTTCGCCATATTCGCGAGCAGCAAAATATTGCCATTCGACAACGGCGCGATGAAGTGTTTGGCCTTGAGGCGGATCAGCCCAGGAACGGTATCAGGCCAGGGGTTCAGCCGATGCCAGGCGCGATTGAACCAATCGAGTTCCTCTTCGCTGATACCGCTGGTGGCAACGCCAAAATCCTTGAGCACACCATCAAGGTTTTCCCGATGCAGCACATCCAGCCGCGTGAAGGCGCGCCGGCCGCTGCGCACTTCCTCCATCGCAGGTTGGTAGCGTTTACGCCAGGCATCGGCAAAGCGATGCGGGTCTATATCGCCCTGGCCATGACGTGCCAGAAATATGCGTGCATCGCGCGCAATGCCGTTCCGCCAATCGACCACTGTGCCGAAAACATCGAAGACCAGTGCCTTCACTTCGGCAAGCGCGCTCATGCTGCCGTATCCTTTTCTGGCTGCGCCCATTGCTTTTCAAAATCCCAGACTTCCGGGAAGCCCATGAGCTCGGTCATTTTCTTGAAGCCATAGGATTCACCAAGTGCCAGACTATCGCCGGCGGTCTTCAAATGCGCATAGGCGCGTTCCAGCGCGGCTGCAGCGGCAAGAAAGCCAATGGCCGGATAGATCGCCATGGCATAGCCAATTTCCTGCAGGCGCGCGGCGGGCAGGATGGGCGTGCGCCCACCTTCCACCATATTCGCGAGCAAGGGTTTGGCAATCGCCTTGCCAATGGCGCGCATTTCATCTTCGCTTTCTGGGCTTTCGATGAAGACAATATCCGCACCCGCATCGCCATACATGCGCCCGCGCCG
>Ga0172373_10008770_pt1 | contig 12757 bp, 12 predicted proteins | sample Lak10m_2_FD_114546 | JGI IMG/M metagenome (GOLD analysis project Ga0172373, IMG submission 114546) | Freshwater microbial communities from Kabuno Bay, South-Kivu, Congo - kab_092012_10m | ecosystem: Environmental > Aquatic > Freshwater > Lake | place: Democratic Republic of the Congo... | reverse complement strand
GGTGAACTTCACCCCCGTAAGGGGGCAGGTACGGGAGAGGCCATAGGTAACTTAAATCTCTCCCTCCCTTCGGGGATTATCGTCCACTTAACCTAAAAAAGGAGTTTCGGCTTTCATCCCCGTACCTAAAAGTAGGGGGTTCCAGCCGAATAACACTGATGAACACGCATCACTGGCCGGTTTACGGACACGATTGGGCAGTTGACCATTTGCGACGCGCACTTGCCAACGGGCGCGTTCGTCATGCTTATCTCATCGTCGGCACCGAATCAATCGGCAAAGAAACCTTCGCCCGTGCGTTTGCCATGACGCTGAACTGCACCGAGGCGGACGAAACCGCACGCCCTTGCGGACGTTGCTCGGCCTGCAAGCGAATCGCCAGCGGCAGCCACCCGGATATTCTGTATTCCGAGAATGACCCGGTTACCGGCGTGCTGAAAACGGAAGAAGTGCGGGCGATGATGGGGCGCATCGCGCTCAAGCCCTACGAAGCCCGCTACCGCATCGCCATTTTCCGCGACTTTGACCATGCACGCGGCAACGCGCAGGATGCCCTGCTCAAAACGCTGGAGGAACCCCCGCCGCAGGCCGTTTTGCTGCTGCTGGCACCCGCCCCCGAAACGCTCTTGCCCACCATCACCAGCCGCAGTCAGGTGATTGCGCTGCGTCCACTGGCGACAGAAGCCGTGCGCGAGGCGCTCATCCAGCATAAAGGCGCTGCGCCCGATCAGGCCGATTTGCTGGCGCGGTTGTGCGGCGGGCGCATGGGCTGGGCGATTCGCGCTCTGCAAGACCCCGCCATTCTCGACCAGCGGGCGCAGGCGCTCGATCTGCTGGAGGATGCGCTGCATCGTAACCGTGCCGGACGGTTTGAGATTGCGGACGGACTCAGCCGTGACAAGCTGGCGCTGACGCCGCTGCTGGAACTGTGGCAAACCTACTGGCGCGATGTGCTGTTGCTGGCACAGGGCGCTGCCGCGCCGCCTGCCAATCTGGATCGCCTCGACGCGCTGGAACGACTGGCAAACAGCATGACGCCGGACGAGGCGTTGTCCTCGTTGAAAGCCACGCGCCGCACGCTGGACGACCTGACCAAGAACCTCAACCTGCGACTGGCGCTGGAAGTGCTGTTTCTGGATTACCCCGGCTTACCCGGCGATCGGTAGCTGTCGGCACGCTGGCGCAGCCGTTGGAGCGTATCGGGCGGGACGGTCTGGCTTGCCAGTGCGTCGCCCAAACGATGAAAATCCGAACCGCCGGTGACAATCAGATCCAACCGCCGCGCCAACCCGCGCAAATTTGCCCGCACCGACGAACGATGCGCCGGGTGCATCACTTCGAGGCCGTCCAGACCGGGCTGGTTGGCCCAACGTTCCGGTTCGCGCAGCAGCCCCGGATGTGCCAGTACCGCCGCGCCGCCCGCTTGATGGACTAAATCAATCGCCTGCGCCAGATCGAGCCATTTTCCCGCCACGTAAGCCGGTTGTCCCACCCGCAAATAACGGTCGAACGCGCCGTTTACCGTGTCCACATGACCGGCTTCTACCAGCGCCCGCGCCACATGCGGACGGCTGATGGCTTCGCCCGCCGCCTGTGCCAGCACCGCTTCCCATGTGATATGTGCGCCCAGTGCGGACAATCGTTCCAGCATGGCCTGTGCGCGTTCCTGTCGGCGGCGGTGCTGGATGTGCAGCGCGGCATTGAGGGCGGGGTCATATGGATTCAGGTAATAGCCGAGCAGATGGATTTCCTCCGCATCGCCGCCGCAGCTCATTTCGACGCCGGGAATCACAACTGGCGAACCATTGGCCGCCTCTTGTGCGGGATGAATCCCCGCTGTGGTGTCATGATCGGTGATGGCGATGGCGTTCAGCCCGCGCCGCTTCGCAAGCTGAACCAACTCCACAGGCGTCAATAGCCCGTCCGAAGCGCAGGTATGCACATGGAGATCAATGCGCAGTACAGCCCCCTAACGCTGCGTGCGCAGTTCGACAGCGAAACGCACCGCCGTGCGTTCCTGACCATCAATATTCACTTCGGTGAAGAATGGTGTGAAACAAATATCTATTTCATCCCGATTCAGATAGCCGCGTGCAATTGCCAGCGCCTTCACGGCCTGATTCACGGCACCCGCGCCGATGGCTTGCACCTCGGCATAGCGGTGTTCGCGGATCACACCAGCGATGGCTCCTGCGACTGCCGTTGAGCGCGATTTCGCTGAAACCTTGATGACGTCAGGGCCCGATTCGTTCTTTTCTTCTGGGTGCATTGCGACCTCACGTTCCAAGAGTTCCTCCTTCAGGTAGGTCAGAGGAAACGACTGAATTTCAGCCGCCCATCGGTTAGCGACCTATCCAAAAACCCGTTGGAACGATCCTCCTGAGTGTAAAATAGGAGGTGAGGCAATGATGGAGTGGGTTTTCTGGACATATCCTCAAAAAACGCCGATGTTCCTCCAACATACGTACAAAGAAAATTTTACCTTCATGATCTTCCATCTTATGCAATATGGCATGTATTAACTACAGATGTAACTCATGGACTTATGGTAACATATGTCATGTTAGGTGCAATAAAAATAGATTAATCACAAATTGCGCCAACAATCTTTACGTTTTCGTAATGTAGTAGGGAGCGCACACGATTTTCTTATGCTGGACTGGCTGATCGTCGGGGGTGGAATTCACGGTACGTATTTGTCTCTTTTTCTAACGCGCCGCAAAAGCGTCCCGCCTGCTGCCGTGCGGGTGCTGGATGCCTATGACTCGCCGCTGGCGCTGTGGTCGCGTTTTTCCGCCAATGCGGGCATGGAATACCTGCGTTCCTCTCATGCCCATAATCTGCACTATGATCCGTTCTCGCTCATCACTTTCGCCCGCACCCTGTCGGGGCAACCGCTGGCGCGTTTCATCGAGCCGTATGCACGCCCTGCGCTGCCGTTGTTTCAGGCGCACAGCCAGCATTTGATCGAACGCTACCGCCTGCGCGATTTGCGTATCACCGGACGGGCGCGGCAACTGACGCGGGTGCAGGACGGTTGGCAGGTGGAAACAGATGCCGGCAGTTTGCGTGCCCGCCGCGTGGTGCTGGCGATAGGTGCCACCGAACAACCGCACTGGCCGGCGTGGGCGCTGGCGCTGCGGGCGGCGGGCGCTCCCGTTCATCACCTATTCGACCCTGCTTTTGAACGCGCCGCGCTGCCTGTGGGCGGTAGGATGGTGGTGGTGGGCGGCGGGATTACTGCCGCGCAGTCTGCCATCGCGCTGGCGGTGCGTGCATCCGGCAGCGTGACTTTGCTCATGCGTCACGCGCCGCGCATTCACCAGTTTGACGCGGATACCGGCTGGATTACCTATCAACATCTGGAGAATTTTCACCGTCAGACGGATTACGCGGTTCGGCGGACGTTAATCCGCGAGGCGCGGCATCGCGGGTCTATGCCTGCCGATGTCGCGGCGGAACTGCGGAAAGCCGAAGCGCACCAACTGTTGCGGCGGCACACCGCAACGGTGCAGGCCGCCGCTGCGCTGCCGGACTCGATCCGGCTTACGCTGGACGATGGCGAACAACTACATGCCGATCATGTTCTGCTGGCAACCGGCTTTGAGCCGCACCGACCGGGCGGCGCGTGGCTGGCGGAAGCAATCGCGCAGGCGGGTTTGCCCGTCGCGGCGGATGGCTATCCTATCGTGAACCGGAATTTATGCTGGTCGCCGGGGCTGTTCGCTGTTGGCCCGCTGGCGGAACTGGAAGTTGGCCCCGTGTCCCGCAATTTCGCCGGGATCAAATTGGCCGCTGAACGCATTGGAGAGATGTTATGACTCTTTGGTCGCTGCTACTCATCGCCGCCGTCCCCCTTGCCGCACTGGGGATATACTGGCGCAACCGCGTGCAGGTGATTGACTCGTTGACTCTGATTCTACCGCTGCCGGTTGATCTGCCGCCGCGTGAAAAACCGCTGGAAGGCGCGATCAACTTTCGTGATGTCGGCGGGTATGCCACAACGGACGGGCGGCGGGTGCGTAGGGGGCGGGTGTTTCGCAGCGGGGCGCTGCATCACCTGTCGGCAGAGGATGAGCGCCGCCTGACCGAACTCGGCATTCGCTGGGTATGCGACCTGCGCAGTCAGGAAGAAGTGACCGAGGAACCGGATGCCTTGCCGGACGGCGTGGCTTATGCACACATGCCGTTGGATGCGGTAGATAACCGGCTGGAACGGTTGATCGCCCTGTTCATCAATCGGCGCAAGTTCATCACCATGATGCCTAAAATGTATGTGGACACGATTCTGGAACGCAACGCCGCCCTGTATGGTCGCGTTTTGCGCCATCTGGCCGATCCATCCAACCTGCCCGCCATCATTCACTGCACGGCAGGCAAAGACCGCACCGGAGTCGCGGCGGCGCTGCTGCTCTTGCTGCTGGGAGTGCCGGAAGAAACCATCGTGGCGGATTACAGTCAGAGCAACGTCTATCACGCGCATTTTATGCAGTACGGGGCGCGGGCTGTCCAATCGTTGCGGCGCTTTGGCATCCGCGCCGAACATTTGCAACCGCTGCTGGTGGCCGATCCGCGCAGCATACGGGCGGCGCTGGCGCATATTCAGGCGCGTTATGGCGGCATCGAAGGCTATCTCACCCGCGCCGCAGGGCTGGACAGCGCGACCCTAGTGGCGCTGCGGGCGGCGCTGCTGGAATGACGCCCGCACCACCATCATCTGGGCGAAGGGCGGGGGAAATATGCTTTCAAGGGTAGGGTTTTTTGTTGGGAAACCCTCATCCCCAGCACTTCTCCCTCAGGGCGAAGGGAGGAAATGCAGCACTTCCCCTCCCTATAGTGGTACTCCGCGTGATGGAGAGGGGACTGAGGGGTGAGATTCTTCAAAAACCTACCTTTGAGGCGCGAAGGGCGTTTAGCGCCAATCGGGGGCGTAGATCAGGCCGCCAGTGGTCGCCAGCGCGTTCAGGGTGCGTGCGATGGGCAGCGGCGATTGCGACCCTAGATTGCGGGCATAGATTTCGCCGTAGTTGCCCACCTGTTCCACCACCGACTGCATGAAACCGTTCGCCAGCCCCAACTGCGCCCCCATGCCGAGGGAGGTGTCCAGCACCCGCGCCACCGACCAGCCGACGCGGTTCAGGTAGTCCGCATCCACTTCATCGAACGGCTGCGTTGCGTCCTGCGGATTCGGCACTTTGCCGCGTTTGAGCGTGGTCACGGTTTCGCTGCTAATCCCTAATTGTTCGGCTTGAATCAGGCCGAGAATTGTCCAGCGCACGATGTTCGCCCACTGGTCATCTCCCGCCCGCAGCAGCGGCGCGAACGGTTCACGGGTGTAAATCTGATCGGCGCGCTGCCACACCCCATAAGCCGTCGAGTCGTCGGCTTGCTGCTGGAGCAGCGTAAGGCTGGTCAGATCGGCGCTGATCGCGTCGCAGCGGCCATTGCTCAGGCCATCCCACGCGGCAGACAGGTTATTCAGTGGCGAGATGATAGCACTCAAGCCGCGCAGATCGAGGGCCGCTGGCAGCGACTCCTCGGCGGAACCGCCGGCGACCACGCAGATATTGGCGCTGCTCAACCCCGGCCAGTCCTGCACAGGGCTGTCGGCGCGGGTGAGGAATGACTGTCCGCTGTAAAAGATGACCGGCGCGAATTCCATGTCTGACGCATCATCTGCCAGCGAAACGACCGCCATTTGCAGCAAGACATCAATCTGCCCATCCTGGAGGGCGGCGCGTCCTTCCGTCGGGCTGAACAGGGGGATGGTTTCGACAGCGGTGGCATCGCCAAAGAGTGCGGCGGCCAGCGCCCGACAGAAATCCACATCAAAGCCGTTCAGCAGGCCGCTGTTGGGGTCTACCACGCCAAAACCGGGGAAGTCGGCACTGACGCCGCAGTTGACCACCCCCCGTGAGAGGATGCTGTTCAAGGTGGGGCCAATGACGGCGGGCGTTTCGGGTTGTGCGGCTGCCGTTTGCCACCCCAGCACCAGTACACCCATGCACAGCAGCGCGATCAGTTTCCTCATACGTGCTTATCCTCTCCAAATGCTTGATTCGCCCCCGCTGATCTTGCGGGACACGGGGGCGGGTTTGCGGATTTTGGGGCAGTCGCTCAAAAGCCCTCACCCCAACCCCTCTCCCAACCGCTGAGTACGGCTAGGCGAGGGGAGAAATACAGTAGGGACATGACGCGAGATGTGTCCGCTTGCCTTACACCCTTCGCCATGACGCGCAGCGGAAGGGCAGGAAATGAGTGTCATTGCCCCCGTTTCCGAATGCACCCGACACGGGGGCGGGTTCGCGGATCATTCGCTGTCCGGGATAAATTCGACACCGGGCGGGCGAATGGCGTCGGCTTTCGCCCGGATCAGCGCCAGAATTTCGCCCGGTTCAGCATGTCGCCCCAGCGCCTTCTTTGAAAAAATAAGTTCCCCGTTGACGGTGACTTCAAAACGTCCGCCCGAACTGGGAACCAGTGTCCATGAGCGCACAAATGTCTCGATTTCCGGCACACTCAGCGATTCGTCCGTCAAACTGACGGCGCGGGGAGTGTAGTGTCAAACCGCGCAGTATTTGATGGTCACATCGAGCAGTGGATAGCGCATGATTCTGTCCTTTTTTTGAGTAACGTGTCCGGTTATTATAGCGTATCCCTTTTTCAGCGGCGCTCTGAAAATCAGGCTACAATCCAAATACAAGCATTTCGCATCTCGATCAATGGCGATCAGGAGCCGTGCAGGTGGGACGACAAAAAGAAATCTTCAAAGAATATGCACGGATGCGCGACAATGGTCTGGATGCCAAAGGTGCGCTGAATGTGCTTCGTCCTCATATTGAAGGGCTGAACAAACAGGAACGCGAAGAATTAGCCGGTGTGTTGCGCGGTCATGAGCAAAAGCTGGCGCAGGCGGCGGGGCTTGTGGGCGGCGTGGTGAAGCCCATCGGGCAAGCGCCGCCTGCGCCCTCTAGCAACCCGTCCATTCGCCCGATTCAACCCGCGCACCCGCTGCCGCCCGTCACGCCGCCCTTCTCGGCAGAGATTGAGCCGCCGCCCGCGCCGCCCTCTGCCCCCCAAATCGTTCCGTTGGCCTCATCCCGACCGAGTCCAACAGTGGAAACGCAGACCATTACCCAGTTTGTTCCCGCCGCAGGCGATCGCCTGCTGGCACAACGTCCGCCGGACAGCGACCCCGCTGCGATTGTGTGGGTGAAATGCCCGAATTGCGGCAAGACGAACCAGAAGCATGAGGTGTTTTGCTATTCGTGCGGGCAAATGCTGGAACCTGTGAAAGGCGTTTTTGAAACGCGCACTTTTACCGACAAAGAAACATTACCGCTGGATAGCGAATTCTTCGGTTCGGATTCGGTGATGGTGCTGCGGGTGCGCGGCACAACCGAAACGTTCGAGGTGCGCCCGCAGAGATCCGAGCAGGAATTGGTGGTCGGACGCAGCACGCAGGGCAGCGCCGTCACGCCGGATGTGGATTTGAAGAATACCAAAGCGGTTGATCTGGGCGTATCGCGCATGCACATGACGCTGCACTACGACAGCGCCAACAATGCGGTGCTTGCGGCTGATCTGGGGAGTTCCAACGGGTCGTACCTAAACGGTCAGCGGATGCTGGCGAAAGAAGTGCGCGTGTTGCGGCACGGCGATGAACTGCGCCTCGGCAGGCTGGTGCTGTCGGTGTCGTTCCGTCATCCGGGGAATATCCTTGCCGAGTAAACTTTGCAGATCAGCGCAGGGAACACGGCCTGCGTCGTGTCCCTGCGCTGTGCAATCGGCCTGTTAGCTGGAAAGCAAGTTTACGTTCTCGCTGTCCCAGAATACGTATACCTTTTGCCCCTTCTGGAACAGGCTGTCGGAGCGCAACCCGTAGTTCTGCACCCGTACCACCAGTTCAATATCGGCATCTTTGCCGATCCCCACCACATAGCGGAAGTCCGTTCCAATGTAGACAGCCTGACGCACCACGCCCGGATGCACTTCGATGTCCGGGTCTTTGAGGATGGCGGCGCGATAGGCTTCGGACGTATCGAAACTGCCGTCGTTGTACTTCACCATGCCTTCAACGGGGAATAGGTTCAGTTTTTCGGGGCGCACCGCCACAGAGACATCGCTGCCCACTGCCGCGTCGTTTTCGCCAGTCAGCGCCCGCACCATCGTACTGTCGTCCAATTGAACCACGCTGTACTGGTCTTTGCGGTCGGTGATTTTGCCTTTCGCAAAGTTGGTTTCACCGATGAAGTCCGCTACAAACTTGGTGGTAGGCGACTCGTAAATTTCTTCGGGCGTGCCGACTTGCAGCACACGCCCCTTGTCCATGACGGCGATGCGGTCTGCCATCGTCATCGCTTCTTCCTGATCGTGGGTGACGAAAATGAAGGTGATGCCGAGGCTTTTCTGCATGGCTTTCAGTTCAAAGCGCATGGCTTCGCGCAGTTTAAGATCGAGCGCCGACAGCGGTTCGTCCAGCAGAAGCACCTGCGGGCGCTTGACGAGGGCGCGGGCGAGCGCCACACGCTGCTGCATACCGCCCGACAGCTGGCGCGGCTTGCGGTCGGCGGCCTGTGGCAAGCGCACCAGTTCCAGCGCCTCCATTGCGCGTTTGCGAGCTTCCGGCTTCTTCACGCCTTCCATTTCCAGCCCGAACATCACGTTCTGAAGGGCGGTCATGTGGGGGAACAGCGCGTAATCCTGAAACACGGTATTCACGGGACGGTGGAAAGGTGGCACGTCCTGCACCGCCTTGCCGCGAATCAAGATTTGACCGGACGAGGTATCCTCGAATCCGGCGATCATCCGCAGCGTGGTCGTCTTGCCGCAGCCGCTGGGGCCGAGCAGGGCGAAAAACTCCCCATCATAAATATCCAGCGACACATCGTCTACCGCCCGCACCGTCCCATCTTGACGGGGCGAAGGGAATTCTTTGACGACGTTAATCAGTGCAACGTCCACCTGCGGCATGTGAATCAGCCTCCAATCTTAACCTTGATTGTGTCTCACGCATTATTGTAAACGGGTTCAACCGCCGGGGGGATGGCGTACTCACGCACATCCATCGCCGGTGGGGTACAACGCAGGGTTCGTGTATCCGCCATGCTATCGGCTGATCGCAATTTTTACCTCATCCCACGCATCGCTGTAAAGCTGTTCGGCATCCGGCGGTATGACGATATAAAACAGGCGCTTGAGCGTGGCCTCGTCCGGGTAAATGCCGGGGTTGGCGAGCAGCGCCGGATCAATCAGACCGGCATCAATCGCGGCCTGATTGGGCGTGGGATAGGCGGTGTAGGTGGCGATGTCGGCAGCCACCTGTGGGTCGAGCAGGTAGTCAATAAACACGTTCGCCAGCGCCGGATTTTGTGCGCCGACCGGAACGCCGACGAAACCAGACGAGAAGGTTGAGCCTTCTTCGGGCAGCACATAGATGAAATCATCACAACCGCAGTCCTGCGCGATCTGATAGATGTCGCCGTTGTACTCGATCACCATGTCCACCTCGCCCCGTGCGAGGAGTTCTTGCCCATCGTCCCCGGCGATTACCGTTACATTGTCGCCATGTGCGATCAGGTAGTCGCGGGCATTCTGTATGGCCTGCGGGTCGGCGCTGTTCAGCGTGTGACCGGACATGAGCAGCCCCAGCGTCATCATCCAACGGGTATCTTCAATCCACGCCACTTTGCCCGCATAGTTGAAAAACTGTTCCCATGACGTGATGGCTTCGCTGGTGGCTTTCTGGTTGTAACCCAGCCCTATCGTGCCGGTAAGATAGGGGACGGTATACTGGTTTTCGGGGTCAAAAACGGTGTTTTTATAAGCCGCGCCAATGTTGGCATCGTTGGGGATTTTGCTGAAGTCCAACGGCAGCAGCAGGTTTTCGCGGATGAGCGTTGCCACGCTGATGTCGCTCGGCACGACAATATCATAGCCGGGATTGCCCTGCCGCAAGCGTGCCAGCAGCCCATCATCCCCTTCGTACACATCGTAATTGACGCTCACGCCGCAGGCCGCCTCAAAGTTGGCGACGGTATCCTCGGCAATATAGGTTGACCAGTTGAACACATTCAGCGTTTGCCCTTCGTATCCGGGGGGACACACCCATGCGGCAGGGACATCCTGAGCCGCAATCGGAGCGTACCACACCAGAACGGCAAAGGTGAAAAGGAGGAAACCCGCACGGCACATCATTTTGGACATGAGATGTTCTGTCAATCTCCTGTATCGTCACGATAAAACAATTGACAGTGGGGACATTCCCCACTGTCAACCTGTTTTCTACCCGTTATGCACGCTCAAAAGTGAGTCTGCATGTCGAGGGGGATCGTACATCACGCGCTTTAGCTGCCGATGCGAATCTTGATCTCGTCCCACGCATCGTTGTAATACTGTTCGGCATCCGGGTCGAGCGCCGAGACGAAGAACAGCTTGGGCAGAACTTCGGCGGGCGGGTAAATGCCGGGGTTTTCCAGCAGTTCGGGCAGGATCAGCCCCGCATCAATCGAAGCCTGATTCGGGGTGGCGAACGAGGTGTAGTTGCTGATGTCCGCGCCCACTTTCGCGTCGAGGATATAGTCAATGAACACGTTCGCCAGCGCCTCGTTCTGTGCGCCCGACGGGATAGCGATGTTATCCGCCCACTTATTCGCGCCTTCTTCGGGGATGACATAGCGGAAGTCGGAGGTGCAGGCCGAGTCTGCCTGACATTCGCTGATCTTCTGGAAGATGTCGCCCATAAATTCGATGGTGATATGCACTTCGCCACGCGCCAGCAGTTCCTGCCCATCATCGCCGGCGATGTAGGTCACGTTGCCGCCGTTGGCGATCAGGAATTCCTTCGCCGCGTTGATTTCGTCCGGGTTGATGCTGTTGGCGTCATAACCGTTCAGGTTGAGCGCCAGCCCCATCATTTCGCGCTTGGCTTCCAGCCACGCCACCGGGCCGTCGTAGCTAAAGACCTGCGACCAGCTGGTGATGTCTGCGCCCACCGCGTTATGGTCGTAGCCAATGCCGATCGTGCCCCACTGGTAGACGGCGGTGTAGACGTTGCCCGGATCGTAGACCGGATTCGCCATTTCCGCGCTCAGGTTCTTCAGGTTGGGGATGGCAGCCTGATCCAGCGGGACGATCAGCCCTTCGGCGACCAGCGACTGAATGGTGTAATCGGCAGGCACCACGATGTCGTAGCCGGGGTTGCCCTGTTGCAAACGCGAAACCAGCGCGTCGGCACTTTCGTAGGTGTCGTAAGTGACGGTGACGCCGCAGGCCGCCTCGAAGTTCGAGATCGTGTCTTCAGCCACATAGGTCGTCCAGTTATAGACGTTCAACGTTTGCCCTTCAAAACCGGGGGGGCAAACCCACGCGGCGGGGGCATCCTGAGCAGCGGTGACGGCCGTCCCCAGTACGAGGACAATCAATGTGAGCAGCAGTACCAATTTACGCATTTCAGCCTCCTCAATGAATTCAAAACAATGACACAACGACAGATACGGTAACGCTTGACCACGCTATGCGAGCGCGTTCACCCGCGATCCCCACAACAGGATGCTATTTGTTCGAGTCGCGCCCCTGCATCAACAGGGAAATACCCACCAGCAGCGTAGATACCAGCAGCATCAAGGTGGAGATGGCATTGATTTCCGGCGGCACTTTGGTTTTCAGCAGGCCGTAGACAAACAACGGAAGGGTGGTCGTGCCGATGCCGGAGGTGAAAAAGGTGACGATGAAATCGTCGAGCGAGATGGTGAAGGCCAGCAGCGCACCTGCCACCACGCCGGGAAGGATCAACGGGAAGGTGACGCGCCAGAAGGTGCGCCATTCGTTCGCGCCCAGATCGCGGGCGGCTTCTTCGAGGCGCGGGTTCATGTCGGCGAAACGGGCGCGTACCACAATGGTGACATACGAGATGCAGAAGGCCACATGCCCGATGATGATGGTACCGAAGCCCGTTGTGGCAGGCCGATCCAACCCGGCGTTGGTATTGATGAAATCGAACAGGATGCGGAAGAATACGGCCAGCGAAATGGCCTGCGTGATTTCCGGGATGACGACGGGCAGATAAAGCACGGCGTCCAACAGGTTTTTGCCGGGAAACCTCCCGCGCACGAGGCTCATGGCAACCATTGTGCCGATGATCGTCGAGAACACGGTGGTGGCGAAACCGACCAGCAGGCTGTTTCGCACCGCGTTCAGCATAATCTCGGTGGAGAACCGCGCCGATTCGGTGCCGGCGCTGATGGCGTTGCTGAAGATGTTCTGGTACCACTGGGTCGTGAAACCGCGCCACACCGAGACGGTTTCGGCATTGTTGAACGAGAACACCACCAGAATGATGATGGGCGCCCACAGGAAGAAATAGGCGAAGACCGGGTTAAAGGACAGCCCGATTTTGCCAATTTTGCGCATGAGCATATCACGGCGAATCTTGCCGCGATCAAATTCAAACTCGCTGTTGCTCATAGGTAGTGTTTGCTGGCTCATCAGTGTTATTCGGCTGGAAACCCCTACTTTCAGGTACGGGGATGAAAGCCGAAACTCCTTTTTTAGGTTAAGTGGACGATAATCCCCGAAGGGAGGGAGAGATTTAAGTTACCTATGGCCTCTCCCGTACCTGCCCCCTTGCGGGGGTAAGTTCACCTTGACAATGTTAGTAGCCCGTACTATCCCAACCGCACACTGATTTAGACCTTCAATCTGTTTAATGCGTAGGTTCTAGTGCTACGGGCTGGTGAAGCACCCGTAGGTAGGTCTT
>Ga0172373_10008768_pt1 | contig 12759 bp, 12 predicted proteins | sample Lak10m_2_FD_114546 | JGI IMG/M metagenome (GOLD analysis project Ga0172373, IMG submission 114546) | Freshwater microbial communities from Kabuno Bay, South-Kivu, Congo - kab_092012_10m | ecosystem: Environmental > Aquatic > Freshwater > Lake | place: Democratic Republic of the Congo... | reverse complement strand
TTTGGTTTCATCTGTCATGGGACTTAACTTGTAAAGAGTTCCTCTTGCCTGACGACTTCTGAACAGAGCAAAACCTTCCTCTTCTGCAGCTGGCTGTGCGCTAGAGGCTCCTGCATTTTGATTTGAGAGCATTATGTCGAACCCTTCATTGTTTTCGTCGTCGCTCTGAATAGCTGCCATATTTGGCTGATGCGCTTAGAGAACGTGGATTTATATAACGTGATGCTGACGTGGGGAGTCAAGCCTGTTATTTATGAGGTTCTTCGTTTTTTTTATGTTGGAGATGACATGGCGCCTTGGAGTTCTCAATGTGAGACGCTCTGCGATTCAGTGTGCGCTATCTGCAAGAAATCTGGCTTTGACAACTTCCGCTTGGTAGAGCATTCAAACGGATGCTTGTTTGTTTACGACTGCCCTCATTGGTCATCTCTAGCTAGCAGGCACCTTCAACTCAAGCATCCAAATGTGCTAGTGAGCATCAAATCAAGTACAAGTTCACTGTCTGGATTTGTGATTGTGATTGAAGAATCAAACAAGAGAGAAATGTGGAATGGCTTGATATGCGCTTCTGCATTGACAGTATCATACGTGGTGCTCAACGAATACTTTGATTTTTTTTCTCTGATATCAAATTTCATGAAGACTTGGGATTTTTCGTAGAGATTCTTTTTTTTAGGCTTATCTATGATGAAACATGATGTAAATTTCTTTGTACTGGTTGAGTCTGGATGCAAATATGAAGCTCTGGACTGTAAAAGACCCCATGACCACAAATTCCAGCGACACAGCGCAGCCTCTCAGCTCTCTTACGTTTGGGTTGAAGCTGCTTATCACTGCCATACCCATGAATATTATAGCAAAAATCACGCTTATCATATTCAACGTTTTGTACGTGAGCGTTCCATAGTTGATGTCTCTGGAACATATCCAGTTAAATCCAAGGATCCCTATGAGGAAACTCATCAAACCTACATAGTGCAGCGTCCATCCAGTGTCTATGACACCCAAGACAACGTTCCAACCTATGCACTCTAGTATAATAAATGCAAACACTGATTTATTTTCTATGTGTATGGCTGCTATGAAGTGTGTGACGCAAGTGAAGGTACTTGAAGTTCCTAGGACTACTATGCTCCACCCACAGTGCCTTTCCATACCTTCTGATATGTACCTGAGCTCTCCAGATTCATTTTCTGGGCCAGGATTCATGAAGACTATGGCTACTGTAAATACGGCTATGGTGATGTTGAAAAAGTAACTAGTGTAGACTAGATATTTCCTCACAGATATCACGTCTGGATGTGGACTGATGATGATAGAGTGACTTTCTCTTGCAGACGGAGGAGGATAGCCTTGCTTCATTTCCATCTTCCAAAAAAGCCTGCCCTCCTTGATTTATCTTGCTTATAATTTAAGCCAAGCGTTGTACTTATATCTGTAAAGCTATTGACTGTGGGTTGTTTTAAAACATTTGCAACTGTTTTTAGGGCTTGGTACATAGGAGCCACGCCATGCATCTTCAGCAAGTGAGCTAGCACCTCCCAATAGAGAAATATTTGGGCCCAGTGACTGAGCTTCTCTAATTTTTCTTGATTGTCTGCTTGCTGTATTCCTATGAAATTATTAGCGTGCACCATGGCCCCAATCATCACATTAAAAATGATTCTCACTGGGTCTACATTCTTTAATTTAGCAACTCCTTTTATTCCTTTGTTTTCTCTATAAAACTTTTCTTCCTTGTACCTCGAATGAATGATTTGTTGAAAGAGAGTAGAAGGAGCTTCTTTATTTTTTTCAGAGTTTATTTCTTTTGCAGTGAGATTTAATTTTTCAGAGAATGTTTTTTCTGCAGATTTTTCTTGTGATACTTTGGCGTCTCTCTGTATGTAATTCTGTATTTCCACTATACCAGTATATTCCATGAACAGAACAATAATGGAGACAAATGTGTAGAGCAAGTGTCTGTTTTCTATGTTGATATTTTTTAAGCCTTCTAGGTTAGATAGTTTGGTAAATTCGCTAGCCTTGGCATGGATTTGATCATCAGGACTCTTGCTACTTGATTGAAAATCTTCTTTCCATTTGTATGCGCTTTGAGAAGCGCTTGAAATGTAGAGCCCTGCTTTGCTGATGAGCCACGAGGTGGCAGAAGCTCCTGCTATTGCAGTTGTCATGAACTGGCTCACATTGGATATGAGAGGTATGTAGGTTTCTAGGCTTCTGTATTGATTATAAACTCCATATGCTTGATTGGCTACTTTCCACGCTGCAAATGCGTAAGGCATGCTAGAGATAACATAAGGGACGCCCGTCAAAAATAGCATGGAGAGCTTGCTTTATTGAAGTTTGAGTGTGCTTTATATACTTGTTTCTTGGAGCCAAACATCTATAATTCGAGATATGACTCTAACTGCTTTAAATTTTCTGTGGCTGTGATATTTGTGTTTCTTTCATCCATCATAAAAAATATTTGGGATGTTGGCTTCTTGATGTGAGCTTTGCTCTTCTCTTCTTCGCTACTTCCAAATAAATATTGAAATATGTGGAGCATGGAGGGTAATTTAAAATCAAAAAGATATAGTGTATTTTTAATGATTTGACCAAACACAACCATGGCAAATAATTTTTCTACAGGAGTAAATCCTTGCATAGTAGACCAGGTTCTCCTTGCTTTCCTGTACGAAGCTGGCAGAAGCATTTCTTTTATTTTATCGTCATTGTATTCGCCTGTGTGAGCAGCTTTAAAAATGTGATCCATATGTTCTATGTTTTTTTATAGGTTGGATGTATGCAATTTATAGTGAGTGCCTCCCAATCTTGACGTCAATTCTTTCGTAGGAACCTGCGCTGTAGCATGCAATTCCTATAATCCTGGAGGCATCGTGGAGAGTAGCTCCACTATTTTGTATTCCCAACCTGAAAGGCTTCACAAACGCGGGTCGCTTCATTACAGCTCGCTCTGCATAAGAATGATCTCTTATCTTCATCATCTGATATGAAGTAGGATTGGTCAATTCTATATCAGAATTTCTGCCTGAGCTAGGGTCTCTCTTGTGCCTCATTCCTTCGTCATCAAACATATTAGCCTCTGCCTCTTCTTCAAAATACCACATGACTGGCTCAAATGCATTCACTGAATACCTTCCATTTTGAATGGTGATCTTTCCTCCAATCATCAAGGTAAGAGCATTATCTCCGTGTATGGGATCAGCCTCAGCGTCGCTCATTACGATTCCAGCAAAGTAAAGTTCGCTGGGATAGTATGCCTGCCCTTTAACATTGCAAGGCGTTTTGCAGTGATTGATTCTTTCCTCTTCTGTTCTGCAGTCGTAAAATTTTATGTACCACTTGATCAAGTCGTCATGTTTCTTTGAATTCATGACAGCAGTATTTGTAAATACAGGAGGCAGCCCTTTCTGCTCAGTGAAAGACATGCCCAAGGGATTGTATGGCCTAGACAATCCCAGCGCTATTTCTTCTTTGATGGCTCTGAATTCTGCTGGGTTATTTCGCACTAGCACTGGGTCTGCTAAGGAGTTGTATATGCTCAGGCATAGGCGAGCAGTGGTATGAATGCGGGCACTGGTATCAGTATTTGTATTTGTAGCATTTGCTAAGCCTATGCCTCCAGCCTGATAACTCATATCACTGCTTTATCCCATGAATCTCAAAATATTTATATATATAGTCGAGAGGCGTATTTCCAGAATGATCACATCGCTCTAAGCTCCCATCAAATTGAGCTGCCTAAGCCTGGCCAAATTGCTTTCAAAGTGCTGGCCTATGCTATTTTGAAGGCCATTGATTCCCATCATGTGGTACACATACTGAGGATAGAGGCTGCATCCTTTGTGCTCCATGAGAGCCTTCCTTGAAGCATATTCGATGTGATTGAGAGCGTCTTGCACTGACATGTTGGGAGTAATAGGAGCAGTATGAAAGGGGCATCTCGGCATCTTCTCTGCTGCTGGATTTGTGCTGACAAATATCCTGTTAGCGTCCTTAGCATTTGAAGTGTAGTTTAATTTGTATATCTGAACTACACTCTGGTCGGTGGGCAAGGGAGCGCTGTGGTGAAAGTCATTGGAGCTCGCCAAGAAAATGAGAGTTTGACCATCATCTGATTCGCGCTTGCGGAATCCCATGATTCCGTTTTGCAGAGGAGCTATGCATATGTCGCCGCTGGCTTTCCTTAGCGACAGAGCCTCTGAAACTTCAGAAGGCAATTTGAGGACTGTGTCGTACATCTGCTGCCCCCCGTTGGTGACTTTGAGCAATTTCAAGAAAACATCCTTGAGCTTCTTAGCTTCGTTTCCTTGGAGGTTGTAGCCTTTCAATGTGCAAAAATTTGGAGAGGAATAGATCACTCTTGGAACTTTATGCTGGAGAGCCATGGCGCTCTTCATCTTGGACACTATTCTCTCTACTGGCATGAAATTTGAGATTTCGTGGTGCTGTGTTATTCCATCGTGATTGGGCTTCAAAATAAAGTGCTTCACGTTTCTGCCTGGAGGAGCCGCTAAAGCAAATATCTTGACATAGCCCTTGTTAGAGGGGTTCTTGACGTTATCTTGGTTTAAGGAGTCGGGGCGCACCAAGTGATCGTCGTAGATGGCTGCCCTTACTATGCCGTTGCGCGTGTGAACTAAAAATCCATCCATGAGCTTAGTGATCTGAGAATGACCATGACCTTCTGCTGTCTGCTGAAGCAACTTTAGAATGGGAGATGGAAAGTGAGCTCCAGGACAGGCTTGCGTAGTAAAATTGCACGATGTCTTGAGGCAATGCTCTCTGAGGCCAGTGAAGTGGTCTCCTGTCATGGTAATCTCGTGCAATTTGCCATAGTGTCCGAGGTCAAACACCTCAGATGTAGAATGGGGCTGGTGTAATGGGCTCATTTCTTCGTCACTGTCAGAAGGCGACATCTGAGATCCAGTGAATCCTGGATGCTTTAGATGTGCTGATTCAAGAGACTCTGTGCTCATATCTTCTATTTGGGGATCAGAGTATATAAAAAAATATCATATTTATATATACTCTGTTAGCTCTTACAGCAAGTTCCAATTTCAAAAAAATTGGGGTATGGATGAAAAAACATTACATGGCCACTTCTCTCTGTTTGTAAATTCTCCAGCTGATTTGCTCTATCTGGAAAAGTATATTAGAGGTTTGCTAGAGTGTGAGAGCTCCACATGCTCTTTCTTGCAGAGTGCAGATTATATATCCTTTAAACATGAAGTTTCCAGGTGGCTCCTCAAAAAAGCATCTGCATTCAGAGGCCAAGACGATTCCCAGATGAGGCACAAACTTTACATTCCAAATACCCACTTTGTCATTCTACAGTCAGTGATTTCGTCTGATAACCTTTGCGCTCCCTCCACGAGTCACGGAACGTGCTTTGTTATGGTCAAAGATATATCTATACCCCTTTGCACAGACGTAGACAAGAGCTTGGATCAAGACGATGAATTCATGAACTACGACCTGACTACAGAATGTGAAAGGCGTCAGGATGACCACAATGACACGCAGCAAGATACAAAGCAAGCTAAAAAAAAGGAAAGCGCTGCTCCCAAGCGAAAGTATAACACTTCAAAGAGAAAGCTGTCAGCCGTGCTGCAAGCAGATACTGAAAAGAGTCAAGATATGGGCAGCGCTGAGTCTAGGCTGGGCACAAAATTTATGTCCATGGTTTATGGTATAGCAGATCGCAAAACCCATTTTAAAAAGAGTTTACATTAGGTTTAGTATATTAAACCTCTCTGATGTAAGCATTTAAAATTCTCTTAGTATTTAATATTGCCTTCTATGTGTGACTCTTCTAGCTTAAAGCATGGTTTAGGGGTTTTAAACAGGGAAGCTAAGCATACTGACAGCAAATCAGGCAAAGCTATCAGAGCAAGAGACATAGAATCAGAGGACGCAGAATATGAGTTATTGAAATTGCAACTAAAGCTAGCCATCCAAAAGAAAAAATCAAAGAAGAAGGCTACCAAGTGTCTTAATCATGACAGACCAATAGCTAGTCAAGAACCATCTACGCAAGATTGGGGGGGGATCATAGATGAAACTGAAAGAGAGGAAGCTCAATCGCACGAAAAGGAGTCAAATATCTCTGCTTCTCCGCATTCTACGACAAAAGACAATGAACCTGAAAATTCTGTTGACACGTCTAGAAGCATATTACAGCGTTTCTATTCGTTTATCCAGAAAGATGTCTTTGTGAGGAAATTGCTAGTCACGATGATAAACAATAGGGTACAAGAATTCAATGACCCATTAACCAACACTCTAGTCTTGATGATGAATTCGCCCATTCAAGTAGTTTTTTGCGAGGCTGGGATCATACCTTTTGCCACAAACAACCTACCAGTGTATCCATATTCTGCTATGACAAAAAATGAAATCTTGTTTTTCAAGGATTTGATTCATTCATCAGACCCTCATGATCAGAGAGATTCCATGGAATCTTCGGGTCAGTATACTCTGACGCTGTGTCGAACCAAAGGAGTGCTATCAAGCAAAAAAGCACATCAACCCAACATTTTCTTATCTAAAGAGATCATCCTCAAAAATTTTGTGTGGATTCTTTTTCATAGAAATAATATATACCACGATAAGTACATCTGCAAGTCACTGTGCAATATCATTCTGCAGAGGTTGATGGCCAGGATCAAGGTGTCTTCTGAGATTATCCACAACGTGATAAGATTGATTGACTCCTACTTCAATTCAGAAGCAACCAACGCTGCTCAAGCTGCAAGTGCAACATAAGCATGCTTGAGGATGGGAGTTATTTTTGATGCATACTATATAAGAAGTATGCGCTGTACAAGAATCTCGACTGACATGCTTAGCATGCAATTACAGTTCAACAAAAAGCAAGAGCAAAGGAACATGAGAAAGGAAGCAGAGGCTGAAGTTTGCGTTTATTATACCCCACCGCCGCTTTATTCTCACTGCAACTGGCAAGCTAGTATGCAGAAATATGACTTTTTCTGATGGCTTCATCTTATTTGAGCTATGCAAGCAGCATCCGTCCAATAGATGCCTAGCTGGAGGCATATGACTATATCGTCTTTGAAACCTCCAACCTTTCCACTGAGAGCATACCTTCCCTTTTGAAACACATTGTTTGGAGTTTTGAATTGGAATGAATACATCTCTAGCTGCTCCCTTAGCTTTCTTCTATATTCTTGAGGATCTCTTGCTATCAATTTTTTGTTTTGAAATATGCACAGCCTCTGCTCTCTTAGCATCACGTTCGTGAGGGTCATTGCTCCCAGCTTTACATTTTCGCTAGTGAGTATGCCAGTCCTCCCAGCTTGCTCGTCTCTGTAAAATGATACGTTTTCCATCTTCTGAAGGGCTCTTTGAAAGTGCTCAGCTTCAAAGCCTAGGTTTCTCTCTACAAACACAGTTATCGTGGACAGCTCAAATTCAGGAATTTTTCTCAGGTCGCTGATGTGCGCTTGAACCAAAGCAAAGTGTTTTTCAGGCTCTGAAAAAAAAAGATCATTTTAGGCTTGTATGTTTGCTTTACGCTCAATCATACCTTTGCATCCCCCTAGAGCTTCCACTCCAGTTACCTGGAAGTATCAAAAGCAGACAAGATGGAATCATCCGCATGCATAGACATAAGAACTGTGGGGATAGGTCACTCGTTAGATCTTATCATGTATGTTCTGTATAGCGGAGATCAGAAATTTATCAAAGATATGGTGCACAAAGCGACCATGGAAATCATTGATATGTATCAAGTGGATGAATTAAAAATAGTATTGGAGCACAAAGACAATCTCCTGCTTTACAAGTGTCTATTCTTTTTCGTGTTAGATTTTCATCAGCCTTTTCGCTACTGGGTGCTTCAAGATGCCAATATTGGATTGTATCAAGTTTGCCCTTACAAGGCTAGAAGATTTTTGAAAGTGCTGAGAGATGAAATCATACCCTCTTTTTTAGTTAATGAAGGAATGCGCCTGGATGAGCTAGAATATAGGCTTAAGGAAGAATACGTAAGGTCTTGAAAGAGTATTTACTTACACACACTATGCCTTTGCTCCTGAAGAAGCTGATGAGAGCAAAGTCGCTGTTGGGTCCTCCAGCTGCGGGATCAATCACTATATACAGAGGTTGCTTCCAGTTGTAGCCTATGGGCTCTGAATTGATAAAATATTCTATGTCTTGAATTCTAAAGCACTGTTGCAGAGAGTCAAATGCTAAGCCAGCCAACTCAGACTGTATGAGATCTGGCCTGTCGGCCATCACTGCCTTGAGTCTTTCGTGTCGAGTGCTGCTCTGCCATCTAGGCACCAGGTGCAATTGATGCTTGCACTGAGCTGCCAGTCCTGCTTCTTTGCATGTATTGCACGCTAGAGATACTTGCAACTGGACAAAGACTGGAAGCCCAGTCACTGGATCTTTGACTTTGAATAGGCGAGTGTAGAAGCTGCATTTCAGTTACAGAAAAAAAGCGATGTTAGCGTGTAAAAAAGGAGAACTATACATGGATTATACTTTAGCTCTGAAGTCAACGTTGATATGCATATGAGGGATGTAGTTCCTATGAGCAATAGAGGGGCTACAGTTTCATAGAAGAACTCTTCTTCTACATAAGCAGCTTCCTCCAGTATGATGACGTCTCCTCCTGTCCCCTTTGTAGTTCCTGCTCGACGCGCACCCAAAACGTTACTTACACAAAAAGCACAAAAGTATATGGAAACTGGTTTTAGTCTTTATATCCTAGCACTCTCATCTGTCTTGAATGGTGTGAAGTGTTTGAATGATTCACATGTAGCTACAGTTATATATATATTGGATGCTATTTTTCTATAAAAGCACATGTGATATTTCTTGTCAGTCAGCAAATCAATACAATACTTTAATAAATCTGCAATAATGGATATGGTACTTTCTAGCGATGTCCAAAGCACAAGTAAAGCATCCAATGAAAAGAATACTGCTCTGGCACTTTTCTTACATGAGGATAGTGAAAATGCTCAGAAGCATTCTGACAGCGAAAGCAATGAAGATGATACAGGTCTCACCAAGACTTCTTCCAATGTGAAAATTCTTAGAGATTTTTTTTCAGTGAATCCTATACAGTATTCTGAACCTGCTCTGACTTCTGCGTTTAACAACCAAGAAAAAAAGACTTTAGTGTACAGAAACGGTAAAATTTTTAAGCGAAAGCCTCCTAGCAAATATGGTTACAAGTACGTGCACAAAGGGTTGCCTGGTCACCGCTTTTGCAAGCAGTGCAATAAACTATTGCCTCTGAGTGCCTTTTACAAGAATACATCTACTTACTCGTGCAGAGCTCACCACTACCTAGCTGTAAAAAAATCGAGAGCGAATCAGTACGTAAATAATAGGCCATGGTATTTGGCAGAACTTTCGTGGAACAACTTTTTCAAAAGGGCTTACACATTTGGATATTCGAAGCTTCGCCTTGATAAAAAAGACGTGTCTTGTATCATAAAGCATTTAAATTTACCTTTGCATATATATCCTAGCATACTTCCCATAGATCCCACTCTGCCTCTCAGACCAAGGAATTTTGCTATAGTGAGTCAACATACATTCAAGATAGCTACTGAATTATACAAAGTGCTGCCTTTGAGGTCCCTTTACATTCACCTTGTTCAGACAGCAAATCTGGTTCCCAAGAACTTCGACATATTCAATTATGATAATCCATACGCTGACCCCGACTATGTGAGGGTAGACTACGACATTAGCGAGCTGATCAAGCAAGAAGTTGCTGCTAACATACAAGCAGATTCTATGGATCAAGACGTGATTCAAGAATATCGAGAAAAAGGAAAAGTACCATGGTTGGAATGTGAAAAATTACCTCCTGGTGAAGCTGGCCTGTGGATAGACGGCGCCCCCGTTAAGGAAGGAGTTACTAAACTGCCTAGAAGGAAAAAAAGTGAGTTGGATATAGAGGCTCAGAAACAAGAAGATGAAATGCTCTGGTCTTCTTTGGATGACAAAACAATTGAACAACTGACTAAGAACGCTAGAATCTCTTCTAAATGTAGAAAACAAGAAGGCTTAGACCTTGAGAAAAACAAGGATGAAAATGCAAAAGAAGAATCTCAAAAAGAAGGTGCCAAAATTTCTGAAATGGAATACAAGAAAAAGGTGTGCATACGAAAAATAAAGAAGCTTGTTAAGAAAAGGTATAATCCTTTAGATAAAGTCTTTTACACAGAAGAGGACGGAGTCATCGTCATTGACTGATGCTTTAAAGTTTAAACAAATATTAAAAGACGACTATTGACATGGCTTAAGGACTGGTTTAGCCATCGACATAAACAAGAATATATATATATGTAGATTCTTTACGTTCTGTAGTAGACGTTAGGTCAACATTTATTATTGGTTCAATGTCTCTATTAAATGGATTGATAAATGGAGCTATGGTATTCCCAGACTCTGCTATCAACAAAGACAATGGTAACTTATTGCCTATGCCAATCAATGCAGGAATTCAATTTAGAACTCCAGATGGAGTTTACTCTGATTCGTCTAGTTTGCTACCTGGAGGCCTCTACACTCCTTATGCGTATGGACGCGCTGCTCGAATCTCTACTCAAACTCAGATGGCTCATCCCAATAGGGTGGCTCTGGTTATACCTAAACTATTCATTCCTTCTCCAGAGAGTGACGGGTACGATAAGCAAGATCCGAGCTTAGACCACAGCGTTTCTGATGGAGACGTGGTATTCACTATCATAATGCACAAAGGTATGATGGGGTATGGGAATCAGTACTGCATGGCTCCTTATGGATATGCAGCAAAGTCTGTCCCCATCATAAACTTGCCTACTGTCAATTACATATTATGGGGACTTCAGGTAGGCATGAAGAGGAATCAGAATTCTAGGTGGAAGACCTTTTTTAATAGTCTTACCAAGGGAGCCATAAGCGACTTTTTGGATCAAGAACTGGACATCGAATTTGTGTGGAGATTTATTAGGACTTACATAAGGCCTTTAGGGGTGCAGCATGGGTCTGATACGCAGGGAGGTCAGCACGAAGGAGATTCTAACAGGATAGTGACGCACGGAGCGGTGGACTACGTATCTTCTTATGCCATAGAAGGTAAACTTTTGCATGTCAACAACATGTGGCGAGATTATGATGTTCACGAGAATGACGACTTGGTACTTTCGCTAAGAAAGATGGAAGCTCCTCACATGGACCTCATCTTTAATTTATCTTCGAGTATACGGTCCAACAGGACAGAGCGAGTTCCAGTAAGCCATAGCTGGTACTACTTGCGCCCAGAGGTTCTCGAATTTAGATCTTTCAGCGACTTTCCATACATTCATATTGGGAGAAGCCAGAAGTACTGCTCTGAATACAGCAGGGGCCACAATATTTGCTGCTGGGATGCTAGGATGGCAGTCATTCCTGGAGCTCCTCTCACACTTACATTTGAGCCTGTTTTCGTGGACAGCGACTCCATGTACTATTCCAAAAGAGAACTTTTTAACGTGCGCGATTCATCTGATTACATTGAAAAGACAAAGAGCAAGGATGGATTTGTAACTACTTCTTCCATGCACTCTTCTTCTTCGGATGTAGTGGATTCTGTGCAAGCCAGCAAAAATTTATTCAAGACTCAGCATGCCCTGCAGCCAAGATCCACGCCTGGCATGCTAAGTACAAAGCAGTCTTCTTCTGAAGCAGACGATCCCAAAGGCCCTTCTCGCAAGAAATCAAAGGTCACTTTTGGAGGCACTTCTGCTGCTAGCTCTGAAGTTGCTTCTATTCCTTGATATTAAACCTACATGGCTTAACCACGTTCATTTTACATAAAAGTATTCTCTGCGTGGCTCAATGACGTTCATTTTACACGAAAGTATTCTCTGATGACTGTGCGTTCGTAAAATAGCCCCTAGCATTCAAATTTCTGTAATCTCTAGCAAGCTCTTTTTCAAATCTATTGCAGTAATCTGTCAAATTTCTAGGATGTTGAACCGACTGTATGTTGAATTTAAAAAAACGTAACATCTCAGTTATGCCTTTTTCTATGTTTTTTGAGGCTGCCGTCTTATTGACCATGAACCATATCAGCATTTTCTCGTCCTTGATGTACTTTAGCATCATTTCTCTGTAAGCGTATATTTTCATGACGTCAATCTTTTCTTGAAATTCTGTCAGAGTGATGTTGAAAGACTGCATTCTCTCGGATATGATGCTGTACCATTCTAGGCCTCTTTTTTTTGAGAGATCAAATATGAGCTTAGATTCTTCCATCTTGAGTCCAAACCAAGTGTTTCCTTTCCAGTTTCTCTGTTTGTCTTCTCTCATGTACACTTTTCTGAATATGAAGATGTGCCAGTCCTCAAAACTCATGGTGCCATACAGAGTATTTGTCATGTAAAGATAGTACGAAGAGTGAAATATTGCTATCCACAAAAACCTGTACTTGCCAGTTAATCCCCACGACGCTATGGCGCTGATGCATCTCCATATATTCACGTCTTTCATGAGGTCATACTCTTCTTTGACGCTCCACTGCTTAGTTACAGCGTCGTAATTGAAAAAAAATGTGATCTGCTGTATGAGCTTTTTTACTTTTATGGATTGCTGGGTATTTTTCTCTAGCAAGGGTATGTCTTTGTCATGTGTCAAGAAGGATGTTCTGTACAAGACATTGATGTGGATATTGGGGCTGTTCATGGTCATGTTGCATCTTCTGCAGCCACTGAAAAGTCTAGAATTTCCTACTCTCTCACACAC
>Ga0172373_10008765_pt1 | contig 12765 bp, 11 predicted proteins | sample Lak10m_2_FD_114546 | JGI IMG/M metagenome (GOLD analysis project Ga0172373, IMG submission 114546) | Freshwater microbial communities from Kabuno Bay, South-Kivu, Congo - kab_092012_10m | ecosystem: Environmental > Aquatic > Freshwater > Lake | place: Democratic Republic of the Congo... | reverse complement strand
GCGTCTTTCTCTATAGTGCTCTATCCGATTTTGTGGAACACCTTCTTGATGTCGTCGTCCTGCTCCATCTCGTCCACCAGCTCCATCACCTCGGTGGCCTGCTCCTCGGAGAGCTCCATCGGCGTCGTGGGGATGTACTCGGCCTCGGAGGAGACCGGCGTGATGCCGCGGGCCTCCAGCGCCGACTGCAGCCGGCCGAAGTCCGAGAAGGCACACCGCAGCACCAGCTGGGCCTCACCCTTCTCGCCCACGCCCTCGCCCGACTCCTCCAGGCCGTGATCGATCAGCTCCAGCGACAGCTCGTCGGCGTCCAGACCCTCCGGTGCGAGCCGAAACACGCCCATCCGGTTGAACATGAACGACACGCTGCCGTTGCTGCCCAGGTTGCCGCCGCGCTTGTTCAGGATCGCCCGCACGTTGGCGACGGTGCGCACCGGGTTGTCCGTGGCCGTCTCCACGAGCAGCGCCACGCCGTGCGGCGCAAAACCCTCGTAAAGCACCTGCTCGTAGTCGGCGCCGCCCTGCCCGCTCGCCCGCTTGATGGCGCCGTCGACCTTGTCCTTGGGCATGTTGGCGGCGCGGGCGTTCTGGATCGCCCGGCGCAGCGCGGCGTTCGAGTCGGGGCTCGGGCCACCGGCCTTGACGGCGATGTGGATGTCCTTGGCGATGCGCGTGAACAGCTTCGCCATCTTGTTCCAGCGCGCGAACATCGTGGCCTTGCGCGTCTCGAAGATCCGTCCCATCGGTGTCGTCCTACGGCCGTGCGGCCCGAAGTGGCGCGGGCGGCTGGTCCCGTCCTGCCAGGACGCCGCGCCACGCGAACGGCGCGCACCGTAGCAAACGAAGCCTCCCGGACGCCATGCCGTCGCCGAGCCCCGCGCCCCTGTCGCGGCGGCCGAACGGTCGCCGCCTGCCTCTTCCCCTGTCGCGGCGGCCGGAAGGCCGCCGATCGCTGGAGGCTTGGCTTTGCCCCGGTCCGTAGCGGTACGCGCTCCGCTCGGAGCTTCGCACGGAGTTCCTCTCGCCCCTGTCGCGGCGGCAGGAAGAGCGCCGATCGCTGGAGGCTTGGCTTTGCCTTTGTTCATGGCGGCCAACGCCGACCCGTGACGAACCGCGGAGCCCGCGAACAGGTCGAAGCATCCGGAGAGCCGGCGTGATCACGGCGCTCCGAGCAGCCACCGCTGCACCGCCGCATCCACCAGCCACGCCGTCATCAGGCCCGTCGCCGTCCCCGCCACGTCCCAGGTCAGGTCGCGCCACGAGGCCGTCCCGCCGCCGCCCAGATCCCACAGCTCCTTGCCCACGCCGGCCGCGAGCGCCACCCCACCGCCCAGCATCAGCCGCCCCCCTGTCGACCAGCCGTACGCCGCGCCGACGCCGTAGCCGCCGGCCGCGAGCGCCGAGCTGACGCCGAAGTGCTGCCACTTGTCAGCGCCCAGCCATGGGTCCGGGTCGGCCGCTCGGGCTGGAGCGGCCAACAGCCCCGCCACCGCGACCAGTGCGAACGCCTCAGCTCTCCATCGCCCCGCCATGCCGACGCGCCTCCCTCGTCAACACAGTCTGGCATCGGCAGGAGGGCGGCGCATCACTCCCGTCGCCGGACGCCACCGGAGGCGTCCTGATCCAACAGCCGCCGATCGCGATCGAGCTCGCGCACCAGCTCCTCCTCGCTCGGGAGGTAGGTGACGTACTTCGCCGCGAACAACTGCTGGTGCTCGCTGAGAACAGAGTATCGCGCGACCGTCTCGTTCCTCTCCGCGCACAGGATGAGGCCAATGGTGGGGCCGTCACCGGCGGTGCGTTGCGTCGCGTCGAACAGCCGAACATATCCATCCATCTGGCCGATATCCTGATACGTCAGCTTGCCGAGCTTCAGATCGATGAGCAGGTAGCACTTGAGGATGACGTTGTAGAAGACGAGGTCGACGTAGAACTCCTCGTCTTCGAAGGTGATCCGTTTTTGCCGGGCGACAAAGGCGAAACCTTTGCCCAGCTCGAGAAGGAAATGCGACAGCTTGCCGATGATGGCTGTCTCGAGATCGCTCTCGCGCAGCGCAGCGCCGCGCCGTCCGGCAGGTCGAGAAAGTCGAGCACCACGGGTGACTTGATCAGGTCGATCGGGCGCTCGACCACCTGTCCCTCCCGTGCCAGCGCCCGGACGCCCTCCTTGTCTCGACTCTTCATCAAGCGGAGGTGCAGGTGCGTGTGAATCTGCCGCTCAAGATGAGGGACGGACCAGCCCTCGCGAGCAGCCTCGATCTCATTAAAGTCACGTACAGAAGGATCCTCCACCTTGGTCAACGTGCGGTAGTGGGTCCACGACAGGCGGCCAGAAAAGCCCTGCGTCTCGAATTCGTCACGAGCCCCGTGACGTTTCGGTCCGGGGTCTGCCTCCACCTCTGATTCATCACGCGGCTCGTGCAGAATCCGAGGCTGCCTCGTACGGAACTGGAGATAGAACAGCCTGATGTAGCGGAGGTTGGCGACCGAGTAGCCGCGTCCCACCGCCTCCTGAAGATGCGCCGACAGCCCCTCGATCACCTGCTCGCCGTACTCGGCCCGCGCCTCCCCTCGCTGCACGAACTCGACGATCTCGCGCCCGATGTGCCAGTACGCCAGCACCATCTCGCTGTTGACCGCGCGAACGACCCGGGTGCGCGCGTCCTCGATGATCGCCACAACCCGCTCGACGAGACCTGCGAGGGCAGCCCCTTCCGACGGCGGCACCACGCCTTTGTGCTGGACCGTTGCCGGTCGGCTCGTGGATCGCTCGGGCTTCTTTTGCGCCATGCTTCCGCCCCTCCCCTTGGAATCTCGAGATTCAACGACTGGGCTTCACCACACCCACCGGCCCCTCGCAGACGTCGGAGCGGACAGGGACGCGCGGCGGTTGAGCATACCGCCCAGCCGATCGACGATGGGATCAATGGACGTGGTCTCGTGACTCACCGCTCCCCACGCGCACCTGCGGCGCACCGCAATTCTCGGCCATCGACCGTGCCGGCAACGGCGCCGTCCATTCTTCGAAGCGCGCTTGTTTGTCGGCCTCCGAAAGCCTAACCTGCGGACTCGTGCGACCGAGCCAAGACTGCGGTATCAGCCATTGGGGGCGATGGGCAGCGCGCAGGGACAACGCCAGGCAATGAATACCGAGCTCTCACCGCTGCCGTCTGCTCGAACGGGGCCGACCATCGACTCGGCGGGACAATTCTGCCCGGGTCCAATGGCCCGCTCTCGGGCAGCCCGTCTGACTTGATCCGGAGTCACCCATGTCCCGTCAAGCCGTCCAGGCCGCGCCCATGACACTGTCCGCGCCAGGCGCCCACATGACGAAACCCGACAACATTGTCCGAGGAAGACCGGTCGATCGAACGGACTGGAAATCGTCCAGACTTCCGCGGCTCTTCTTCAAGCGGATCTGTGACATCTGGGACGAGGAACACGCGGCGATGCTCGCGCAGCATGGCAAGGACGACGCCGACGAGCATCGTTTCCAGGTGTCCGCGGACTGCCACGGGTCGAGTGTCCGAGAGGCCCCCAGGAATATGGGCGCCGACCTCGCCGCTGCCCTGCGCGGTCGGATAGGCGCGGACCAGGAGCATCTATTCGGCGTCTTCAGCGATGCGCAGTGGACCACACGGTGTTCTGTCGCGGCTGTGCTGAAAACCTCATGGAGCCAACGCATGTCGGAGAGACCCACGGCTGGCACGAGGCGCCCACGGATGCGCAGGATCGCGTTCGCATTGCCGGACGCTCCGGGGTCGCGAAGAAGCACGACACACTCAACATATGGCGCTCCGTTCCACCGCCGATCACCGCTGATACTCCGCCCCTGCCCAAGTCCGTCGCGGCGCTCCATGGCGCACTGGCGAAATGTCGACAAGCCGAGGATGAATGGCGCCGCGTGATGGTCGAGGGAGGGTTGCTGCAATGAGGGGCGCGGCGTCTCTGCTCGACGAGCTTCGCTCTGTCGATGAGTCACACACCATCGAAGCGAAGGAAGCGTCGAGTATCGACCGATCGGTCATGGAAACCGTCTGCGCCTTTGCGAACGAGCCGGGCCTTGGCGGCGGTCATTTGCTGCTTGGCGTGACTTCGATACAGCAACACGGAGGCACAAGCCGACGGTACGAAGTCGTCGGAGTCCCTCATCCCGACCGCGCTCAGAGCGACCTCGCCTCACAGTGCGCGTCCCTGTTCAACCGGCCCGTGCGACCTCAAATCGCGGTGGAGGAGCTCGACGGCAAGCCAGTGCTGGTGGTCTCCGTGCCCGAGCTGGCAGCAGCAGCGAAGCCACTCTTTTTCAAGTCGCGCGGCCTGCCTCGCGGCGCCTATCGACGAATCGGCTCGACAGACCAAACCTGTACGGAAGATGACCTGATCGCTCTTTATCAGGACCATCACGCAGAGACGTACGACAGCACGGTTCGGCGTGACGCGGACCTGACGGATATCGACGCGGAGGCGTTGCGAATCTACCGGCAGCTCCGGAGTGACGCGAATCCCGCAGCTGAGGAGCTGTCGTGGTCTGATCCCGAGCTTCTGCAATCGCTTGGCGCTGTCGCTGTGGACAACGGCGTCCTGCGACCTACGGTGGCGGGATTGCTTTTGTTCGGAACGACGAAGGCGTTGCGGCGATGCTTTCCTCTCGTGCGAGTCGACTACGTCCGCCTCCCGGGGCGGGAGTGGGTTCAGAATCCGGATCGAAGGTTCGATACCGTCGAGATTTGCGCGCCCATCATGACGTCGTTCCGGCGCGCGATCGCTGCCGTTTGGGATGATCTGCCTTCGTCGTTCTCCCTCCCCGAAGGAGCGATGCAGCGGACGGATGACACGGCACTCCCGTTCCGGGTGCTGCGCGAAGCGATTGTCAACGCCATCATGCATCGAAGTTATCGACTCCATGGCCCCATTCTGATCTTGCGATATGCGAATCGTATCGAGATCAGGAATCCGGGACACTCATTGAAGCCCGAAGAACAACTGGGGGAGCCAGGGTCCAAGGCTCGAAACCCGATCATTGCGAACGTGCTGCACGACCTTCATCTCGCAGAGACCAAGGGAAGCGGCATCAGGACGATGCGCGAATTGATGGTTTCGCACGACTTGCTCCCGCCGACGTTCGCCTCTGATCGGCGCGACGAACAGTTTGTGGCGACTTTTCTGTTTCATCACTTTCTCGGTGCCGACGATCTCGCGTGGCTGCGTCGCGTCACGCCGGAACGCCTGTCGGATACCGAGGCGCGAGCGCTCGTGTTCGTTCGCGAGGTTGGCGCGATCGACAATGCCGCGTACCGATCCATCAACCACGTCGACACCTTGGCCGCCTCGGGATGTCTCCGGCGGCTTCGTGATCTTGGCACTCTCGAGATCCGTGGAGCAGGCAGCCGCACCTACTATGTCCCGGGCCCTTCCATGCAAGCCGCCTCGGGCGAAACACACAAGCTTGGAGTCGAAACACACAAGCCCGGGGTCGAAACACACAAGCCCGGAGTCGAAACACACAAGCCCGGGGTCGAAACACACAAGCCCGGCACGCCCACACACAACGCCACCGCTGATGAACCTGTTCCCCCGGAGCCGATCCGGTCTCAGATTGCCACGGCGGGCTCGCGCCCCCGGCAGGGCACCGTCAAAGCACTGATACGCGCGTTATGTTCGTGGCGTCCGCTGTCGGCACGTGAACTCGTCGCGCACCTCGGTCGTGAGGACGCCCGCGACCTCACCCGCACCTACTTGAGACCCATGATCGACGCAGGCGAGCTGGCCTACACGATTCCCGAGATGCCGAACCACCCGAACCAGAAGTACCGGCTGCCGCCTCAGGACGAAACAGACCCCAGAATGAACTCGAGTCACACCGCCGGGGCGCCGCGGTCATCCTGATCGGCCTCATGGACGCTGACCGAGCGCGTCTCAGTCGATCGACCGACGTGCCGTTACCCTCCCCGGTGAATGCGTCCCCAACGGCACCACAAGCTCCGCGCCCGAACCTCTCCCGCCCCGCCGCGGCTCCCAGCCGGCAAGTTCGCCACTGGCCGGTTGCCGGGGGCGGAGTCGGTTGGTAAACGTCGCGGCCGTCCATTCCGGCCAGCCGTCCACACACGGGAGCACACATGAACGTCGAGCAGCTGCGCGAGTCGATCCGCAACTTCAACGCCCACGGGCAGCTGGGCGAAGACCCGCTGGCCAGGCTGTACACGGAGCGCCGCGGGGCGTTCTCGCTCTTTTCGCGCGGGCTCAACCCCGCCGAGCTGGACGCGCTGGGTGACTACATCTTCCCGTGGCGCACGCAGCCGCTGCCGCAGCAGCCGGGCGATGCGCCGGTGCGGGTCAACAACCTGATCAACGGCGTCTGGAAGGCCCCCGCCAAGGGCGCCTACGTGACGATGTCGAGCCACTTCGACCGGCGCGTCTCGCTGGCGGATGTCCCCAACTCCTCCGCGGAGGATGTCGAGGACGTCATCTCGGCCGCCGACGCCGCCTGGAAGAGCATGGCCTGGGCCGAGGAGACGCTGGCCTACCGCAAGTGGGTCATCCGCAACTTCTCCCGCCTCGCCGACCACTACTCCGAGGAGTGCATGGCGGAGATCCGCCACCAGGTGCCCAAGACCTACCTGGAGGCGCAGAAGGACTTCTTCGAGGCCAAGCGGGCGGCCGATCACCTGGAGGGCAACGCCGAGACCGGCCTGCGCGGCGAGATCGTGCCGCAGATGGTCCCCGGGCAGACGTTCTGGCGCGACAGCTACCTGCCGGCCGGCGTGGCCGCGCTCGTGACGCCGATGAACTTCGTCTGGGGCATCCCCGGCATCCAGATCATCGGCGCGTACCTCTCCGGCTGCCCGTTCATCTACAAGGGCCACCCGTTCAGCGCGATCACCAACACGTCGATCATCCGCATGCTGATCGCCGCCGGCGCCGACCCGCGGTTCGTCCACAAGCTCGAGGGGTTCGGCAAGGGGATCGGCACGATGGTGGGCGACCGCCGCATCGCCGTGGTGAGCGTCACCGGCTCCTCCGAGACGGCCAAGCACATCTCCGAGCAGCGCGGGCTGTTCCGCACCCGGTTCGAGGGCGGCGGCTGCAACTGGTCGTTCGTCGACGACGGCTACACCGACGAGGAGATCCAGAAGATCGCCGAGCGGCTCACCTACTCCAAGCTGGGCTTCTCCTCGCACAAGTGCACGTCGCTGCACGGCGTGACGGCCCGCCGCGCCACGCTCGACCGGCTGCAGAAGGCGATCGTCGCCGAGATGGACAAGTGGGAGTCGCGTGACCCGCGCGGCGAGGGCGTCAAGGTGCTGGGCCCCGTGATGGTGCACAAGGCGCAGACCTGCCTGGACATCGTCACCGCCGTGGGCGAGGCGCCCGGTGGCCGCATCCTGCGCCGCAACGAGCGGGCCCCCGGCGCCTGGGGCGAGCACGCCGAGGCGGTGACGCCGGGCTTCGTCGAGGTGACGCGCGACCTGCAGGTGACGGTCGACTGGGACGGCAAGGGGCCGAGCAAGTTCGAGGTCTCCACGACCGAGTTCTTCATGCCGGTGCTGGTCTCGATGGCGGTGGAGGATTTCGAGGACTTTTTGCGGTTCTCGATGTTCCACAACCCGCACGACCTCGCCACCAGCGTCTGGACGCGCGACGACCGCAAGCTGCAGCGCGGCCGCAAGATCCTGGGCGGCATGCTCAAGGAGAACGACGGCACCGACAGCGCGCTGGAGTGGGAGGAGTTCGGCGCGTCGACGATCGGCGACAGCGGCAACATGGGCGTCGGCGAGATCCAGGCCACGCTGTCGATCTTCTGCCGCAAGCAGAAGGGCCGCCACCTGATCTTCTAGTCGCGGGAGCCGGACGCACCTGATCGGGGACGAGATGGTCCGCGGTCAGGTGCGTCCCGATCGCAGGCACGACGGCACATTCACCCCGGGAGACTCTCGGCCATGGCGCGCGCACCGCTGCAGTTCGACTTCGAGGGAGAGCGCGTCGAGGCGCTGGAGGGCGACACCGTCGCGGCGGCGCTGCTGCGGGCCGGGGTGCGCACCTTCTCGCGCGGCCCCAAGTACCACCGGCCGCGCGGGCCGTTTTGTCTCTCGGGTCACTGCGCCCAGTGCCACATGCGGGTGGACGGCGAGCCCAACGTCGCCACCTGCGAGACGCCGGTGCACAACGGCATGCGGGTGCAGCGGCAGAACGCGCTGGGCAGCGCCGACGCCGACCTGCTGCGGGCGGTCGATTTTCTCTTCCCCAGCAAGCTGGATCATCACCACTTGATGACAGGCCACGCCCTGCTGACGGCGACGACGCAGCAGATCACGCGGCGGCTGGCGGGCATCGGCGAGGCGCCGACCGACCACCGGCCGACGACGGCCTCCACCCGGCTGGCGTTCGACGTCCTGGTGATCGGCGGCGGGCCGGAGGGGCTGGCGGCGGCGCGGTCGCAGACGGGGCGCGTGCTGCTGCTGGAGCAGCGGGCGACGCTGGGCGGCCGACGGCTGCTGGGCGAGGTGGTCGACACGGCGCTGCCGCCGCACGTCGAGGTGCGCTGCGCCACGCGGGCGATGGGGCTGTACGAGGAGGGCGGCGAGCAGCTGGTTCTGGCGCGTGGTCCCGACGGGCTGTTCCCGGTGCAGTGCGGCCGGGTGGTGCTGGCCACGGGCGGCTACGAGCGGCTGCTGCCGTTTGGCAGCAACGACCTGCCGGGCGTCTTTGCCGGCCGCGGTCTGCTCGAGTTGGCGCGCGGCTTGGACGTCCGGCCCGGGACGCGCGTGGTGGTGCTGGGCAGCGACGGCGACGCGCTGGTGGTGGCGCGCGGGCTGGCGGAGGCCGGCTTCACGGTGGCCGGCGTCGTCGACCCGTCCGGCAGCCTCTCGCGCGAGGAGGCACGCGCGCAGGGCGTGGTGGTGCTCTCCGGGGCGCGGCCGCTCAAGGCGCTGGGCACCAAGCTGGTGCGCGGCCTGCAGCTGGCCGAGTCCGACGGCCACGAGCACGAGGTGTCGTGCGACACGATCGCCGTGGTCGCCCCGCTGGCGCCGGCCTACGAGCTGGGCGCCGAGGTGGGCGCGCAGGCCCGCTACGACGGCGCCCGCGGCGGCTTTGCGCTGGTGACGGACGAGGCCGGCCAGACGACGGTGCCGTGGGTGCAGGCGGTCGGCCGGGTGGCGCTGCAGGGCTCGGCCGCCGAGCTGCGTCGCCACGGCTGACGCGCGACAACGCAGCGATTCTCTCCGCCGATCCTATCCGCCGGTCCTCTCCGCCCTCGTCGGGAGCCGCATGGGCGAGTTTGATTTCATCGACCGATTCCTCGCCGCCTTTGCGGAGGCGGGCGGAGAGCTCTCGGGGCGCGAGGTGCTGCTGGGGCCGGGCGACGACTGCGCCCTGCTCGCCTCGCCGGCGCCGCTGGCGATCACGACCGATGCCGTGGTGGAGGGGGTCCACTTCCGCCGCGACTGGGCCTCGTGGGCCGAGATCGGCCACAAGGCGCTGGCCGTCAACCTCTCGGACCTCGCCGCGATGGGCGCACGGCCGGTGGCGTTCCTCTGCGCGCTGGCGGTACCGCGGGAACTCGATGAAGCCGCGCTGCTGGAGCTTGCCCGCGGCATGGCGCCGCTCGCACGCCAGCACGGCGCGGTGCTGTGCGGCGGCAACGTCACGCGGGCCACGCAGCTGTCGATCACCATCACCGCGCTGGGCGCCGTGGAGGGACGACCGCTGCGGCGCGATACAGCCAGGCCCGGTGATGTCGTGATGCTGCTGGGCGACCGGCTGGGCGAGGCGGCGGCCGAGCTGCGGACGCTTCAGCGGGGCGGGTCGATCCCCCCTGGCCACTCCGCCCTGCACCGGCCGCAGCCGCTGTGCCGAGAGGGCGTCGTCGCGGCGACGCAGCTGAGCTGTGCGATCGACCTCTCCGACGGGCTGGTGCAGGACCTCGGCCACATCGCCTCGGCCAGTGGTGTGCGGCTGCGGATCGACGCCCGCAGGCTGCCGCGCTCGGAGCGTTTCGGCCAGCTGACGGTGGGGATGCCTGAGGAGGAACAGCTGTCGCTGCTGCTGGCCGGCGGGGAGGAGTACATCCTCGCGCTGTGCGGCCCCGCGGAGGCTGCGACGGCGCTGGGGGCGTGCCTCATCGGACAGGTCGAAGAGGGCCGCGGCGTCACCATCGACAACGCCCCGATGGGTGTGCGGCTGCAGGGGTTTGATCACCTCTCCTGAGCTGCGTCCGACGGGCGCTGCGTCGAACTCGGGCTGTTGGGGCGCACGCCGAGGGGTGCGCGCTCCGCATTCGACTTCTGCCGCGGCTCTAATCCGGCCCGCCGCAGCGGCCGGAATACTCACCAGCTTGGCCTGTGCCGATCCTTCGGGACCCGCCGATGGGAGATCACAAGCGATAGGCGCGCATATGCGCGCCTCCACGGCAGAGGGGACGCGCTGCGCGCTTCTGCTCTGCTGTCGCGGCGGCCTGAAGACCGCCTGCCTTTCCCCTGTCGCGGCGGCCGGAGGGCCGCCGATCGGTCGAGGCTTGGCAGGGCGTCGGATGGGAGCGGGGCAGGAGCGTCTTTACGTCGCGGCGGCCCCGGCTGCGTCGCGGATCGCCTTGATCGACTCGGCGTAGGGCGCCTTGCCGAAGACGGCGCTGCCGGCCACCAGCGTATCGGCGCCGGCGCGAGCAACCTCCCCGGCGTTGCCGGCCGCGACGCCGCCATCCACCTCGATCGAGAGCGGCAGCCCGCGGGCGTCGGCCCACTCGCGCAGTCGGGAGATCTTGCGCAGCGCCGAGGGGATGAACTTCTGCCCGCCGAAGCCCGGGTTGACGCTCATCAGGAGCACCATCTCGCACTCCTCCAGCACATACTCCAGCCCCTCCAGCGGGGTGTGCGGGTTGAGCGCCACGGCGGGCTGCGCGCCGGCGCTGCGGATCTGCTGCAGCGTCCGGTGCAGGTGTGGGCAGGCCTCGATGTGCACGCTGACGATGCGCGCTCCGGCACCGACGAACGCCTCGATGTAGCGCTCCGGCTTCTCGATCATGAGGTGCACGTCGAGCGGCAGGCGAGTCGCCTTGCGCACGGCGTCGACCACCAGCGGTCCGATGGTGATGTTGGGGACGAAGTGGCCGTCCATGACGTCGACGTGGATCAGGTCGGCGCCGGCGGCCTCGACGGCTTGCACCTCCTCGGCCAGGCGGCCGAAGTCGGCGCTGAGGATGGACGGCGCGATGCGCAGCGGCGGGCGGGTCACGAGAGCACTCCTACGTCGTCGGGGGCGCGCACGAGGCGCGCGGCAAAGAAGCCGTCGGTGGCGTGTCGGGCCGGGTCGGGCACCAGGTCGCCCGAGGCGTCCAGCAGCGCCGTCCAGTCGACGGGACCGGCCGGAGGGCGCTGGCGCGAGAAGGTCGGATGGCGCGCGAGGAACCGGTCGACCTGGCGGGTCGCCTCCTCGGCCGTGAAGGTGCAGAGGGCGTAGACGAGCACGCCGCCCGGCCGCACGTGGCGGGCGAGGTTGTCGAGGATGCGCGCCTGGAGCGCGACGAGCCGGGTGATGTCCTCGGCGGTGCGGCGCAGCTTGAGCTCGGGGTGACGCCGCACGGTGCCGAAGCCGGAGCAGGGCGTGTCGGCCACCACGAGGTCGTAGCCGCCGGGCGGGGCGAAGGCGATCGGCAGCGTGGCGTCGCCGGCCTCGGTGCGGACGATGGAGAGTCCGAGTCGGCGCGCGCCCTCGGCCACCTCGCGCAGCTTGCCCGGGTGGACATCCATGGCGTCGACGCGGCCCAGGTCGTCCATCAGCTCGGCCAGGTGGCAGCTCTTGCCGCCCGGCGCGGCGCAGGCGTCCAGCACCGTCTGACCCGGCTGCGGCGCGGCGAAGAAGCTCACCAACTGGGCGGCCTCGTCCTGGGCCTGCCACGCGCCATCGTCGGGGCGCAGCAGCGCCGCCGGTGCCTGCGCCTCGAGCGTGAGACCAGCCGGGGAGTGGGCGGTCGGTGTCGCCGTCAGGCCGTAGTCGTTGGCCAGCCGCGCGATGACGGCCGCCCGGTCGCCGCGTCGCAGGTGCACCCGGAGGTTGAGCGGCGCCTGCTGGTTGAGCGCGTGCAGCAGCGCCTGCGCGGCGTCGAAGCCCCGCTCGTCGATCATCAGCTGGCAGAACCAGCGCGGGAACGCCTCTGTCACCTCGAGGTGGCCGGCCGGGTCGACGGAGGCGGGCGGGATGAGGATGTTGTCGCGGCCGCGGGCCAGCGCCCGCAGCACGGCGTTGACGAAGCCGGCGGAGCGGCCGTGGCGGATCGACTTGGCCAGCTCAACCGTCGCGTGGACGGCGGCCCGCTCCGGCATCCGCAGGTGCATCAGCTGATGCGCGCCCAGGCGGAGGAGCGCACGCGTCTCGACATCGAGCTGCTCGAGCGGCTGGCGCGAGTAGTGGCGCAGGGCGTGGTCGATCGCCACCTGGCGCCGCAGCGTGCCGTAAGTGAGCTCTGTGGCCAACCCGACATCGCGCGGGTCGAGTACACCCGCCTCCATGAGAGCGGCGTCCAGCGCGCGATTGGCGAAGGCGCCGCCCTGCTCGACGCGGACGAGGACGGAGTGGGCGATGCGGCGGGCGTCTGACACGGCGCGCCCTCTAACACGGAATGGCGGATCATTGCTGGTGAGGACGCATGACGATCGGGCGGTCGCCCCTCGGTTGAGGCTTGGCCGGGCGGTGGCTGACGGGAGATGGGTCCCGCTACGCCTCGACGATCGTTGCCAAGACTCCCATCCAGAGACGCTCCAAGGAGCGTCT
>Ga0172373_10008759_pt1 | contig 12769 bp, 11 predicted proteins | sample Lak10m_2_FD_114546 | JGI IMG/M metagenome (GOLD analysis project Ga0172373, IMG submission 114546) | Freshwater microbial communities from Kabuno Bay, South-Kivu, Congo - kab_092012_10m | ecosystem: Environmental > Aquatic > Freshwater > Lake | place: Democratic Republic of the Congo... | reverse complement strand
TCAGGTCGCGGCTCTTCAGCCCGATGTTCTGCGCCTTGAGGTGACAGGGCGTGTGGTAGGTGACGGTGTGCGGGACGAACCCGTCGAAGTCGAGGTCGAGCGACGTGTCGTCGGCCTTGTGCAGCCGCATCAGGTACTCGGCCGCGTCGAAGGTGTGCTCGGCCACGAGACGGGCGTCGTCGGACGGCACGTGGATCGGGTAGTCCTTGCGCAGCACGTACCCGCAGGTCGGCTGGGGCACCACGATGTCCTGCCCCTTGCGGACGGCCCTCGCAAGGGCCCGCACGTTCTTCGCGGCGACCTTGGCGAACTGCTCGACGTCGCCCGAGTGCAGCCACGGTGCGCCGCAGCACGACGCCCCCTCGGCGAGCTTGCACTCCACGCCGTTGCGTTCGTACACCTTCACGAGGTCGTGCCCGATCTGGGGCTGCTGGTACTCGACGAGGCACGTTGGGAACACGGCGACCCGACCCTGACGCCGGGCGATGCGGACCTTGGGACGCTGAGCGAACCACGTGGTGAACCGCTGACGCGCGTAGGGCGGGAGCAACCGGACCGACGAGACACCGGTGACCTTCTCGACCGCTTTGCGCACGAGCGAGCCGGGTTCGGCGCCCACCACCTTGTTCGCCGTGGGAGCGAGCCGCGAGGCCACCGTTCCGACGAGATCGGTGCGGCCCATGACCTGATCGGTGAGGCGGTCGCGCAACGACACCTGACCGGCCGCACGACGCATCGCCTGGGCACGCAGGACGAGGCGCGGGAAGTCGATCGACCAGTCGTGGAGGCCCGGCGTGTACGGGCAGTTGACGTGGCACAACTTGCACTGGAAGCACTCGTCGACCACACGGTCCTGTTGGGCGGGTGTGAGTCGGCCGGCGTCCTGATCGTCGTGCCGGTCGATCATCTCGAACAGCGACGGGAACGACGTGCAGTAGCGCGAGCACAGCCGGCACCCGTGGCACAGGTCGAACACACGGGTCATCTCGCCGCGGACGTCGGCCTCGTCGAGGTACGCCGGGTGAGCGGGGTCGTAGGTCGTCGTCATTGCCCGGTCAGAGAGCGTCGAGGCCCTGCTGGAAGCGACCGGCGTGGCTCTTCTCCGCCCTGGCAAGGGTCTCGAACCACTCGGCGATCTCGTCGAAGCCCTCGTCGCGAGCGACCGCCGCGAAGCCGGGGTACATCTGCGAGTACTCGTAGGTCTCTCCGGCGATCGCGGCGCGGAGGTTGTCGGCGGTCTCGCCGATCGGCAGGCCCGTGGCCGGGTCACCGGCCTCCGACAAGAACTCGAGGTGCCCGTGGGCATGTCCCGTCTCGCCATCGGCGACGGCACGGAAGAGCGCCGCCGTATCGGGCTGGCCCTCCACGTCGGCCTTCTGGGCGAACCACAGGTACCGACGGTTCGCTTGGCTCTCGCCGGCGAACGCCTCCTTCAGGTTCTGATGCGTCTGCGAACCATCCAGTCGCATGGTGTCTCCTGTCGTCGTGACCCTTCGTAGGATGACACAGATGACCTGCGACGCGACGTTCGACCGGACCACCGCCCTCCGACGGTTGGCCGACGAGCACTTCGACGTGCTCGTGGTCGGCGCTGGGATCACGGGGGCCGGTGTCGCCCTCGATGCTGCGACCCGTGGACTGCGCGTCGCCCTCGTCGAGCGCGACGACTTCTCGTCGGGCACCTCCTCGAAGAGTTCGAAGCTCGTCCACGGCGGTCTGCGGTACCTGCAGCAGGGCGACGTCAACCTCGTCTACCAGGCCCTCCACGAGCGCCAGCGCCTGCGCCGCAACGCCCCGCACCTCGTGAAGGTCCTGCCCTTCATGATCCCCGTGCTCACCAAGGACGGTGTGGTCTCGCGCAAGGTCGCGAGGGCTCTCGGTTCGGCGATGTGGATGTACGACCTCACCGGTGGGTGGCGGATCGGCAAGTTCCACCGGCGTCTCCGGAAGAAGGCCGCGTTCTCGCACCTGCCGACGATGCCCGAGGCTCGGCTCGCCTCGGCGTACCTGTACTACGACGCGACCGTCGACGACTCGCGCCTCGTCATCACCGTCGCCCGCACTGCTGCACGACACGGCGCTGCCGTGGCCAACCGCTGTGCCGTCGTCGACCTGCTGAAGGATCCGAGCGGGGCCGTCACCGGAGCGGTCGTCGAGGCCGACGGTCGCCGCATCGACGTCCGTGCCTCGGTCGTGGTCAACGCGGCCGGTGTCTGGGCCGATGCGATCCGGACGTTCGACGAGGGCACCGACCCCGACTCGATCCGCCCCGCGAAGGGCATCCACGTGACGGTCGCGTGGGAGAAGGTCCGCAACGACATCGCCGTCGTCATCCCCGTGCCCAAGGACAAGCGCAGTCTGTTCGTCGTGCCGTGGGGTCCCCTCCCCGACGGCACGTTCCAGCACACCTACGTCGGCACGACCGACACCGACTACACCGGGCCGCTCGACGACCCGCAGTGCACTCGCGACGACATCGAGTACGTCCTGCGGGCGCTCAACCACTCGATCACGACGGGCGTGACCGAGGCCGACATCACCGGCGTCTGGGCGGGGCTCCGTCCGCTCGTGAAGGCTGCATCCTCCGGCCGCACCGCCGACCTCTCGCGGCACCACAAGGTCAACACCAGCGACCACGGAGTCGTCAGCGTCACCGGCGGCAAGCTCACCACCTACCGCGAGATGGCCGAGGACACCGTCGACGCCGTCGTCGCCAGGCTCGGACGCGCCGACAAGTGCCGCACACGTCGCCTGCCTCTGCTCGGTGCCGCGGGCTATCGCGAGCAGGAACCCGGTTCTGCGGCAGCCCATCTCGCCGACCGCTTCGGCACCCTCGCCGACGAGGTGCGCGCCCTGGTCGACGCTCGGCCCGAGCTCGGCGAACCGCTCGTCCCCGGGCTGCCCTACCTGCGCGCCGAGGCCGTCTACGCCGTGCGCGACGAGATGGCTCTCTCGCTCGACGACGTGCTGACCCGACGCACCCGGGCACGGCTGCTCGACCGGCCTGCCAGCATGGCCGCTGCCGCCGATGTCGCTCGTCTGCTCGCCGCCGAGCTCGGCTGGGACGACGCGGAGACCGAGCGCCAGATCGCGGCGTTCCTCGCGGCGTGCGACGACGAGATCCGCGCCGGGCACGTCTCCGAGAGCGCCGACGCCTAACGTCGGACCATGACGCTGCGCCCGACACCGCCGATCGAACTGCTCGGCTCCGACTCGGTCCTCGCCGCGCCGGAACCCCTTCCCCGGGCGTTCGTCGACTCGCTCGCGTCGATGTGCGAGATCGTCGAGGAGCCCGATGCCGTGGCCGAGGCCAGCCGCGACTGGTGGCCACTCGCGCTGCACTGGGCCCTGCAGGGTCGCGTCCCGCGCCGAGCTGCCGTCGTGGCGCGCCCGCGTTCGACCGACGAGGTGGCAGCAGTCGTCCGGGCGTGCGCTGCAGCCGGGGTCGCCGTGACGCCGGCCGGTGGTCGAAGCAGTGTCGTCGGTGGCGCGGCACCCCTCGCCGGCGGCGTCGTCCTCGACCTCACCGAACTCGCGGGCGTCGTCTCCGCCGATGCCGTGTCGGGCATCGTCGAGGTGCGCGCCGGGACGTTCGGCCCCGATCTCGACGACGCGCTCCGCCCGCACGGCCTCACGGTCGGCCACTTCCCCCAGAGCCACGCTCTCGCCACGGTCGGCGGGTGGATCGGGCACCGGGGCGCCGGGCAGTACAGCACCCGCTACGGGAAGATCGAGGACATCGTCGCCGGACTCGAGGTCGTCCTCGCCGACGGCACCGTCGTGCGCACCGGCGCCGGCCCCGCGGGCGCTCAGGGGCCCGACCTCACGCAGGTCTTCGTCGGCAGCGAAGGCACCCTCGGCGTCGTCACCACGGCGTGGCTGCGCGCCCATCCCCTTCCGGCCGCAGAGCGTCGCGCGGCGTACGCGCTGGCCACGCTCGACGATGGCCTCGAGGCGTGCCGTCGCATCCTCCGTCGTGGTGCGACGCCCGCTGTCCTGCGCTTGTACGACGCTGCGGAGAGCGCTCGCGGACAGGGCGCCGACGGCTCGTACTGCGTGCTGCTCGTCGTCGACGAGGGCGATGCCACGATCATCGACGCGGCGATGGCAGTGGTCGATCAAGAGGTCAGCGCCCGTGCGGGCGCACGACGCCTCTCCGACGACCTCGTCGAGAAGTGGATGCATCACCGGAACGACACCAGTGCGCTGCAGGCACTGACGCGCAAGGGTTTCGTGGTCGACACGATGGAGATCGCCGGACCGTGGGCGGCTCTGCCGACGATCGTCCGCGAGACCGAGGCCGCGATGCTGGCCGTCCCCCATGCCCGTTCGGCCACCTGCCACCTCTCGCACAGCTACCTCGACGGGGCGTGCCTCTACTTCACGTTTGCCGCGACGCCGCCGCCCGACGAGGTCGAGTCGACCTATGCGGCGCTGTGGGACGCCGGCACGCGTGCGGTGCTCGCCCACGGAGGCAACCTCTCCCACCACCACGGCGTGGGCGCCAACCGCGCTCGGTTCATGGCCGAGGCCCTCGGCCCGGCGATGGCCGTCCTGCAGTCGTTGAAGGACGCCCTCGACCCGTCGGGCATCATGAACCCCGGCAAACTCGGACTCCGCTCCGCCCTCTCCCGACCGGCCCGACTCGGAGGCATCGACATCCCGTGAGCAGCGACAGTTCGTCCCGCAGCGCCCTCGACGGCACCGCCCTCCGGCGCGGTGCCTCGGTCGCCCTCGTCTTCGCCGTGCCGTTCAGCATCGCCTCGCGCCTCGTCGCCGACCGCGCGGCCGACACTCCCGAGTCGCCCGGCTCGCCGTGGACGTCGGTCCTGTGGCTCCTCGCGCTGGCCGGGTTCACCCTCGGCGCCGGTGTCGCCGCCTGGACCCAGACCCGCGCCCTGCCCTTCCTCCACGGGATGGCCTGTGCCGGGTCGACCTATCTCGCGGTGCAGGCGGTGTTCGTCGTCGTCAAGCTGGCGAGAGGCAGCGAGGTCCGCTGGCTCGCCGTGTTCTTCACGTTCAGCGCTGTCCTCGTGGCCGGGGTCATCGGTGGCGCGCTCGGCAGCGTGCTCCGCAAGCGGGGCCTCCTGCCACCGCACGAACGGGCTGCGGCCCACGAAGGAGGAGCCGCATGAGCGTGCTCGTCATCGATGTCGGCACCTCCGGTCTGAGGGCTGCGGTCGTCCGCCCCGACGGCACGGTCGACGGACTCCACCACCGACCGTTCCCCCCGCAGAGCCCCTTCCCCGGGCTCGTCGAGTTCGACGCCCCGGCGATGGCCACCGCCGTCCTCGAGGTCGCTCACGCCGCTCTGGCGGCGGCCGGTCCGGTGGTGTCGGTCGGCGTCACGGCCCAGCGTGCCAGCACGGTGGTCTGGGACCGCGCCACGGGCGAACCGATCGGCCCCGGCCTCGGCTGGCAGGACCTGCGCACGGTCATCCAGTGCATCATGGCCAAGGCAGAGCACGGACTCGCGCTCGCCCCCAACCAGTCGGCCACCAAGATCGCCTGGCTGCTCGACAACACCGAGGGCGCTCGCGAGCGAGACCTCTGCTTCGGCACGGTCGACACCTGGATCGCGTGGGTCCTCACCGGCGGTCGGGTCCACGTCACCGACCGGTCGAACGCGGCCGTCACCGGCCTGATGCGGCCCGACGGCACGGCGTGGTCGTCGTCGACCTGCAGCGCTCTCGGGATCCCGGAGTCGATGCTCCCGACCCTCGTCGACACATCGGGGCCGGTGGCCGAGGCCACGGCACTCCCGGGCGCTCCCCTCCTCGCCGCCCTCGTCGGCGACCAGCAGGCCAGCCTGATCGGCCAGTCGTGCGTGTCCCCCGGCCAGACCAAGATCACCTTCGGCACCGGCGGGATGCTCGACACGGTCACCGGCGCCACTCCCCCGGCCACCGGAGCCCGGTCGGCCCACGGCACCTTCCCGATCGTTGCCTGGAGCCGGGCCGGTGAGGTCACCTGGGGAACCGAGGCGATCATGCTCTCGGCCGGCACCAACGTCGAGTGGCTCGTCAGCGACCTCGGGATCCTCGCCGACGCCGCAGAGAGCCACGCCGTCGCCTCCCAGTGCGAGACGAGCGACGGGGTCGTCTACGTGCCCGCACTCATGGGCCTCGGCACACCCCATTGGGATTACGGGGCACGGGGAACCCTGCTCGGACTGACCCGCGGTTCGGGCCGACCGCAGATCACTCGAGCCGTGCTCGAGGGCGTCGCCCAGCGCGGTGCCGACCTGGTCGAGGCCGCAGAGGCCGACAGCGGCCACACCATCCCGGTTCTGCGGATCGACGGTGGCATGAGCCGCAACCCCACGTTCGTCCAGGCGCTCGCCGATGCCGCCGGTCGGCGGGTCGAGGTCTCCCGCCACACCGAGGCCACGACCATCGGAGCCGCCTACCTCGCAGGCCTCGCCACCGGGGTCTGGGGCTCGCTCGACGACATCGCCGGAGCATGGTCGCCGGGGTCGGTCGTCGATCCGGTCGGCCCGTCGGGCCGCGACCGGTGGCGTGACGCCGTACAGAGGTCACAGGGCTGGATACCCGACCTGTCGGCTCTGGACTTCTAGAATTGGAGAGTCTGCCTCCGGTTGGGAAACATGGAGGCTGGTCTGCCCCGAAAGGATCACCCCGCGTGAACACCCAACTGACGCACGCCGCGGCGTCGACGATGCCCCCGCTCAAGCCGACGGCCGAGGATCTCGCCCTGCTCGCCGGGGCGCAGGAGGCCGAACTGGCCGCCCGCGACCTGTACGACGCCGGCATCGCCGCCACCAGCTGGAGCGACGAGCAGGCCACGCTGATGGTCACCATGCGCGAGGCCCACGAGTCGTACGCCCAGTCGCTCGGAGCGATGCTCGGCGTGAAGGCCCCCGGGGTCGCCAGTGCCGACGTCACCGCTGCTCATGAAGGCGGGATGTCCAGCGCCGATGCCGCTGCCGTGCTCGCCGCAGCGGGCGAACTCGAAGCAGCGCTCGTCTCGGCCCACCTCGGCTTCCTCGGCCAGCTCGTCGCCGTCGACGGTGCCGCACTCGTCGCCTCGATCCTGATGGCCGAGGGCCGTCACGGCACTGCCCTCGCCGCCCTCGCCGGCGCCACCGACCTCGCCGCACTGCTCGGCGACGAGGCCTGATCCCCGATGGACCAGAACATGAACACGACCCCTCGCACCCTCGACCGCCGCAGCCTCCTGCGCATCGGCGGCCTCTCGGTCACTGCCGCCGCCCTCGTCGCCGCCTGTGGTGGCCAGACCGAGGTCGGCGAACTCGGACGCGTCGGCAACGGCGAACCCAACCCGGCCCTCCCCGATGTCACCGTCGACGATGCCGCCCGCCTGCGGACCTCGGCCTCGATCGAGACCTCGATCGCCGTGGCCCTCGAGACCATGCTCGCCAAGGGCTGGCTCGACGCCCACACCGAGGCGGTCACCGAATTCGTCGCCCACCACCGCGCTGCCGCCGACGCCTGCAACGCGATGGCCGTCGAGGTCGGTGGCGAGGCCTGGACCTGCGGCAACGCACGTCTCGACAGCGCCTACCTCGACGTGATCCTGCACCGCATCGAGAAGGGTGCCGAGGCCACCGACGCTGCGGCCGCCATCGAGCCCAGCGACGATCCCGCCCGTGACGCAGCCAACCTCGTGTGGGCCCTCGAAGAGCTCTCCGCCGAGACCTGCCAGGCCATGGTTGCCCAGGTGGCGTCGGCCGCGCATCGCGTGACCCTGATGGAGCTGGGCGTCCGTTCCGGCCGTCAGGCCGCCACCACGGCGCTCGCCATCAACCCCGGCGGCTACCTCCCGAGCGACGCCGTCGTCGAGGTGCCGGCCGAGGGCGACAGCCCGGCCCAGACCCCGATCCCGCTGCCCGCTGCACTCCCGAGCACCTTCGGTGCCCTCGGAGCGATCACCTACATCGGTGGCAAGGGCGACGAGAACGGCGTGCGTCTCAAGCTCAACTTCGAGACCCCGAGCCTCAACTCGATGGTCTACTCGTTCGACACCTGCGCCTGACCCGCTACCCTGCCCCTCGTGGTGAGTCGGTCGGGTGACCGCGGCGCAGCCTGACTGCGTCGAGGAAAGTCGGGACTCCACAGGGCAGGGTGCTGGCGAGAGCCAGGTCGGGGCGACCTGACGGACGACAACAGAGAGAGACCGCCGATGGGCCAGCGTGCTGGCCACAGGTGAGGGTGAAACGGTGCGGTAAGAGCGCACCAGCGTGCGGGGCGACTCGTACGGCTCGGTCACACCGCCCGGAGCAAGGCCAAGCAGAGAGCACGGACGGCCCGTCCGCCCTTCGGGGCACTCTCGGGTAGGCCGCACAGATGGATGGTCACCGGCGCCCAGGCGTCACAGGATCCCGCTTACAGACCGACTCACCACACCGTCAGGCCCAGGGCGTGATGTTGAATGCCGCGAGTGCCGGGCCGCGGTCGCGGCGCACGATACGGGTGATCGAGGCCTGGTCGACGAACGAGCGCCAGGTGATCGAGATGTCGACGCCGAGCGCCCACGCCATCGCCGCCTTCACGGGTGTCGCATGGGTGACGACGGCGATCTCGCTGTCGCGTGCTTCCTCGATCAACGAGGCGCACACCCGGCCGATCCGCGACTCGAGCGAGCGCAGGCTCTCCCCACCCTCGGGGGCGAAGGCCGGATCGTCGATCCACTGCTGCCACACGTCTTTGGGAACGTCGGCCACCGGAGTTCCCTCGTACACGCCGTAGGCGACCTCGATCCAGCGTTCGTCGATCTGCGGCTCGATCCCGAAGACCGACGCGGTCTCGCGGGCGCGTCGGAGCGGAGAGCAGATGAGCCGATCGATCTTCGGCAGCGCGGCGACGAGCGACGCGGCCTGGGCGCGACCGATGTCGTCGAGCGGCGGGTCGAGACGGCCTTGCAACAGCCCCGCGGCATTGGCCTCGGTCCGGCCATGGCGGATCACGTGGAGGGCCATGACTCCGCCAGAAGTCCGGTGCGGACGAACCGCTCACGTGCCGCGCGGTCGGAGAGACCGAAGCGCTTCCACGCCCACGCCAGCATCCCTGCCCCCGCTGCTTCCATCAGCACGGCGAGGATCCACGACCTGTCGACCGAGGGAACCGGGGTCTGACCCCATCCTCCCCCGAACGGCCACCAGAACACACGGGTACTGGCGAAGGCGCCATCCCAGACGAGGTGCAACAGCATCCCGATCGGCAGTCCGAGCAGCAGACGGCGGACCGGCTTGCGACCCGCGGTCACGAGCATCACCACCACGAGCGCGCCGACGGCGACCGTCAGGCTGTGGGGCCACGCCGACCGACCGAAGGGGATGTCGATCACGTCAGGAATGATCGACCCGACCAGCAGCAAGCGATAGTCGAAGCGTGGGTCGGTGAAGACGTACCAGACCGACAGCAACGCGGTGCCGAGGAACCACAGGAGCACGTCAGCGCACCAGGAACCGCGAGCACTGTGGACACTCGGCGAGTGCCCCGGCGGGGGTCGCCTTGACGGCGTCGATCTCGGCGGGCGTCAGGTCGAGGTGGCAGCCCTCGCAGCGGTGGCCCGACAAGCGTGCGATGGCCACTCCGCCGAACTGGCTGCGCGCCCGCTCGTAGGTCGCCACCTCGGTCGCATCGAGGGCAGCGACGGCGTCGACACGGCGGGACCCGAGTTCGGCCGACTCGGCCTCGAACACGGCCAGCACCTCGGCCAGCGCGGCCTCTGCCGCAGCCACCGCAGCGTCGACAGTGGGCAACGCCTCGAGCAACTCGGCGAGGGTGGCCTCTGCTGTCGCCTGCGCTTCCATCGCCTCGAGTTCGGCGTCGTCGAGCACCGCACGCTGGGCGTCGAGCCCCTCGATCTCGTGCATCAGGGCTTCGGCTTCGCGAGGAGCGATCACCGTCTTCAGCTGCCCCTCGAGGCGCGCCCGCTTGGCGGCGAGCGTCGTCGACTGGGCATCGGCGTCGTCGATGCGCTGGCCGCACGCCACGATCTGCGCTTCGGCCGATGCGATCGCGGCACGATGCCGTGCACGCGCGTCGGTCGCTGTCGACACACCGGCGCGCTCGGGCACGCGGGCCGCACGGTTGGCGATCGCAGTGAGTGCCGTGTCGATGTCCTGGAGTGCGAGCAGTGCAGAAGGGTTCATGTCGTCTCCGTGACTAGCACAACCGACGCCGGCAGCCGGTCACAGGGGTAGACGAGGACATCGAGCGCGACCGATGGCATCGGCGCACGGGGGTCGATGACGTCGACGGGCACGGTGGTGACGTTGCTGACCGGAGCGACCTCGGCGATCGTGGTCGAGGTCGTCGTCGACGTGGAGGTCGTGGTGGTCGCCGGCGGGAGTGACGAGCCAGGGTCGGTTCCCGGAACGGTGGCGATGGTCGTCTCGGTCGTGGTCGGTGCCAGCGTGGTGGAAGTCGAACTCGACGAGCTGGTCGAGGTCGTGCTCATCCCGGGGAGCAGCGGAAGCGTGCCCGACACGAGAGTCGCCGCGCACTCCTCGCCGGGGACGAAGAGCCGGGCCGGCGTTCGCGCCGGACTGGGAACCGCCGGCCAGTCGGACGCGGGCAGGCCGAGCATCGCCGCGTTCATGACCGACTCCCAGATGCGCGCCGGGTAGTCGGCCCCCTGCACCTTGCCGCCGCGGCCCATCTCGGCCTCGAACTCCGGGATGCCGACCATCGGCGTGTACCCGTCGGGATCGCCGACCCAGACGGCCGTCGTGAGCAGCGGAGTGCCGCCCACGAACCACGCGTTCGTGTTCTCGTACTGGGTGCCGGTCTTGCCGGCGGCGGGGTACGCGATGTCGCTGAGGTTGCGAGCGCCCGTTCCGTCAGTCAGCACACCGCGCAGCGACTCGACCGTCTTGAGCGCGGCCGGGGCGTCGAGCGCTTGCACACCAGGATCGTCGTGGGTGTACATCCGCATACCGTCGGCCGCATCGATCCACTCGACGTAGTAGGGCTGGTGGTGCAGGCCTTGGTTGAGGATCGTCTGCATCCCGGCCGCCATGTCGATGGGGGCCATCTCGTTGTTGCCCGTCGCGGTCAGCGGGAGCGGGAGGAACGGCGTGCGGTCCTCGGCCGACTGTCCCTGGTGGAAGTAGGCCGAATCGGCATAGCGATAGACCGCGTCGACCACGCGGTGCAGACCGAGTGCGTGGCTGAGGCGGATGAACCCGCAGTCGGTCGACTCCCAGGTGTTGCGCCGACCGATCGGTCCGACCTCGCCGACCGTCGCCGTCACCGTCTTCGTCGTCTGCACACCGTCGACGAAATCGGGCACTGTGCACGGGCCTGGCCCATTGATCACGTCGTCGATCTCGGCACCGGCCTCGTAGGCAGCAGCGAGGATGAAGGCCTTGATACTCGAGCCGGTCTGACGCGGCACGAAGGCCATGTCGACCTCTCCACCCGGCTCATCCGGGCGCAGGCCGCGGCCACCGACGAGCGCTCTGATCGCGCCGGTCGACGTGTCGAGGGTGACGACAGCCGCGTCGATGCCGGTGGTGTTGTCGGGAAGGATGTCGCGGGCGGTCTCGGCCTGTCGCTGGATGTCGACGTCGAGAGTGGTGTGGATGCGCAGACCGCCGCGGTACAGCAGATTGGCGCGCTCTTGCTCGGTGACGCCGAGAAGGGTCGACCGCGTGAGCAGGTAGTCGCGCAGGGAGTTGGTGTAGTAGGTCGGGACGGTGCTGATGCTCGAGAGGGTCCGCACGCGGTACGGGATCTCCCACTCGTCGGCGAGGCGCTCCGATTCGTCGACCGAGATCAACCCCACCTTCGCGAGACGGGTGGTCACCTGCGCGAACCGCCGACGCGAGGGCTCGGGACTGCGGATCGGGTCGTATCCCGTCGGCGACCGCACGAGGCCGGCGAGGAAGGCCCCCTGCACGAGCGTGAGCTGATCGACCCTGCGGCCGAAGTAGACCTCCGCCGCGGCCTGGAGCCCGTACGCGTTGTTCCCGAAGTAGACCGTGTTGAGATAGCGCTCGAGGATCTCACCCTTGGTCATGCGCTTCTCGAGCATCACCGCGTAGTGCGCCTGGAGCGCCTTGTACCGGCCGTCGCGCGGAAGACCGGCGAGGAACTCGTTCTTCACGACCTGCTGGGTGATCGTGCTCGCACCCTGCGTCGGCGCATCGCTCGCGAAGTTCGAGAGCAGGGCGCGCAGGAAGCCACGGACGTTGACTCCGTGGTGGCTGAAGTACTCGGTGTCCTCGACCGCGAGCAGCGCAGCGATGACGTCGTCGGGCACGTCGTCGATCGAGACGGGTTGGGTCTTCTCCCGTTCGAAGACGGCGATCACCCGGTTGTCGACGTCGTACACCACCGTGCGCTGCGACAACGGCGTGAACTCGGGCAGTTCGACCGGCACCTGCTCGTGGGCGTTGGCGATCCGCCACAAGCGCGGGCCGATACCCATCGTCACGCCGGTCAACAGCAGCGCCCCGGCCGCGATGACGGCGACGAATCGGAAGGTCCAGGCGAGGCGTTGCACGACACCGTCACGCTAGTTCCACCCCCGCGAGTGGAGGGATCACCCGGGCGGGAGGGAGTTGGGTGGGCCGGGGCACGGGTCGACGATTCACACTGAAGTTGGAGTTCTTCGGCCGTGAGCGGGTTCTCGGGGAAACCTCCTGACACCCCACACGTATGTTCGACACATGGACATCGACGCCCTCCGCACACTCCTCACGGCCGGCACACTCGCCGACCTCGCGGACTGCCGCGGCGAACTGGCTGCGTTGCGGGCGGTACGCGGGATCGTCGAC
>Ga0172373_10008748_pt1 | contig 12786 bp, 6 predicted proteins | sample Lak10m_2_FD_114546 | JGI IMG/M metagenome (GOLD analysis project Ga0172373, IMG submission 114546) | Freshwater microbial communities from Kabuno Bay, South-Kivu, Congo - kab_092012_10m | ecosystem: Environmental > Aquatic > Freshwater > Lake | place: Democratic Republic of the Congo: South-Kivu... | reverse complement strand
GGCGATGGTGAACGGCACGTTCAGGAACCGCGCGAGGCTCTGCGCCAGCAGCGTCTTGCCGCTGCCCGTGGGGCCCAGCAGCAGGACGTTCGACTTGGAGAGCTCCACGTCGCCATCGCGCGGAGGGCCGGGCCGCTTGCCGCTGCGACGCTGATGGATACGCTTGTAGTGATTGTAGACAGCGACTGCGAGCACCTTCTTGGCCTGATCCTGGCCGACGACATAGTCATCCAGGAACGCCTTGATCTCCTGCGGGGTCGGGAGGGCGACGGGTGCCTTGCCCACCTCCTTCTCGGCCTCCTCCGACATGATGTCGTTGCAGAGCTTGATGCACTCGTCGCAGATGTAGACGGTCGGGCCGGCGATGAGCTTGCGCACCTCGCGCTGTCCCTTCCCGCAGAAGGAACAGGTGAGGTTTCCCTGGGGCTCTTTCCGGCTCATGCCACTCTCCGCGGGGCAGCCCCCGCCCGAAACGTGCTTCTTGGAATATAACGCCGCATCCGCCCCGGCGCCAAACCCCCAGTGATGGTCCCGGGCCTCTTTTTGCTGCCGATCGACCGCGCCGCCTCGAAACCCGTCCGTGACCGGACCGATGGTCGCTCGCCCGCCATGATCCAGCCCGTCATCATCGCCGATGCCCTTTCGATCGAGAGCCCACCGCTCGACGATCTGCTGCCGCGCCTCAAACGGCGCCTGCGACCGCGATTACGCCGCGTCTGTCTCCGACTCGCCTACGACGGGGCGGCATTTCACGGCTTTCAGCGGCAGCCCGGCGTTCGGACGGTGGAGGGCGCGCTCATCGAGGCGCTGGAGGCCGCCGGGCTGGGGAGCGGCCTGGCGTTCGCCTCCAGGACCGATCGCGGGGTACACGCGCTGGGGCAGGTGGTGGCGATCCGGGTGCCGGAGTCATGGAGCCTCGATCAGCTCCGCGAGCGCTGGGTCGCGAACCTGCCGCCGGAGTTGACGGTCGTCGCACTCGCCGAGGCGCCCGCCAAGTTTCACCCGCGCTGGAGCGCCCTCGGCAAACGCTATCGCTACACCCTCTCGTCCGATGCGGGCGCCCAGTGCTGCTGGCAGATCGAGCCGGTGTCGAAAGACCGACTCGCCGAGGCCGCATCGATCCTCGCGGGCTGTCCAGAGTTGCGCGGGTTCACCGCGGCGGGCGCCCCGTCACGCCCGGCACCGCCGCTGTCGTCACTGCGCCTCGAAGCCTCGGACGATGGCATGACGACCGCGCTGGTCTTTGAGGGGCCGGCGTTTCATCGGTACGCGATCCGCCACATGACAGCCGCGCTGGTGGCTTGTGCGCGAGGCGAGTGGGCGCCGAGCTCGCTGACAGCCCTCGGCGCCCGCGAGACACCGTGGATCGGCCCCCGCGCGCCGGCGGACGGGCTGGTGCTCGAGGAGGTCTACTACCCGCCGAACCTGCATCCGTTCGAGCCCGCGCTCGACTGACGCGGCGATCATCCTATCGATGCAGCTCTATTCGTAGATAATCGTGCCGCCGGCCTGACCGATCGACTCCAGCTTGACCTGCACGACGCGCGTCGTCGCGACCTGCCCCAGGTAGAGCCGCTCCGGCGTGGCCACCACCGACGCGCCCAGCCCGCCGCCGACAGAGGCCAGCCCCTCCGTACCGACGACGAACGGGACCAAGCCGCTCGACGTCGAGAAACTGATCAGCGCTCCCGACTCGTACGGCCCCGTGCCGACGACGCGAAACCGCAGCGCCGGCCCGGGAGCAGGGAGCAACCCCGTCGTCGCATCGGCGTCCGGGTAGTGGATGCGGTTGCCGGCCACGGAGAACTCCGGCGCCAGCGTCACGTCGGCGCCCATGCCGGCGCGTCCCGCGTAGCCTGTCGCGCTGCCCTGCACCACCCACGGCGCCGTGAGGCCGGCCCGGACGGTGTAGGAGACGCGCACCGGCAGGCACCCGGCGAGCGCATCCGGCGACTCGGTGAGGCGCAAAGCCCCAGCCGAAAGCCCCGTCGTCGTGAGCGTACGCCCCGCCGTCAGCGACGGACAGCTCGCCCCCAGCGGCATCAGCTCCACCGTGTCGCCCGACTGGACCGCGTCCGACGGCAGCGCCACCGTGTCGGTGAGCAGAACACCCTGTGCATCGACCGAGAGCACCGCCGCCCGCCCCCGCAGGCCGGGCACCGGCGCCCCCCATGTCAGTCGCCACTCCTCACTCCGCGTAAAGCCCGTATTGACGGCTGCGCCCTCGATCGTCGGCGCTGTCAGCGCGGCACCATCCGGCTCGGTGTAGGTGGCCGCCGAGATCTGGGCCGGCTCCACCGAGCGCGTCACGGCGCGGTAGACGGTCGGTCGAGCGGGATCGGGTGCGATCGCCACGGCGGTGCCGTCTCCCAGCCCGACAAAACCGAGTCCCCGGGTCGCATCCAGGCGCGCCGTGCTGAACCGCAACGGCGTCGTGCACGAGCCCGCGCCCCCCGCACACGGCACGAACGTCAGGCTCCGCACCGGCGAGCCGAACGACAGCGGCTGCAGCGGCTGACCAGGTGCGTACGGGTCGACCGGCGGCGCCCCCGTCACCGGGTCGATCACCTGCAAACGGCCGTCGACCAGGATCGCCAGCAGCAGCTCGCCCGCCGGATGCACCACACCCGTCTCGGAGGTCCACGCGGGGCTGAGCACCACGTCGTCGACCGGACCGCCCGTCTGCAGCTCGCGCGGCGCCGCGTCAGACGCCATACCCGAGGTGAACTCCCAGACCCGTGCGGCGGAGCGATCGGCCACCCAGACACGCCCACCATCCGCCGTCGTCGCGACGCCGCGCGGCTGTCCGGCCGGCAGGGTCCGCAGGCTCTCGAGCGTCACCACCGGCACGCCATCCACCAGCGTCACCGTCAGCGTCGCCAGCGTCGCCGGACCGCCACTGCGGGACTGGAGCGGCGCGAGCAGCCTCCCGGCACTGCCCGCCCACACGAGCCCCGTCGCCGAGCCCGGCAGACACGCGGCCTGCGGCGTCACGCCATCGCACGGCGCCCCTGCGGACGGAGAGACGCGCAGCGCATGCGCATCAACCACGACGATCGACTCATCGGCGCCGGCCACCGCCACGAACCCATGGCCCCCGACCTCGCCCCCGGCCAGCAGCCCGGGACGGAACCCGACCGGCAGCGACAGCGGGCTGATGGCATTGGGACCGCGTAAAAAGAGCTGTGCCTGCGTGTCAAACACCCGCAGGTCGTCACCGGTCGACCCGGCGATGAACAGCCTCGTGCCGGCGGGCGACGGCGCAAGCGCAAGCGCCACCGGATCGCTCAGATTGCCGGCAGGGAGCGTCGTGTCGTTGCCCGAGCAGCCGGCCATCGCCAGGGCGATCCCGATCGTTACGTTGCGTCGCATCGATCCTCTCGCCCTCATGGACACGCCCCCACCGTCGCCACCAGCGTCGACTGCGCCGGACGCTCTGCAGGCACATCGAACGCCGCCACCCCGCATGAGTCAAACAGCCCCACGTAGAGCCGATGTCCCGTCGGCGTCGGGTGCGCCGCCAGCTCGAACGGCCCGTCACCAAAGCCGGTGTGCGAGGCCACCACACGGCCAGCGGAGGGGTCGACCAGCAGCAGCTGATCGCTCTCGCGCGCCGTCACCGCCACCACGTCGGGCTGCCCGGCCCCGCCCGGAAGCACCAGCAGCCGCGCCGGCGCCTGAGCCAGCGGCACCGTCGAGACCAGCGTCGGAATCCGCTGCCCGGCCTGCGGGAGCGCTGTCGTCACGAGCGCATTGGGCCGCACCGTCGCGCTGTAGAGCAGCGTGCCATCCGACGAGACCGCCATCGCCACGGTGTCGCCGCCGCCCAGATGCGGCCCCAGCTCGGCCGCCTCCACCTCGGCCGCGGTGCCCGCCTCCGGATAGAGAAACCGCACGATGTTGCGGCGCGCGTAGGACGACGAGGCGTCGAGCCCGCACGAAACCACCTGCTCCGCCGAGACCCGCAGCTGGCAGCCGCCCGCGAGCAGTCTGCGACCCACGCCATCCCAGGCCAGCGTCGTCGTCGCCGGCGTCCCGACCGTGACGGTGTAGGCCCCCAGCTCGAACGCCGGCAGCCCCGCCGTCGCCACCCGCTCCGGAACCACCGCCACCCGCGCCGGCTCCGACGAGGCCCCCGTACCGGCCGACGCTGGCGTCAGGTGGCCCACCATCACCACCGACTCCGGCGTCAGCGCCCCCGGCACGACCAGCTCGCCAAACGTGATCGTGTAGGGATCGACCATCTTCTGATCGACCAGCCGCAGCGCCCCGGCCGAGCAGCCCCCCTCGGCGGGACAGTCGATGCGGCCGTCCGCAGCGAGGGCGATGCGTGTCAGCGTCGCGTTGTCGCGCGTGGCGACGTAGAGCGCCGTCCCGGCCGGGTTGCGACGCAGCTCTCCGGCGAAACCGTCGAGGCCGGCCACCTGGCTCGAGGCCGGCAGTGACGTCGCACGACGACCGGCGAGCGCGGCCGCCTCGTCGAACGCCGTCTTCGGAAACGAGACCAGCGTGCCCGACGAGTAGCCCCGGTCGAAGTTGGAGTTGGCGACGTAGATCCGCGCGCCGTCGGCGGAGAGCGCCATGCCCGTGGGAAAAAACAGCCGCGCCGGTGCGCCATCCAGCCCTGGGGGCGCAAGACCGATCGTCGACTCGGCGCAGGCGGCGAGCGTCAGGGCGAGGCTGGAAATGATGGCACGGCGCAAGAGATCCTCCCAGAGTCGCCGCCCTTGTGCCGCAGGCGGCGCCGCGTGGCAAGGAGGGCGCGCGGGCGGTTCCGACGCGGCGGTGGTGGCAGCCCCATCATGCCCCCGATCGACGGCGCGGCCGAACCATGGGTCGGCGTCGGCTACCGGATCGACAGCGCCGAACCACGAGCCGTCAGCCGAAGACGCGCGAACAAGTCGGCACTCAGTCATCGAGGCCATCAGCGCATGACGGCGGCGCGACCCCTTCGCCGCGAACCCTCTCGTGACGACGTGACGAAACGCGGCCCTATCACGCGTCACGAGCGTACGAAAAGTCCCGCAGCGATGCCGCAAGCGCATCACCTGTCCCGACCAGATAAACCGTATCGTCAGGCTGAAGCACCAGCTCCGGAGCCGGCGTGACGATCAACTGAACGCCGCGCCGCACCCCCACCACAAGAGCTCCCGTCCGGCTGCGCAGCTTGAGCGAGGCCGACGAGGCGCCATCGGCCAGCGAGAACCGCTCGACCACCGCCGACTCGATCTTGAGCTCATCCAACCATCCGGACTCGGCCAGAGCGCGTCGAGGCAACGTCTGCTTGCGGTCGGTCGACTGTGTCTGCTTGCGAATCGTTCGAATCTGCGCGTCGATGACATTCCTGGGCGATTGGATGGACTGAAGCATGCGCGCGATCACCTCGACCATGCCCTCCACCTCCTCGGCGACCACGTCCCGCGCGCCGAGTCGCAGCAACGCGTCACGCTCGAGCAGATACCTCGTGCGCATCAAGATCGGCGTTTCGGGCGCGACCCTGCGAACCGTGTCCACGACCCGCTCGGCAGCCTGCGGATCGTTCATCAGCAACACTACCAGTCGTGCTGATCGCACTCGGGCGTGTGACAGAGCCTCTTCACTGGTGGCGTCTGCATAGTAGACAGGAAGCCCCTCGTCGCGACCGCGGCGCACGTTTTCGGCGTTCAGTTCCAGCACAAGGAAGTCGACGCCGACCTCCCGCAGTGCCCGGGCGGCATGACGCCCTGCCAACCCCAGCCCGACGACGACGACGTGATTTCCGATGGCGTCGTTGATCTCCTCCGCCTCGTCGATACTGCGCACTCCGAGAAGCCGCCCCAGAGGCGCGAGGAGGCGCTCCCCCGCCGTCACATGAGGCGCGGCCTGCAGCAACAATGGCGTCAGAAACATCGACAGCAGACCAGCCGCCAGGACCGGACCTATCGCCGACTCATCCACCAAGCCGCTCGACTGAGCCAGCCGCGTCAGCACGAAGCCAAACTCGCCGAACTGCGCGAGGCCGGCGCCTGCCAGCCAGGCTACCCGCGATGGAAACCGCATCGCCATCGCAGCCACCGTGGCCACAGCCCCCTTGATGACGACAAAGCCGAACAGCAACGCGGCGACCAGAAGAGGCTGCGCGATCACCACCCGCGGGTCGAACAGCATGCCGAGCGAAACAAAGAAAAGACTCACGAAGGTGTCGCGCAGGGGGAGGATGTCGCCCATCGCTCTGCGGCCGTACTCGGTATCGGCCACCACCATGCCCCCGAGAAACGCCCCCAGCGCGAGCGACAATCCGGCCTGCGCCGTCAACCATGCTGTTCCGATGCAGAGCGCGAGAATCGCAATGAGGAACACATCGCGACTGCGACTCGCGTCGACCCAGCCCAGCAATCGCGGGACGACGAACCGCGCCCCGAGGACGGTTGCAATGACGACGGCAGCCGCCTTGGCGATCGCCGCGGCGATCGCCAAGGTCGCCATCCCGGCACCACCATCTGCGACCAGCAGCGGCACGGTCAGCACCATGGGCACGACGCACAGATCCTGAAATATCAGCACGCCGACGATGAACCGCCCCTGTGGGGCATCCAGCTCGCGTCGTTCCGTCAGCGCCCGCAGCACGATGGCCGTGCTGGAGAGCGCGAAAACGAAACCATAGAATATGGCGCGATTAAAACTCTGCCCAGCGGCGACGGCGATTGATCCCACCACCCCGATCGTCACGCCGACCTGCAGCAGTCCGCCGAGTGCGACCTGTCGGAAGATATGTTTCAACCGGTCGAGTGAAAACTCCAGGCCAATCGAGAACAGCAACAGCACCACGCCCAGCTCGGCGAGCGTCTCGATCGCATGCAGCGACTTGGTCAGGTGCAGGCCATACGGACCGACGAGAGCACCAGCCGCCAGCAGCCCGGCGACGGTCGGCAGTCGGAGCCGAGACAGCACCACCGTGACGATCACCGACACCACGGCCACGACGACCAGTTCGTTCAATATGGGCAGGTTGTCCATGGTGGCTCCACACGAGGCGTCGTGGTCTACAGTTGATGTCATCATCTGGAAGCGCGCTCGTTTGCTTTCTTGAGGGAATCGACGGCGTCGGGCAACACGAATTTCCGGGACATCATCGATGTGGGCAGCGCCATGACATCGCTCGTCACGCCCTTTCGGCCGACCAGTGCCATTTCCGTCGGCTTCCTGCTCGAGCAGTGACCCGACGTCACCACAACACCACGATCACCCGAGCATGAATCGCCACGCCTTGGTCGCCGCACTCAAACAGGCTGCGATCAGCACGGTCACTCAGCTGGTCGTGTCGACGCCCGCGGAGCATGTGATCATGGCCGACCGACCCAGAGGAATCGGTCGTGGCCTTGGTATCTTGATGGCAGCGGTAAGCTCATCCCCCCCTTGACGCCTGCCGCTTCCGGCGCCTAGAATGATTCATCGGTTAAGTGAGCGGTCTGTATACCGTTCGCGGCGAAAGCCCTCAGCCGTTTTTCAATTCTTCGCGGTTCGTCCGCAAGAGTGGTCGTGCCCCGCCATCGAGCGGGGCGACGCAACTATCGCCCGGCGTCTGGCGACCAAGTTCGACCGAGAGCCGCTTTCATCAACGATCAACCCAGGCAAATGGCACGGCGTCAAATACTTGGGCGATGACATCGAAATGATCTCTCGACTCAGGTCCATCTGGTCTTGATCAGAGGGCAGGACCTCTCGCCCGGCGTTCAGCGTGTGGTGCGTCATGGGATGGCACAGGATGCATCGCTCGACGCGTGACGTGTGATCCGAGGGATGCAGGCCTCGCCGATTTGACGCTGACTGGATCGGCCTCAACGCTGGACGTTGATTTTGAAACGATGTTTTGCGTCTCAAATACCTTTGGCGGATCACCGCTCAAGATTCAGCCGAGTCGGCGTCATCGCCTGACAAATTTCATATCGCGAGTCTGAGCTGTCAGCGTCATGGACGAAGAGGACGCTGCCTATAGGGGTGCGACTCGACGAACGACGGACAGACAACGGGACGAACCCCTCCCTTGAGTATCAAGCCGGCAACGAACGTCGGACCCCTTCGATGCCAAGCAGGACGCGCACTCCGAAGCATCTCGCAGACTGGCATCCTGTCAGGTCCGCATCCCGCGGCCTCGTCGCCATCCGCCCTCGGAACGCGACTTTCCGCGGCTCGGTCGCTACACTCCGACAGGCGGCGATCAGCACGGTCCTTCGGCCGGTTGCATCGTCGCCCTCGGAGCCGGCGTCCATGCCCAACCGCCCCGCCGTACCCGTCCTGCCCACCCCGATCGCGAGCGTCACCGCGCAGGCCATGCCCGCAGCGCCGCACCTGCGCCGAGAGGTGCAGCGGTCACGTCAGGTGTTCGTCAACCGGAACCTGAAGCTCGAGAAGATCGAGATGATCGGGTTCGACATGGACTACACGCTGGCTGTCTACGAAAAGCGGCTGAGCGAGGAACTGGCGTATGACATGACGCTGGCGCGGCTGGTGCTCGAGCGCGGCTATCCGGCTGACATCGGCGCCATCCGCTACGAGCCGTCGTTCGTCATGCGCGGCCTGGTGATCGACAAGGAGCACGGCAACATCCTCAAGGTCGACCGCTACAACCATGTGGGCCGCTGCTACCACGGGCGACGGCTGCTGAGCGCCGACGAGCGCCGGGCGTTGTACGGACAGGAGCGCCTGCGGCTGGGCTCGCCGCGATATGCGTGGATCGACACGCTCTTCGCGCTGCCGGAGGCGTGTCTGTACGCCTGCATCGTCGACCTCCTCGAGTCGACCGACCGGAGCGTGAGCTACCAGCAGCTGTACGACGACATCCGCGCCACGATCGACGCCGTGCACCGGGACGGCTCGCTCAAGGCCGAGCTGCGCAAGGAGCTGCCGCGCTACATCGGTCGCGACGCCGACCTGGGTCCGACGCTGCACAAGCTGCGCAGCGCCGGCAAGAAGCTGTTTCTCGCCACCAACAGCCACTGGGACTACACCGATGCCGTGATGAAGCACCTGCTGGACGGCGCACTGGCGGAGTACCCACACTGGACACGGTACTTTGACCACATCCTCGTCGGCACGCAGAAGCCGCACTTCTTCAGCGAGGGCCATCCGTTCCTCGAGCTGGATGGCGAGGGCAACGTGCTGGGCGAGACCCGCGTCCCGGAGCGGGGGCGCGTCTATCAGGGCGGCAACCTGACGGACTTCGAGGCGGCGACCGGTATCGGCGGCGACCGGGTGCTCTACGTGGGCGACCACATCTACGGCGACATCCTCCGCTCCCGCAAGCACTCGCTCTGGCGCACATGTCTGATCGTCGAGGAGCTGGAGGAGGAGATCGCGCACCTGCAGCGCCACGCCGAGGCGCTGCGTTCGCTGCGCGCCTGCGAGCACGAGCGGCAGGAGGCGGAGGACGAGCTCAACCACCACAAGCTCGCGGCGGCGACGCTGGAGCGACGGATGGAGCGGGCGGACGATCCCTCCACGCTGGAGGAGCCGTTTCGAGCGGCCAAGGCGGAGATCGAGCGGGTCCGCCGACGCCGGCGTCAACTGGACGAGGAGATCGACCGGCTGGAGCAGGCGATCGAGCACGGCGCCAACCCGCACTGGGGGCTGCTCTTCAAGGAGGGCAGCGAGAACTCGCGCTTCGGGGAGCAGGTGGAGAACTTCGCCTGCATCTACACCGGCCGCGTCACCAACCTGCTGGCCTACTCGCCGATGCAGTACTTCCGCTCCCCGCGCGAGGTGATGCCGCACGAGCAGGACTGAGCGATTCCGCGACGGAAGGCACGACGACGATGCAACCCTGGATGACGATCGAACACGCCCGCACGCCGGCCGGAGAGCCGATGGAGCTGCGCCGGCGCGGTGACGAGTTCGCCGTGATGGCGAGCGGCCGCCTGCTGATGTCGAGCCGGCAGCACGGCAGCGAGGAGTCGCTCGCACAGGTGGGCTGCGGGTGGCAGCGTCGGCCGGAGTCGCCGGCGGTGCTCGTGGGCGGGCTGGGGCTGGGCTACACGCTGAGGGCCGCGCTGGAGCTGCTCCCGCCCGATGCAGAGGTGACGGTCGCCGAGCTGGTGCCGGCGCTGGTGGCGTGGAACCGTACGCATCTCTCCGCCCTCGCGGGGGCGCCGCTGGACGATCCGCGGGTGCAGGTGCACGAGGGCGACGTGGGCAAGCTGCTGGGGCGCTCGCCGCAGGCGTTCGACGCGGTGCTGCTCGATGTCGACAACGGCCCCTCGGCGATCACCACCGCGCGCAACGACGGGCTCTACGGGCGCCGCGGCCTCGCGCGGGCGGCGCAAGCGCTGCGACGGGGTGGCCGCGTGGTCGTCTGGTCGGCCGGTGAGGACGCGGGGTTCCTCAAACGGCTTGCGGAGGCCGGTCTGCGGGCCAGCGTGGTGCGTGTGCCGGTGCGGGGCAAGGCGCGGGCCCAGCATGTGCTCTTCGTGGGCGAGCGCAGCTGACAGCGCGCCGGAGGCAAAACGGCCCAGTATACGGACCAGGCACGAAGCACCGAGCCGAGCGGCAGGCTTTTCGCTCCTTGCCACGCCCGCAGGCTGTTTTACGTTCAGCCGCGAACCGGGACCGAGCCCGGCACGACCGCCGACGCGCCGATCGACCCATCAGCGTCGACCCGGCGGCGTCGACCCGGCGGGTGGATTGATTCCAGACAAAGCCGCTGCGTGCCGCCGATCCCATCTTTCGCGAGGGGAGTCCGATGAAGCTCGACAAGTACACGGTCAAGGCTCAGGAGGCGCTGCAGGCGGCGCAGGCGCAGGCGCGTCGATCCGAACACCAGTCGGTGGAGCCGGAGCATCTGCTGCTGGCGCTGCTGGAGCAGCAGGACGGCGTCACGCTGCCGGTGCTGGAGCGGGTGGGCGTCGACCCGCGGGCGCTCAAGGCCCAGACGGAGCAGGAGCTGCGCCGGTTGCCGCGCGTAGCCGGTGGCGGGGGCGAGTTCTTCTCTCAGCGCAGCGCCCGGCTGCTCGATGCCGCGCAGGACGAGGCGCGCAAGCTCAAGGACGACTACGTCTCAACCGAGCACCTGCTGGTGGCGCTGGCCGACGACAAGCGCGAGGCGGGCGAGTTGCTGCGGAGCGCCGGCGTGACGCGCGAGCGGCTGACAGCGGTCATCGCCGACATGCGTGGCGGGGCGCGTGTGACCAGCGACAGCGCCGAAGGGCAGTACCGGGCGCTCGAGAAGTTCGCACGCGACCTGACGGAGCAGGCCCGTCGCGGTCGGCTGGACCCGGTCATCGGCCGTGATGAGGAGATCCGCCGGGTGATGCAGGTGCTGTCCCGCCGCACCAAGAACAACCCGGTGCTGATCGGCGACCCGGGCGTGGGCAAGACCGCCGTGGTGGAAGGGCTGGCGCGGCGCATCGTCGACGGCGACGTGCCGGAGACGCTCAAGGAGCGGCGGCTTGTCTCGCTCGACATGGGCGCGCTGGTGGCCGGCACCAAGTACCGCGGCGAGTTCGAGGAGCGGCTCAAGGCGGTGCTCAAGGAGGTGGCGCAGAGCGAGGGGGAGATCATCCTCTTCATCGACGAGCTGCACACCATCGTCGGGGCGGGCGGCGCGGAAGGCGCGATGGACGCCGGCAATCTGCTCAAGCCGGCGCTGGCGCGCGGCGAGGTGCACTGCATCGGCGCCACCACCATCAACGAATATCGGAAACATATCGAGAAGGACCCGGCGCTGGAGCGACGCTTTCAGCCGGTGATGGTGGGCGAGCCGACGGTGGAGGACACCATCTCCATCCTGCGCGGCCTGCGGGAGCGGTACGAGCTGCACCATGGCGTGCGGATTCGCGATGAGGCGCTGGTGAGCGCCGCCACGCTGTCGCAGCGCTATATCGCCGACCGATTCCTGCCGGACAAGGCGATCGACCTGGTGGACGAAGCGGCGAGCCGGCTGCGGCTCGAGATCGACTCCATGCCGACGGAGATCGACGAGGTGCGCCGGCGCATCCTGCAGATGCAGATCGAGCAGCAGGGGCTGCGCAAGGAGACCGACCCGCAGAGCCGAGCGCGGCTGGAGCGGCTTGATGCGGAGCTGGCGCAGCTCAACGAAGAGCAGACGCGGATGAAGGCCCGCTGGGAGAGCGAGAAGGCGGTCATCCAGAAGGTGCGCGAGCTCAAGGGCAAGGTGGAGGAGGCGCGCCACCGCATGGCCGAGGCGGAGCGACGGGCCGACTACAACGCCGCCGCGCAGGTCAAGTTCGGCGAGCTGCCGGAGCTGGAGCGGCAGGTGCAGGCGGAGAACGACCGGCTGGCCTCGCTGCAGAGGGACGGCGCCTACCTCAAGGAGGAGGTCGACGCGCAGGATATCGCGCATGTCGTCTCCAAGTGGAGCGGCGTGCCGGTCGTCAAGCTGCTGGAGGCGGAGGTTGAGAAGCTGGTCCAGATGGAGCAGCGGCTGGCGCGCCGGGTCGTCGGACAGGAGGCCGCGGTGGCCGCCGTCGCCAGTGCCGTCCGGCGGGCGCGCAGCGGTTTGCAGGATCCCAACCGCCCTGTCGGCTCGTTCCTCTTCCTGGGCCCCACCGGCGTCGGCAAGACGGAGCTGGCCCGGGCGCTGGCGGAGTTTCTCTTCGACGACGATCAGGCGCTCGTGCGGCTCGACATGTCCGAGTACATGGAGAAGCACTCGGTGGCACGGCTCATCGGCGCGCCCCCCGGCTATGTCGGCTACGACGAAGGCGGCCAGCTCACCGAGGCGGTGCGCCGCCGCCCGTACAGCGTGGTGCTCCTCGACGAGATCGAGAAGGCCCACCCCGACGTGTTCAACGT
>Ga0172373_10008747_pt1 | contig 12786 bp, 12 predicted proteins | sample Lak10m_2_FD_114546 | JGI IMG/M metagenome (GOLD analysis project Ga0172373, IMG submission 114546) | Freshwater microbial communities from Kabuno Bay, South-Kivu, Congo - kab_092012_10m | ecosystem: Environmental > Aquatic > Freshwater > Lake | place: Democratic Republic of the Congo... | reverse complement strand
GTTAGAACCTAGTGAAAAATCCTACTTTAACAGGGGGTTAGTGTATGAGGGATTACAAAATAACCAAGCTGCCTTAAATGATTACAATAAAGCCATAGAATTGAAGTCTAATTCAGCGAGATCGTTTCATAGAATAGCTTCAATAAAATATGAAACAAATGATTTTGTTGGTGCCAAACAAGCTATTGATAATGCCATAGAAATTAACAATGATCCATCTTATAATGAGTTGCTAATTGAAATTAGAATTAAACTTGAAGTAGGTAATAATGACAATGAATATAAAACGGTAGTAATTGGTAATCAAACTTGGATGCAAGAAAATTTAAATGTAGATAAATTTAGAAATGGAGAGCCTATACCGCAAGCCAAAACAGAGGAGCAATGGCTCAAAGCTCAGGTCAATAAAGAACCTACATGGTGCTATTACGAGCACAGTGATGAAAATGGTGATGTTTATGGTAAGCTTTATAATTGGTTTACGGTAGTCGATTCAAGAAATTTATGTCCTATAGGTTGGCATGTTCCGACAGATAATGAGTGGAATATTTTAATTGGATATTTAGATCCCGGATTTGATGCTTTTGAAGATAATGGTATTCAAAGTATAATTGCAGGAAATAAAATGAAAACCACAGGCACACAATATTGGGAAAATCGTAATGAAGATGCCACCAACGAAAGTGGCTTTTCTGCTCTTCCGGCAGGATTTAATCATGATATCAATTATAGATTGAATGTTCAAGGCTTTAGTTCAATTGGCACTCACTGCTGCTATTGGAGTTCTTCAGAATGCAAAACTAATACAGCTTGGTGTCGTGAATTAGAATGCTATGGTGGAGATGTTACTAAGTCTGCTGATAATAAGGGGAAGGGTTATTCAGTTCGCTGTCTAAAAGATTGAAAATTCAAACATTTTGCCTTCGCTCCATTAGTTTTTTCTATTGGATTTGCTATAAATACATATCCGTATGTTATAGCTCATATATTTTATCAATAAATGAAATTAGTTTTGAATTTGTAATTTAAAACAGTTTTAACGAGCTTATCCGTATTTTATGCAAGCAGAAGACAACATGGTAGCAATATTGGATGATTGGCGAAAGCAAGGTTATACAGATACTTTTATGCAAGCCGGTAAATTGATGATAAAACCCGAAGATTTTAAAATCGATTACATACATCGGTTCGAAGGAATGACAGACCTCGAGGATGAATCGATATTATATGCCATCTCATCAAAAGACGGTAAACAAAAAGGTATATTGATAAATGCTTATGGTATTTACAGCGACGAAACACTTAATCGATTTTTAGAACACCTCACTTTTACGGATTCAAATCAGTAATCTGTACAGACAGTTCCTAAATAATGACTTACAAAAGTAAAGCCCCCACAAAATTTTGTGGGGGCTTTGAGTTATAATTTGGTTGAAAATAGGTAGTCGTTAATTATGCACTTTTTTTGAGCGTTTCCATAATGTGCGTTACCTGAGGTAGTAGAGGTTCTACTTGATCGTTAGTAATCAGGAAATTTGCCAAAGGAATTTTATGTTCATCTTTCCATTGGGTTTTCATTCGTTTTAATACATCGTTTTTGGTAACGGCATTTCTCTTCATCACACGCTCTATTTTTAATTTTTCAGGTGCTACTACTAAAATAGTGCCATCCAAAGTTTTATAGCTGCCTGTTTCAAACAAAATAGCGCTTTCTTTCACGATGATGGTTTCCGGTGCTTGTTTTGAGACAAACTCTTTAAAATCTTCATTTACGGCCGGATGGATGATTGCATTTAATTGGGGAAGTATATTGGGAGCTGAAAATACTTTTTGAGCAATAAATGCCTTATTCAATTCGTAGCGACTCAAAAAGGCCTCTTTTCCTAATAATTTAATGACTTGTTTTTTTACATCTGCATTAAAGTAAACTTCTTTAGCTCGTTCGTCCGAATTATAAATGGCGCAACCCATTGTTTCAAACACTTTAGCTACTGTGGTTTTTCCACTTCCGATTCCTCCTGTTAATCCTATGACCATTACTTGTAAATTAAATATGAAATATTATTTGGTTCTGTTTTTAATATGGTTACCTCCGATGGTACTTTTACCAGTTCAACTTTTAGTTGAGAATGTTTGGCTTTTATATGGTCGTAATTAACTACCGCTTTAAAAGAGTTGGCTGAAATGGTTTCGTAGGCTTTCATCGCTACTAAATACGTTACAGTAACAAAGTTAGGTAATAATTTTATAGTTTGGTTATTTGTATGATTCATCACTTGAACCGGTATCTGAATAGTTGCTTCTGTTAATTTATCTACGGTAAAATTTACTTGCACCTCTTTTACATGATAACTGATTGATGAGTATGGTTTTTTAAGTAATACAGGAGATGAAAAATCCTGATTTACGCCTTTCAAATTTAGGAAATAAGTGTACACAGTATCCATTTTTTTTAAATCGACACTGTCACCGGTTACACTAACGTAAGCCGGGGTGATGGTGGGTTTTGAAATAATCGAATATCCCGGTAAGCATTTGACTTTTAAATTTGCTTTAATGGGCAATAATTTTGAATTCCCTTTATTAGCTGAAAAAAACAAGGTGTCGGGTCGTATTTTTATAATATCAACGTCAAAATTAATTGCTTGTTTTATGTTTAAATTTCCGTTACTGATAGAGTAAGCTTGAGATTTTGCGTTGTTTTTCAAACTATTAAAATCGATGATGATATCGTTTGTGTTTTTTTTGAGTGCAATAAAAATGAGTTTTAAACCACTGGCTTTAATTTCAACATCTAATTGCTCGGGTAGTTCGCCAATTATGAGTTTATTGGCAGGTAAGTTTAAAAATTTAACAGGTATATGAAGAGTGTATTTATAGTTTTTGTTTAAGGTATGCACCACCCATAAAAGTGATGCAATACCTAAGCAAACTAAAAATGTACCAATTTTTTTATTTAACAATGATCGCCTAATGCGCGAAATGGCATGTGAGGATTTCATATCCGGGTAATCATTGTGTTATTAGTCGTTAACATGTATATACCTGTTATCTTCTATTGATGGTTATATGTTAAGAACGGTAATTTTTTATTTAAACAGTTTGGTTTAATGTAGAAGTGGCATCTTGAGAAACCGCATTTTTGGAAATTTTCATTTTAGATCCATCTTCTACGGCAATGATGATGGTTCCGTCATCATTTAGTTTTGTTACTGTGCCATAAATACCACCAATGGTTAATATTTTATCGTTTACTTTCAATGATTCAATGTATTTTTTTGTCTCTTTAGCTTTTTTCATTTGAGGTCTGATCATAAAAAAGTAAAATACTACAACAATAAGTACTAAAGGGATGATTTGGGCTATTGGGTTGCCTCCTTGTTGGGCTCCTCCGCCCATTAAAATAACTAGATTGTTCATATTTGTTTTTTTAGTGTTGGTTTATGTTTGTTTTTTAATAGCGGCGAATATACAAAATCTGTACTTATGTTAACAGATGAATTTTGTCTGTTTATGGATGTTTGTGTGCAATTAATGAGCAGTTGGTAACTGATTAGGATTAGCACTGGTAGGCACTATAATGTTGGCTTTTATGTATATAATTTTAGTGCTTGGTTCGCAATTAGTAACCATGGTAACTGTTTTTTCTACCATTCCTGATTTTCCTTCGCTCGAAAATACAACATTAACAACAGCTTCTTCTCCGGGTAAAATAGGTTTTTTAGGATATTCGGGCACAGTGCATCCGCAACTGCCATTGGCAGATGATATAATCAGGTTTGCATTACCGGTGTTTTTGAATTTAAAAGCATGAGTTACTTTTTCACCTTGGCTAATTCGACCAAAATCATGTGTTTCTTCTTCAAATTTAATTTCCGGTAAATCAGAGTTCGCATTTCCTTCGGCTGATTTGGTATTCATCACATCGTTAGTGGTTATTTCTGTATTATTTGTTTGATTACAGGCAGTCAAACAAAGAATTGCAAAGCTGATAAGTAAAAAAGTAGTTTTCATGTTGTGGTTAATAAGGAAATTAGGGTTGTAAATTTAAGTTTATTTGGTGCTCTTTATACACTGCTTTATTTTTTATAATTCGAAAATTTCAAATTAATGAGTTTTCTATCCAATTTTTCATGATTGTTTCACCATATTCCGACAATATTGACTCTGGGTGAAATTGAACCCCCTTTATGTCGTATGTTATGTGTTTTAAAGCCATGATGTTTTGGTGTTCGTCAATAGCTGTAATCTGTAGGGCAGGCGGTAAATTATTGTTATCTACAATCCATGAGTGATAACGACCTACCCGAAATGTTTTTGGACAATTTTTAAAAAGGTAGTCTTCGTTGGTTAATGATATTGGAGTGGCAATGCCATGAAATACAGAGTTCAAATTTTTTAGTCGTCCACCGTAGGCCTCGCCAATAGCTTGCATACCTAGGCATACACCTAATATACTTTTTGAAGCGCCGAATTGGTGAATGACTTGTGGCATAATGCCTGCATCTTTAGGAAGCCCGGGGCCGGGAGAAAGTAATATTTTATCATAATTGCTAACAGCCCTTAACTCTATGTCATTGTTCCGAATGACATCAAATGACACACTGCTTACCTTTTCAATTAAATGAACTAAATTGTAGGTAAAACTGTCATAATTATCCAATACCAGTAATTTCATGGTTAGTAATTAAACAACATAGCCTATTTTAGTTTTTCATAACTTTTTGCCCGGTAGTATTTAAAAATTAAATGCCTAAATCCGTAGTATTATTTTAGATGCAGTTATTTTCCTTCCATTAACCCTCTTCCGGTTTTTTGTATTTTATCTGTACGCTTTAAATCAGCAATTATTTTATCAAGCACTCCGTTTATAAACGTTTTGCTGTTTGGGGTACTGTATTCTTTTGAAATATCAATGTATTCATTGAGCGAAACTTTTACAGGAATATTACTTAGGTGTAAAAATTCAGCCAAAGCCATTTTCATTAAAAGTACGTCCATTGCCGCAATTCGATCTAATTCCCAATTTTTTGTTTTTTCGTCAATCAATTGAGCGAATTCTTTGTCGTGAACAATCGTTTTTCTGAATAAAGTAGATATAAAGGCTTTATCATCCTCCGCATCTTTGTATAAAGGCAGTAAACTGATTTTTCCTGAAAAATTTTCAAAAGTTCTGAGTACCATTGAGAATGCTCCAAACGTATCATCTGCCCAATGCATATTTCTGTCTTCGAACAAATGATTTAGTAACTCGTGTTCATAAAGAAATTCGGTGGCTACGGAAATAAGAAATTGTTTATCCTCCTTAGGAGAAGGGGATGAAGAAGCCATGTAATTTTTGTAAAGTTCTGTATTTCTCAATTCAGAGTATAGTTTACGAACTAAATCAAAATCGTTTTGCCACGAAATTTTACGATTGTTTACCTCTTTTTTTAGCTCTTCACTTCTAGAGATAGAGACCAATAAAACATTTTCAATAAATCTTAAATTCGGTTCTAAATCCTCTTTACTTGGAAGACGTTTGTTTTTGTTTTCTTCTATTACTAAGTGGGCGGTATGATGAATATCTGTTAATAAAACCAAGATATAAACATATAATTCATAAATCTTATCCAGACTTTTAAATAATTCTCTTTCGTGTAGTCCGATATCCGGTTTTTCGTGTTGAAAATACGAATAAAGAGCTTGCATGGTCTTGATACGAAGGTAGCGTCTGTTTAACATAAAGAACGATTGTAGAGTTGTTTTTTTAAGAAGTTAGCCATTAGTTTATAAAAGTACATTCGATACGTATTAAAATTACGTCAAATTTGCCGCTAATTTAGGATTTATTTGGGTATAAAAAATTTTTGACCCATAAATAAAATGTCAAATTCAATGACTAATTTCGTTTTTCGTTTTGATAAAAATCATAAAATATATCATTCTTTTTATTCCATTGTGTTGCTTTGCGCAGCAAAAAGCGTTTTTGAGTAATGATTTTTATATCAAGATGGCTCCCACTTATGGTTTTGTGTTTGAACATAAAAGTACTATTGGTAATTTGGTGAAAGGCTATATTCCCGGACTTGAAATCGATTTTGTTAAACCTACAAATGGCAGTAAGCGTTGGCATTTAGAAAATAATTTTCCTGAAATAGGGTTGTCATTTAATTATATCAATTTTGCTAATCCACAGCAGTTAGGCCACAGCTTAGCTTTATCACCTTATGTGGAAATTCCTTTAAATAAAAAGGAAAGAGCTATGAGACCAGTACTTCGTGTTTGCTGGGGATTATCTTATTTAACAAAAAAATTTGATATAGATGAAAATCCAAAAAATATTGCAATAGCCAGTCATTGGAATACCTATGTGCAATGGAAAGTATTATGGCATTTGAATGTAAATGATAAAGTACGCTTGGAACCGGGGTTGTCTTTTGCCCATGCTTCAAACGGCCGGTCACAGGTGCCTAATTTAGGGCTAAATATTGTATCGCTTAATTTGGGTATAAATTATAAAATAAATGGAAACGTCATTAAATCTCCATTAACAGACACCGACTCCGTTTGGCCATCTAAACATGAGGTAGTGATATGGAATGCGTATGGTTTTAATGAACATGAACCTCCGGGAGGACCCAAGTATTTTTCTACTACAGTAGGTGTAAACCATTATTATAATGTGCGAAACACCCATAAGTGGGGGGGAGGAGTTGACGTATGTTACGATGCTCAAAATTTTTATCATCTCGAAACATCCGGTAATCCCGCAAACAATTGGGCAGATATATTACAGTTAGGAGTGAAGGCCTGTTATGCTTATAATATTGGAAGAGTTAGTTTACCAATAGAAATGGGTTATTATGCAATCTCCAAACCCAAAGAGGATGGACCTGTTTTTCACCGAATCGGCATCAGGTATTATTGTAAAAATGGTCTTATGTTTAATTTTTCGTTAAAATCACATTGGGCAGTAGCTGCACATTTTGATTATGGTATTGGTTATCGTTTCAGCATCAAAAAGAAAAAGATAAATGCGTTGTAAAATGTTATTTTTCATAGCGTTTGCTTTCGTTTTTTTCTCTTGTAAGAGAGAAAATTTATGTGATTGCCTTACTTCTAATGGCCCCACTAATGTTATTTACCGAAATGTTAAAAATTTTAATTCTATTGTTCTCGAAGATAAGATGGACCTTTTTTTAACCCAAGGAACTAATTACGAGGTACGCGTTGAGGCAGGAGCAAACATGCAAAGATTAATTAAAACAGAGTTAGAAGGAGAAACATTGAAAGTGATGAATGATAATACTTGTAACTGGGTAAGGGGTTACAAACATCAAATTAAAGTTTATATAACAGCTCCGGATTTTAAATTCATTAAGCATGCCGGTTTGGGAACTATTCAGAGTTTAAATACGATTGTTCAGGACGAGATAATAACAAGAAATGAAAATTCCGGTGATTTAAAGTTACATTTAAATGTTCAAAAAATAACCGGAAGTTCTCATGGCAACGGAGATACTTATTTTTTTGGACAAACTCAGCATTTTGCTTATGACTATGTTGGTACTAATTATTTGTACGCTTCAGAACTTGAAGTGAAAAATTACATGTATCTACATTCTGTTACCATTGGTCATACATACATAAAAGCACCAGAAAATGGATTGATGGATGTTATTATTGAAAAAGCCGGTAATATTTACTATACAGGTAATCCGGCAACAATTCATTTAACCCGAAAAGGAAATGGTCAATTAATCAAAGAATAGATAAAATTTTATTTTAAGAAAGTTAAACATTTAATTTTAGCTAGCTTTCCTAATTTAACAGATTATCTTAAAAAATGTATGTACATGTTATGATGGGGCTTAGAGAATTAGTATTTTGTTTATGTTTATTATGTGGCTTTATTCCGGTATTTTCTCAAGATGATTATGTGAATGATCGACGATTGAGGTACGAGGATTGGATTTATCTTCCAAATATTAAAACGGTTCAACTGCATGAATCTTCTTTTGAGTCTAACCCCGCTATTCTGCCACTAATTTCGCAAGAGCAGCTTGTGTTGAGCTTTGATGACTTAGATGCTGATAAAAAAGATTATGCCATCAGTTTTGTTCATTGCAATGCTAATTGGGAACCATCTGATTTAGTTCATTCAGAATATATGAACGGTTTTTTTGAAGCCAATATCCTAAATTTTTCTTATTCCGTAAATACTATTCAAAAATACACCCATTATTCTATTATGTTTCCGCAGGCCAATATGCAATTCACCAAAACAGGTAATTATATTATTTATGTATATGAGGATAATGATAAGTCAAAAATAGTTTTAACTAAACGGTTTATGATTTATGAAAATAAAGTAAGTGTATTGACGAATTTAAGGCAAGCGATTGGGAATGATGAACAATTTGAAAAACAGCATATCGATTTCACTGTTATAAATAGTCAGTATGAGCTCACTAACCCATACGCTGATTTAAAAATCGTGATGACTCAAAATAATCGTTGGGATAACATGGTAACGACTCTTAAACCTACATTTGTTGAGCCTCTTCAAATTACTTATTCGATGAATGAAGAAGCTACTTTTAACGGAGGGAATGAATTCAGATATTTTGACACGAGATCTTTACGGACATATACAGAACGAGTGAATCACATTTACCGAGATAGTTTAAACATATCTCATATTGAACTTAAAAAAGATGAATTACGGCTATTTAACCAATACGTTTTTTATAATGATTTAAATGGAGGGTTCCTTATACGTAATAAAGATATGATTGGAAATCCGGAAACGGAGGCAGATTACGCATGGGTTCATTTTTTTGTTCCGTATGAGAACGCTCAGGGGGCCGGAAATTTTTATGTTTTAGGAAAATTAACCGAATGGCGTTTAAATTCAACTAACCGGATGGTATATAATGCCGATAAAAAAGGCTACGAATGCGATTTATATATCAAGCAAGGTTATTACAATTATAGCTACGTGTATTTATCTGACAATAAAAAAGGTGGAGATGAAACTATGACAGAAGGTAATCATTGGGAAACAGAAAATGATTATGTTATTTATGTTTACCACCGTCAAAGGGGTACTTATTACGATCAGTTAGTGGCCGTTAAACGATTTAATTCGATAAGGAAATAGTTGATAAATAATCAACGATTTTTGCAAATGTTGGTCTTTCCTGAATGTTAGGATTTAGACACTCATTTTTTAATAGCCTTATCTTATCGTTTGAAGATTCATTTTTGGAATGGTTTAACAAATCTTCCAGTAAACAACCAAAAGCTCTTACATCTATTTTTTCTAACAAATTGGCATTTTTATGTTGGGTGTCATAAATAGTGGCGGCACCAAAATCTCCAAAAATAGTATTACCAGAGTTGTCAAATAAAATGTTGTGGGCATATAAATCGCCATGCATTATGCCTCTATCATGAAGATGATTTGAAGCACCGGCAATAGTTTTTGCTATTTGCAAAACAAGCAATGGTTCAAAATAAGTTCCTTCATTAAAGGTGTCTCGCGTGCAAGTATCAAAGCTCGGTGGGTTACCTAAATTTTTATAATGTTTAGAAATGAGTTCAAGCGCTAATCCCATTTTTTGTTGCGGATGATTTTTTATTTTACCGATAACACGCACTAAATTTGTATGTTCACCGGCAAAAATACAAGCATTCATTTCATCCTCCGGAAATCCATCGCTGGTTACTTCGCCTTTAAAAATTTTAACAGCAATTTCTTTTTGTTTGCCATTGTTTGTCCATTTTGCTTTTGAAATAATGCCCGAAGCTCCCTGACCTAATAGTTCTTGTATCATCAAATCATTCCACGAAATTTCAGATAATTCAGTCTTCTCAGGTGATGATGAGCAACAAGGGTTTCCTGAAAACGCAAGCCATGAAAGACGAGGTAATTTTAATAACCAGTCGGGAATAATCGTTAATTGATTAGCAGATATTCGTAATAATTCTAAATTTCGGCATGCTTTCATTTGTTCAGGTAGCTCCTTAATTTGATTTCCTGCCAAAGCCACTTTTTGTAATCGAATGCAATTGCCAATACTTTCGGGGATATGACTAATCTTGTTATTAGTTAATATTAACCATTGCAAATGAATTGGGAAAGCCTGTTCAGGAATAGCACTAATTTGGTTGGATTTGAACCCAATCATGGTTAGACTAGGGCATTTGGCAAGTACCTCCGGAAATACCTTGAATTGATTATCTGAAAAAAAAGCGATTTTTAATTTTTTGAGTTCACAAAAATTTGCTGGTAGTTCAGATAATAGATTGCCTGACAAATCGAGAATTTCCAAAGTATCAGCTAGTTTTAATATTTCAGAGGGGAAATGAGTTAATTGACAAGAAAGTTTGAGCGTTTTACTTCCTTTCAATTCTCCTGAATGCAGTTGATCAATGGTTTGCATAAATTAAAATATGCTGTATAGTAAATGACCCACTAAAAAATAAATAGATATGCCGATAATGTCATTCAGTGTGGTTACAAAAGGACCAGTTGCTAAAGCAGGATTTACGTTAAAACGATTCATAGTTAAAGGTACAAATGTTCCTAAAAAAGAAGCGCATATAACTACCGTAAATAATGCAATGCTTACCGTGGCAGCGAGTGTCCATGTTTCGTTAATTAATAAGTTATAACCTAAAATTAAACTGGAGCAAATCATTCCATTGATGAGTCCTACGCTTAACTCCTTGAAGAGTTTTGGAGCAATTCTATCTGTAATGAGGGTATTGTTTGCTAAACCTTGAACGATAATGGATGATGATTGCACCCCAACATTTCCGCCAGTAGCACCTATAAGAGGAATAAAAAAAGCCATTTCCGGGTGTATTTGAATTTGACCTTCGTAGCTCCCGATTATACGAGAACCTATAATGCCACCACCCATGCCAATCAGTAACCAAGGAATGCGAGCTCTGGATAAACGCCAAAGCCCGTCGTTACTATCAACGTCATCTGTAATACCACTCATGAGCTGAATATCTTTTTCAGCTTCCTCACGAATGACGTCAACCACATCGTCAATTGTAATACGACCAACCAACCGACCTAATTGATCGATGACCGGTAGTACAACTAAGTCGTATTTTTGAATTAATTCAGCCACTTCCTCACTCGAAGCAGATGTTTTTACTGAAATGACATCAGCATCATAAATTTCTTCTACACGAGCTAAAGGATGAGAAATAATGAGTTTTTTAAGCGAAAGCATGCCAATCAGTTTTTCGTGGTCATCTACCACATAAATGGCATACATCACTTCTACATTATCAGTTTGTCTTCTGATTTCGTCAATGCAAGCGATTACGGTTTCGTGAGCATAAACACTCACTAACTCTTTTGCCATGAGCGATCCGGCTGTCCCCTCTTCAAAACTCATCAAATTGGCAATGTCGCTGGCTTGCTCAATGTCTTCAATTTGCGATAAAACCTCTTCTTGTATTTCTTCCGGCAGTTCATTGATAACGTCGGCGGCATCATCCGACTCCATGTTATCCAATTGTTCGGCAATTTCTTTAGTAGAAAACGTCGCTAATAAAGCTTCCCGTTTTTCTTCTTCCATTTCCAGCAATACATCTGCTGTCAGGTTTTCTTCAATCTGATCGTAGAGGTAAATAGAGTCCTCTAAATCAAGTCTGTTTAAAATGAGCGCAATATCAACCGCATACAACTCTTCAAGCTGTTGTTTTAAATACGCATCGTTTCTTTCGGCGATAGCATTTTTTAGGTGATTAATGTATTCTAAACTAAGCTCAAATTGCATAACCTTGTTTAATGGAAAGGTGATAAAGTTAACTTTTTACCGTCTAAATATACATAATGACATTGATTTTAAGTTAAAAAATGGTCAATAAAACATCAATCAATTGTAAAGCTATGTTGATTTTTATTTTGGGTGTATTCGTTTAGGTCGTTTTTTGTTTTAGTCTGGCATTTAGAAATATAGCAAACAGAATGATGGCAAATCCAATATAAAATGTGAAAGATAATTCTTTGTTTTCCTGGAAAAATATACAAGCTAAAATAATTCCATATACTCCTTCCAGGTTAATGGTGAGGTTAATAGTGTATGGAGATAGGTGTTTCATTAAATTGACAATAGCTATAAATGGGTAAACAGTGCACACGATAGCAAGAATTAGTATCAGTGTAAAGTCCTGGCTTTTGATGTAAAAAAAAGACTCAGAAAAATTTCCATTTGCTAGTAAGTATAAGCTTAAGCCTATTAATGCTGCTGATAATTCAATAAATGATAACACCGGAGAGGAAATAGGTTGCGTTTTGTTTTGAATTACGGTTGCATTAAGTACACTAAAAATAGAGCCTAAAAGCGCAGCCAAAATACCCAATAGGATTCCTAATCCATATTTTATTTCTACCGAAAAAATAAGACAAATAGCTCCAATGATGATTAACCCAATGAGTAATTCATAAAACACTACTTTTCGTTTATATACCACAGGTTCGATAATGGCGGTAAACAATGTTCCGGTACTAAAAGCCGCCATTGTTACAGAAACATTAGAAACTTTAATAGCACCATAAAAACAAAGCCAATGCACACAAATAATTAAACCAATGGCACCTAGTTGCATTACTTTTTTCAGAGGTATAACAACATTCGCTTTAATGTATGATAGGTAAAACCCCATTACTAAAATAGTGATGATAATTCGAAACCATACCAGTTGCATTGTGTCTGTACCGATTCCTTTTCCAAGTATAGGCGCCCATCCCCATATAAATACAATGAAGTGCAG